>WNFK01110037.1_pt1 | contig 21146 bp, 18 predicted proteins | sample 5400281 | NCBI WGS metagenome assembly WNFK01 (sample SAMN13153350, study PRJNA577476) | soil metagenome | isolation source: 20 cm soil on Douglas fir-dominated hillslope | place: USA:California | collected 2013-09-17
GCATGAGGATGGAGGCGTCGAGGCCCACCATGTCCGCGCGCTGCTGCACGAAGTCGCGCCACCACACCTGCTTGATCTTGTTCTTCAGCTCGACGCCGAGCGGGCCGTAGTCCCAGCACGAGCCGGTGCCGCCGTAGATCTCGCTCGACTGGAAGATGAATCCGCGGCGCTTGCAGAGCGAGACGAGCGTGTCCATCGTGACCATGGCGGTCAGGATAGCACGGCGCGAAAGCGGACGATCAGGGGCGCGGAGGGATGGGCTCGGACACCATCGAGAGCGAGCGGCGCGTCTGGGCGAGGAAGCGCGAGGACAGCGGATAGCGGCCCATGAGCCGCGCCACCAGGCCCTCCAGCACCGCGATCAGTTCCGCGTCGAGGTCCGCGGCCAGGTTGAGCCGGAGCGCTTCCTCCCAGGACAGCGCGCGAAGCCGCGTCAGGGTGCCCAGGAGCGCGCCGGAGAGCGGCATCGCGTCGGCCCCGGGCCGGCAGCCCGCGCAGACGAGCCCGCCCGCGGTCACGTCGAGGGCCGCGTCGGGAAACGGGGCGGGCCGGCCGCAGGCCACGCAGCGATCGAGCCGCGGGCGATGGCCGAGGAGATCCACCGCCCGCAGGCCGAAGCACACCGAGACCCGCGCGGGACGTCGGGCCAGCTCCAGCGCGGCGAGCGCCCGGACCAGCAGGGCGAAGAGGGCGGGATGGGGATCGCGGTCGGCGGAGAGGCGCGCGACCATCTCCACCGCCCACGCGCCCTGCCCGAGGCGCTCCAGGTGCTCCCGCACCCGGACGAACGGGCGCACGATGTCGAAGTGGTCCACCTGCACCAGCTCGCTCCGCCCGCCGTCGAAGAACACCATCTCCCCGAGGGTGAACAGCTCGAGCGCGCTCCCGAAGCGCGACCGGGGCCGGCGGGCCGCGCGGGCGATGCCGCGCACCTTGCCGTACTCGCGGGTGTAGAAATCCACGAGGCGGTCGCTCTCCCCGAAGGCGCGCCGCCCGATCACCACCGCGCGAGTCTTGTGGAGCGCCATGTCAGGACGTCAGGAGGAAGCCGAACTCCCGGAGCGCCTTGTCGTCCTTGCGCCAGTCCGAGCGCACGCGCACGGTCAGGTCCAGGTAGACCTTGATGCCGAAGAAGCGCTCGAGATCGGTCCGCGCCGCGCCCCCGATGCGCTTGAGCATCGCCGCGCCCTTGCCGATCACGATGCCCCGCTGGGACTCCCGCTCCACGAAGATGATCGCGCGGATGTACAGGCACTCGGGGCGATGACGCTCGGTCAGCTCCTCCACGCGAACCGCGCACGCGTACGGCACCTCCTGGTGGGTGAGCCGGAAGATCTTCTCCCGGATGGCCTCCGCCACCCAGAACGTCTCGGGCTGATCGGTGAGCGCGTCCGGCGGGAAATAGGCCGGACGCTCGGGCAGGGCGGCCACGATCAGGTCCAGCAGGCGGTCGCAGTGCTCGCCACGCTCGGCGGAGAGGGGGACGATCTCCGCGAACGGGTAGGCCACCCGGTAGGCCGCGATCAGCGGGAGCAGGCGCGCCTTCGGGCTCACCAGGTCGGTCTTGTTGAGACAGCAGTAGACCGGGGCCCGGCAGGCCTTGAGCCGGTCGAGCGCGTCGCGGTCGAGGCGCGCCGGATCCTCGGTCGCCTCCGCCACGAAGCAGGCGAGGTCCACGTCCTCCACCGCGCGGTCCGCGGTCTTCGCCATGAGCTGGCCGAGTCGGCCCGCCGCCGCGTGCAGCCCCGGCGTGTCCACGAAGATGATCTGGGCGCCGCGCAGGTGGCGAATCCCGGTGATGCGGGTGCGGGTCGTCTGGGGGCGCGGGGAGACGATCGCCATCTTCTCGCCGACCAGGCGGTTGAGCAGCGTGGACTTGCCCACGTTGGGCCGCCCGACGAGGGCCACGAAACCCGCCCGGTGCGGAGTCGGGGCGGGCCGGACAGGATCTCGCGCGCGCGCGTGTGCATGCGGCGGGCGCGGCGCGGCTCGTGATCGTCGTAGCCGGCCAGGTGCAGGAGCCCGTGCACGACCAGCAGGTCGAGCTCCGCGGTCAGCGGCACCCCGAGTCGCCGCGCCTGGCGCGCCGCCGTCTCCACCGAGACGATCACCTCGCCCCAGAGCCGTCCCGGACCCGGGCCGGTCAGGTCGAAGGCGAGCACGTCGGTGGCCCGGCGGATGCCGAGGTAGCGGGTGTTGAGCGCGCGGATCCGCCGGTCGTCCACCACCGTCACGTGGACCTCACGGTCGGCGCGGCCGAGCGCGGCGAGCGCCCGGCGGGCCACCGTGCGCAGGCGTTCCGGCGAGACGCGGGTCCTCCGCTGCAGATTGGAGACCGCGACCGGCACGGGCGGGCCCGACCTCAGCCCGCTCCGCGCGACGACGGCTTCTGGACCCGATCGTAGGCGCGCACGATGGAGGAGACGAGGTCGTGGCGCACGACGTCGCGGTCGTCGACACCGTCTGCACCTCGATCAGGCCCGACGGGCGGCTGGCCGGCAGGTCGACCTGGGTGATGTCCCCGGTGACCACCATCTTGGAGTTGAAGCCGAGCCGGGTCAGGAACATCTTCATCTGCTCGGAGGTGGTGTTCTGGGCCTCATCGAGGATGATGAAGGCGTCGTTGAGGGTGCGCCCGCGCATGTAGGCGAGCGGGGCGATCTCGATCGCGCCCTTCTCGGAGAGCGCGCTCACCTTCTCGGGCTCGAGCATGTCGTAGAGCGCGTCGTAGAGCGGGCGGAGATAGGGATGCACCTTCTCTATGAGATCGCCGGGGAGGAAGCCCAGGCGCTCGCCCGCCTCCACCGCGGGCCGGGTCAGCACGATGCGCGCGACCTCGCGCTTCAGCAGGGCGGAGACCGCCATCGCCACCGCGAGGTACGACTTCCCGGTGCCCGCGGGGCCGATCGCGATGACCAGGTCGTGCCCGCGCACCGCCTCCAGGTAGCGCTTCTGGTTGGCGGTCTTGGGGGTGATGAACCGACGCCGCGAGGGCACCGAGATGGCGTCGGCCATGGCTGACTTGACGTCCGCGCCCGGCTCGCCTCCCGCGATGCGGAGGGCCGAGCGGATGTCGGCGGCGCCGAGCGAGGGCCGCTCGCGCAGTATGGCCACCAGCTCCCGCATGACCCGCTCCGCCTCCAGCACCTGCCGCTCTTCTCCCCGAAGGGTCACATCGTGGCCGCGCGCGGTGATGCGGACGTCGTACTGGGCTTCGAGCTGGCGCAGATGCTCGTCGTGGCGGCCGAGAAGGGCGAGGTGGTTGAGATCCGGAGGCAGGACGATCCGCCGGGTGACGCCGGTGGCTTCAGTCAACGAAGGCTCATTCCTCTACCGGGGAGCATATCACGCGGATCCGAGCCCTTCCACGAGGCGGATCCCGAGCTCGCGGAGCTGCTTGGCGTCCACCGGAGCGGGCGCGTCGGTGAGCGGGCACGTGCCCTTCTGCGTCTTGGGGAAGGCGATGACCTCCCGGATGGAGTCCTGGCCCGCCATGTTGGCGGCGAGGCGGTCCAGGCCGAAGGCGATCCCGCCCATGGGCGGCGCGCCGAACTCGAGGGCCTCCAGGAGGAAGCCGAAGCGCGCCCGGGCGTCCTCCTTGGAGATGCCGATGAGGCCGAACACGCGCTCCTGGACCGCGGGCTGGTGGATGCGGATGGAGCCGCCCGCCGCTTCCTGGCCGTTCAGCACGAGATCGTAGGCCTTGGCGCGGGCGCGACCCGGGTCGGACTCGAGCAGCGGGAGGTCCTCGTCGCGGGGTGCGGTGAACGGATGGTGGACCGCGTCCCACCGCTTCTCGTCGGCGTTCCACTCCACGAGGGGGAAATCGATCACCCACGCGAAGACGTCGCGATCGGTCGGGATCAGCTTGAACCGGCGCGCGAGATCCACCCGCAGGCGCCCCAGCACCGTGGCCGCGACCGCGGGCGTGTCGGCCACCAGCAGCAGCAGATCACCCGCGACGCCGCCCAGCGTCTCCACCAGCTGCGCCTGGATGCCCTGGATGAACTTGGCTACCGGGGACTGCAGCCCGTCCGGGTTCACCTTGATCCACACCAGCCCCTTCGCGCCGGCCTGCTTGGCCTCCGCGGTGAGATCGTCGAGCTCCTTGCGGCTCATGCCACCCGCGCCGGGCACCCGGAGCCCCTTCACCGCGCCCCCCGCGGCCACCGTCTGGGCGAAGGCCTGGAACTCGCCGTTCGCGAACAGGGGCGAGCAGTCCTGCAGCTCCAGGCCGAAGCGCAGGTCGGGCTTGTCCGAGCCGTAGCGCGCCATCGCCTCGTCGTAGGGGATGCGCGGGAACGGGCGCTCGAGCTCGACGCCCTTCACACGCCGCCACATCTCGGCGACGAGGCCCTCGATGATCGGCAGGAAGTCGTCGCGGTCGAGGAAGGACGTCTCGATGTCGATCTGGGTGAACTCGGGCTGGCGATCCTTCCGGAGATCCTCGTCGCGGAAGCAGCGCACGATCTGGAAGTAGCGCTCGAAGCCCGCCACCATCAGCAGCTGCTTGAAGAGCTGCGGGGACTGGGGCAGCGCGTAGAAGCTCCCGGGCTGGAGCCGGCTCGGCACCAGGAAGTCGCGGGCACCCTCCGGGGTCGAGCGAGTCAGGAACGGCGTCTCCACCTCGAGGAACGCCTCGCCGTGGAGGTAGTCGCGCGCGGCCCGGCAGATCTGGTCGCGGATCTGGAAGGCCCGGAGGACGTGCGGCCGCCGCATGTCGAGGTACCGGTACTTGAGCCGCAGGGTCTCGTCGATCTCCGCGTCATCGTCGAGCTGGAAGGGCAGCGGGCGCGACTCGTTGAGGATGCGTACCTCGGAGACCTGGACCTCGACGCCGCCGGTGGCCAATTTCGCATTCTCGGTCCCGGGCGGCCGCGCGCCCACGATCCCCCGGACCGCGAGCACGAACTCGGTTCGCACCGCCTCCGCCTTCGCGTGCGTCCCGCCGCCTCCGCCCGGATTGAACACGCACTGGGTCAGGCCGTCCCGGTCGCGGAGATCGATGAAGAGCAGGCCGCCGTGGTCCCGGCGACGGTACGCCCAGCCCATCAGGGTGACCGTCTGTCCGACGTGCTCGCGCCGCAGCGCGCCGCAGCTATGGGTCCGCCGCCAGCCCCCGAGGCCCTCCGTCACGCTTTCGGCTCCCCCGTCCCGCCCGTCCGAGGCTCGCGCCACTCCACCGCGCCGCCCGGGCCCAGCACGCCGATCTTCCGGTAGCCGCGGGCCTCGAGGTCCTGCAGCTGCTTGCCGAGGCGCTTGGCCCGCGCCTCCAGCAGCACCTGCTTGCCCTGCTCGCGCAGATCGCGGGCGAGGGCGAGCACCGGGCCCAGGGCCTCGGCCTCGGCGAAGACCAGCACCACCCGCTCCCCGTCGGCTTCGGTCGCGGACCCGCGCTCCAGCAGGATCGAGATCACGCGCTCGAACCCGATCGAGAAGCCGGTGGCGGGCACGTCCCGCCCGATGAACTTGCCGACCATCCGATCGTAGCGCCCGCCCCCCGCGATCGACGAGGCGCCCCCGCCGTGCTGCACCTCGAAGATGGGCCCGGTGTAGTAGCCCATCCCGCGCACCAGGGTCGCGTCGAACACGAGCCGGATGCGGCCGGCGGCCTGCGTCTCGACGGTATCGAGGATGCGCTGCAGGCCGCGCCACACACCCTCGTCCACCCGCGCTCCCAGGAGCGGACGCAGCGCGGCCGGGGTCGTGCTCGAGGCGAGGAGGTCCAGCATCCGGTCGACCGCGGCCCCCGCGTGCCCGGCCTCCCGCAGCTCGGCTGCGACTCCGTCCCGGCCGATCTTGTCGAGCTTGTCGAGCCCGATGAACACCGACCCCGCCCGGCCCGGATCGAACCCGCAGTGGGCGACCAAGCCCGCGAGGAGGCGCCGGTCATTGATGCGAACCGTCAGGTCCTTGAGCCCCAGCGCGGCGAGCGCCTCGGTGGTGGCGAGGATGAGCTCGATCTCTGCGACCTCGGACGCCACCCCGAGGATGTCGATGTCGCACTGGGTGAACTGGCGATAGCGGCCCTGCTGCGGGCGCTCGGCCCGCCACACCGGCCCGATCTGGACCGCCTTGAGAGGCTGGGGCAGCTTCGCGTGATTGTGCGCGTAGTAGCGGACGAGCGGCACCGTGAGGTCGAATCGCAGCCCCAGGTCGGCCAGGTCCTCCGCGCCGCCGGCCGCCGCGAGCTTCTCCCCGCGCTTCAGGATCTTGTAGATCAGCTTCTCGTTCTCTCCACCGTCGCTCCGGAGCAGCAGGCGGAGGCTCTCCACCGCGGGCGTCTCGATGCGGATGAACCCGTGCCGCCGGTAGACGGTCAGGATCTGGGCCATGGCCCAGTCGCGCAGCGCGACTTCCTCGGGGAGCACGTCCCGCATGCCGCGGGGCGGCGCGGCGTCGAGGCGGGGCTCGCGCGGTTGACGCTCTTCCGGGATCGTCAGGGGCGGCTAGTCCTGCGGCACGGTCATGATGATCTGCGTCTCGCCGCCCGCCTTCAGGAGCACGTTGTTGTACCGGACGACCGCGGCTATGATCGTGGGCTGAGCCGCGTCCTCGGTCTTGTAGGCGCCGAGACAGGTGATGCCGCCCTCGAAGCCAGAGTTGATCGACTGCAGCCGGAAGCCCGCCGGCCCCTTGAACACCACCGCGAGCAGGCCTTCGCGCACCAGATTCTGGGGCACGATCAGCTCGTCCACCCCATCCCCGTCGAGGTCCACCGCGAGCGGGGTGGGCTCGATCTTGAAGAACTTGCTGCGGTCCGTCCTCGAGCTCACCACCGCGCCGACCAGCTCCACCGTCATGTAGCCGCCGCCCACCGCGGTGGAGGAGCGCCACAGCTCCTCGCCCTCGTTCATGATCTGGAGCCGGTTGGACTCGTCGATGATGGCGAGCGACCGCGTGTCCTTGCCCATCACGTTGGAGAACGCGGCGCCCATCGGGCGGAACGAGCCGGGCACGCGCACCGCCTTGTCGGTGACGAGCTTGCCGTTCTTCAGGATCATCTGGTCGGCCTGACCGGGGGTGAAGAAGTTCTCGGAGCTGTACCGCTGGCTCCACAGCGTCTGCTTCACGCCCTCACCCTTCATATCCACCGCGAACAGGAAGTCGGACACGTACTCGATCATCGTGTACGGCTTGCCGTCGGTTGCCGATGACCTCCAGGTTGCCGTCGCCGTCGAGATCGGCGAGCTGAAGGGAGAACACACGCCCCAGGCTGCGCACCGACCGGCTCCACTCCGGCTCGACCTTCTGATCCACGATCCGGTACATGTAGATCTGGTCGCCGTCGCTCACCACCATGCGGGGAATCTTGTCCTTGGGAGCGACCGCGATGTCCATGGCCAGCACCGGGAACTTGAACTTGGCCACCTCGCGGAGGGGCAGCGAGTTCTCGCCGGTCGAGTAGCTGCCCGCTTCGAGCTCGCCGCCCAGGAGCCGCTGCAGGAGCGAGCGCGGCTTGGCCTGGGGCGGGTTCGCCGGACCGCCCTGCGAGAACCGCGGGCCGGGATTGGCGGCGCGCAAGGTCGAGGGCGGGACGAAGAACGACGTCGTGACTGCGGCGTCCGCGCGGGGGGCCGCGAAGAAGCGCACATCCATGAAGGGCCTACCCTGGACCCGGGTGAAGTAGACGGCGAGGATATTGTCCGCCTTGAACCGTTCGGCCGCCTCGCGGACGCCCTTGCCAGCCAGGAAGTCGGAGGCGGTCAGCCGCTGCTGGGCGATGAACACGTTGATGGTGTCGCCCATGGTGACCTTGAACCGGCCGGTGCCGGCCAGGCGCTCCACCAGCTCCTGGGTCGCGGTCTCGACCAGGGTCTCCCGCAAGCTCCCCAGCAGCGGGAGGAGCACGACGCCGATCTTGCCGGAGGAGACCCGGAACCGGTCACCTGCCTTGATGTCGACCCCCTGGGGCGGCGCGGCCACCGCAAAGCCCTCCTGAGCCTGCGTGATCCGGGCGAGGCCGAGCGAATCCTCGGCCCGGCCGAGCACCTCGCCGGTCCGCGGATGCTTGATCTCCCGGCCCTCACGAAAGAGCTCCACGTCCAGGCCGGGTCGCGCGCCGGCCTTGACCCCGGCGCCGAGCGTGAGCGCGCCGGGGCGGACCTCGAGCACCTCGCCCTCGAACTTGGGGAAGAGGTCCAGGAGCTGCTCCACCAGGGCGGTCATCGGCGCCGAGCTGGCGGGGCCAGGTGGCGGCGTCGGGGCGGCCGGCGACTGAGCCGAGGCGCTCCCTGCCGCGAAGACGGCCAGGAGAAGCAGCGGAGCGATGTCGCGAAGACGTCTGCTCATCAATCTCTCGGCGAGGTTCCCTCGAGGTTGGAGCGGTCAGCGCCCCGTCGGCGCTCCCAGGCCACCACCGCCTTGAAGGTCGTCGCCTGGGGCGGATGCTGGATGACGATGTAGACCCAGTCCGCGAACAAGGGGTTCGAGCTCTCGCCGACGATGGCGGCGATCCCCTGCCCGAGCCCGGTCGATCGAGAGAGGAACCGGTCCCACAGGGCAGGTCCCCGGTCCTCGTAGAACCGCACGAGGTCGAGCGGGTAAGTCACCGCGGTCTGGGGAGTCGGCGAGCCGGTCACCCGATAGGGCAGGTAGTGGCGCAGCGCGGGAGACTCGCCCGCGGCGACCGGCACGCCCTGGAGTGCGACGTGCATCACTTCCTGGGTCCGGGTCGTCGTCGGGGCGATCACCCAGACGCTCCGCTCACCCGGATTACCCGTCCAGACCACCTCGTCCCAGCGCCGGGCGCCCTCCGCCGGCTTGATCTCGGCGATCACCTTGACGGCTCGAAACGACCCGGCCACGGCGTCCCAGCCGTACCGGAAGGTCCGATCATAGAGGAGGGCGCCGCTCGGGATCCCCCGGTCCGTGTCCAGGTCCCGCCCCAGGCGCTCCATGACCAGGTCGCCCGAGCCGGTGCCGATCGGCCCGTCGAAGTAGTGGGCGAAGGCATCACGGTAGAGATTGGCGACCTGCAGCCGGTACTCGGCGGCATTCGCTTGACCTGCGAGTCCCAGGATCAGGAGCAGGCCGACGAGAAACATCCACATGAGCGTGACTATACGTCGCCTACCGGGTGGCGGCAAGAAACGGTGAAAAGACAACGGGCCCGGGGGTTCCCCCCCGGGCCCGAAGCTGAACGGCTCCTTGACGTTTCGAGCGAAGCCGGGATCCGTCAGCGAATCCCATGCCTTTCCGGGGAACAGATAGCCGAACTGGTTATCCCAGGTGAGACCCGGGGCGAACCGCCAGGTGAGGAGGAGGTTCACCTCGGTCCCGAGGTAGCGGCTATCATCACGCGCCTGCGGACCAACGAACACCGGCACGAGGCCGGCTCCGCTAACTGGCGTGGCGTTACGATCCACTTTCGTTGCCGTCCAGATGGCGTCTCCAAGGGCCGAGATGCTCAGGTCGGGCGTGATGGCATAAGTGGCCTTGGCGCCGAACTGAATGCGGCCGAACTTGTCATAACCGATCTGGTTGCCGAGGTAGCCGACTACACCAGCCGCCTCGTTGTGGGCGTTCAGGTAGTCGATGCCCAGGGCCGTGAGGTTGGGACCCCAGTCGGCCAGGTAGCCCGTGTCCGTGTTCAGCACCTGGTAGTACCCGACCCTGCCGAGCGTGTTATTGCGCCTGCTGTTACCCGAGGTGTACATGCCGAGGCCCTCAAGAAGCAGGGGTCCCAGCTGAAACCCGGCTCGGATGTCTACGAGCCACGCATCCAGGTTCGGGTGGTAGATGCGGCCAGGCACCGCACCGCTCGAGGTGTACGCGGCAACCGCGGCCGCGTTATCACCGGCCCTGGGAGCGATCACGGCCTTGTTACCGAACTGGTACATGACCGTCGGATCGAGCGAGAACGGCCCCATCCGCAGCCGCGAGTCGATACCGACCGTATAGCGGTACTCGTTGAGGGCGCCGTGCGAGTCGCCGGTCAGGGCGCTGTACTGGGTCGACGTGTTCAGACCGCCCACGCCGCGACGGGCGCTACCGTTCGTGGTGCCCGCGGCGTAGAACATCGAGAACATCGGCTTGATGTCCAGGCCCTTGAAGGGCGTGATCTCCGGCGCGATGATGTAGGCGAAGTCGTCACCGCGGTTCTGGGTGGACAGAACGCCCGCCGCCTTGGTGAAGCCATTCTTCGATCCCGTCCCGACGAGGTTCTCCTCGACCTGGACGTAGGTGCCGACGAGCTTGAAATTCGGGGTGATCTGGCTGGTGATGCTCACGCCGGGGAAGTCACCCGAGGCGTAGACGGCCAGCTTGTAGTTGGCCAGCCCGCCGAAGGGCTGAGCGCCCAGGCGCGCCGTGGTGGGAATCGGGATCAGCGGCACGGGGAACTCGACGTACAGCCACTTGATCTCGATGATGCCGCGGGAGTCCGTGTTGAGGTCGAAGCTGCCGTCCGTGCCGAAACCGGTCTGCACCGCGGTTGTCGCCGCGGCGCCGGCGTTGACGATGGTCGAGTCATTGGACCCGGCCTGACCGAACACGTGGTCGAGCTCGAGGCCCAGGACACCCTTGGCCTTGCCGACTTCGCCAATGATGTCGAAGCGGCCGCGGGTGCGGTAGTACCACATGCTGTCGTGGCGGTTGAGCACACCGCCGTTGTAGTTGGCGATGTTCTGCGAGTACGACGTGACGTTGTCGATGAGGCCGTTGATGGTCACCTTCGGGGCAGGCGCCTGGGCGAATGCCATGGGCGCCGCCAGGGCCACGAGGGCCAAGGCGAGCATCAGGACGGCAAGACTCGTCCTTTTCATTGAGACTTCTCCTCAATCAGGTGGATGACGTGCATTCCTGCAACGTGTGCTTCCTGACTTCCCGCGGTACGCGCGACGACGGTACTTCTGGAGAGACGGGTGTTTTCCCTTGTCACCTCCTTGGGAGAAAGAATAGGAAAATGCTTGACCTTTTTACCGCAAACCCAGTTTACCGGTCAAGGAAAAATCCGGCGGGGAAATCTGATAATAACGCCAGGTAAATCAGCTACTTGGGCTCTGGCCCCATCGCTTTCAGCACCTCATCGGCCCGCTTGCCGAGCATGGAGGCCGGCTCGAGGTCCCGGGCGGCCCGCAGGTGGGCGGTGGCCTCCGCCTGCCTGCCTTCCTTCTGGAGCAGCACGCCGAGCCAGAAATGCGATGGCACGAGCCGGGAGTCGAGCTGGAGCGCCGCCCGGAACGCCTCCTCGGCCTCCTTGCGGCGATCGAGCGCCCAGTAGGCGTAGCCGAGGTTGTTGTAGGTGGCCTCCGGCCGGTTGTAGATGGTCTGGGCGAGAGCGCGGCGGTAGGCGACGATCGCGTCGTCCCACTTGGCCTGCTCGGCGTACGCGGAGCCCAGGTTGTGGTACGCGTCGGCGTAGGTCGGGTCCAGCTCCACCGCCTTCTGGAACTCGGCCTGCGCATCCGCGTGCCGGCCGATGTTGAGCAGCACCGCGCCGACCGCGTTGTGATAGAGCGAATTGCGCGGCTCGATCTCGACGGCCTGCCGGAGCGAGGACAGGCCGAGCGAGATTCGTCCCTCCGAGATGCTCTTCACGCCCGCCTCGTAGGAGGCGCGCGCCTCGAGCGTGCGGATCTCGTCGTCGGGCGTCGTGCTCGCGCACGCGGGCAACAGCGCGGCCAGGGACAGGGCCAGCACCGACGCGCTCCTTGACACCCTCATGATCGCCATGTATTCCTTTGTTTCATGCCAACCTACGAATACGAGTGCCCGCGCTGCCCGCGTGTCTTCGAAGTGAAGCAGCGCATCACGGAGGCGGCGCTCGTGACCTGCGACGTCTGCGGTGGGCCGATCCACCGGCTGCTGTCGGCGGCGCCGTTCATCCTGAAGGGCGAGGGCTGGTACGTCACCGACTACCCGTCCGAGTCGCGGAAGAAGGCAAAGGAGTCGACGTCCAAAGAATCGTCCGGCAAAGAATCGTCCGGCAAAGAATCCTCGGGCAAAGAATCGGCGGGGAAGGACTCGGCCTCGAAGGGAGATGGCGGAAGCGCCGAATCCAAGCCGGCCGCGGGCTCCTGAAGCGCGGCTTCACCCGGGCCGCGTCACGCGCACGATCGCGCCGCGGCCCGCCCCGAGAAGGTCCCTCGCGCTGCCACCCTTCACGAAGATCTCGAGACGGCCCGTCGAGCCGACGATGACGGCCGGCTCTCCCTCGCCGCCCTCGGCGTAGGCGCTCACCGGCCCGCGCAGGCGACGCCCCGCCACCTCCAGCGCGAGCGCGCCGGCCCCCGCGATCTCGGCGAGCCGCGCGCCCGGGATCGAGGTGAGCAGGTTGCCGAAGCGGTCCGCGTCCAGCACTTCCCCCACCAGCTCGGCGCCCTCCAGCCGGCAGCCGGCGCGGCGGAGGCGCTCCGGGTCGGTCACCGCCGGGCCGAGGCGCTCGAGCGGGACACCCGAGGCCAGGTAGGCGGCTGCGGGCGCGAAGACGTCGCGTCCGTGAAAGGTCCGGCTGACCTCGGCGAGGCGGTATTCGGGAGCGGTGAGCGACACCGCCGTCCAGCCCGCGCCCTCGAGGGCGAACGTGAACAGGCCGTTGTCCGGCCCGACGAGGTAGGACCCGCTCGCGCGAATCGCGATGGGCCGCCGCGCGGTCCCGACGCCCGGGTCCACGACGGCCAGGTGGACGGTTCCCGCCGGAAAGAACGGAGCGGCCGCCTCGAGGGCGAGGGCCCCGGCGAGGACATCGTGGGGAGGCACCTCGTGGGTGAGATCCACCAGCCGCGCCGACGGGCAGATCGACAGCAGCACGCCCTTCATGATCCCCACGAAGGGATCGCGCAGCCCGAAGTCGGTGGTGAGGGTGATCAGGCCCGGCAAGGCCTAGCGGTCGCGATCGACGACGAAGTCCGCGACCAGGACCAGGGTCTCCTTGTCGTCCGAGCTCGGGAAGGACCGGAGCGCGGCCTTGGCGCTCTGGGCGTACTCGTGGGCCCGCTCGAGCGCGTACTCCACCCCCGCGTGCTTGACCACGAGCCGCCGGATCTCCTCGATCTCCTCGAGCGTCAGCGCGGGCTGCCTGAGCAGGGTGTGGATCCGGTCCCGGTCCGCGGGCCCCGCCCGCTCGATGGTGGCGATCAGGGGCAGCGTGCGCTTGCCTTCCTTCAGGTCGGCGCCGACCGCCTTGCCGAGCCGCGCCTGGTCCGCGACGAAGTCGAGCGAGTCGTCGCTGATCTGGAACGCGATCCCGATGTCGAGCCCATAGCGGGTCAGGCCCTCGACCTGCTCCGGGCTCGCCCGCCCCAGGAGCCCGCCGATGCGGCAGCAGGCCGACATGAACGACGCGGTCTTCTGGGTGATGATCCGGAGGTAGTCGCCCTCGCCGGTGGAGCCGCTGCGCTTGCGTTCGAGCTGGAATACCTCGGCCTCGGTCATGGACACGGTCGCGCGGGCCAGTGTCTCGAGGACGCCGGGGTCGCCGTCCTCCACCATCAGGGCGAAGGATTTCGAGTAGAGGTGATCGCCGACCAGGATCGAGGCGTCATCCCCCCAGCGCGCGTTGGCCGAGGGCCGGCCGCGCCGCAGGGGCGCCTGGTCCACCACGTCGTCGTGGATGAGGGTCGCGGTGTGCAGCAGCTCGACCACGCAGCCCATCCGGATGGCGCGCGGCCCCTGGTAGCCGGCCAGGCGCGCCGCGATCAGGAGGAGAATCGGCCGCAGCCGCTTGCCCCCCGCCCCCGCGATGAACTCGCCCATCTCGTGGATCAGCCGGACGGGGGAGGCGATCTCGCGCCCGATGGCGGCCTCGATCGCGCCGAGCTCGGCGCCGATCGCGACCGTCACGCGATCCTTCAGGAGAGCTTCGAGCGGGGTGGGCGCTTTCACCGGAGAGGGGTGGAGGCGCCGGCTACCGGAGCACCACCCGGTCCTTGACCTGAACCTGCACCCCCGCGGCGGCCTTCTGCACCTCGACCACCGAGAACTTGTCGCGGACCTCCACCACCCGCCCCGAGGCCACCTCCTCGTCGAGTTCGCCGAGCAGCTCGCCGGTGATCGGGTGGACGATGGCGACCTTGTCGCGGCGAACGCTCACCCCGGTCCCGAGCTTGACCCCGTCGCTCGCGGCCAGATCGATGATGACGCGGGAGGTGTCCACGAACACGACGTAGCCGCGCGTCGCCGACTGGGCCGCGGTCCGGCTGGGCGCGTCGGTGCGGGTGGTATTCGACACCGCCGCCGCGGCCGCGCTGCGGCCGCCGGTCGGGACTGTCGGGACCACGTTCTCCACCTTGTAGGCGCCGCCCTGCCGAGCGCTGATACGCCCGCCCCCGGGCGGCGCCCCGTACTTGGCCACGACCTCGGGCGGCGCGATCAGGGTGGACGTGCCGAAGATGAAAGACTTCACGGTCGTGGGGACCTTGTCCTCCTCGACCCAGATGTACTCGGGCTCGCTGGCGATGTCGCAGCAGCGGGGGTTCTTGATCAGGAGCCACTTGGGCTCTGCGGAACGGAGGGCGACGGAGGCGTCAGGCTGCGCCGCGAGCCCGACGTACTCGCGCCAGCCCCGGCCGCCGCAGCCCGAGACCGCGATCGCGATGAACCCGGTCAGAATGAGCCACTGCACGCGTCGATGGGTCGTCATGACGCCCAACAGCATACCAGAAGCCCTCCTCATATCCGCCCAGGCCTGGGCGGGGTCAGTCGGACGGGACGGGCTCCCAGGGGAACCGCTGCTCGGCCGCGTTCTCGGACCGGGTCAGGGCCGCCCGCCGGGAGAAGAGGGCCGTGCCGGTCACCGCGGAGATCCAGGTGACGTCCAGGTAGGTGATCCCCCGGCGCTCGATCAGCATCGGGACCAGCCAGCCCGACACCTCCAGGGTCTTGCCCGAGGCCTTGGCCTTCTCCGGGCTCACCAGCAGCTCCTCGCTTCGCGTCTTCTGGCTGAGCAGGTGCTCCTGCACCAGGGTGGGGTCGGCGACCTGGAATCGCTTGGTCTGCTCGAGCGCGTGGGCGAGCATGAACGGCACCCGCCGCAGGTCCGAGTTGGCCTTGGTCAGATCGGTGGCCGGCGCCACCGCGACCCGGATCCGGCCCTTGGTGATGCGCACCCCGTCCTCGGGCGCGGGCGCCACCTTGCCCTCGGCCGGCATGAAGACCGCCTCGGAATACTGGGGATGCAGGCGGACGATCTGGGCGTAGCCCAGGATGTCCTCGTAGCGGCCCAGGGGCCGCCCGTTGATGGGATGCCGGAAGGGCTCGCCCTTGCGGAACACCGCGTACTCCTGCCCGGGCTGCACCCCGCTCTTCTCGGTCAGGTCGATGAAGAGCCGCACCCCTTCCGCCGCGACCACCAGGCCCTCCGCGGGCGGGAAGGCGCCGACCACGTCCTGGATCAGGAGACCGAACGTCGCGCCGACCTGGTCCGCGGTGCCCGCGCCGGCCGGCCCTCCCAGCAGGACAACGAGCAGGGGCAGCGCGATCACGCGAGTCCAGCGCAGCCGCCGCATCGCTAGAAGACCACCGAGGGCTGGTGCACGCCGAACACCCGCCTGAGCGTGTCGCAGATCTCACCGAGCGTCACCTGCGCGCGCACCGCCGACAGGATATGCGGCAGCAGGTTCTCGCGGCCCCGCGCGGCGCGGTCCACCGCCTCGAGCGCGCGGGCGGCGGCGGAGGCGTCGCGGGTGCGGCGCAGGATCGCGAGGCGCTCGGCGAGGGCCTGGCCCACCGCGGCGTCCACCTGGAAGAGGTTCGCGGGCGGGGGCTCGTCCATGACGAATTCGTTCACCCCCACCACCACGCGCTGCTTGGCCTCCACGTCCTGCTGGTAGCGGTAGGCCGCCTCCTGGATCTCGCGCTGCATGAACGGGATGGCGTGCACCGAGCCGCCCAGCCCGTCGATCTTGGCGATATAGGTCTCGGCCTCCTCCTCGATCCGCTTCGTCATCCGCTCGATCGAATAGGACCCGCCGAGCGGATCCACGATGTCGGCCACCCCCGACTCGTGGGCCAGCACCTGCTGGGTGCGGAGGGCGGTGCGCACCGCGGCCTCGCTCGGCAGCGACAGGGCCTCGTCCATCGAGTTGGTGTGCAGCGACTGGCAGCCCCCGAGCACCGCGGCGAGGGCCTGGACCGCCACGCGCACGATGTTGTTCTCCGGCTGCTGCGCGGTGAGCATGCTGCCCGCGGTCTGGGCGTGGAACCGGAGCATTCGCGAGCGCGGGTCGCGCGCGTCGAAGCGGTCCCTCATGATGCGGGCCCACAGCCGCCGGGCCGCCCGGAACTTGGCGACCTCCTCGAGGAGGTTGTTGTGGGCGTTGAAGAAGAACGAGAGCTGCGGCGCGAACTCGTCGACTTTCAGTCCCGCCTCCTGCGCGGCGGTCACGTAGGCGATGCCGTTGGCGAGGGTGAAGGCCACCTCCTGCACCGCGGTGGAGCCGGCCTCGCGCAGGTGATACCCCGAGATCGAGATCGTGTTCCACCGCGGGACCCGCTCGCGGCAGAACGCGAAGGTGTCGGTGATGAGCCGCATCGAGGGGCCGGGCGGGTACACGTAGGTGCCGCGGGCGACGTACTCCTTCAGGATATCGTTCTGGACCGTGCCCGAGAGCTTCTCCGGCGGCACCCCCTGCCGCTCGCCCACCGCCATGTAGAGGCAGAGCAGGATCGACGCGGTGGAGTTGATCGTCATCGAGGTCGACACCCGGTCGAGCGGGATGGCGTCGAACAGCGCGGCCATGTCCTCCACGCTCGAGATGGCCACCCCGACCTTGCCGACCTCGCTGCGCGCCACCTCGTGGTCCGCGTCGTAGCCCATCTGGGTCGGCAGGTCGAAGGCCACGCTGAGCCCGCTCTGCCCCTGCTCGAGCAGGTAGCGGAAGCGCTGGTTGGTCTCGGTGGCCGAGCCGAAGCCCGCGTACTGGCGCATCGTCCAGAACCGCCCGCGGTACATCGTGGGCTGCACCCCGCGGGTGTACGGGAACTCGCCCGGGAAGCCCAGGTCCCGGACGTAATCCACCGACGCGGTCTCCGCGGGCGTGTGCAGGCGCTCGACCGGGGCGCCGCTCGAATCCATGAAGGGGACCGGGCGCTCGGGGGACCTCGCCAGCGAGGGCTTGAGCGTCCGCTCCTCCCACTCGCGGCGGGCCTGCTCGAAGCGCGCCTGCTCTTCCGGCGTCATCGCGGGCGGCTCACAGGGGGATATTCCCGTGCTTCTTGGGCGGGTTGCTGTCGCGCTTCGTGTGCAGGACCTCGAGGGCCTGGATGAGCCGCCGGCGCGTGTCGCGGGGCTCGATGACCTCGTCGATATAGCCCCGCTCCGCCGCCACGAACGGGTTGGCGAACTTCTCGCGGTACTCGCGCACCTTCTCGTCCTTGAGCGCGGCGGGGTCCGCCGCCCCGTCCATCTCGCGGCGGTACAGGATGTTGACCGCTCCGTCGGGGCCCATCACCGCGATCTCGGCGGTGGGGAACGCGAAGTTGGCGTCGCCCCGGATGTGCTTGGACGACATGACGCAGTAGGCGCCGCCGTAGGCTTTGCGGGTGATCACGGTGAGCTTCGGCACGGTGGCCTCGCAGAAGGCGAAGAGCAGCTTGGCCCCGTGCTTGATGATGCCGCCGAACTCCTGGGCGGTGCCGGGCAGGAAGCCGGGCACGTCCTCGAAGGTGACGATCGGGACGTTGAAGCAGTCGCAGAAGCGCACGAAGCGCGCGCCCTTGACCGAGGCATTGATGTCGAGGCACCCGGCCAGGTGCGCGGGCTGGTTGGCCACGATGCCCACCGGGCGGCCCCCGAGCCGGCCGAAGCCGATGACCAGGTTCGGCGCGAAATCGGCCTGGACCTCGAAGAAGTACCGGTCGTCGAGCACCGGCCGCACGATGTCCTTGATGTCGTAGGGCCGGTTCGGCTGCTCCGGCACCACCGTCTGGAGCTCCTCGTCCACCCGGTCCACCGGATCGAGCGAGGGCCGGACGGGCGGATCCTCGGCGTTGTTCTGGGGCAGGAAGGTCAGCAGCTCGCGGATGAGGGCCAGGCACTCCTCCTCGTTCTCGGCGGCGAAGTGGGCCACCCCCGAGGTGGAGCCGTGGGTGGAGGCGCCGCCCAGCTCCTCGAACGAGACCTCCTCGTGGGTCACCGCCCGGATCACGTCCGGCCCGGTCACGAACATGTACGAGCTGTTCTTGACCATGAACACGAAGTCGGTGATGGCCGGGGAGTAGACCGCGCCGCCCGCGCACGGCCCCATGATGGCGGAGATCTGGGGCACGACGCCCGAGGCCACGATCGGGGTGCCCGTCTTCATCGCGAGGTCCATGATCTTGCAGATCTTCCGCGCGTAGGCTTCCGAGAGCGAGCCGCCCCAGACCGTGAAGTCCTGGGCGAACACGAACACCGGCCGGCCGTGGATGCGCCCCGAGCCGGTGACCACCCCATCGCCGGGAATGCGCTGCTCGTCCATGCCGAAGTCGACGCTCTGGTGGACGACCAGTCGGTCCATCTCGCTGAAGGAGTCCTTGTCGACGAGCAGCTCGATGCGCTCGCGGGCCGTCTTCTTGCCCGCCTTGTGCTGCCGGGCGATGCGCTCGGGGCCGCCCGCGAGCTCGGCCGCCTCGTTGCGTCGTCGGAGCTCGTCGAAGCGATCGTGGACGGGCATGACGGGACCTCTGCTGGTGGAGTATAGGGGCCGCCGTCCCGGAAAGTCAATGAATGCGGGCGCTTCTCCGTCCCCTTCATTGACTTGGGCGGTACCCCCTGCCATACTCGGTTCCCGATGACCCCCCTCGCGGTCGGTGTCATTCTCGCCTGCGTCGTGGCTCTCACGCTCGTGCTGATCTCCACGCTGCTCTCGCTCCGGAAGACGGCGTTGCGCGCGGAGAGCGTACTCGCCCAGGTCGAGCGTGAGATCCGTCCGATGGCGAGCGAGCTCGAGACCCTGACCGGGGAGATGCAGAAGCTCTCGCGCAACGCCAACGACAATCTCCAGCGGATCGGCGGGATCGTCGACCGCGTCGAGGACATCTCGGTGCAGGCGGCGCGGGTGGTCGGCGCGGTGGGGGGGCTCACGCGCATCGGGCAGTACGCGGGGATGGCGGCCGGGGTGAAGCGGGGCGTCGAAGTCTTCCTTCACCGGCTCAAGGAGCGACACCACTGATCGGCGAAACGGCCAAGGAGAAGACCATGGCGGACGAGCGCGGAAGCGACGCGGCGGGTTACCTCGGGTGGTTCTTCCTCGGCGCCATCGCGGGCGCGGCGGCGGCGGTCCTGCTCACGCCCAAGACCGGGCGCGAGGCTCGCGAGCTGCTGGCCGAGCACAGCGGCGACCTCTTCAAGCGCGCCCAGGACGCGGCCGGGCAGGCGCAGGATCGCGCGGGAGACCTCTTCGACAAGGGCCGCGAGTACTTCGAGGAGCAGGCGCAGCGGCTGACCTCCGCCTTCGAGGCGGGCCGCTCCGCGATGAAGGACGAGATCACCCGCGGACGATCCAGCAACTAGCCCATGGCGGAAGTCGAGCTGCCCAAGCCCGACGAGCTGCGCGAGCACGCCGCCAATTCGTTCAGCCGGCGGGTCGCGCTGGTCACGGCCATCTACGCGGTGGTCCTGGCCATCGCGGCCCTCGGCGGCAACCACGCGATGAAGGAGATGCTGCTCGCCCAGCAGCAGTCCTCCGATCAGTGGGCCTTCTACCAGGCCAAGGTGATTCGCGAGCACCTCTACCGCGCGCAGAAGATGCGGCTCGAGGCGGACCTCGCCGATCGCGCCCCCGCCGCCGCGCGCGAGAAGCACGAGGCCCTGCTGAAGAAGCTCGACGAGGAAGAGAAGCGCTACAACGCGGAGAAGAAGGACATCGAGAAGGACGCCAAGAAGCTGGAGGCCCTGCGGGATGGCTTCCAGGCCCGCGATCCCTACTTCCTGGTCGGGGAGGCCCTGCTCCAGATCGCCATCGTGATGTCGTCGGTGTCCATCCTGGGCCGCTCTCGCCTGATCTTCTCGTTCAGCCTGATCCTGGCGGTGGCCGGCGGCCTCCTTACGATCAACGGCTACTTCCCGCTGTTCCAGCTCCCCTTCTTCCACGGCGGGCACTAGCTTCTCGGAGGGGGGCTGCGCCCCCCTTCCGACGGTCGTCGCGCGCCCGAGGGCGCACTCCTCCCTGCCTCCCCCCACACCGGATCGTGCGGGCGAAGCCTGCACTCGAAACGAACCCTTAGCGGCGGAAGTCGGCGCGGGTCGGGAGCAGCCGGTCGGCGATGAGGTTGCGCATCATCTCCACGGTACCCCCGCCGATGGCGAACATGCGGGCATCACGCGCCATGCGCTCCAGCGGCAGCGTCCGGCCGTAGCCGGCCGCGCCGTGGATCTGGAGCGCCTGGCCGGTCACCTCCTGCGCGATCTCGGCCGCGAAGGTCTTGGCCTTCGCCGCCTCGAGCGCGTCCGGGAAGCCGGTCCCCGCGTTGGCCGCGGCGCGATGGATCAGCAGGCGCGCCGCGTCGAGCTTGATCGCCATGTCCGCCAGCTTCCAGCGGATGCCCTGGAACTCGCCGATGGCGCGCCCGAACTGCCGCCGGGTGCCCGCGTAGGCCAGCGCCAACTCGTACGCGCCCTGCGCGAGGCCGAGCGCCACCGTGGCGGCGCCGAGGCGCTGGCCGTTGTAGGCCTCCATCAGCTTCTTGAAGCCGTCGGGCGGACCGACGAGCACGTGCTCCCGCGGCACGCGGCAGCCGTCGAAGTGCAGCCGGCCCTCCGGGATCCCGCGCAGTCCCATGGTGTGATCGCGCTCGCCGACACGGAGGCCGGGCGTGTCGCGCTCGACGAAGATGCCGCCGATGCCTCCCGCTCCCGCCTTCCCGCCCATCCGGCAGTAGACGAGGTGCAACCGCGACGTCCCCGCGCCGGTGATCCAGCGCTTCTCCCCGTGGAGCGCGTAGCCCTCCGGCGCCTCGTCGGCGCGGGTCACCAGATCGGTGGCCGCGGAGCCCGCCTCGGGCTCGGTGATCGCGATCGCGGGCTTGTCGCCCTCGAGCACCCACGGGAAGTAGCGCCGCTTCTGCGCCTCGCTGCCGTAGGCGGTGAGCGCGCCGACCACGCCCAGGCTTCCCTCGACCACGATGCGCGCGGTGACCCCGCACGCGCGCGCGATCTCCTCGACCACCAGCAGGACGTCCAGGATCGATCCGCCCGGCCCGCCGTACGGCCTGGGAATGGTCAG
>WNFK01002671.1_pt1 | contig 21121 bp, 21 predicted proteins | sample 5400281 | NCBI WGS metagenome assembly WNFK01 (sample SAMN13153350, study PRJNA577476) | soil metagenome | isolation source: 20 cm soil on Douglas fir-dominated hillslope | place: USA:California | collected 2013-09-17
ACACCTACGACGCCATCTTGGAATGCCTGTCTACCGACGATCCTGACCTCATCTTCCTTTTTCACGCCTTCCAGGCCTTTCCGGCAGAAATTCTTCGCACTTTGTTTGATCTAGAACTAAGAGTGCCGCTGATTGGCTACACTCACGGTAGCCATTGGGACCATACCGACCTGTTTCGCCACGATCGCTACCCAGGTCTCGAATTCGCTGATCTCGGCAACTTGTACGCTATGGACCGAGTGTTCGTGGCATCGCGCTATATGAAACAGACCTTGCATGACAATATTGAGGCTCTGAACTCGGATCTGGCCGCAGTCATCGACGACAAGATACGTATCGTTGGCCTGCCTATTGATATTCACGCTATAGACGCAAGCAGGACTAGTCGGCGCTTTCCCCGCACGAGCATAGTCTACAATCACGCGCCGATAGCCAGCAAAGATCCTGCACTGTTTCTGGAGGCTATCACCGAGGTGCTGCGGAGCCGCGACGTGGATGTACTCTTTACGAGGAAGCTTCCTTCACATGGTCCTGTGCGTGCGCGCGCCCTGGCGCTGGGCAGCCAATATCCGGGACGCCTGCACTTCGGCGACGATCTGCCGATTGACGATTACTATCAGTGGCTGTGGATGGCAGATATCCAGGTATCTACCGCCTTTCACGAGAGTCTCGGCATCTCCACTTTAGAGGCAATGTACACGGGCAACTGCTGTATTCTGCCGAGAATCGGGAGCTATCCCGAGCTATGCGACGGCGATGAAGAGGTCCTGTACGACCGCTCAGCCGATCAGCTAATTGACCGCCTATGTTTGATGATTGACAGCGGAAAGCGACGCAATGAACTAGGCGCACGCATGAGAAAATTGGCGTGCCGATACACCCCAGATCGGGTGGCGCGATCCATAGACTCCGCTATAGCCGAGTTGTTGCTGCCGGAACACGGCCAACGATGAAGAGATCACGTTCCTCTTCGGCTTGCCTGCAACCAGAGTCGACTGTCTCAAGGCCAAGGGCCGAGAAGATGTGAAGCAAGAGCGGAAGGGGATATGGTCTTTGGTGAGTAACATCTAGCCAGAATATGCTGTGACGTACTGACGCCACATCAAAGTTCGGAGTGACGATGACTACAATCCCTCCAGGTTTCAGCGCCTTTCGACACAGGTACAGCAGCCGAAGGCCCTCTACGCCATCGAAATGCTCCAGGACGTGCCGCAGGAAGATGCCGCCATACTCATTAGGCCTGTGAGCCAGATACTCGTGCGCATGTGCTGTCACGACTCGAAGACCGTGAGACTGCGCGATAGCGGCTTGACCTGGGTCTTGATCAATGCCCACGGCGGTGGCACCAGCGGCGGTCAGCAGTTCAATCATTAAGCCAACCCCGCACCCTACGTCTAGTATTGGCCCCAGGTCTGTGGGAAAGTAGTTTACGAACGGCTGAAGCCTTGGGCGATTTTTCTCCGCCGTTCCTTCAAAGCCGTGGGCAACAGTATTGAGGATTTCACGGAATTCCGTCTGTGCATCGTGACCGTGATCAGATGCATCCGGGCTGTTATTAGCGCAAGGCATGTCCGTGCATCCTTTCACAGCTGCCCGCCAGCCCGCATGGATCAGGTCCTGGGTGGGCCGACCTAGCAGATGACGAAGTGGGAGTGGGATCCTGCCTGACCCTTAAGGGCCGTGCAGCGGAATCAAGGCAGCTCTCGATTGGAAGATGACCCTACCAGCGGCTCTCATGCTGTGGCGGTTCTGGCCGAGATGGTCGTGGCGCCAGCGGTTCGCGGGGGCTGATGATGAACGGGAACAGCTCTGGCTGGGATTTCAACCTGTCCCGAATCCGCCCAGATCGGCTTGAGCAATCTCGGCATCTGCACGGTGTCCTCGGCGTGCGGCACTGAGCATCGAAGCATGGCCGGTGCCTCGGCCGACGGATCAGACGCACTCATTGGGTACCGAAACCCGCGAGCATTCGGCCTTTGGCGGCTGATCCAGAGCAGCGGCGCTGCTCGCCTTCGCGAAATCAACTCAAATGACCCGGTATTAACTCAGTGGCAGGGGCCAAGCGTCGCACATCGCGAGCTCGGTCTGACTGAGAATCGGGCCTGAGGCGGGGTGATGGCCGCAGCGCCTCGTGGCCGCCTACCCCCCGCAGAGAGACGGTCCGCGAAGGTGCGCGTTCGCGGCGAACCGGGCGACCTTCGGGCCGCCGTGGACGACATCGCCGCGCAGTTCCAGGAGTTCGCCCGCACCGCGTCCGGGGGCGGCGATGGGCTGCTGCACGTGTTCGTCCCGCGCGCGACCGCGCGCTGCTTCGCACGGTCCCAGGTACTCCCCGGCGATCAGATACGCGCCTGTCAACTCGCCGATCCATGCGTTCGGCTCAGGCACGGGCACCAGGCCGAGCATTGCTGCGGTCGATGACATGTCGGGCAGCAACAACCCTGATGCAGTCGTCGAGGTTGGCATTCTGGGCGCCGCTGGCAGGAACAGCCCCTGACCGGGTGCTGGTCGGTCAGCCATGCGCATCCCCTTTCAGCTGACCAGCGGCCTCAGGCTTATCGGCAGCTGAGTGCAAGCTGCCGACCGAGGTGCCGTTATCCGGGATGCCACTACCAAGATCACCGCATCCGAGCGGACATCGAGCAGACATAGACCCGCGCTCAGAGACGGAAGATCACCAGGATACCGAGAATCCCCAGGTCAGGGGCAGTGCAGACGGGTGCGCCGCCAGGGACTTGAACCCCGAACCCGCGGATTAAGAGTCCGCTGCTCTGCCAATTGAGCTAGCGGCGCTAGAACCTCAGCGATGCTACCAGCGACCCGATAGGTGACGCCAACCGGGCGATCCGTCCGGCTTGAGGTGTTGCAACGCGGCCTGAACATCGGGACGGCCAGGTGTCCCGCGCCAGGTTCCGCCGCTCAGGAGCGCAGGAAGTTGCTGACTGCTGCCGCCGCTCGCGACGGCCGGCCGGTCCTGGCCTCAGCCCGGTCCGCCCAGTTCATCACCCGCAGCCCGGCGTTGACGCCAAGCCAGCGAAACGGCTCGCGTTCCCAGGGCGGCGAACGGTGCCCGACCCACGGCAGCCTGGTGAGCTCACTGTCCTTGCCAGTAATCAGGTCGGACAGGGTGCGGCCTGCCAGGTTGGTCGTCGACAGCCCATCGCCGACATAGCCGCCGGCCCAGCCGAGGCCGGTCGCCGGGTCGATGCCGACCGACGCGCACCAGTCCCGCGGGATGCCGATCGGGCCGCCCCAGGCGTGGCTGATGGCGACGTCTTCAAGCACCGGAAATAGCTGGATCAGGGTCTTGCGCAGTGCGGAGAAGACTTCCGGCACGCGGTCGAACGACGGCTGGATTTCCGAGCGGAAGTGGTAGGGGGCGCCCCGCCCGCCGAACACGAGCCGTCCGTCGGCCGTCCGCTGACCGTAGATGATCATGTGTCGCAGGTCGCTGAATGTCGGTCTGGTCGCCAGGCCGATTTGCTCGAGCAGCGTCTCGGGAAGCGGCGCCGTCGCCACGACGAGGGAGTAGACAGGCACGACAGCGCGCTCCTTGCGTGCCAGCCGTGCCGTGTAGCCTTCGGTGGCGCGGATCACGTGCCGCGCCTTGACTGTTCCCCTCGAGGTGATCAGCCGTCCGGGCTCCAGCCGCTGAACCTCGGTCTGCTCGTAGATCAGCACGCCCTTGGCGCGCAGTACGTCGGCGAGGCCGCGGGTGAGCCTGGCGGGATGAATGGCCGCGCAGTGCGGCGTGAACACACCGCCCAGCACGCTGGAGACTCGGCCGAACTCCTGTGCTTCGGCCGCCGACAGCAGCCGCAGGTCGGCGTCATCGAAGCCGTAGAGCCTGGCCTCGTGGACCTCGTCCCTCGCCCGCTCCAACTGCGCGGGCGAGCGGGCGAACTGGACGGTTCCGCCCTTGGCCCAGTGGCAGTCGATTCCCTCGTCCGCCACCACCTTCCCGACCTCGTCGACGGTCTGCTGCATCGCCTGGTACATCGCGACCGCTGCCTCGCGGCCCGCCATCCGCTCAAGCTTCGGCAAAGACGCCGGGAACAGCGCCGAGCACCACCCGCCGTTGCGGCCCGAGGCGCCGAACCCGGCGATCTCGCGCTCGCAGAGCACAATCCGAAGCCCAGGGTCTGCCATGCTCAGGTAGTACGCCGTCCACAGGCCGGTCAGGCCGGCGCCGGCAATCGCGACATCGGCATCGGTGTCCCCGTCCAGGCTCGGGCTGGGGTGGAGTGGCCCCGGCACGGTGTCGTGCCAGAACGACAGTCGGCGGTACTCGTCGCCGGTCTGGCTCATGCCGTCACCGTCCCACTGCCCTGGGAGGCCGGCTGGCCGGCCATTCTTGTGTCATGCCCGCTGAACGTCACGTTTTGCTGCCACCACCGGCTCAGAAGGATTCGTTGCAAATATATAACCTTTGTGTGGTATGCCTTGGCAACATCTGCCGGTCGCCGATGGCAGAAGTCCTGATCAGGGCCGAACTCGAGGCGGCGGGCCTGGCCGGACGGGCGAGCGTGGAGAGCGCGGGCACTGGCGACTGGCACCTGGGCGAGCGAATGGACCGCAGGGCCAGGGCCGAACTGGCCCGGCGCGGCTACGACGGCTCGCGGCACCGGGCCAGGCAGATCGGCCCGGACTGGCTCGAACGATTTGACCTGCTCATCGCCATGGATGCCAGCAACCTGCGCGATCTTCAGCGGATGCCGCGGGTGCGCAGGTTCCCGACCCGTACGGCGGCGGCCCCGATGACTTCGCCCGGGTCTTCGACATGATGCAGGCGGCGGCGCGGGGCCTGGCAGCCGATCTGGCTGACCTGCTGGCGGAGCACGCTGGTGACTGACCTCGCCGAAGCGCTGGCGGCTGCCGCGGGCGCCGCTGTCGCCCAGTACACCCCGATCGGCGGCGGCCACGGCGCTCGGCACTACCGGGCCCGGCTCGCCGACGGGCGGGAACTCTTCGTCAAAGAAGCCGCCGATGACGCAGGCGTCGCCGCGCTGGACGCCGAGGCGCAGGGCTTGCGCTGGCTCGCCGAGGCGGCGGCAGTGCAGGTCCCGAAGATCATTGCGCGGCATAACAGGACGCTGGCGCTGGTCTACCTTCCGGCCGGAAGGTCCGACCGGGCGGCTGCGGAGCGATTCGGGCGTGATCTGGCCAGGCTGCATGCAGCCGGGGCGGACAGCTTCGGAGCGCCATGGGCCGGGTTCATCGCGAGCCTGCCGCTGCCGAACGAGCAGGCGACCTCATGGCCCTCGTGGTACGCGGAGCGCCGCCTGCTGCCGTATGGCCGGCTCGCCCGCGACGCAGGGACGCTCGGAGCCGCGGACGTGGCACTCATCGAGTCCGTGGCCAGCCGGATCGGCGAGCTGGCCGGGCCCGCCGAACCGCCAGCCAGGATCCACGGAGACTGCTGGTCGGGCAACGTGCTGTGGTCGGGCGGGCGCGGCTGGCTGATCGACCCTGCCGCGCACGGCGGCCACCGCGAGAGCGACCTGGCGATGCTCGCCCTGTTTGGTGCGCCCTACCTGGACCGGATCCTGGCCGCGTACCAGGACGTGACCCCGCTGGCCGCCGGCTGGCAAACCCGGGTGCCGCTGCACCAGTTGCACCCGCTGCTCGTGCATGTGTGCCTGTTCAGGGCCGGCTACCGCGAATCGGCGCTTTCAGCCGCCCGCGCCGCCCTGGCCGTGGGGTGATTCCTGGCGTTGGGCGGCCGCGGGCGGTGTATGGGTGGTACACCGATACCCGGATCCGTGGTGGGTGGCACTCCCATACACGGTTGGCGGAATCGATGCCGCTTGGCGGCTAGCCGCATTAGGACAGCTAGCCCGAATAATGCGGTCTGACCGGCTTTTGCATCAGGCAGTAGCGCTAATCCGTTGTGGCTCTCGCTTCGGGAGCGAGGGGCAGCGCGAATCCGACCCAACCCGGTACCGCCTGCCCGCCTGCTCCGTGCCCGGTCGGTGCGGTAGAACCGCTCGAACACGTGCTGCTTCTGCTCGTCGGTCAGGCCGCCACCTTGGTCGGAGACCTCGAGGATGACAGCAGGATCGCCGTCCTGGCCCTGCGGTGGCCGGCCGCCTCGTGCCGGCGTCTGCGCCGCGCCAGAGTTGGGCCTGTCCCCGTTGCGCAGCGCCCCCGAGCGGATCGTGATGTCGATCGGCGTTCCCTCCGGCGTGTGGGTCAGAGCGTTGCTCATCAGGTTGCCAACCACCTGGCGCAGCCCGACCTCGTCGCCGGTCACCAGCGGTGCGTCCGCAGTGCCGACGGTGAGGTGGATGGCACGCTGCGGCGCAATGACCCGGGCGTCGTGCAGGGCGTCCGCAGCGATCGCGAGCAGGTCTACGGTCTTGAAGTCGAGCGGGCGCTCCTGGTCAAGGCGGGCAAGCAGGAGCATGTCATCGACCAGCACGCCCATCCGCATCGCCTCGCTCTCGACCCGCTCGATGAGCCGGTTAAGGTCCGCGTGGCTGAGCGGCCCGGCTGGAAGTCCAGCTGGCGGCCCGGTGTCGGCGCCGTTGGCCGGCGGCCCCGCACCCGTCGCGGGTGGGGGACTCGCGGCCGCCGCGTCTCGTAGCGCATCGCCCGCGTCCTGCGACGTGTCACCTGTATCTGCCGGCGTGTCACCAGCGTCCTGCGACGCGTCGCCGACACCGCCGCGTTGGCGGTAGTACTCGGCGAAGCCACGGATCGCGGTTAGCGGCGTCCGCAGTTCGTGACTCGCGTCGGCGACGAACTGGCGCATCCGGTCTTCTGATCGATTAGCGTCGAGCGCCGACCTCCGGGCCGCCTCCTCCGATCGCCTCGCTGCCTCCTCTGACGCCATCCGCGCCCGGAAGGCCGCCTCGATGTGAGCGAGCATGATGTTCAGCGATCGGCCGAGCCTGCCGACCTCGGTGCGCGGATCTCGCTCGGGCACCCGGCGGCCGAGATTCCCCGCGGCGATAGCCTCCGCCGTCTGCTCAATGTCCCTTAGCGGCCGCATACTGGACCTGATAACCGCGATCCCGACGATGGTGAGCACAGCCAGCAGAGCCCCGCTGATGATCAGGTCGATGATCGTCAGTTCGTCGAGCGTTCTGTACTGCGTGGTCACGTCGAGGCCCACGATGATGGTGCCCTTGACCAGCTGGCCAGACGGGCTGTCGAAGGAGTCCGCTGAGCTCACCACGCGCCAGCGGCCGTTGCCCGAGGAGGCGCTCACGGTGACCGGCGCCGAGACCGGCGCACCTGAGGTCTTCAGCCAGCTATATGCGTGGTGATTGGCGCGCCCCGGGGTGTAGAGCCAGCTATCTGACCGGTTAATGGCCGGTCCTGGCACCCGGCTGGGCTGGCCGGATCGGTATCCCGAATACTCGGCGATTACCTGCTGCGGGCGCCCGTTTTCCGGCAGCCACTGGATGGATATTCCGCCGTATGCGGGCTGCGCGGAGCCGGCCCCGAAGAACAGGTACGACTGGACGATGTCCGACGGCCTGGCGTTGAGCGCGACTGCATGGAGCTGCTGGTCGGCCTCGTTGAGCAGGTAGCTACGCAGGAACGCGATGCCGGCCACGCTGATGACGGCGAGCGCGGCGGTCACCAGGACGAGAATGGCCGCGATCAGCTTGACTCGCAGCGGCGTCCGGCCGGGCAGCTCTCGCGCCGACCGCCAGAGCCCTCTTTTACGCGACGGGTAAGCCATGGGCTTGGTTCCCGTTAGGACGACGGGAGCCGCATGACGTAACCCACGCCGCGCAGGGTGTGCAGCAGATGCGGTTCCGTCGCATCGATCTTGCGGCGCAGCACCGAGACGTAGGACTCGACGATGCCGGTGTCGCCGCGGAAGTCGTAGTCCCAGACGTGGTCGAGTATCTGCATCTTGGACAGCACCCGGCCCGCGTTCCGCATGAAGTACCGCAGCAGCTTGAACTCGGTGGGCGACAGCTGCACCTGGGTTCCGCCGCGCCAGACTTCGTGGCTGTCCTCGTCAAGCTCCAGGTCGGCGAACATGAGCCTCGGCGACTGCTCTGCGGCACCGCCGCGGGTGCGCCTGAGCACGGCATGGATCCGCGCGATGACTTCTTCCAGGCTGAAGGGTTTGGTGACGTAATCGTCGCCGCCCAGCGTTAGGCCGCGAACTTTATCCTCGGTCGAGTCCCGCGCGGTCAGGAATAGCACGGGCGTGCGCGTCCCGCCACCCCGCAGGCGATGCAGCACGTCGAAGCCATCCATGTCGGGCAGCATCACGTCGAGCACGATCAGATCGGGCCGGTGCCGCTGCGCGACCTGCACGGCCTCCGACCCGGCGGCGGCCGTGACGACCTCGAAGCCCGCATAGCGCAGGCTGGCGGCGAGCAGCTCGAGGATGTTCGGTTCATCCTCGACAACCAGCAGCTTCGCCGATGGCTGCTGGCGCTCTCCGGCCACGGTGCTCATCTAGCTATTGTCCGCCATCTGCCTGAAGGTTGGCTGAAGGCAGGCTCAAAGGAGCATCGAGGCAGCATCGGCTCCGGCAGGCAGCGCCGATGAGACACCGAGGCTGGCCTGCCGTGCGTCAGCCCGCCTGAGTGGATCCTGTGATCAGGCTCTTGGAAATCCGCTGGTCGTCGCGGATCTCGTGGAACAGCTTGAGCGCAGCATCCCTGTTCCACTGCAGCGCGCTCTCGTTGCTGGGCGTAACAATGTTCCCGGCGATCGGGACGGTGGTCGTAATGGGGTTGCGCAGCGCGAACGCTACCTTAAGCAACTGGAGCAGATGGGTGCCCTGGTCGACCGTGAGCGAGCCGGCGACGCCGGATGCAGCCGGCAGCGCGGAGAACGGGTTGGCGATCACTCCGGCGCTCGTGAGCTTGCGCAGCAGGGCACGCACGAAGACCCGCTGGTTCTGGACCCGCTGCAGGTCCTGGGTCGCGAAATTATGCCGCGAGCGCACGAAGCCGAGCGCTTCGCCTCCGTTGAGCACCTGGCAGCCCTTGTGCAGGTGCAGACCGGCAGCCGGATCGACCAGCGGCGCCTTGAGGCACAGCCTGACTCCGCCGATCGCGTCCACGACTCGCACGAATCCGCCGAAGCCGATGCCCATATAGTGGTCGATCCGCAGCCCGGTGACGTTCTGCACCGTCTCGGCGAGCAGCCGGGGCCCGCCAAGCGCGTATGCCGCGTTGATCTTGTCGGAACCATGGCCAGGGATCGGTACGTACGAGTCGCGCGGCAGGCTGATCAGCACCGCCGGGTTGCCGTTCGCCGGCATGTGCAGCACCATGATCGTGTCGGACCGCATGCCGCTGACGTCATGACCGGTCGCAAGCTTGCGCTCTTGCTTTCTGGACAGGCCCTGACGGCTGTCAGACCCGGTGATCAGCCAGTTCTGGCCCGAGCCGACGGCGGGCCGGCCGGCATAGTCGACCAGGATGTTCTTCCTCGTCAGCTTGGAGTCCAGATAGAAGTAGCTCGCGATGCTCCCGACAATCGCTACCGACAGGATCACGGCCAGGATGGCCATGATCGGCCTGGGCCGCAGCCAGCGCCGCCATCCGGGCCGCGCCGACATGCCGCCCGAATAGCTGCCGCCAGGGCCGCCGAAGTTGCCCGGCGGAACCGGAGACCGTTGCAGCGCGTGCGGCGCCTGCGCGGCGGGCTGGTCTGGCCACCCGCCGCCCGGTCCACCTGGGCGGCCAGGCCCGCCGGGCCTTACCGGTCCGCCTGGTCCGGCCGACCAGGATGCCGCCGAGCGGTGGGGAAGCTGGACCGTCGGCTCGGCTGCTGCTATCTCGGCGCCGGCCGCTCCTGCGCCAGGCGTAGTTCGTGCGGAATCGGAACTGTTTCCCGGCTGTTTCGCGCCCCCAGGCGCAGCCCCGCGAAACCAGTCGTCCGGCCAGTCAGTCATGAAGCGTGCCTCACCGTCGTCGTACTGTCCTATCGTCTCTACAACAAGACGTCCTGGCGGCCAAATTGGCTGGCGTTGCCAGCGAACTAGTTCCGCGCACTGCCGGCCCACCAGATGGTCAGGACGTCACGACCAGACGAACCCAGGTCCTGCGGGTGAATCGGATCCACGCCGGCCTCGATGAGCGCATCAGCTACGTCAGCCGCGCGTTGCGGTGGCAGGCACAGCCGCCGCCGGGTGACGTCGGTCAGCTCGGCAAAACTTTCGTAATCAGCGCCTGCCGGCCTGCTCCAGCGTTCGTGGTCGATTCGCAAGCCCATGGCGGTCAGGATCGCGAGTATGTCATCTCCAGTTGGCCGGTCGGGGCGCGCCAGTCCGTGGAACCGCAGCCAGAGCTCCTTCAGGGAGGTGAGCGGATGGACGCTCGCGGCTTCGATGACCACCAGCCGCCGCGCGTGCGCGGTGAGTGCCGTCACGAAGGGTTCCAGGTCAGGGACGTTGTAGGCCACGTGGTGACACGTGACCACGTCGGCCGCCGGTACCTGGCCGACGACATCGGGCCACCGGCCAGCTATGCAGCGAGTCCGAACGCCGCGTGCGCCAGTCCGCTCAGCGAGCAGGCCGAGCATCGGCTCATCCGCATCGACCGCGGTCAGCGCCGTCGTGCGCGGAAGCAGCGGTAGGCAGGCGGCCCCCGGACCTGAGCCGACGTCGAGCACTGAGCCAGGCGGGTCGAGCGCCGCCCAGGCTCGCTCGAACGACGGCCCGGCGGGCGCCGCGCTCAGCTGATCTGCGCGCCTGGCGAAGACCTGGCCGGGCAGTACCCACGGAGACTCAGCCACCGACGCGAGTATGCGCGGTGGTATCGCCCAGGACGCCAGGTCATCCCGCCAGCGCGAGAGCAAGCCAGCAAGATCTTGCTCGCGACCGGTGGCGGGCGCCGCGTCAGGTCTCCTCACGGCTGCATGTTATGTCCAGGTCAGCTGTGCCCCGAGCCAGCGCGCCAGGTCAGCGCCGAATCAGCGCGCCGGCGGCGTACCAGCGGGGGCAGACCGTCAGCGGGTCGGGAGCTTGACCACGGTCACGAAGAAATCGTCGATCTGGCGTACCACGCCCAGGAAGCGGTCGAAGTCGACTGGCTTGGTGACGTACGCGTTCGCGTGCAGATCGTAGCTGCGGAGTATGTCCTCCTCAGCGTCCGAGGTGGTCAGGATCACGACGGGAATGCGCTGCAGGTCGGCGTCGGACTTCGCCTCGGCCAGGACTTCGTGGCCGGCCTTCCTCGGCAAGTTCAGGTCAAGCAGGATGAGGTCAGGGCGGGGCGCGCTGGCGAATTCGCCTTCGCGGCGCAGGAATGCCATCGCCGCTTCGCCGTCTGACACCACGCTGAGGTGATTGCGTACCTTGTTGTCCGCGAAGGCCTCGCGCGTGATGAGCACGTCTCCCGGGTCGTCTTCAACGAGCAGGATCTGGATCATTATCCCCGAATCGGTTCCGTTCACCTGGGCTCCTCGTGGCCGTCCGACCCGGGAAGTGTCCACCGGATTGTAGTACCTGATCCGGAATGGGCGGCCGGATCCGCGTCGGTGTCAATCCAGATATGTCCTCCGTGGAAGTCCACGATCTTCCTGCACAGCGCCAGCCCGATGCCCGTGCCGGGGTAGGCGTCCCTTGGGTGCAGTCGCTGGAAGATCACGAACACGCGCTCGGCGTGGGCAGGGGCGATCCCGATCCCGTTGTCCTGGCACGCGAATTCCCATATCCCGTCCTTGGGCTCAGCAGTTATCTGGATCGCAGGATGCTCGTCCGTCCTCCTGAACTTGATCGAATTGCCGATCAGATTCTGGAAGAGCTGGGTCAGCAGCGTTGCGTCGCCCGTGACCGTCGGCAGCTCTCCGACCGTCACCTCCGCGTCCGTGTCGGTGATCGTGGCGTCCAGCCGGTCGATGGCCTCGCGCGCTACCGCATTCAGATCTACCGGGCCTCGGATTGTGCCCGGCTGGCCGACGCGGGAGAACGTCAGGAGCTCGTTGATCAGCAGCTGCATGCGCTTGGCGCCGTCAACCGCGTACGCGATGTATTGATGGGCGCGATCGTCCAGCTGGCCGGCGTACCGCGATTCGAGCATCTGGCAGAAGCTTGCCACCTTACGCAGCGGCTCCTGCAGATCGTGCGAGGCGACGTACGCGAACTGCTCGAGCTCGCGGTTGGAGCGTTGAAGTTCGTTGGCTTTGTACGACAGGTCGCCCATGCTGGCCCGCAGCTGGCGCCGCATGGCCTCGACATCTGCCGCCAGCTCCATGACCTCGCGCGGGCCGCTTACCTTCAGCTGATGGTCGAGCCCGCCGGAGGCCACTACCTGTGCCTCGCCGCGGAGTGCGGCCAGCGGGCGGGTCACCCAGGCAGTCATGGCGGCCCAGCCGGCTGCCGCCGCGCCGATGAGCGCCACGGCGGCGGTGATCGCCACCACGATCACGGCAGAGGTCGCCGACCGCAGCCGCTGCAGGGCGCTGGCCCGCTCGGACAGTATTCCGCCGTTGAGGGAGGCGATGTTAGCCCGGAGCCGGTCGAATTCGCTCTTGCCCTTCGCTTCGAGCAAGACGCTGGCCTGGCCATGCTGCGTGGCGGTGGCTATAGCCGGAATGGCGTAGTCCCTGCGCCACTGGCCGGCCTGGCTCTGCACGGTCCGCAGCTGCCGCCGCAGCGAGGGGTAGGGATCCATGAGCCCGTGCAGCGAGCGGAAGTAGCCCGCGGACTGAGCCAGCCCCTCGCGGTACGGCGTTAGGAAGGCCTGCTGGCGGGTGATGACGAAGCCGCGAACCCCGGTTTCCTCGTTGATTAGTGAGGCGAGCAGGTAGCTGGTCTGGCTGGCGGCCGGGTCAAGGCGGTTGACCTGGAGATCGACCGCGTTGACCATGCTGTTCAGCGCCAAGCCGCCCACTACGCACCCGATGATGAGCAGCGCTCCCGCGACGGCAAACGCAGCAGCCAGCCTGCGACGCAACGACCAGGTTGCCTGGCCAAAGTTACGCCGTGTCCTAGCCAAGACCGGCGCCTTGGCTTCGAGGCTGGGCTGCTGCTCTCCCTCCGGCGCGATCTGGTCCGTCACGGATGCCGCCCGACGATGATGACAGCGACATCGTCGGCCAGCGGCTCGCCATTGAGCCGCTCCACGGTCTTGAGCAGGGTGTCGGCGAGCGTGTCCTCGAACCCGGGTGCCGAGGGGCCGGGCGATGACGCGGTGATCAGGTTGAGCAGCCCCTCGGGCCCGAGCACTCTGCGGTCAGGGCCGCCCCTTCCCTCGATGAGGCCATCGGTATAGAACATCAGCGACCATTGCGAACCAAGCGCCACGGGGATATGTGGCCATTCCTCGTCGAACAGGCCAAGCGGCGGGCCGCCGCGGCCCTCGCCCAGCGTGGTCGGCGGGGACCCGAGTAGCACGGGTGGCGGGTGACCGGCAATGTGGATAACGCCCTCGCCCGTGGCGATATCTATGCTCATTGTGGCGACCGTGGCGAAAACCTCTGGCCTGTGCCGCTCGCGGGTAAGCACTTCCTGCAGGCAGTTGAGAATATGGCTGGGCTCGTGACCGGACAGCACCAGCGTTCGCCAAGCCACCCGCAGGCATACTCCGAGTGCCGCTTCGTCCGGCCCATGACCGCAGACATCGCCGATCAGCGCATGCAGCGTGCCGTCGCTAAGCTCGATGAGATCGTAGAAGTCGCCGCCCAGCAGGGCCTGGTCGCGGCCCGGCCGGTAACGCAGCGAGTGATAGAGGCTGGAGTCGTTCAGGATCGGGACTGGGAGCAGGCCGCGCTCCAGCCTGGCGTACTCGGCCTGCCTGATCGCTGCCTCGCGCAGCTTGCGGGCTGATTCGTTCGCGCGCTTGCGCTCGATCGCGTACCTGATGCATCGGCTCAGGGTCGCCCCGTCCACCTGGCCCTTGATCAGGTAGTCCTGCGCACCGGCCGTCACGGCGGCGATCCCCAGCGACTCATCGGCGCCGGTCAGCACAAGCACCGCAGCGTCCGGCGCCAGGCTCAGGACATGCCGGATTCCGTCAAAGCCGACTGAATCGGGCAAACCGAGATCTAGCAGCACGCAGACAGGCCCGGCCGCGAGCTCGGGCGTCGCTGCCGCCAGGCTCTGCTGCCACGACAATGACACTCCGAGTCCAGCGTCGGCCAGGTACTCGCGCACGAGGAGGGCGTCGGCCTCGTCATCCTCGATCAGGAGTACCGGCACCACCTCGTCCGCGGCGGCGCCTTCTGTGGCAAGCTGGAGCATTCGGTAAGTCCCTCATGCGGTCCGCGGGGTCGGCCCATCGACCGGAGCTTACTCGCGAAGGGGGATTAGCGCGTTCCCGTGCGGCGATCGCTTCGCTCGGAGTTGGCGGCTGACCGGCAGACTGGCCGGATTGCCGTGGCGTGCCTAGTGTGTTTCTCGGCCGTGGCCACGGACGGCGAGCGGCCGATCCTGGCAGTTATCGGTAGTGGCGAGCGAGGTTGCGGTGTCCGAAAGTGAGTCACGCGAACTGAGCGCGGAGTTCGCTCAGGCCGCAGGCGAGCTGCTGACCCTCGCGAGCGCCTCGGAGTCGCGCGCGATGCACCGCCTGGTCGAGCTGGCAGCCAGGCACGTACCTGGGTGCTCAGGGGCCACGGCCGTGCTGTGGCACGAGGATGAGGCGACAATCACCGCTGCTAGTCACCCGGACCTGTCAGAGCTGGCCGAGGTCCAGCTGGCCTGGCGCCGAGGGCCGATCATTGAGGCTGTAGCCGAAGGCAAGCAGATCAGCTGTCCGGACACCTTGAGCGAAGAACGGTGGCCGGAATACACCAGCCGCGCGCTCTCCATGGGAGTTCGGTCCTCGCTTACCCTCGTGCATGTCGGAGGGCGGCTGGCGCTGAGCATGACGATGTACGCGACCCGTCCTAAGGTGCTCGACGCCAGCCGCGCGCCCGTTGGTCAGCTTCTGATCGCCTTCGGCAGTGCGGTTATGAGGAACACCTCGACGTACGACGCAGCCCAGCGGACCGTGCGCCAGCTCAATGAGGGAGCCGATTCCCGGGCGGTAGTTGACCAGGCCAAGGGGATCTTGATGGTGGGTTTGTCCTGCAGCGCCGACGACGCGCTCCGGCGGATGCGGGAAATCTCTCAGGCCCGCCAGATCAAAGTCACCGAGGTCGCCAGGCGGATCGTCGAATCGCACGAGCTTGACGTCGGCTGATGTTCGTTTGGCCGCGGAATGCACGGGTAGCGACTGCCAGCCTTACCTGCGGTGCCCGCGGACGGCAGGTCCGGCGGTGAGGAGACCATCGCAGACCGGGGTTGAAGGACGATGAACCTCCCAGCAGACGTGTGGCCCGCCGAGCGGGTTCGCGCATGGACGACGGCACTTGACGCGCTCGCGGCAGCTGGTGCTGCGGCCGTGGCCGCGACCGCCCAACGAGACCTGCTGGCCGGAACCGCGGACGCGCTTACTGGGCGCTTCGCCGATTGGGTAATTGTCGACGTGTCACCTTCGGAGCCGGCGTCGAGATCGGTGGCTGGCAGCCGGCGTGAGCCCGAGCTCGCCGCGGCCGTGGCCGAGCTCTCCGTGCAGGGCTGCCCGATGATCGTCTCGGCGATGGCGCAGCGCACGCCGCTCGTGCAGGCGTCTATGGCGGATCCGGCCGAGCTCGGTATCCTCCCTGGTGGCCGGCGGGTGGTCGACGCGTTCGCTGCGGGCTCGTATGCCGTCAGCCCGATCATGGCCGGCGAGAGTGCGATCGGCGCTATCACCATCGTCCGGAGCAATGCTCAGCCGCGCGTGACGTTCCTTGAACTGAACGTGCTGGCGCACATCGCCGACCTGACTGCGCGAGCGATAGAGCGCCTCAGCGGTCCGGCGAGCAGTCCCGGCCCGCATGGCCAGGATCTGCAGGACGCACCCTAGACGCTCGCGACGGGTGCCTGATCTAGTGGGATTCTAGGACCGCGACGAGATGGGACGTGTAGTGCCGGTTGTGCCAGAGCCTGATGACGGCGCGGATCAGGTCGCTGAGCTTGAGAAGCGCCATGCCGCGCTGCGGCAGGCAGCGGGCTTGCCTGCCGCCGACGTCGGCGCACTGCTAGAGGCCGCCTTCACCGAGCTCGAGGGCGCGAGAGGCCTGCTAGCGGGTCCGTGGACGAAGCATGGCCAGGTCACGGGCGGGCGTTCCACCAGTCAATAAGGCCGCCGCCGAGCTACTCGGGTCCAAGCCCGGCTACGCGACCGGCAGATCGTTTACCACCTTCGTGGCACTGCAGAGCCGCGCCGCGGTGCAGACTCAGCTCAATGCTGTCGCGCGGAGCAGTCGGGTCGGCCGCGTGCGGTGCGGCCTGCTCAGCTCCACGGGCGCCACGCTTGCCGAACTGACTATCAGCCTGGTGAGCGTCAGCGGTGACCGGGACCGCCTGATCGTCGCGGTCGCCGATGTCGCCAGGACCGCAGGCGAGGACGAGGATTCCACGATCGCGCGGCCTACGGACGCCAGCATCTCCGGCAACGGGGCGGCCGAGGCCGGCGGCAAGCGTTCCGCCGGAGCGGTCGAGGCCATCACGCAGCGGATGGACCTCGTGACGGCCGTGACGCGGCTTTTGCTCGAAAACGAGAACTTCAGCGAGTCGATGACCCTGCAGCGTTCCGCTCGGCTGCTCGCCGGGGAGCTAGCGGCCTGGGTCGTCGTGGATATTGACCGCAGGGGCCAGCTCAGGCGGCAGTTCGTCATCGGGCCTGAGGGTCCTGGACTGGCCGACATCAGCGACTCCGCGGCGGCCTTGAACCCGATGCCAGGATCGCTGCCGCACACGGTACACGAGTCGGGGAAGGCGGTGCTCATCGCTCATGCTGACGATGCGGAAGTCCTCGGGCCAGGGCCAGGAGATATCCCGCTGCTGATGGTGCTCGGCTCGACGTCCGTGCTATCGGTGCCCATCACCGACAGGGAGAGCCGGTATGGCGTCCTGACGCTGGCCAGGCAGGCCGGGCACAGTCATTTCGAGATCGCCGACCTCGGCCTGGTCGAGGAACTCGGCGAGCAGCTTGCCCTCGCCATCCGCGTTGACCACATGTTCCGTCGGCGAACCGAGATCGCCGACGCGCTGCAGGCCAGCCTGCTCCCGCGCCGGCTGCCGGAGATCGCCGGAGTCGAGCTGGCAGCCGCCTACGTCGCCGCGACCGAGGGCATCGAGATCGGCGCTGACTTCTATGACGCCTACCGGACGCCCACCGGCTGGGGCCTGTCGGTCGGCGATGTCTGTGGCAAGGGTGAGGAAGCGGCGGCGGTCACCGCCGCCGCCAGGCACGCGATCCGCGTGATCGCGTACGGCACCGCGGACCCGGCGGCCGTCCTGCCCGGTGCCAACGAGATCCTGCTCGCCGGGGAGCTGAGCGGCGGATTCGTGACTGCGAGCATCGCGCACCTGGAGTGGCGCGATGGTGCCCTGCGCGTTGTGCTCGGCAGCGCAGGTCATCCCAGCGCGGCCGTCATCCGCGCGGACGGGCGGGTCCAGATGCCAGGCGGGGGCGGGCTGCCGCTGGGCCTGCTCCCCGACTTCGAGCCAGGCCTGCACGAGCTGACGTTGCGCAAGGGAGACATGCTGTTCCTATACACCGATGGCCTCACTCAGGCGCGGGGACAGGACCAGACTTATTTCCAGGCCCGGCTGATAGACGAACTGGCCGGCCTGGCCGGAATTCATCCCGATCAGTTCGTGGCCGCCATGCGCCGGAGGTTGCTCGAATTCACCGCGGGTACCCTCGTCGACGACATCACCATGATGGTGCTGCGGGTAGGCGACAGCCCGGAGCGCCCGGCACGCGGCAGGCGACGCTCAGCCCGAGCTGGATAGGCGGGCCGGCTCTGAGTAAATGCGGTGACGGGGGGCAGGAACCGCTGGCCATGATCGTGATGCCGGCGGCGATGGCAGAGGCATGATCTGCACCCGCTGCCCGGTCCGGGTGAAATGCCTGGAATTCGCGCTTGCTACCAACAGGCGTACGGCATCTGCCCGGCGCGGACCAGGCTGAAGACCCGAGCCAAATCCCGGATGCCCGTCGCGCCGGGCTGGCCGCGCTGAAGTGCCAGCCGGTTACTTACTTCTCGATGTACTCAACGATGGATTCGCGCTCGACCTGACCTTCGGCTACCGTCGGCGCGGATTCGGCGGAGGTCAACGGGGTGACCGGCTTGCCCGAATCGGCAGCGGCGTTCTCGGTGAAGTCCGGCGAGCCCTTCACGAGCACGCTGCGGCGCAGCCAGCCCCGCCCGCGGCGCGGAATGACCAGGCCGACGATTCCGGTCAGCATGAGCACCCAGCCGAGAATCTGGATGTTCACAAAGGAGGGATGGGCCGTGACGGCGAAGGCGAAGACGGCGCCGACCGCCAGTATCGTCAGTGCTGTCGCTGACTTCATGGTTCGTTCCTTCACTTGCTAGGGGGTTGGGGGGCGGTGCGCGGGTCCTAGCCGGCCACGCGATGGAGACTGGCGAAGGGTCGCCAGTGGGTCAACGGCGCTGCTAGGCGGGCTCCAGCAAACGCTCGCGCAGGTATCCGAGAGCCTCAGCCAGGAGCCGCGAGACGTGCATCTGGGAGATTCCCAGCTGCTCGCCGATCTCGGCCTGCGTCATATTGCCGTAGAACCGCAGGAGCAGGAGCTGCTGCTCGCGGTCCGGCAAGCCGCTCCAGTGCTTCCAGACCGCCTCCATGTCGAGAATCTGCTCAAGCTGCGGGTCATCGGAGCCGATGAGGTCGGCCAGGCTTGCGCGGCCGTCGCCATCGGTGAGCGGCGCGTCTAGCGAGGACGACTGGAACGCCATTTCAGCGCGCTTGACCTCACGGAGTTCGTCCTCGGTGATGTTCAGCCGGTCAGCGAGTTCGGCTTCGGACGGCGCGTGACCGAGCGCCTGGGTGAGCTCGGAGCTCGCGCTGCGGGCCGCTAGCCGGAGTTCCTGCAGTGAGCGCTTGACATGTACCTGCCAGCGCTTGTCGCGGAAGTAGCGCTTGATCTCACCACTCACGCACGGCAGGGCGTAGCCCGCCAGGCCGGTGCCCGCCCCAGGATCGTAGTTGTTGATCGCTTTGATCAGGCCCACGTACCCGACCTGCAGCAGATCCTCGTACGGCTCGGGGCTGTTCTGGAACCGGCGGACACACGACCGCACCAGCGGACGGTACCTATTAACGAGGATCTCGCAGGCCGTTTCCCTGATCGGGTCCTCGCGGGGCAGGGAATGGATCAGGTCGAGCAGTTCAGCGTCGTCGCGCTGCCTGAGCTCGCTGCTGGGCAGCTCATGGAGCGGACTTGAGTCGTAGCTCGTCGCTGCTGGAGTCATTGCCGGTCACCTCCGGCGAACCAGTTGGGGTGCACTGCCCATTTGTGCCCGCCCCGTGAGTTTCAAACATCGGCAATCAACTCGGCCTGAAATAGCAGCACCAGCCAAGGCGGCTCAGAGGTCGGCGCTGCGCCCGGCGCCGTCGACGCCCCGGCGGCCAGCGGCCCTGAAAATCTGCTCGAGGCCGGCCTGGCTGCGATGCTCCAGAGCCAGCCGCGCGACGGCCAGTTCGAAAATCTCCGTGCCCGCAGCAAGAACGGCCTTGCCGATGCGGACCACGGCGGCCGCCAGCGACAACCACGAGCGCCGCGATCAGGAAGACCGCGAACAGGACTGCCATGTGTGCTGCTTTCTGCTGGCTGGGGGTTGCGGCTGCGCACATACTGCCCTGGTCGCTGCGTTCAAACATGGCGCCGGTTGTGCCTGCCCTGTGGGCGTATGCCCGATCACCTCGTGGTATCGGGGTTTATGTAGCGGAACCTGAGGTAACTGGGTGCTGTTTGCGGCGAGCACGTGGCGCGCCTGCCAGACTCGCCGCAGGCCGGGCGCTCACCGCGACGCCTGGAATGATCGGAGGCTGCTATGCGGATCCTCGGAGTCGTGCTCGTGATCTGGCTGATCATCGGCGCGATCGCCGGTGCTCAGCGCCACTACTACAACTCGGATCCTGGCTGCGCCCGCACAGGAACGATCATTGTCACCGTCCTGGCCGGACCGTTGAATTATCTCGGCGCCAAGCCCAAGGTCCCTTGCCCGCATCCCAGCTAGTGAACCGTCCCGGTGTGCCCGCGCGCCGATGTGCCCAGGCGTCCGGGTGCCGCTTGGTCGGCTTACCCGTGCGGGCGGTTGGCGCCATTCTTAGATGCCAGCTGGTAGCGTCTCCAGGTCGCTGAGCACAATTTCGTTGTCGTCGTCCTCGGTAACCTGGGCGCACGCGGCCCGCGCCAGCTCGGCCCACCGGCGCGCCTCGCTGGTGTCGCCGGCCAGAGCGCACGCGCGAGCCAGGGCCTCGTAGGCGAAGGCGAGGTCGGAATCGGCGATGCCCAGGGACTCCGGCCGACGCCGGTGCGATGCGAGCGCGCTGATCATCTCGCTTGCGGAGCCGGCCACACGACACGATCCTGGCATGAGGCCATCGGCGGCAAAGGGGCAGTGACCATGCCAGTAGTCATATCGGACGACGGAACCGCTATCACTTACGAAAAGCAGGGAGACGGGCCGGCCCTCATCGTCGTGGACGGCGCCCTCACTACTCGCCGATCAGAGTCCAAGTCGCACAGGGGCGACAGCGGCGACATCGCCCCGTACGCCGTCGAGCGCGAGATCGAGGACATCGCCGCTGTGATCGGCGAAGCAGGGGGCTCGGCGGCCTTGTACGGTCATTCGTCCGGCGCCTGCCTGGCACTTGAGGCTGCCCTCGCGCTGGGTAGCGTTCAGGTCACCAAGCTCGCCCTGTATGAGGCGCCGTACGATGACGATCCAGCGGCCCGGGAGGGATGGGAAAGGTACCTGGCAGAAATGACGGTTGCCCTTGCGGACGGCCGTCCTGGCGATGCCGCCGCGCTCTTCATGACCTTCGTCGGCACGCCGGCCGACCAGATCGAGAGCATGCGTCAGGCGCCGTTCTGGCCGGGCATTGAGGCTGTGGCGCCGACGCTTGCCTACGATCATGCGGCTCTGATGGGCAAGGACAGGGCGGTCCCGGCCGTCCGCGCGGCCAGGATCACCGTGCCAGTGCTCGTGATGCATGGCGAAGACGGCGCGCCGTTCATGGCCCAGACGGCCAGGACGCTGGCCATGACGATCCCAGGCGCCAAGCTCCGTACCCTGGCCGGCGAGGGACACAACGTCAGCCCGCAGGCGCTCGCCCCATTGCTGGCCGAGT
>WNFK01224596.1_pt2 | contig 21114 bp, 15 predicted proteins | sample 5400281 | NCBI WGS metagenome assembly WNFK01 (sample SAMN13153350, study PRJNA577476) | soil metagenome | isolation source: 20 cm soil on Douglas fir-dominated hillslope | place: USA:California | collected 2013-09-17
GGCAGCCCGACCACCGAGGCCGCATTGACGGCGGGGTGGGTCATGAGGAAGGCCTCGATCTCCATGGGGGCGACGTTCTCCCCGCCGATCTTGAGCATGTCCTTGTAGCGGCCGAGGAACCGCATGTGGCCGTCCGGGCGCATCAGGCCCATGTCGCCGGTGTGAAACCAGCCGTCGGGGTCGATGGCGCGCGCGGTCTCCTCGGGCCGCTTGTAGTAGCCCGTCGTGACGATGTATCCGCGGACGAGGATCTCGCCCGGCACCGACACCGGCTGGTCGGCCCCCGTCTCGGGATCGATGATGCGCACCTCGTAGCCGGAGCCGGGATAGCCGTTGGCCTCCACGCATTGCTCCTCGGTCGAGTCGAGGAAGGAGAAGGTCACGCCGATCCCCACCTCGCTCATCCCGAATCCGGTCATGAGGTTGCCGAACGTCTTGCGGGCGCGCCGGGCGATCGGGATCGAGCTCGACATGCCGGTGCCGCAGATGCCGGTGCGCACGCTCGACACGTCGCGGGGGCTTCGATCCTGGGCGTCCAGCAGCTCCTTGTAGTGCGTGTCGAAGCCGTGCATGATCGTCGCCCGCTCGCTCGCGATGAGATCGAGGCACTGGCCCCCGTCGAAGGTCTCGGTCAGCACCTGACGGGCCCCCCGGATCATGGACATGAGCGGCCCCTCGATGAAGCCGAAGGCGTGGAAGAGCGGCAGGTACATGAGGATCACGTCGCTCATGGTCAGACCCATGCGATCGCCGTGATCCCACGCGTTCCGGATCATGCGGTGGCTGTGGACCGCCCCCTTGGGGAATCCGGTCGTTCCCGAGGTGTAGAAGATGAACGCGCTGTCCTCCGGATCCACGCGGGCCGCGCGCTCGCGCAGCGCGTCGGCGCTCACGGACGTTCCCCGGTCCAGGATCTCGCCCCAGCCGGTCGCACCGGCATCGAGGCCGGCCCCGTCGGAGAGCGCCACCACGCGCCGGAGGCAGGGGAAGCGCGGATCCGGGCGCGCGCCGAGGGCCGGCGCGACCTCGCGCATCATGGCGAGATAGTCGACCGGGCCCGAGCGGTCGGCGAGGAGCACCGCGGCGGCGTCCGACTGGGCCAGGACGTAGGCCATGTCCTCGGTGCGGAAGCGCGTGTTCACCGGGACGAGCACGGCCCCGATCTTCATGACCGCGAACATCGCGTCGATCCACTCGGGACGGTTGACCATCCAGAGCGCGACCTTGTCCCCGGGGGCGATGCCGAGGGACAGCAGCCCCTTCGCCATCGCGTCGACGCGCGCGTGCACCTCGGCGAACGTCCACCGACGTCCCTGGAAGGCGAGGGCCTCGCGCGCGCCCCACTGCCGGGCCGCCCGCTCGGGAAGTAGTCCGATCGTCTGCTTCACGTACCAGTCGCCCATGACGGCCTCCCGTCTGCTCCGACGACTTCAGGCAGTCCCGCCCGCGCCCCCCTCCCGCTCCTTGCGCAGAAAGTCCTCGACCTCTCGCATCAGCCGGTCCGAGTCGAGCTCTCCGCCGGGCAACGGCTGCTGCTCGTCGCTCGCCGCCGCGTCGTACTCCTGCTCCAGCTTCCGCACGTGCTCCCGGGTGGCGCGGTCCCGAGCCACCGCCTGATCGCACTGGCCGCGAAACTCCTGGATGGCCTCGGCGAAGTGGGACATGTCCGGGCTCAGGTTGAGCAGACGGGCCACGTACGTCACCAGGGTCTCGATCGCCGCCGGATTCTCGGAATCGGGTAGATAGTGCGGCGCCTGCCCCATGAAGCCGACGTGCTGCATGCCCCGCCGCTCCGCCCCGTCCAGGACGATCGTGGAGATGCCGGTCGGGCCTTCGTAGGTCGGAGGACGGTAGATGCCCCAGGCCTCGAGCAACGACTTCGCGGCGGGGTCGGTGCAGCGGGCGGTCACCCGCACCGGCCGCGTATGGGGCGCGCTCGCCAGGAGGGCCCCGAGCGAGACGATCCGCTTCACCCCGCACCCCTCGGCCACACCGAGGAACGCCTTCGTGTAGGCTTGCCACCGCTGATGGGGCTCCGGGCCGCAGAACAGCAGGAGGCCGTCCCGGCCGTCTTCGGGCTGCCACGCGAAGAACTCGCTCCGCGGCCAGTGGATATCGCGGCCCCCATCGGGCCGGAGCCGAACCTCGGGCCGCTCCTGGGTGAACACGAAGAATTCTTCGGGGTTGATTCGCGCCAGCCGCGCGGCCCGGAGGTCGCGGGTCAGGTGGCGCAAGGCACCGGTGGCGGCCCGGCCCGCGTCGATCCATCCCCCGAACGCCATGATCATCGTGGTCAAGTTCGCGGGCGCCTCGCGGTCGAACTCTACATTGTCCATGCGCATCCTTTCGGCGGTCCCGGCGGACCCGGATCAACGCAACCGGCACGGTCCCGGAGCCCCAGTTCCTCAACCTCCAGGAGGACCCAACGCGGGGTCAGGATCCGCCCGGGCTTGGCCTCCCCGCTCCGACACATCGCCAGGTGGGTCACGGTACGGATGGTGCCATAGTCCGGGTGCTCCTCGAAAGCGCTGGCATCGGCCGCGGCCACCCCGTCGGGGCTCGGAGGCGGTCTGCCTCAAGCCGTGGAACCAGCCTGGTCGAGGGTGATGACCCGAGCCGTGGGCTCCGCCGGCGCACGTCGCGCCCCCACCGGTGCCTTGCACTGGGTCGGCCAGCCGCGGTCGACCCGGACATCGGCTGGGCTAGACTGGCGAGCCTGGCCGAGGGCGCCGGGCTGGCTTCGAGTGAGCTTCGGTAGGCCGACCGCCTCGGTCCACGGTCCCGCGATCGGCGCGGAAGCGCGCGATCTCCGGCGTCACCTCCGAGCGGTAGCAGTGCGGGCAGATGCCGTGGCTGAAGGTGGTCGCGGTGCGCTCCCGGAGGTATTGCTCGACCGGTACCCAGGCGCTCTGCTCGTCGCGGATGGCCTTGCAGTAGGCACAGATGGACAGGAGGCCGCGGAGGTTCGCGAGCTCATCCTGCAAGTCGAGCATCCGCTCGGCGACCCGTAGTCGCGCCCTCAGCTCGTCAGGATCGAAGGGTTTGCTGAAGTAGTCATCCGCGCCCGCACTCATCCCTTCCAGATACGGTTCCTTTCCACCGACCATGGTCACCAGGATCACGTAGGTGTACCGGGCCTGGCGCCGGGCCCGGATCCGGCGACACAGCTCGATCCCGTCGAGACCGGGCATCACACGGTCAAGGAGTACCAGCGGGAAGTAGGCGCGCTCGAGCTCCGCCCAGGCCGCGTGGCCTCCCGCTGCGGTCACGACCTCGTGTCCGGCATGCTCCAGCAGCTCCCCCAGAGCCAGCCGGGTAGAGGGATCGTCATCGACCACGAGGATCTTCATGACGTCTGACCTCGATCGAGGAGAGTGACGAGTGCGGATTCGGCCCGGCGGAACTCTGCTTCGAGCTGTTCGACCAGTGGGCCCGCCCCCTCGTCCCCTTGCGCGGACACGCGCTCCAGAGCGCTGGCGACTTCGGTCATGCGTACCGCACCGAGGTTCAGGCAGCTGCCTCGCAGGGTGTGCGCCAGGCGACGCACCATGGCCGCATCCTTGCGATCCAGGCACTGCCGGAGCTCACCGAGGCGGACTCCCGTGTCGCCGAGGAAGGCCTCGACGAGCCCGCGGAACTTGGCCCCATTGCCCCGTCCCAGGGAGGACCGAAGCTGGGCGATCCGAGCGGCATCCAGAGCGGCGGGCTGCGGGGCGGCGGGCCCGGCGGTCTTCCCGGCACCGGAGGTGCGCGCCCACCGGCGGCCAACGGCCGCGATTGCCGCGGGACTCACGGGCTTGGTGATGTAGTCGTCCATCCCGGCGGCCAGACAGCGCTCGCGATCCCCCTCCATGGCATGCGCGGTCATCGCCACGATCGCGATCCGCCGCCCCCCGCCCTCCCGGCGCCTGATCTCGGCGGTCGCCGCGTAGCCGTCCATCTCCGGCATCTCGCAGTCCATGAAGATCAGGTCATATGGCAGGAGCGCCACCTGCTCGAGCGCCTCTTTTCCATCCGCGGCGACGTCCACGCGTGCTCCCATCTGCTCCAGCATCGCGGTTGCCACCTGCTGGTTGACCGGGTTGTCCTCGACCAGCAGGACCCGGACGTGAAGCAGGGTCTCGGGTCCGGACTCAACCGGTGCCCGCTCACGCCGGCTCCCCCTCAGCGTCCCCTCGGTCACGATCTCGCCAGCCTCGTCCTCCAGCCGGGCGGCCCAGACCGTCAACATCGCATCCATCAGCATCGACGCCCGGACGGGCTTGACCAGGTAGGCGCCAAAGCCGGCGGCCCGAACGTGCTCCGCGCCCGCCGGCTGATCCACCGAGGTGAGGAGCACCATCGCCACGCCGCGCAGCGCGGAATCGCTGCGCACGGCGCGCGCGAGGGTCTCCCCGTCACCGCCCGGCATCTCGAAGTCGGTGAGCACGATGCCGTATGGATCACCGGCCGCGGCCGCGGCCCGCAATGCGACCATGGCCGCCGCGGCGGACGGGACCTCGTCGGCCCGCATCTGCCAGCTCGCGAGCCGCTCGGTCAGGACCTGCCGGTTGATCTCGTTGTCGTCCACGATCAGCGCCCGCACGCCCGAGAGCTCTCCCGCCGCGGCGGTGGCGCGTGGACTCGCCGCGCCGATCGGGAGCCGCACGCGGGCTGTGAAGGTGGACCCCTCACCCAGCCGGCTCGTGACCCGCAGGGTGCCGCCCATCAGGCCCACCAGCTCGCGGCTGATGGCGAGACCGAGCCCGGTGCCACCATAGCGTCGCGTGGACGACGCGTCGACCTGGGTGAACTTGTCGAAGATCTGCTCGATCCGGTCCTCCGCGATCCCGATCCCGGTGTCGCTGACCCCGAACCGCAAGAGCACCTCGCCGGGGGTCGACTCCTCACGCTCGAGGTTGAGCAAGACGTGGCCCCGGGCCGTGAACTTGATGGCATTGCTGGCGAGGTTGATCAGGATCTGCCGGATCCGCCCCGGATCCCCGACGACGTGGCGCGGGACGTCGGGGGCGATCCGGATGATGAGGTCGAGTCCCTTCTCGGCCGCCGCGCTCGACAGCAGCTCGCCCACTTCCTCCACCGCGACCATGATGTCGAACGCGACCGGCTCGAGCCGAAGCCGGCCTGCCTCGATCTTCGAGAAGTCGAGGATGTCGTTGATGATGGTCAGCAATGCGTCCGCCGACTTCCGGACCGTCTCGGCGTGGTGCCGCTGTCCCGCGGTCATCTCCGTGTCGAGCAGGAGACCGGTCATGCCGATGATCCCGTTCATCGGCGTCCGGATCTCGTGGCTCATGCGGGCGAGGAACTCGGACTTGAGCCGCGAGGCCTCCAGCGCCCGATCGCGAGCGGCGCCGAGCTCGGCCTCCACTTGCTTTCGCTGGGTGATGTCCCGGAATACGCCGGTGAAGAAGCTCTGCCCCCGGGCCTCGAAGCGGGAGAACGACGTTTCCAGCGGGATCTCCCGCCCGTCCCGGGTCAACCCGGCCAGGTCGAGACTCCGCCAGCTCCGGAGGCGGCGCTCGCCGCTCTCGAGAGATCGCTGGAGGTCGGCCCGGTGCGCCTCGTGGAAGCGTTCCGGGATCAGCCGGGTCAGGGGCTCCCCCGCCACCTCGGCCGCGGTGTAGCCAAACAGCCGCTCGGCCGCCCGGTTGAACTCGCGGACCGCCCCGCTCGCGTCGATCGACACGATCGCGTCGGCGGCCGATTCGATCACGTACCGCGACTTCTCCTCGCTCTCGCGCAGCGTCTCCTCGGCCTCGCGGCGCTTGAGCAGGTCCTCCTCCTGAACGCGCCTCGTCTCCTCGAGGGTCGCGACGGACTGGCGCTGGGTCTGGCAGAGGCGCGTCGTGAAGAACGCCATCACCCCGACGGGCAGGCCGTGCGCCACGATGGCGAAGTCGTTCCGGCCGTAGAAGTAGACCCAGTTCGGCTGGAGGTAGTTGAGCACGGCGTGGTGCGACGCGGTCAGCACGAGAACGAACCAGCCGAGGCGCCAATCCGAGTACATCACGAGGAGGGCCATGATCATGAAGAAGTGGAAGTGCATCTCGATCGAGCCGCCGCTGATGAACACGAGCAGATACGAGTGGACGGTGAAGGAGAGGCTGAGCAGGACCCGCCACACATAGTGGTTGTGGATCCGGCCGTGCAAGCCACCGGGAATCGAGCTGGCCAGCAGGCCGAGCGCGATGGTCACCGCGCCCTCCTCGAGGGTGGGCACCCGCCAGGAGAAGGGGGACGGGAAGTAGAGCCCCAGCCGGAACAGGGTGTTACCCAGCGTGAGGAACACGAGGAATGCGACGTGCCACCAGAGCACCTGAATCATGAACCGATCGATCTGCCGGTAGTTGAGTGCCACCGCATACCGCTCGTTGATGTCGGCCGTCAGCAACTCCTTCATCTCTCTCCTCCCCGCTCACTCCGTTGGCTCTTGAGGGATGCCACGACCACCACGGTCAGCAGCGCCGATGTGACCGTCACCCAGGCCCAGGTCCGGCCGTCCAGCTCCTGCGGCGGCCCGACCCAGATCCGCCAGTCCTCCGGCCGATAGACGCGCTCCGGCTCTCCGTCGAGCGAGAACTCGAGGACCACCTCGTAGAACCCGTCCTGCGGGAACTGGTAGAGGACGTCGGCCCGGCCGCCCACCGCGGCCGCCTTGGTCTCGTGGAGGGGCGTCAGCGTCTCGTCCTCGGCGATCCGGACCCGGACGGACATCGGGACCGTCAGTCCCCGGCCCGTCTGAAAGTCCCGGAAGAAGAACCGGAGCCGCGTGAGGTCTCCGTCCGGCGCGAGGGCGACCGTCACCACGAATCGCCCTTCGACCACCTTCTCCGGCCCCCCGTGAGCCTGCGCCCGGCCCGCGACTCCGGGTACGGAGGCCAGCGCCAGCAGGACCACGAGGCCGATGCTCCACACGAAACCCGGCATGAGCGTCACGCACTCCTCCCCGCAGCCGTGGCGAGCATGTCCCGAAGCTTCTCCAGGGTCACCGGCTTGGACACCACGAGATCCACCCCGGGGGGCAGGCCCCCGGCCGTGTCCAGCTCATCGCCGAATCCGCTCAGCATGATGACCACCGGCTTGCCCCCTGCCGTCTTCTTGATGGCGGCGGCCAGCTCGAGACCGTTCATCTCGGGCATCGCGCGGTCGGTGACCACCACGTCGAATTGGCCGTTCTGGAAGCGCTCCAGGCCCTGTCGTCCGTTCGACGCCGTCTCGACCGCGTGCCCGTCAGCCGCCAGGCACTCGCCCATCACCAGGCGCATCGGCGGCTCGTCGTCGACGACGAGGACCCGGAGGGGGCGGGACGGCATGGTGGCCGAAGTCGAGTGGGCCGCGCCCGCTCGCTGGGTGCGCGCGGGCAGCCGGATCTGGAACGTCGTGCCCTCACCGGGCTGGCTCGCGATGTCGAACGTGCCGCGGTGCCGCTGGATGATGCCGTACGCCATCGCCAGCCCCAGGCCCGTTCCCCGCTCGCCCTTGGTCGTGAAGAAGGGCTCGAGGCATCGCCGGCGCACCTCCTCGGTCATTCCGGCGCCCGTGTCCGCCACCGTCACGAGCACGGGCGAGCGGCTCGCGTCCGCCCGGGTGGCGATGCGCAGGGTGCCGCCGTGCGGCATGGCATCTACCGCATTGAAGATCAGGTTCATCAGCACGTCCCGGAGCTCCGAGACGTTTCCATCCACGGAGGGCACGGTGGACAGGTCGGTCTCGATGTGGATGGGCGCGCCCGCCGCCTGGGCCTGCGACTTCCAGCGCGGCTCGGTGAGTGCCACCGCGGTGCGGACGACCTCGTTCATGTCGACGGCGAGGAAGGCTTCGTTCTCGTCCCGGTGCCGTCCGAACTCACGGAGCCGGCGGACGAGCTGAGCCGCGCCGAGACCCGCGGTGTGGATCAGCTCCAGCCGCTGCCGCACCTTCCCGCGGTCGTCGAGCTCGGCGGGATGATCGAGCAGCAGGCTACTGAAGCCGACGACCGATGACAGCGCGTTGCTGAAGTCGTGCGCGATGCCGCTGGCCATCTCCCCGAGCGCCCGGAGCCGCTCCTGCTGCACGATCTGCTGCTGGCTCAGCTCGAGCTGCACGAGCTCTCGCTGCAGGCCGAGGATCCGCTCCGCGGCACGGAGCCGAGCGTGGAGCTGGTCCGCGTCGAGGGGCTTGGTCGCGAAGTCGTCCGCGCCCGCCTCCATCGCCTCGAGGTAGCTCTCCTTCCCTTCCAGCGCGGTCAGCAGAATGACGTACGTGTACTTCGCGCGGTTCTCGGCACGGATTCGACGGCACAGCTCGAGGCCATCGACGTCCGGCATCATCCAGTCGGAGATGACGAGCGACACGTGATCCTGCTTGAACGTCGCCCAGGCCTCCTGACCGTTCGCCACCGCCACCACTTCATGGCCGAGCCGGGTCAGGATCTCGTCGAGAATGATCCTCGACGTCCTGTCATCCTCTGCGATCAGGATTCTCATGGGTGTGCCCGGTTGCTCGCGGGTCCGCGGCTAAGCCTCCATGCTCGAGGGGCCCGGCTGCCCGGGGGCCAACGTCAAGTGCCGTGCAACTCGAGTGCCACCGAGCCCGCGATCTGACGGCCGGATCGGTCGGATGCGATGCCGCACCGGGCCCACGAATTCGCCATGATGGGCTTCGCCGCGGCAGATCCCTTCGCCGGCGGAGCACGGACGTGACCGCGAGATCCCGGATTGCCACATCCTGTCGGGCGGTCTGACGGGAATCGGCACATCCAAGAGGCACGAAACCGGGGGCCGCGAGCCGGCCCGTACAGGGGCGCTCAGCGGGCGAATGCCGTCCTACCGCCAAGCGTGCGCCCGGGCGAGCCCGGGCCGCGACCACCGCGGCGAGAAACGCCTTCTTCGTGCTTCGGCGAAGCCCCACGAGCAGGTGCCGCGGCCCGCCATGGTAGCCCGGCGACAGGTCCGCGGAACGCGTGACCGTGAGCGTCGACGCGGTCAGGAACTGCTTGACCTACCGGCCATCGCGGAGCTTGCCCAGCGTGGCTTCGAGGGATCCGGCCGGAGTCGGTCTCCTCGCTGAAGTGCAGTGGCTCGATGCCATCATCGCCCGCGCTTCGCGCGCTCCGCGGGCTGGAGCGCGTCGATCGATTCCTTCGAGCGCCCGAAGATCTGGGGCACCGGCCAGCCCTGGAGGCCGGCGTAGGTGTCGATCTGCGAGCGGTGGTGCACCTCGTGCTCGAGCATCATCATCAGGAGCCGCCACCCGGACAGGGCCCGCCCGGGCGAATCGATCATCTCGATCCGGCGCGTGAGCCACGTGTCGGGCGCGTCCCGGAGGAGCGCGACGAAGCGCGCCGCGGACGCCTCGAGCCACGGCAGCCACGTCGACTGGTCGCGCGGGTCCATCGCCGCCTCGTCCCAGAGCCACCCCTCGTCGCGAAAGGCGCTGGCGAAGTAGAGCCGCGAGCTGCCGATGTGGCCCACGATCTGGCCGATCGTCCAGCCGGCCTCGCCCTCGAGCGCGGGCGGGGTCCAGTCGACCGCCGCCGCGGGCAGCGCGGCCACGTCGCGCTCGGTCCTCCCCCGCACGCTCTCGAAGAAGCTCAGGTACGACGCGATGTCGGTGATCATGGCGCGCTCCCTCTCGATGAATGTCTGACGTCCCGCCAGACGATACATAACACAACTAGGCGGTCGTCTCATCCTCCGATCAGCCGATCGATCTCCCCCGCCAGCGCCCCCGCGTCGTTGCCGAAGTAGTGCGTGTGGGCGCCGGCGCCCAGGCAGAACTCGGCGCGATCCCCCGCCCGCTCCGCCTCGACCCGGCCGTCGGGCCCCACCCCCGCCACGCCATACGCCTCGCTCCGCCGGCTCCAGATGGCGCGCCCGACGTAGTCTCCGGACCGGAAGGCATTGACCCATTCGGCCGCCCCGATGTCCGCCGCGCTCGGTCCGGCCGCCGCGAAGCCCGCCGCGGTCGAACCCATCCATCGATACAGGAGAGGGAAGCGCTCGGCGTACAGGTTGCGCAGCGGCGAGCCGACCGTGACCAGCCGGATCGAGGCTTCGCCGACGATCTCGCGCAGCCGCCCTTGCACGTGCAGGTACCGGAGCAGGTCGGCGCTGATCACGGTCCCCTGGCTGTGCGAGACGATGACGATCCGCCCATAGCCGGCGTCGCGCAGGTAGGCGAGCAACGCGGCGTACCGCGAATAGATGCGCGCCCGGGGCGGCTGGCGATCCGGAGGGTCGGCGAAGTAGTTGTCGACGTCCAGCACCGCGTCGATCCCCACCCGCAGGCGGCCGAACGTCTGGGTGAATCGGGAGCCGAGCGCGGCGATCGTCCACGCGCCCCCGGCGAGCCACTTGCCCGCGCTCACCAGGGTGTCGCCCCGGATCTCATCGAGCCACCCCGCGAGCCAGCGGGTCCCCTCCCCCGCGCTGCCGATCGAGAATGCGAGCTGGCGGTACACGAGTGCCACGTACAGCACGCCGCCCACGATCGCGGCGGGCGCCGCGCCGATCCGGAACGCCCGGTCGAGCCATCGCAGCCCCCCATCGAGCCAGTGGCCGAGCCTCGCCGACCACCGGATCGCCTCCCCCCGCGGTCCGCGCGCATCGACGTTCACCGTCGGGTGAATCTCCTCCCCCAGCGACGGCACCAGCACCAGCAACGTGGCCGACCCCAGCCCCAGGAAGGCCAGCACCAGCGGCGTGAAGACCCGGCCGAGCTCCTGCATCCGATCGTCGAGGAAGATCCCGGCGGAGCGGTAGCCCCGACCGAGGAGCACGGGCAGATAGAAAAAGTCGGTCAGGGTGCGCCCGGCGACATCGGCGACCACCGACCAGAGCACCAGGCTCAGCACCGCGAACAGGGCGGAGGAGCCGACGACGGCCAGGCGTGCCGTCTCCAGCGACTGCCGCTCCGCGCGCTCGACGCCGCGGCCCACCCACAATCCGAGCACGAGCGCGGCCACCAGCACGGCCACGAACCCCAGTCCGACCAGCAGCATCGCGGCGAGCAGCCACTCCGCCACGTTCAGCGCGGCCGTCACCATCCATTCGGCCTGCGTGCTGCTGTGCGGCAGCAAGCTGCGGCCGACCACGCAGACCCCGATCACGGTCGCGGCCACCAGGAGGTAGCCCAGGATCCGCACCCCGGACGTGATCCGCGAGTACCGCCGGGTCACCCAGACGCCGAACAGGAGGATGGCCGCCGCGCTCGCCGCGAAGTGCAGCACCGGCATCTCCGTCTCGGCCATCGTGACCACCACCACGGCGACCGAGCAGGTGACCGCGCCCGCCAGCATCACCAGGAGCTTCGCCCACCGGGCGGGCCGCGCGGTGGTACGCAGCCAGGCCAGCACGGCCAGCCCAATCAACACGATGGCGCCGGCCCCGGCCGCCGCGGCCAGCACCTGCCCGTCCCGGTCGGGCGGCACCAGGCCGGCCGCGCCGAAGAGCACCAGCAAGAGCATCGACAGCTGCACCAGCGCGGCCGGGCCCTTCATCAGCCACGCGAGCCACGCGTGCAGGCGCTGCAGCACGCTCCGGGACGCGCCGCCCCCCGCGCTGAGCGAGACCTGGTCGACGATGTCGGCCGCGAGCGTGCTCAGATGGAAGAAGAGCTGGTAGAGCGCGGTCAGCGCCCGCCATCCGCCTTCGCGCAGCCTCGAGAGATCGGCCCAGTAAAGCTCGAAGAGATCGACCGGACGATCGTCGGCCCCGCGGCGCATCGACACGCGCGTGGATTCGTACACCGAGTCGCGGTCCGACAGCTCGAGACGCCCGAGCAGGTAGTCGTCGAGCGCGAGCCCGAGATCGGGCGCGGCGGCGGCCCGCTGCGCCTGGTAGAACCCACTCGGCGTGCCCGGCCGGCGCCTCGCGGGGCCGGCCGGGCGCCCGCCGCCGGGCGACGAAACGGCCCCGCCGGGCTCGAGCTTGGCGACCGGCACGAGCACCCCGTGCACCTCGCCGCGCACGTACCGCGGCCCACCCTCCCGTGGACCACGATGACGGCGACGCGCCCGGTTGCGTCTCGCATCCTCGGCGCACTGTACCGTCGCGGCTCCAGGAAGGTCAACGATTGAAGCGCGCCGCTTGTGGCCCGACGGCAGTCGTGAAATCATGGCGTCCCTGGGGAGGACGCGATGGACGTCGGTCTGCAGATGATCTTCGCCACCTACGGGTGGAGCAACGTCTCCGACGAGCAGGCCTGGGACGAGGAGCTGCGGCTCGCCCGGCTGGCCGCCGATCTCGGCTTCGACGTGCTCTGGTCCGTGGAGCACCACTTCAACGACTATTCGTTCTGCCCCGACAACCTCCAGCTCATGTCCTATCTGGCCGCCGAGTGTCCGAACGTCGGCCTCGGCACCGCCGCGGTGATCCTGCCCTGGCACGATCCCCTCCGGGTCGCCGAGCAGGCGTCCGTCCTCGACCACCTGAGCCGGGGCCGCCTCCGCCTCGGCATCGGCCGCGGTCTCGCCCGGCGAGAGTTCGAGGCCTTCCGCGGCACGATGGACGAGTCGCGGGGGCGGTTCGACGAGGCCGCGGAGATGATCCTGCGCGGCCTCCGCACCGGGTTCATGGAGGGAGACGGGCCGTTCTACCGGCAGCCCAGGACCGAGATCCGCCCGCGCCCGACGCGAAGCTTCGACGGGCGCGTGTACGCGGTGGCCTCATCCGACGACTCGGTGGTCTCGGCGGCCAAGCTGAACGCGCGCCTGGTGATGTTCGCGGACCGGCCCTGGCCCATGCGCATGCCGGCCATCCAGAAGCACCGCGATCTCGTGCGCCGGATGCACGGCGAGCCGGCGAGGCCGCCCCTGCTCGCCGACTTCTGCGTGTGCACCGCGACCATGGACGACGCGGAGGCGCAGGCCCGCCGCTACATGGGCAAGTTCGTGGAGAGCAACTTCTACCACTACGAGCTGCTGGGGCCGCACTTCAGCACCGTGAAGGGCTACGACGCCTACGCGCAGAAGATCGCGATGGCCCGCGAGATCGGCATGGAGGGGATCGTCTCCGCCTTCATGGAGGCCGCGGTCTGGGGCACGCCGGACCGGATCCTCCGCACGCTCGAGGAGCGGCGCGCTCTCGTGGGCGACTTCGAGCTCGCCACCTCGTTCCGCTTCGGGGGCACGCCCCTCGACCTGGCCGAGTCCGGGCTGCGCCTCTACGCCAAGGAGGTCGTGCCGGTGGTCCAGTCCTGGCTCACGACGGCAAGATGACCGCCTTGCCCGTCGTCTGCGTGTCGAAGAGCTTGTAGGCTTCCTCCGCCTGGTCGAGCTTCCAGCGGTGCGTGAAGAGCTGCTCCACGTCCACGCCCCGGTCGGCCACGAACTCCGCGCATTCGGCCTGGCCCTGCTTCGAGAACGTCCAGGAGCCGACGAGCGTCACCTGGCGCCGCAGGAGGTCCGGGCTCACGTCCAGCGTGACCTGGCCGCGCTCGCCCACGAAGCAGGCGGTGCCCCACGAGCGCACCGCGCGCACGGCGGCCGCGCGGGCCTCCGGCGCGGACGAGGCGTCGAGCGTCTTGTGCGCGCCCTCGCCGTGCGTGAGCTCGCGGATCGCCGCCACCATGTCCGCCTTGCCGTCGATCACCTCGTGCGCCCCGAACTGCTGGGCGAGCTTGCGCCGCTCGGCCGAGATGTCGACCGCGATCACGCGCGCGCCCATCACGACCGCGAGCTGGGTCGCCGACAGGCCCACCGGCCCCTGGCCGAAGATCGCGATCGTCTCGCCGCCCTGCAGATTGAGCCGCCGGAGCGCGCCCCACGCGGTGCCGGTGCCGCAGGAGATCGCCGCCCCCGTCACGAAGGAGAGCCCGTCCGGCAGCGGCACCAGCGTCGAGACCGGCACCTTCATGTAGCGGGCGTGGCCGCCGTTCCCGCCCGAGCCGTAGACCACGGTCCCCTCGAGGCACATCTGGGTCCAGCCCGCGCGGCAGTGCTTGCAGCTGCCGCAGCCGTCGTAGTGGTGGTCCATCACGCGCTGGCCGACCCGCGCCTCCTTCTCGGTGACGCCGGCACCGAGCGCCGCCACGACCCCGCACGGCTCGTGCCCGGCGATCACCCCGGCCTGCCGCTTGATACCCCCGGCCACGGCCCCCGCCGGCTGGACCGGCGCCCGATAGTTGTGCAGATCGCTGCCGCACATGCCGGACGCCTTGATCTCGAGGATCACCTCTCGAGCGCCCGGCGACGGATCGGGGAACTCTCTTAGCTCCAGCTTGCGGTCACCGAGGAACACGACGCCTTTCATGGTCTCCTCCTGTCTGTCCTGGCCCCGCAGCCTACACCATAATTCATCCTGGTCGGGAACTGCTGTCGCGCGATCGGCCCGGACCCGGCGAGGACTCTCTCGGGCGGCTCGCGGTCGAACCCGACACGGTCCATGCGCATCCTGTCGGCAGCCGGCGACACCATCGCCCCCGCCGAGGCCACGGCCAAGCGCACGACTGCGGTAAGATACCGCTCCGGAGGACCTGACCGATGAAACGCAGCGTCGACCGTGTCCTGACCACCCACACCGGAAGCCTTCCCCGCCCGGCTGACCTGATCCGCATGATGTTCGCGCGAGAAGAAGGGGTGCCGGTCGACGCGCCCGCGCTGGCCGCGCGTATCCGCGCCGCGGTGGCGGAGGTCGTCCGCAAGCAGACCGACGCCGGCATCACCGTCGTCAGCGACGGCGAGCTGAGCAAGCCGAGCTACGCCACCTACATCAAGGACCGGCTGAACGGGTTCGGCGGCACGAGCCAGTCGCTCCAGTACCGCGACCTGGTGGACTTCCCGGAGATGGCCAAGCGGGTGTTCGGCAGGTCGACGTGGACAATCTGAAATCGGCGCTCGGATCGGCCGAAGTGGCGGACGTGTTCATGAGCGCGGCCTCTCCCGGAGTCATCTCCCTCTTCTTCCGAGATGACCACTATGGCAGCCATGAGGCCTACCTCTTCGCCATCGCGGACGCCATGCGGCACGAGTACGAGACGGTGGCGCGGGCGGGCTTCATCCTGCAGCTGGATTGTCCGGACCTCGCCATGGGCCGGCACATCCAATTCGCCGGGCTCGGCCTCGAGGAGTTCCGGAAGATGGCGCGCCTGCACCTCGCGGCGCTCGATCACGCGGTGGCCAACATTCCGCCCGAGCAGCTCCGCATCCACCTCTGCTGGGGCAACTACGAGGGGCCGCATCACTACGACGTGCCGCTCGCCGACATCCTCGACCTCGTCTTCGCGGCGCGCCCCCAGGGCGTCTCCTTCGAGGCCGCCAACCCCCGGCACGCTCACGAGTGGCGGGTCTTCGAGCGCGTGAAGGTGCCCCGGGACAAGCTCATCATCCCCGGGGTTCTCGACTCGACGACCAACTTCATCGAGCACCCCGAGCTGGTCGCCGAGCGGATCGGTCGCTACGCCCGGCTGGCCGGCCGCGAGAACGTGATCGCCGGAACCGATTGCGGTTTCGGCACCTGGGTCGGCCAGGCCGCGGTGGACCCCGACATCGTCTGGGCGAAGCTGGCCAGCCTAGCCGAGGGCGCCCGGCTGGCCTCGCGCGAGCTCTGGTAGCGCCGGCCCCGAAGCCGCCCCTCGGTCGATAGCCCCTCATGCCGGGCCGCTAGGGAAACCGCGGGGCGGAATACTCGCAGAACCCGCTGAACGTCGAATCGGGCGGCACGCCGTGCCACCAGCCACCGGTGCGGACGCACCGCTCGGCAAGCTCCTCCTGCGTATACGCGGGTGGGACCGGCGGACCGGTCGCGCAGGCGGTGAGCGCGAGCGTGGCGATCAGGAGACCGCACGCCGCAGTCAGACCCCCACGCACGCGCTAGGTGGCCTCTGCGACGTCCGCATCCACTCCCCGCGCCCGGGTCAGCCGGGGCGGGGTCAGATCAACCGCGCGGGCCAGGGCACGGGCGACCACCCGGGAGAATCGCGCCCGGAGGTCCGGTCGGCGGTCGAGCGGGTCGGGATGCCAGGTCGGCAGGGCGTCCGTGGCGAGGCGAGACGACACGAGGCGGGCGAGGTCTGCGAGCGCGGCGTCGAGCGTGGGGGCAAAGGACCACAACGCGGGCCAGTCGGTGGCCTCGGCCGTATAGCCGTCCTTGTCCGACGTGATGACGGCTCCGAACGAGCGACCATCAACGTGGAAGACGGCCCGGCGCGAGAGCCGGGCGGGCGGGGTCCGGCTGGTGAGTCGGCGCAATCGACGGGCCTCCTGCTACCAGACTACTACGACCGGCACAGAGAGGAAGGAGAGTGGGGCCCGGCCACGCGCACCTGGCATGGCGGATCAGCGGCGCGCGGCCAGCGGATCCTCCGGATGCAGGTAGGGCGTCCACTTGAGCCCGACGCGCGAGAGATCGGGGGCGAGCACGTCCTCGCCGTCCGGCCGCACCCCGCGCTCGATCCACGCGACGAGATCGTCGAACGCCTGGCGCCGCGTGTCCCCGTCGACGCCGCAATGGCTCGGGGCCCGCACCACGCGCTGCACGAGGAGGTGGTCCGTCCCCGCCGCGATGGTGCGGCGCTTGTACGACTGCTCGAGGCTCAGCGGCACCCACGCGTCACCGGTCTCGTGCAGCGTGAGGAGCGGCACGGTGAGCCGGCCGGTCGGCTCCGCGTACACCGGGTTGGCGGCCGGCGAGCGGGCGTCCTTCACGGGGTGGATCCGCCGGACGCGCGCGTTGAGCTCGTCTTCGGTGAGACCCAGGCCGGGATCGATCCGGTACTTGACGTGGGCGGTGCTCGCCGCGCGCAGGCCCCGATTCGGCTCGTTCTCGACGTCCCGGGGGCGGTGCATGATGTTGAGCAGGTACCGCGCCTGGAGCCCCTGGAGGCGCAGCGGCAGATCATTGCCGGCGCGGTCGGCGCCCATCAGGTACTTCACCACACTGTCGAACTGCTGCCCGCGCGCGGTGTACGAGCCCGGCATGCCGAGCGCCCGCACGATGCCCTCGAGGAGCGGACCGAACGCGTCGGCGATCCCGATGCCGTCGACGAGCCCGCACTCCGAAAGACCGCCCTGGTAGAGGCCCGGCCGCTGCTCGAGAGACGCGACGGTGATGTGACCGCCCATGGACTGGCCGTAGATGATCGACCAGCGCGGCGACCCGACCTCCTTCAGGAACAGCTCACGCAGCGCGACGAGGTCCTCGATGAACAGGTGGGGCTGGTACTCGCGGTCGCGATAGCCGGATGCGATCCACGCGTGTCCCTGCGCCAGGACGTGGCTCGCGATCGGCAGCATGCGGACATCGCCCCGGCCCGGACCGCGCTGGATGCCGTGCGCGAAGACGACGAGCCCGCCGCGCCAGCCGTCCGGGACCTGGATCATGTAGTCGGCGTCGCCGAGCCGACCGCTCCGGGTGATCGTCGCGCCCTGCGCGGCGGCGGGCGGCGGCTCGGGCCGGGGAGCGTGCAGCAGGATGAGCGTGAAGACGAGAGCGATGAGACCGCCGAGAGCGATGAGACCGCCGAGCGCGCGCCGCATGAGTGCCCGCGATCTTACACGAGCTCGGCCAGCCGGCGCACGCCCGAACGGATCTCCCCTTCCGTGAGCGCGGCATAGCCGAAGAGGAGGCCCGCCCGCCGCGGCGGCTCCGCGTAGGACGGCGCCACCGAGTAGATCCCTACCCCGGCCCTGGCCGCCCGCGCGACGAGGGCGTCCAGCTCCCGCGGGGGCACGTCGTTCAGCCACACCACCAGGTGCACGCCGGTGTTCTCGCCCGCGATCTCCACGCGGTCGCCGAAGTGCTCGCGCAGCGCCGCGATGAGGGCCCGCCGGCGCCCCGCGTTCCGGGCGCCCGCGCGGCGGAGATACCGCTCGAACTGGCCGCTGGTGATCAGCTCGGCGAGCGCTTCCTGGTACAGCGGGGCGGAGAAGCGATCCGCCGCCCACTTGGCGGCGAGGAAGGGGCGCACCGCGCTCGTCGCGATCCAGCGACTGGAGCGCCTCCAGCGGGCGGCCCTCGTACCGGAACTCGCTCACGTAGTCGTCCTCGACGACCCAGGCGCCGACCCGCGACGCCCACTGGAGCAGGGCCAGGCGCCGCTCGAGCGGCATGATGACGCCGCTGGGGAACTGGTGGCAGGGCGTCACGTAGGCTAGCTGCGGGCGCTGCGCGGCGGACGGGAGCCGGGCCGGATCGAGCCCGCCCGCGTCCACCGGCACGCGCAAGAGGCGGGCCCCCACCGCCTCGAAAGGAATGGTGGCGCCCGGATAGTGCGGCTCCTCCACCACCGCGCCGTCGCCGGGATCGAGCAGCACGCGCGCGATCAGGTCCAGCGCCTGCTGCGTCCCGTTCACCACGACGATGCGCTCGGGGTCGCTCACGACGCCGCGCGCCCGGCCGAGGTACTCGCTGAGCGCCGCGCGCAGCGGGCCGTGGCCGGCGGGCGAGCCGTACCCGAGCGCGTCGGAGGAGGCGCGGCGCGCGTGGGCCGCGAGGAGCCGGCGCCAGATCTCGCGCGGGAACTCGTCCACCGCGGGGCGGCCGTAGCGGAAGTCGTAGCGGAGCGTGGCCCGCGGGCCGGGCGGGCGCGAGGGCGCGAGGTCGAGCCGCGCGGTCAGGCGTCGCGCGTAGGCGGACACCGCCACCGGACGCTCCGCCGTGGGGCGAGCGGGCGCCGGGACAGGCCGCGGCCGGGCCATGCCCGCCACGGAGGTGGCGCCCCGGTGGCGGCTCACCAGGTAGCCCTCCGCGGCGAGCTGCTCGTAGGCCAGCATCACGGTGTTGCGCGACACGCCGAGGTCCCTCGCCAGCGCGCGCGTGGACGGGACCCTGGTAGCGGGGCCCAGGCCGCCCGCCCGGATCTTGGTCTTGAGCGCCAGGTAGACACGGCGATAGAGCGGTCCGCTCGCTTCCCGCAGGTTCAGCAGCATGAAGTCTCCCTCGGGGTCTGATCTGGCCCCTTCGATTCGTTTGAATCTGGCTCTTTGCCGGTGCCAGACTCGGGCCTAGGATAGCCTCGCTCGAACGACAACGGAAGGAGGAACTGACGATGGCGAGCAGAGCGGACGATCTCAAGACGCTCGAAGCCTTGAACCGGGGATATCTCCTCGCCGCGGAGAAGTCCGACGTGGCCTGGTACGACGAGCACCTGGCCGAGGACTACCGCGCGACCAACCCCGACGGCTCGTTCGTGGACAAGGCGGGCTTCCTGGCCCGCATCGGGCGGCCCCACACCATCACGAACCTCCGTGCCCCCGAGGTCTCCATCCAGCGCGTGGGCCACGTCGCCCTGATCCACGCGAGCTTCGAGGACACGCGGCCGGACGGCAGCCACGGCCGGGGACGCTACACCGACATCTGGCAGGAGCGGAACGGGCGCTGGCTCTGCGTCTCCGCCCACTTCGCGAGGTGCTGACCATGGCCGACGACCAGGCGACGCTCGAGGCGCTCAACCGCGAGTACATCCGATCGGTCGGCGAGGCCGACGTGCGATGGTTCGACGCGAACCTCTCCGAGGACTTCGTCAACGGCAATCCGGATTGTTCGCTCCTGGACCGGGCGGGCTTCCTCGCCCAGATCGGGCGCGGGTCGACCGTGAAGAACCTCGGCATCGAGGACGTCCTCATCCGGGTGCTGGGCGACGTGGCCCTGATCCACGCCCGCACCACGTATACCAAGGTGGACGGTCAGCCGGGCGCCGGCCGCTACACCGACGTGTGGGCCCGACGCGGGGCGGGCTGGGTGTGCGTGGCCGCCAACGTCACGCGCTTGTAAGGCGCGAGCCCGGGCGCCCGGCGGCGGCTAGAGGCTACGCCGGGGACTACAGCTTCGGCTGGCCGATCGGCTACGCGTGGAGGAGCTCGACCGCTTCCTCGTAGATCTCCATGTTCTTGCCGTAGGAGATGGCCGACGCCTGGGCCGCGCTCACGAGATGCCGCCAGCGCCACGGAAGGCGGGTCGCGTGGAACTCCTCGAACGTGGCCTGATGATGCTTGAACGCGTGCATCTCGGTGAAGTTGTCGTGGACGACGATCGTGGCCAGCCGGCCGATGAGCGCGTCCGCGTCGTACCCGAGCTCCGCATACTGTTGCGCCAGGTTCACGGTGTTCTTCACCTCGGGTACCGCGCGCATCTGCCCCAGGTTGGTGACCTTCGACCAGTCGGTCGGCGGCTGGGTGTAGATGCTCTCCTCGAGCGCGTCCAGCAAGGCGGCCTGGGAGCGATGGGGCAGCGCGGCGACGGCCTCCGGATCCGGCTGCGGCGGGGGCTCCATGCGATTCTGCGTCGACCGCACCTCGGGGCCGGTGTGCCAGGTCAGCAGCGCCAGCAGCTTGTTGCGCAGGCTCACCCCTGGGAGCTTCAGGAGATACCGGCGCAGGTTCACGCCGGTGTGCAGGTGCACGTCCATCGGATTCCCGGTGAGCGATCGCATGAACAGGCCGGCGGCCCCGATCGACAAGGCTTCGCCGGTGCCCTGGAGCGACAGACCGTCCGCGAGTGCCTTCGCGAGCATCCGGGGGATCTCCGCATAGGCATCGCACTGGGTGATCGCCTCGCCCAGCAGACCGATCGCCGGTGTTTCATCCGGGCTCGTGTGGAACCCCAGCGGGCGCGTCAGGAGCTCGTACTCCTCGAGCAGCGGCTCGATGTCCCGCAACGGGGGCGGCGTGGGGAACCGGCTGACGTACCGGACGGCGGGACGCATCAGGAACGGCGTGTACTCGCGTCCCAGCCAGTCGAGGGCGCGCCACGTGAACATGGGGAAGATGAAGTAGTGATCGTCGAGCACGTTCTTCGGGATCGCCACGGTCAGCAGCAGGTCCAGCGCCTCGGCCTGCGGGATATTGTCCCAGAGCCAGAGGAAGGCGTGATCCGCCGCGTTGTACAGGCCGCGATCGACGGCGGCGAAAAACGCTTTCTTGGTGCCTTCGACCCCGCCCGAGTCCACCGGCCTGGCATCCGCCAGGATGTACGGGCCCATGCCGGGGTGATTGATGTGCTTGTTCGACAGCGCGACGTGCTGAAGGACCGGCAGGAACCGCTGCTCGCCCGACACGCGCTCCACGGTGTGGTGGAGTGCGTGCAGCCCCACGAGCGGATGCAGGGGCCCGCCGTGGTGGCCGGGCGGCAAGTCCGAGGACCGAGTGACCGCGAGCGCCGACGCGGTCAGGAGCTTCTTGACCGACAGGCCATC
>WNFK01218356.1_pt1 | contig 21101 bp, 15 predicted proteins | sample 5400281 | NCBI WGS metagenome assembly WNFK01 (sample SAMN13153350, study PRJNA577476) | soil metagenome | isolation source: 20 cm soil on Douglas fir-dominated hillslope | place: USA:California | collected 2013-09-17
TGGTTTGGTGAAGACACTACCAGAGACGCATATCAGGGTTGCTCGCCAAACAAGATTTGTGCCGCCACATGAATATGTCAATGCTCGCTTTGAAAATAAAAACCTGAGGGTCGGTGTCTATCATCGTAGTGAACTGGCGGGAAACATAAACCTTCGCGTGCCCTGTATTGTTACCGAATACTCGGCGACCACGCTGATGCCGCCGGGCGTCAAAGTTTGGTTAGATAAGCATGCAAATTTGATAATTCAAGTGAGGTAGTTCTTCGGTCTTTTTGAGCAAGACTTGGCTGAGACCGCAACCTTGCCAGGACGTTCTATTTTGACGTCGTTGGTTTCGAAAATGAGTTAGCGGATTTACCCGTGAGAGTACGTCGGGAAAACGTTTTCTCTCTGCGCAATCTCGGCGTACCCTGCGTCTCGGCGGTGGAAATTCTGCCCAAAAACCAACTCACCGCAGAGACGCTGAGTACGCAAAGGAGGCGAAGAGTCTTTTTTCCGACGGACTCCTTAGAGGTGATCGATCGCAAGGTGAAAATTGAAGAAATTCGATCCAACCACACTCGAAATCTATCGCGCACTCTACACGTCGGTTGCCGAAGAGATGGGAATCGCGTTGCGCCGGACGGCCTTTTCGCCAAACATCAAGGAACGTCGTGATTACTCATGCGCCGTCTTCGATGCCACTGGTCAGGTCATCGCGCAAGGCGATCATATGCCCGTGCATCTTGGTTCGATGCCTATGGCAGTAGCGGCGGCATTACGGGAGATTGAACTCGCGCCAGGCGATGTTGTCGCTCTAAACGACCCCTTTGCCGGCGGTACTCATTTGCCGGACGTAACGTTAGTGATGTCCGTAGTCAGTAGTCAGCTGTCAGTTGTTACTAAAAACGCCCGGCGGTCAACCGAGCAACGACGCGGAGCATCCCGACGGACCACTAACAACGAACAACGGGCACCTTTCTACGTCGCGAATCGCGCGCATCACGCCGATATTGGTGGCGCAACTCCTGGCTCGATGGGACTCGCAACTGACATCTATGGCGAAGGAATACGGATCCCACCTATTCGCCTGGTGCGCAATGGGGTGCTTGATAAGGACGTGATGAGGTTAATACTCGCAAATGTTCGCAGCAATGCAGAGCGACGTGGCGATTTTGAGGCGCAAATTGGTTCACTCAAAACCGGGGCGGCGCGCTTAAACGAAATCATCGAGCGCCGGGGCATCAGAGAAGTGAGCGAATATGCAGCGCAGTTGGTCGATTATTCCGCCAGACTCATGCGGCACGCGATTCGCTCGATCCCCAATGGCGAATATGAAGGTGAAGACGCGTTGGACGATGACGGCATTAGCGATCGGCCAATACCTATTCATGTTCGTATCAGCATCCGGGGCGAGCGAGCGATCGTTGATTTCACCGGTAGCGCTACGCAGGTCGCGGGTGCTATCAATGCCGTCGAAGCAATTACGGTCTCCGCGGTCTCCTATGTTTTCCGTTGTCTCCTCGGCCGAGATGTGCCGGCGAGCGCAGGCTTAATGGAACCTATCAGAGTGATTGCTCCCGCCGGAACTATCGTGAATGCAAATCCGCCGGCGTCAGTTGCTGGAGGAAATGTCGAAACCTCGCAGCGCATTGTGGATGTATTGTTCAGAGCGTTGGCCCAGGCGCTGCCCGCAATTATTCCAGCAGCTAGCCAGGGAACGATGAATAATCTAACCATTGGTGGCATCGATCCGCGAAATGGTCAGGAGTTTTCTTACTACGAAACTATAGCAGGCGGCATGGGCGCAAGGCCTTCATTGGACGGCATGAGCGGTGTGCACACGCACATGACCAACAGTCTGAACACTCCGGCCGAAGCGTTGGAATATGCCTATCCCCTGCGTGTGCGGGAGTATCGTTTGCGTCGCGGCTCAGGAGGAAAAGGTAGGCAGCGCGGTGGTGATGGGATTGTGCGAGAGATCGAAACGCTTGTACCCGTGCGGATGTCGCTTTTAGCAGACAGACGAAAGCGGCGGCCGTATGGTCTCCAAGGTGGCGAAGACGGTAAGGCGGGCAGTAGCGAAATTATCAGAGGGCAGGCCAAACACATAAGATCGGGTCAAAAGGCTCGCACGAATTAGAGGCCGGCGATCGCGTACGAATCGAGACACCTGGTGGCGGAGGCTGGGGCAGGTAAGGGGCCTCCTGTTCTTCATACGGATTCTCATGTCGTCAGTCTTCTATAGATTCCTGGCAGCCTCTCAGGCAGCGACAACACGTCATCGATGATCGTATAGCCAATCTCGCCATAAAGATCTCGCAACTCAGCCTCAGACTCGCGATCGATGGTAATGCAAAACGGAGTAATGCCTTCATTCTTCGCCTGCTGTAATGCCTCCCGCGTGTCCTCCCGTGCGTATCGAGCGTCGCCGTAATCATGATCGTAAGGTCGGCCATCCGACAGTACTATCAGCAACCGGGTACGCGCATCCTGCTTCGCGAGTTTGGCCGTAGCATGCCGGATGGCAGCGCCCAGCCGAGTGTTGTTCTGGTAATTGATGCCGCCGATGCGTTGCTTTACTTCATCGGAATACTTTTCATCGAAATCCTTCACAACATAAAACTTTACATTGCGCCGCCCTTCGGAAGTGAATCCGTTGATCGAGTAAACATCACCCACTGCTTCCAGCGCTTCGCTCATCAAGACCAGCCCTTCCTTTTCAATTTCAATGATCCGCCTGCCGGGACGAGTGTAGGGCTGCAGTGGGTGCCGACCGATTGTGCGCGCGGTCGATGAAGACTGGTCCAGAAGAAACGACACCGCCACATCTCTGCGGCGGCGCAAACGTTTCGTGTAGAGACGTTCCGATTGATGCCCATCAGCGCGTTTATCGATCACATAGTCGATAACCGCATTCAGATCAAACTCTTCTCCGTCTAATTCATTGGCCACTCGTGTTAGGTTTTCCGGTTTCATTAATTGAAACTGGTGGCGGATTGAAGATATGACGCCTCTATAGCGCTCGCGTGTTTGATCGACGAATGCGCGGTCGCCCTGTATTACATGTTTCTCGACCACACGACACCACCCGAGACGGTGATCAGTCAGATCGCGATCCCATTCGTCGTAGTTGTAGGCAACTTCGCCTTCTATCAGGACCTGCTCCGGGGTTTCAGCTTCCGACCACGCTTCGGCGCCCGCGAGTTCATCCGGCTCTCCGTCAGCGCCCGGGTCATTCCAGGCATTGAATAACTCCCGCGCATCGCGGCGCTGAGGCATGCGCTCAGCTTGCCGTTGTTTCAGGCTTTCCGTTGCCGCATTGCTTTCATCCTCGGTCTCCGACTGTTCTTCAGGGACTTCCACTTGCTGCACTGAGTCATCTGCAGGGTCGACCGTTTGAAATAGTAGATACACCCGACTCGTTGCCATCAACGTATCGGCAACTGACGCGCTAGAGTCTGATAAGTAATCCGCAACAATCGTTTCCAATTCGGAAACCACCTGGCTGTAAAACGCCCTGGAGTCGTCGCGGGCTCCGCCGAGCAAAGTGATCTGGAACAATAATTCGAAGGGAACCAGCGAAGCGGGAAGTTCCTCAATTTGTGGTCTGTTGCGACTTAGATGTTCGCGGATTAGATCAAGGTCCCGCACTAGCCCGCGATACTTGTTTCGGAGTCGACGATCGATGCGTCCATTTTCAAGTGTGCCAAATATTCTTCGCGCAAGCTGAGGCAGAGGAAACTGGCGCAACACTTGCCGGTAATCGAGATCAACAAACGCAGTTGGATGAGCATCCTTCTTTTCGGTAGCGTGGGCACTTACTTGCTCGTGACTGCCGGCGGTTCTACTGACGATATCGTCGCCCAACGCAAACGCGTCGCGCGCGTCGACGTTTTCGGCGCTGTAGGTTTCGGCTATCGCAGCGTAAGCGGCCCTGAGGTCCGTCGTACCGCGCTCGTATGTACCAAACTCAATTTGTCCGGCAGCATGCGCCGCCAACACTTTGTATAGTTTGAAATCCAGTTCGTCATCGCCAAATTCATTCACCAGCGATGGCAGTTGAATGGTTTTACCGTCCCCAATTCGCGACTCATCAGCCCGTTAGCGCTTCGACGTAGAACCTGAGCAACTGCTGCATGGAGCCGAGGGAGAGGCCACTGCTTCCGCTATGCAAAGCTTCATAACTGCCTCGCGTTTCCAGCGAGAAGTAGCTACGACGGGCGCGTGCATCGACACGAACTGAAGAGAGACCGCGCCGGGCCCACGCTTCGAACTGTTCGATGGAGACGCTCTGCAGCGCACGTGAGCTGGATCGAAATGCGGCGAGTGCCGCTTCAGCATCGAAAACGGCAATCTCGTTAGTTAGGTGGATCACCCGTAGCGAAAGCTCGATGCCTCGTGCGCGATCGACCTCTGTGCTCAGCAAGCGAATAAAGCGAGGACTGCTACGTATGAAGGCCACGAGGCTGGCATTGCCATGGGCTGCGACAGTCCATAACAGGTCGATCCAATCATCAAAAATCTCCGGAGCACGGCGCAAAAGTTCTCCGCCCGCTAACAGTACGTGCAACGCAACGCCGCCACCGCGTTCGAGAAAATCATCGGCTCGCGCAAGCAGACGCTGGGCATCACCTGGCTGGAGGCCTGATAACGCTTCGGGCAGTGTGGCCCAGGCATCAGCAGCAATGCCGCCTGCGCGCGCGGCGAAGGCGCCTGCTAGTTCCAGGGCTTTAGCCGTGACATTCGCGTCGTGCAATTCTTTCAGGGCTTGCTCGACTTTCTCACTCGTGTTGAGAAACTCAGAACTATGCTTTGCTGAGCGCCGGGAAACTTCAGCGGCTATCTCCAGCACTGACTGAAATAGTTCGGGGTCGGCAATAGCAGCGGCGAGTAGGGGGATTTTGCGAAAAGTCTCTCTTCCGACGGCCGTCGAGAGAGTCATCTGACGGGAGCAGAGTTGAAATATCGAAGCGTGTAGTGAGCGCGGCAGATTGCGCAACCCACCGATCCCTTCAGCGAAAAAAGTAACCGCTGATTCGAAGTCGCTCATCGCTAGGCGCCGCCCGAGATCGCCCCAGGAACGCAACTCAGCAGGTTGCAGAACCTCAGCGGCCGCGGTCGCGGCGCGCAGAAACTCAATGGCTGCGCGCAAAGAGATGCCGGCGATTGCCGCGCTTGTTTCCAGTGCTGCTGCCGACTGTTCCAAGGGTAGCGTAGCGAGGCGGCGCGTTAGTTCGAGAAAGGACTGCCGCTCAGCCGTGTGCAGTTGATCCTGAACATCCTTGCGTGAGTTTTCGTGGCTACGGGAGAATTGAGATTCCTCCGCTGGTCCTTCCGAATCGGACTTTACCATTTGGTTGAATTCTAGATCACTGTGGTGACGATCTCACGAATACTGCGCTGCAGTTCGCGGTCGTCGGTAATAGGGGCGCACATGGCAACGTCCGCAGCATTGACGGGAGGAATACCGAGTGCAATCAACTGCGCCGCGTAGATCAATAGTCGCGTGGAAACACCTTCCTCCAAACCATGCCCGCGGAGGTTTCTTATTTTTTGCCCGATAAGCACGAGATCGCGGGCAGTGCCTTCGTCCACTCCGCCCTCACGCGCAACAATCTCCGCTTCGATTTCTGGTGGTGGGTAATCGAAGTCAATGGCAACGAAGCGTTGGCGGGTCGACTGTTTCAGGTCCTTGAGGATCGATTGATAACCTGGATTATAAGAGACAACCAACATGAAGTCAGCGGGCGCTTCAAGAATCGTACCGCGCTTTTCGATGGGCAAACGACGACGATGATCCGTAAGTGGATGAATGATAACGACCGTGTCTTTGCGCGCTTCGACTATTTCGTCGAGATAACAGATGGCGCCGTTTCGTACTGCAGACGTCAGTGGACCGTCATGCCAGATCGTCTCTTCGCCTTCCAACAGAAAACGTCCAACCAAATCGGTTGACGACAGATCTTCATGACAAGCGACTGTGATTAAGGGTCGCTCCAGGCGCCAGGCCATGTGCTCGACAAAGCGAGTCTTGCCGCAGCCGGTTGGCCCCTTCAGGATTACAGGCAATCTTGCCGCGTGCGCTGCCTCAAAGAGTCCCACCTCCTGACCGATGGGCAGGTAGTAAGGCTCTTCTGCTACTCGATACTCTTCAATTGCTTGTTCAGACATGTTCAGTGTTTGAATTCCTCACACTGTATTTGGTACTGGTGCCGTTTGCAGTCAACTAACGACAGTATATGGCCTTCTACGACTTGAATGGTGCGGTACAAACCCGGTCGCTACCGCTCCTCGGTTCTGGCGTTGAGTGGCAAAGCCTCTTTCGTGTCAAATTACACTGGCCCGACATTTGTGCCGCACTGACGTGCATGATACATCTAGGTATGCTTAATTGTTTATTTCAACCGGCCAAAGTGAAGCCGCATCTTAGCATTCGCTCAGAAAGGGCAGCAAACGCGGGAACATGCAACTTGCCCTTGCCGAACGGCTGATTGAAAAGATAATAGATCAAATAACAGAAATGCTGATTAGTAAGAAGAAATCGGCAATCAACAATCGACAATCATATGAAGATCGCAGTGGCAATGAGCGGTGGGGTGGATTCGTCAGCGGCGGCGGCGATACTCAAAGAGCAAGGCCATGAACTGGTCGGCTTCACAATGCAGCTTTGGGATCAACGCCGCGGCATAAATGTTGATGAGAATGGTGACCCGCTTCCTTCTCGCTGCTGTTCGCTTGACGACGTTTATGACGCCCGGCGAGTAGCCGAGGAACTTGGCTTCCCGTTCTACGTTCTCAACCTCGAACGCGATTTCGAGCGTGCTGTGGTCCAGCCCTTTATCACCAGTTACTTAAATGGTGAGACGCCGATTCCCTGCGTGTCATGTAATAGCCGTTTGAAATTCGCGTCGTTGGACCAGCTGGCGGCAAGTCTGGGTTGCGAGAAAGTCGCCACAGGTCATTACGCCCGTGTTGAGTTTGATAAGACTCGCAATCGGTACAAACTTTTGCGCGGACTAAACAGCCAAAAGGACCAATCATATTTCCTTTGGGAGTTGACGCAGGATCAGTTATCGCGCGCGCTCTTTCCTCTCGGTGAGATGTCGAAACCTGAAACGCGCAATGCCGCCCGCCAGCACGGGCTTGCGGTCGCAGACAAGAAAGAGTCGCAGGAGATTTGTTTCGTTCCTGACGGTGACTATGCGGGCTTCATCGATCGTTACCTGGAGGCTGAAAACGCTGTCTCCAGATTGCCCGGGTCTGGCGAGATTGTTGATACAAGCGGCCACGTCATTGGCAGCCATGAGGGGATTCATCGATACACGGTGGGGCAGCGTCGCGGCATCGGCATCGCCGACGAACGGCCGCTCTATGTTATTTCGCTTGAGGCCGGAAAGAATCGCGTCGTGGTGGGATCACAGGAAGAACTACTCAGTCGAGAATTCACAGCGGCCGGCGTTAACTGGATCGCGCTAGAAGACAGAAACGAGCCGGTGGAGGCGGAAGTACGCGTTCGTTACCGTCATACCCCCGCGCTTGCCAAGATCACACCAGTCGAGAACTATCGCGCGCATATAGTTTTTGACGAACCTCAACGGGCCATTACACCGGGGCAGGCCACGGTCTTTTATCGCGGCGATGAGGTGCTTGGCGGTGGCTGGATCGTGAAAAACAAGTAGGCAGGAGCAGACGGCAGGAGCAGGAGCCAGACGGCAGGAACAAAGGATGCGCTGGAAAGGCTTTTCCTGCTCCTGCTGTCTGCTCCTGCTCCTGTCTTTTCTAAACCTTTTCCTCGCCCATTGCGTACTCACACGGGCAAATCGTTACCGGAAAACCTTCGGATTTTGGAGACATAAAGGCGGGCATAATTATGGCAATGTCAGGGACAAGAAAGACAGTTCTAATCATCGGCGGAATTTTCGCGGTGCTGGTGTTGGTCGTGCTGATTGGCGTAGCAGTTATAGTGTCGACGTTTCGTAAAGGCGAACCGGCTATTGGTGACAATAGTGTCCTGGCCCTCCGCATTGCGGGCACCCTGCCGGATTACACACCGGATGATCCTTTCAAGAGATTTTTTGGTGGCCCGGATCAGTCGCTCACCGGTCTGGTAATGCAGTTCAAGAAGGCAAAAGTAGACAAACGAATCAAAGCAATTGTGCTGGACGTCGACACGTCTGGTGTTGGTTGGGCCAAAGCCGAAGAGATTCGCGATGCCATTACCGACTTCCGCTCGTCCGGCAAACCCGTTTATGCCTATATCGAATTCGGTCTCAATAAGGAGTATTACATAGCGACCGCTTGCGACAAGATCGTAGTGCCACCCCCCGGGGAATTGTTTATTACCGGTCTAGCGGCAGACGTCATGTTTTTTCGTGGATCTTTAGACAAGTTAGGAATCTATCCGGACATTTATCAAATTGGGAAATACAAATCGTGAATACGTCAACTCGCTTTTGGACGATCTCTTCAATCGCTATGTGGCAGCCATAGCGCAGGCGAGAAAGAAAACTCCGGAAGAAGCCCGGAACTTGATCGACGATGCTCCTTACAATGCAGCAAAAGCGAAAGAGGTTGGACTCATTGACCAGTCGGTCTATCACGATGAGCTTGAGAAAGAAATCAAGGCCAGCCTTGGCTACAAGGATTCTGATCAGTTTGCACCGGTCAGAGCTTCTGCCTACAGAGATGTGCCACCGGAATCTCTCGGACTCAACAAGGGCGAAAAAGTGGCATTGATCTACGCGACCGGCGATATCGGTTCCGGACGATCTGAAAATAGTCCGTCGGGAGATCAGTCGATTGGCTCGGACACCCTGGCGAAGGCGCTCAACGATGCGGCGGCTGACAAGTCGATCAAGGCGATCGTGATGCGGGTTGATAGTCCGGGTGGCTCCGGCCTCGCTTCAGATGTTATCTGGCACGCAGTAGAGGCTGCAAATCAGAAGAAACCGGTCGTGGTTTCAATGAGCGATGTTGCTGCCTCGGGGGGGTACTACATCTCCGCGAGCGCGAGCAAGATTGTGGCGCAACCTTCTTCGATTACCGGATCGATAGGCGTGGTAGCGGGGAAACCGGTAATGAAAGGACTGTACGACTGGTTAGGGATCTCCAACGAGTATGTGTTGCGCGGGAAGCAGGCAGGAATGTTCCGCGAGACCGAGAAGTTTTCCGACAGTGAGCGAGCCAAGTTCGAAGATTGGATCAAGACCACTTACTACAACGACTTCGTGCCGAAGGTAGCAAAGGGTCGTCACAAAGATCCGAAAGACGTTGATGCTGTTGGCCAGGGTCGCGTCTGGACCGGGGCACAAGCAAAGGACCGTGGTTTGGTCGACGAATTTGGCGGTCTGGATCGGGCAATCGAATTAGCCAAACAGCTTGCCAAGATTCCGGCCGATAAAGGCGTGGAGCGAGTAATCCTGCCTTATCCGCGAACCTTTCTGCAGGAGTTGTTGAGTGGTGGTGCCGACTATTCCAATACCAAGATTGAACAACAACGCGCCTTGGTGGCGGCGTTGCCAGAAGATGCCCGACGAGCATTCCGTTATATGGCTTTGATGGATCGCATGAAGGACGGCGAGTCGATGCTATTGATGCCTTTTGAGTTGCGAATCAAGTAAAAGTCGGTCAGTTGTCAGTTATCAGTTGTCAGTGGGCCGTTGTCAGTTGTAGGCTTTTGGTCTTCGGTCTTCGGTCTTCGGTCTGAGTTTGGTCGCAGGCTCCTCTAAGACTGCTAAAATCTAAGACCAAAGTCCGAAGACCAAAGACCAGCCACGGACAACTGACCACTGACAACGGACTACGGACTTATTCTTTCCAGCCCCGCCATATACGGCCTTAGCGCTTCGGGAACGATTACAGAGCCGTCCGCTTGCTGATAGTTTTCCAGCACTGCAATCCACGTCCGCCCAACCGCCAGGCCGGAACCATTCAGTGTGTGAACAAATTCAGGCTTGCCGCCTCCGCCTCTGCGAAAGCGAATTTGCGCCCGGCGTGCCTGAAACGCTTCATAATTGGAGCATGAGGAGATCTCACGAAACGTGTTCTGAGAGGGAAGCCAAACTTCGATGTCGTATGTTTTAGCCGCGCCAAACCCAAGGTCAGCGGTTGATAGGGTAACCACGCGATAATGAAGACCCAGCCGCTGTAGAACGGTCTCGGCATTACGCGTCAACGATTCAAGTTCATCGTAGGAATTTTCCGGCAAAGCGTATTTGACCAATTCTACTTTTTCAAATTGATGCTGTCGTATCACTCCGCGCGTATCGCGGCCGTAACTGCCTGCTTCTGATCGAAAGCAGGGAGTGTAAGCGGCCCATCTCAGCGGAAGTTGCGCGGCGTCGAGTATTTCTTCACGATGGTAATTGGTCACCGGCACTTCCGCCGTCGGTATAAGGTAAAGCTCTCGCTCATCGGCGAGCTTGAAAAGGTCTTCTTCAAACTTCGGCAATTGCCCGGTGCCAAACAAGGCCGCTTTATTGACGATAAAGGGCGGCAATGTTTCCTGGTAACCATGCTCGCGAGTATGTAAGTCGAGCATGAAATTGACGAGCGCGCGTTCGAGTCGTGCACCTGCACCATTCAGTATAGCGAATCGCGCGGCGGCGATTTTTGCGGCCCGCTCGAGATCAAGAATGCCCAGAGCAACGCCTAAGTCAACGTGGTCCAACGGCTCGAAAGCAAACTGCGGCTGCGTGCCCCAACGACGAATCTCAATGTTGTCTGCTTCACTTTTGCCAACCGGAACGCTTTCATGGGGAACGTTAGGAAGGGTAGAAAGGAGCTCGTGCATTTGCGCTTCCGTTTTGTCGCGCTGTTGATCCAGCTCGGAGATGTGATCTTTCAGCGCGCCAACCTCCTTGCGCCGCGCTTCCGCTGCTTCACGTTTACCTTCTTTCATGAGCGCGCCAATCTCGCGACTGCTGGCATTGCGCTCAGCATTCAGGCGGTCGGATTCGGCAATCACCTTGCGTCGTTCGGCATCGGCACGGGCAAAATCGTCCAGAGCCTGCACTGCTCCGCCCCGCGATTGCAGCGCCGCACGAACCTTCTCAATATTTTCACGCACGTAGTTAAGATCCAGCATTTGTTAACCGGTGTAATTGGGCATTCAAATGATCGGTTTTGTTAAGATTTACCTGATCGTGGTTCGTGATTGTACCCGATGTGTACGAGTGGATGCATGCACTGAGAATCAAAGCGCCCACTCAGCATGCCAGTGCAGGCCTGCAGGCCTGAAGGTCGTCCGCTGGCCGTTGATGCTAAGCGTTAGAAGTTCTATGCTCTGCCAGCAATCTATCATGAGGAAAAAGAATCAATTAGTCTTTGCTGTGGTTACGCCAGTCTTGGTCGGCTTCTGTTTCGCCGCCGAATTTCTTGCACAGAAGACTCAACCGGGTGCGGAAATCACATACCGTAACTCGCGTCTCCGGAAGCCGCCATTAGCCGATCTCTATTTTGATGTGGTACTGCGGAATAGTCGCATACAGCCGAGATGGTTTCTATTACCTGGCAATCTTAGCCCAGAGCCTCAGTCTGTAGCGGTCAAAGGGGGTATCGATGGCGTCGAGGTGTTTGCGCCGCACGGCAAAGGTCGGGTCATCATAGGTCACTTTCTCGGCAATGGCGGCTTTCATGCTGTCCTCTTACGGCCGCGGGCTGAAGTACGTTTGCGGTTATTCCCGATCTCATTTTGGGGAGATTTGCCAGGCCAACTTCAAATCGAAGTAGTAATCGCAAAAAGTTTGACCATTGGCAACGAGGATGCAACGGCCTGGTTTCGCGTAGATCCCCTGAGCAGCGTCAAGGCTGACATCGGAGAAATCTCCACCTTGCCGACGCGAATGATCCGTTCACGACGTACGCCCGATCACAGAGAGGTAGCCATACATATTGAGGACGAGGAGCGCATCAAGCTACAAGTCTCACTGGGAAGAGAACAAGGGTCGGCTGCGGAACCCAAACCCAATTAGCCTCTAGATCAGCGTTTGTTCAACCCGCATTAATGTGGTATGAGAGACGACCCCGGGCACCAAAAAAATAGTCGAGCGTAAAGGAACCACCTCAATCGTGTCTAATGAAAAATCGTTCACTGGTCGAGCTGCCATCGTTACGGGCGCCACGCGGGGAATAGGGCGAGCGATTGCGCTGGAGCTCGCACGCCGTGGCGCTGATGTGGCATTCAACTTTTCCAAGAGTGCTGAAGCCGCGGAAGGGCTCAAAGCGGAACTGGAAGCCCTTGACGTTCGCGCTTTGTCGTTTCAGTGTGACGTAGCCAACACCGAAGGCGCCGCCGAGATGGTGAGGCAAGTTAAAGATGAATTTGGCCGGATCGACTATCTGGTGAATAACGCAGGGATCACACGCGACAATCTGATTTTGCGTATGAAGGAAGCAGATTGGGATGAAGTGATTGACACAAATTTAAAAGGTGCGTGGAATTTCGCGAAGGCTGCTTTACGAACGATGCTGCGACAGGAGAGTGGTGGCTCTGTTCTAAATATTTCTTCTATAAGCGGGGAAGTCGGGATGGCCGGCCAGACAAACTATTCTGCCTCAAAGGCGGGAATGGTTGGTCTAACAAAGGCTTTGGCTAGAGAGGTCGCCAGCCGAAAAGTGACAGTGAATGCGCTCGCATTGGGAATGGTTGATACTGACATGTCAGGCGCTCTTGATGAAAGTTATCGGGTAAAGATTCTCGAGCAAATTCCGCTGGGTCGTTTTGCTCAGCCCGATGAGGTTGCGCGCATAGCCTGCTTCCTGCTTTCAGATGATGCACGTTACATCACCGGGCAGGTGATCCAGGTAGACGGCGGCGTTGCGATGTAATCGGCTACCTATTGATGGAATAATTTCCGAAGAATTGAATCCGCCTACTTCTCATCACTAATTTCTTGACGGCCGAATCTTTCGTTAGGTATTCTCCCGTCATTTTCCAGTGGTCCTAATTTGATCTCCCCAGATCACCGAGGCCTTAAAGCTTCGAGATCTATCTTTTACCCACAACTTCCGGAGGAGAACCCAATGCACCGCAATAGACCTCTCGGTCTTTTCCTGGCGATACTTGCCGCAGTTGCCCTCACTGGTTGCGTAAAAACGGAAGAAGGCAAGCCGGCAGTCGCAAAATCCGATAGTGACAAGATTCCCGTCTCAACAGCTTCGGAAGAAGCGAAAAAGGAATTCCTGCACGGTCGTGAGCTCAACGAAAAATTACTAATACAAGATTCCATCCAACACTTTGATAAGGCAATTTCTCTCGATCCAAACTTTGCGCTGGCGGAGTTGAACAGGGCCATTGTCAGTCCTACAGGAAAGGAATTCTTTGATCACCTTAAGAAATCCGTGAGTCTGGCAGACAAGGCTTCCAATGGTGAGAGGTTGCTCATTCTGGGGACCGAGGCGGGAGCAAACGGTAATGTCACAAAGCAGAAGGAATATCTCGATCAGCTAATAGCGGCTTACCCAAACGACGAACGAGGACACTTTAATCTTGAGCTGGCTCCGACTTACTCACCAGCCTACAATCTTCTCGGCTATGCGCTCAGGCAGAACGTTGACTACGCGGGCGCTGAGCAAGCGTTCAAGAAGTACATTGAACTCATTCCAAACGATCCGAACCCTTACGACTCCTACGCCGAACTACTCCTGAAGATGGGCAAGTTTGACGAATCGATCGTTCAGTATCGGAAGGCTCTCGCGATCGATCCGAACTTCATTAATTCTCACCAGGGGATTGCGGCCGCTCTGATGTACCAGGGAAAGCCGGATGAGGCGGCTGCGGAGCTACAGAAAATTACCGACAAAGCCAGGAGCGATGCTGAACGCCGCACGGCGTTGTTTGCTTTAACCGTTGTCGAGGTCGATAGCAGTAAGCTGGACAAGGCTCTGGAGGAAGTAGACAAGCAATATGCCCTCGGAGAAAGGACCAACGATGTTCCGGCCATGACAGGCGACCTCCAACTCAAAGGAAACATACAGCTGGAAATGGGTAAGAATGATGAGGCAAAGGCGCTCTTCGAACGCGGCCTCAAGATCACCGAAGACTCGAGTCTCTCGCAGGAAATTAAGGACAATGCGAGACTTTTCCAACATTACAATCTAGCGAGGGTGGCGTTAGGTAAGAAAGACCTTGCAACTGCGAAAACGGAAGCAGAGGCTTTCCGGAAAGGTACTGAGCCCTTAAAGAACTCGGTGCAGACAAGGCAGGCTCACGAACTGGCCGGAATGATCGCTCTCGATGAAAAGGACTTCGACAAAGCTGTGGCTGAGCTGCAACAGGCTAATCAGCAGAACCCGTACGATCTCTTTCGTTTATGCCAGGCGTATCGGGGGAAAGGCGACAACGACAAGGCAAAGGATTTTTGCACGAAGGCCGCGAGCTTCAATTCCTTGCCACAGTTAAATCTTGCCTTTGTAAGGACGAAGGCCGGTAAGATGTGATTGGAATATGGTCTTAGGTCTTTGGGTTTTGGACTTTGTTTTTGGTCACGATGGTGTTTCTCCGTAGTGACCATAAGACCCAAGTCCTAAGACCCAAAACCTAAGACCCAAGACCTTCACTCTACTTGATGCTCTTAACGTTATCTGGTTTGGCGAAAAGAGAGTCAGCCAACGGTTGGTTATACTGTATTGACTCGTAATTGATCCGAGTTACTTGTTTGCCCTCGACAAAGTGATCGATAACCCAGGGCGCGGTCACGCCGGCGATAGTGATTGGTTTTTCAAGTCGATCTTCTTCCGTAGTCTCTTCCACATCACCGCTATCCGGGTTCTTGCGGCTGCGCTTGTAAATTATCTTTGCGGGCATTCCATCCTTCGCGCCGAACTCATATTCAATCCAGAAGCCGTCCGGGTATGTGAGACGCACTGTCTCGTTGCGTTTTGCCAGACCTGCCTCACGTCGTCCAACGTAGGTTACTTTTCCTCCGTCCTTTTGCCACCAACCCCTTAAGAGGTTTTCCACACTCGTGCGTAACCCGCGCTTGAAGTCCTCAATCTGTGGGCCTTGTTGGTCGGAGATGTTCTTGGTGGCGCCATCAAACAGCCACCCCGTATTACCCACATTGGTTTGAATCGTGCGAATACCCGCGCCGGTAAATTCCGTGCGCTCGCGATCGGGATAAGCGAGATAGTCGAGAAACCTGGCAGGAATTTGGGAAATGCCTTCCTTGAAACTAGTGAAGAAGCCGCGGCCTATGATCGTGCGGACGTTCAAGTAGCTGTCGCCTCCCACCGCTTCGATGGCGCGTTTGATAATCTGTTCGGATTTTTCATCTGCGGAGCCCGCTGCTGCTGGTTTACCAGCCGGAGTCTGTGCACTTGCCATGATAACCAGACAGGTTACCAGGCAAATCAGCGGTGCAACGCGGTGGGAAACACGAGAGCGCGTAGGAATAATCATATAACTTTGAAAAGCAAAACGTGTGGCAACAAGAGGAGAGAGAAAGGGGTTTCAATATGAATTGAAACCCCATTTCGCTAATGCAACTACCGTAAATATCTAATTGAGTTCTGGGATATTTCCGCCGGAAGACTTTACTACGGTTTCGCCGTTCTCCACGTCAATACGGAAGCTGGACGACGATTTCCACATACCTGTTATAGGCAGCTTAACTTTTTCGTCTATGTGCCGTTTCAGAAAACGCGCGCCGTAGGCAGTGTTGAAACCCTTCTCGGTAAGCAGATTCACCGCAGCCTCGGTAACAGTCACGAGTTTACCCTGGCGCTCCATCTGCCGACGCAATCTTTCGAGATATAGTTTCGCGATCTGCCTGACTTCGTCCATGGTTAACGGTGCGAATACTACAATCTCATCAATTCGATTCCGAAACTCCGGTGAAAAGCGCTGTTCGGCTGCTTTCATTACTTCATTCTTGACGACGCGGAAGTCCGCAGCCGTCTTCGTGCCGAACCCCAGCGGTTTTTCGACTTTCTTAAAGCTGTCAGAGCCGAGGTTTGAGGTCATTATGATGATCGCATCCGACAAATAAACCTTCTTGCCGCGTCCATCCGTCATCCAGCCTTCATCAAATGCCTGCAGGAAGAGATTCATCAGGTAAGGCGACGCCTTCTCGACTTCGTCCAGTAGTAACACGGTATACGGATTCTCTCGCAGTTGCTCCGTAAGGATTCCACCTCGTTCCGAGCCAACAATGCCGCGCGGCATGCCAATGAGTTTTTCAATACTCACCGTGCCGTCGCTATATTCAGACATGTCAATACGGACCATCTTTTCTTCGTCCCCAAACATGAACTCGGCCACAGCCTTGGCCAGCTCGGTTTTACCCACGCCAGTGGGACCGAGAAAAAGGAGCACACCGTCGGGTTTGTAGTGGGACTCTTTGAGCGGGCCCTTGTTGAGCCGCAAGCGTTGAGCAACGGCCTTAATAGCTTCCTTCTGCCCAATGACCCGTCGACTGAGCATCGCTTCGGTCATCGCGAAGCGATCGCTGGTGTCGCGAAAGATCATGTCTCTGGGAATGCGCGACTCTTGCGAGATCACCTCAATCACATGCTCGGGTTTGACGACCATTGTCTGCGGCTCGTTGATTTCCACTTTAACGGCGGCTGTGTCGAGCCAGCCGATGGCTTTATCCGGCAGATGGAGATTGCGTATATACTTCGGCGCCATCTCCAGCGCGGTATTAATGGCATCGTCTGAAATCTTCACAGAGTAGTTCTTTTCCAGTCGAGGCCGAAGACCCAACAAAATCTCACGTGTTTCGTTAATAGAAGGCTCCGAAACCTTTACTGTGCGAAAACGGCGAGCGAGCGCCTCATCTTCGGCGATGTATTCTTTGTACTCCGAGATTGTTGTGGCGCCGATTATGCGCATGTCGCCTCGCGCGAGGGCCGATTTGAACATGTTGGCTGCATCCGATGATGTTCCCAACGCCGCTCCCGCGCCGATGATGGTATGAGCTTCGTCGATAAATAGGATTAGATTATCGCGTTCTTTCACCTCAATGCCGCGCAACATGGTGCCGGCGACAATGCCACCCATCTGCAGTTGCACTATGTGGGAACCACGCAGCCGAGCAGGCACTTTTTCCGGTTCCAGTTCGATCAGTCGGGCGAGACCTTCAATGACTGCTGTTTTGCCTACGCCAGGTTCGCCTACAAGCATTGGCGAGTTCGCACGCTCGCGGTGACAGAGGATCTCGACGATTTGTTGAATTTCCTTTTCGCGTCCAATTGTCGGCGGAATCTTATCGGCCCGCGCCAACCGGTTCAGCGACACACCAAAGTGCTTGAGGTAGGGAGGCAGTTCAAACTTCTTGCGATTTTGCTCCTCTTCCTGTTCACGTTTCTGCACTTGAGCCCGCACATTTTCAACCACCGCTTCAGGATTAGCACCCATGGTGCGAAGCACGTCGACAAACAGACTGTCGTGATTCGACAAGGCTTCGAAGATATCGGTAGCCTCGATTGTCTTGCGTCCCTGCGTCCGCGCGCGCTCCATGGCCCGCTTAAAAAGGTCAGTCGTATCTGGACCGATGCGAAAGCCTTTACCAACGTGCTGTTGACGGCTACTGCCTAGCCGTTTCTCAATAGCCATTTTTACAACTATCGGATCAAGCGATAACTCGCGCATAGCGGAGTTAAACATGTCTGGCTCTTGCACCGTCAGAGCCTGCAGGATATGTTCGACTGATACGAAGTTTTGATCTCTACGCCGCGACTCGTTTAACGCATACTCAAGGATGCGCTGACCGCTGTCACCAAATTTGTCTTTATATGAACCCAGGTCAACCATATTTCAATAGGACTGTCGGGAGATTCCCTTTAAGATGTTCCTGCGACAGTAACCTCACTTTCCAACGGCTCAAAGTACATAACCTAACCCGCTGGTTAGATGTAGTCAGGATAAGCGCCGTTGCGTTTCAATGCAATAACTAATCTTGAACGAGATCCCAAGCAAATCTCCGGCCAGTTTGGCTTCTCAGTATTTGTTGAGAATATTGAGAAGTGACGTCGTTAGTAGTCGTAGTCGTCTCCGCCCGGCATTGACGGAGTGGCCTTTTTTGGTTCAGGTATTTCCGTTACGGCTGCCTCGGTGGTCAATAGGAGGCCCGCGATTGAAGCAGCATTCTGTAGCGCAGTGCGCACAACCTTAGTGGGATCGATGATTCCAGCTGCAACCAGATCCTCAAATTGGCCAGTAACAGCATTAAAGCCTTTGTTTCCCTTTAACTTTTCCACCTCCCCCACCGCGATAGCGCCTTCTACCCCGGCGTTTTCGGCTATCCGCCGCAAGGGTTCCTCCACTGCCCGCCTGACGATCTTAACTCCAGTGAGCACATCAGGTTCGTCCGTCGAATAGCCATCCAAGACCTTCGCTGCACGCAGCAGCGCAACTCCGCCCCCGACAACTATGCCCTCCTGCGCGGCGGCCTTGGTAGCGTTCAAGGCATCTTCAACGCGCATCTTTATCTCTTTCATTGCTGTTTCGGTAGGTGCTCCTACTTTTACGACGGCCACGCCGCCGGCGAGTTTTGCCAGTCGCTCTTGGAGTTTTTCACGGTCGTAGTCGGACGTAGACTCTTCGATTTGCCTTTTAAGGGTTGCTACCCGACCCTGAATTGCCTTGCGGTCGCCCCCGCCTTCAACGATAGTTGTGGTTTCTTTATCGACGATAACGCGCTTGGCCGAGCCCAGGTCAGAAACCTGGACGTTTTCGAGTTTTATTCCCAAATCTTCGGTAATCACGCGACCGCCTGTCAGTATTGCCAGATCTTCCAGAATGGCTTTTCGGCGATCGCCAAATGCAGGCGCTTTAACCGCACATACTTTAATGGTTCCGCGCAATCGATTGACCACCAGTGTAGCCAGCGCATCACCATCAACATCCTCCGCTATGATCAATAGCGCGCGGCTGGCGCCCACGGTCTGCTCTAACAATGGCAACAAGTCGCGCATAGCCGAAATCTTTTTTTCGTGGAGCAATATTAGAGGCTCTTCAAGCACAGCCTCCATGCGATCTGGATTTGTAACGAAATAGGGCGAAAGGTAACCGCGATCAAACTGCATACCTTCCACAATCTCGAGCTCAGTTTGTAGGGTCTTCGACTCTTCTACCGTCACGACTCCGTCTTTCCCTACTTGTTCCATTGCGGCGGAAACTAGTTTTCCAATTTCAGCATCGTTATTGGCTGAGACCGTAGCGACGTTTGTCAGCTCTTCTTTGCTTTTTACTTTCTTTGAAAGGTGTTCAAGCTCGGCTACTACCTGATCCGTCGCTATCTGGATGCCGCGCTGCAGTAACATTGGATTAGCACCTGCTGCGACGTTCCTTACGCCTTCGCGGAAGATAGCCTGCGCCAGCACTGTCGCGGTCGTGGTGCCGTCCCCCGCCTTGTCGTTAGTCTTAACCGCAATCTCGCGCACCATCTGCGCGCCTATGTTTTCGTACTTATCTTCGAGTTCAATCTCTCTCGCCACCGTCACACCATCTTTTGTAATTACTGGTGAACCAAACTTCTTTCCTAAGATGACGTTTCGCCCTTTTGGTCCCAACGTTACGCGCACAGCATTCGCCAGCGTATTTACCCCTTGCAGCATTGCATTGCGCGCTTCTTCTCTGAACTTAATCTCTTTTGCAGCCACTCTAGTTACTCCTTAACAGGATTTGTGAAATCTTCTGGGGCTATTCCCGGGCTTTTTTTGCTTGCCCGGAAACATGCCCAACCTTTACGCGCGCTGGGCGAAGCAAGCGATCACCAATTTTAAAACCGCGACTATATTCCTCGATAACTTTTCCTTCCAGTTCAGGTCCGGCTTCTCCAGTATCCACCGCTTCATGCAATTCTGGATTGAAAGGCTCTCCTATTGAAGGTACGGTCTCCACGCCGGCATTGGCGAGCGCATTTTCAAAGCTGTTAACGATGCCGTTAATTCCTTCAAGAATTGCGTCCAACTGCGCGCCACTCGCACCAGCCTCTTTTGCCCGGTGCAAATCATCCATCGCTGGAAGCAGGGAGGCTATGAAAGCGGCTTTCTCACTGGCTGCGCGTTCGTCGGCAGCGCGATTCAAGCGTTGCCTTGTTGCGTCTGTTTCTCGTTGCAGCTGCTGGCGCAGTTGATCAAAGCGCGCCTGAACCTCTTGCACTTGCCGTTCTGCAGACTTCGTTCGAGTCTCGAGTTCTTCAACGTAAGTCGGTTTTAGATTTGGTCGTTCCGCTTCCGCGTTTGACTGCTGAGCGCCGTCCTGATCGAGGTAGATGCGTCGCCGGTCAGTAACCCTGATCTCATTCGGGTTTTCTTCGCCGCTCTCGGCTCCCTGTCGCTTCGTGCTTTCCATGGTACCCCTTCGTCTTTAACTAAAATGATGACCTTCAAGAGATCTTAATCTCTACTCGTTGCGCCTTCTGTTCTTTGCGTTTGGGAAGTCTTACCTGCAACACGCCATCTTTATATTCAGCTCCAATTTCACCCTGATTAACAGATCCGGGAATGCTGAACGTACGAAGAAATCTTCCGCGGGGCCGTTCGCCGCGATGCTGTGCCGGTTCCTCTATTAATCGAGTTCCTCTAACGATGAGACGATTGTCATCCACGTTGATTTCCAGCGTCGACCGATCAATACCTGGGAGGTCCAAAGCGATCAAATAGCCGGTATCAGTCTCGTAGATATCGGCGGCCGGGGCCCAATCGGCACGTTCAAACTCATCACCTGCTTCAGCCTCGCCGCGAGCGCGACGTTTCGTAGCATCTTCAAAGAGTCGATTCATTCGATCCTGCAAAAGCATCAAATCCTGCAGGGGATTCCATTGTTGTGACATAGCCTTGCTCCGCCTGACTAATATCTGACAGCCCGTTTTATGCCGCGGCAGCTGCTGCTTCTGTTTGAAATTCCATCTTGTCACCGCTGGCTGAGATCTTGATCGTCTGACCAGGTAAAATCTCGCCGCGCAAGAGCTTTATTGCGAGCGGATTCTGGATCAGCGTTTGAATTGCTCGCTTTAACGGACGCGCCCCATAGCTGGGATCGTAACCCTCGCGTGCCAAAAGCTCCCTGGCGGATTTGTCCAGCACCATAAAAACGTTTCGCTCGCGCAACATTTCCCGCAACCGCTCCAGTTGCACATCGATAATCTGACCGATTTGCTCTCGCGAGAGTT
>WNFK01154446.1_pt1 | contig 21093 bp, 22 predicted proteins | sample 5400281 | NCBI WGS metagenome assembly WNFK01 (sample SAMN13153350, study PRJNA577476) | soil metagenome | isolation source: 20 cm soil on Douglas fir-dominated hillslope | place: USA:California | collected 2013-09-17
CACCGCCGGCGGTAGCATCCAGAGTCGGATGCCCTTCGCCTATTTCCAGCGGCTCACGCGGCGGCAGCAGGCGATCTATCTGGAGAGCGACGGCATCGTCACCGTCCCCCTGCCCTCGTCGGCGCGGCTGCAGCCGCTGGTCACCACCCTGACGCGCGCGCTCGAGAGCGGCGACCGCGCCACCACCGAGGCGGCCGCGCAGCGCCTGGTGGCGGGCCTGGCGCGCGCCCTGGGCGCGCCGCCGGTGCGCGTGACGGTGCTGGCCGCGCGCCCGCACGCGAAATGGGGCGAGCTGCACGGCCTCTACGAATCACCCGGGCGCGGCGGGCCGCCGCCGCTCATCACCCTCTGGATGCGCACCGCGCGGCAGCAGCGCGTGGTGGCGTTCCGCACCTTCCTCCGCACGCTACTCCACGAGGTCGGCCACCACGTGGACTATACTCTGCTGCGGCTGGGCGACTCCTTCCACACCCAGGGCTTCTACGCGCGGGAGTCGCACCTGTTCCATCAACTGGTCACCGACGGGGGAATCCTCATGGCGAGTCTCGAGGAGCAGATGGCGCGCATGGAGCGCACGGCGGAAGACTACGCGGCCGCCATCAAGGGCATTCCGGACGCGGCGCTCAGCAAGCGCCCGGACGAGAAGAGCTGGTCGGCCAAGGAGTCGCTGTGCCACGTGCGCGACACCGAGGAGTCCTTCATGATCCGCTTCCAGACCATCCTGGAGATGGACGAGCCGCGGTTCCTGCCCGGCGATCCCGACCGCTGGGCGACCGAGCGCCAGTATCAGCGCAACGACGCGGGCGAGGCGCTACAGGCCTTCCGGGTGCGGCGCGACGAGACCTTGAAGTTCCTGCGCGGGCTCCGGCCCGAGCACCTGGACCGCGGCGGCGTGCACCCCACCCGCGGCCGCATGACGATCAAGGACTTCGTGGGGCTGATCGCCTGGCACGACGACAACCACCTCGATCAGCTCAAGCGCGCCCTCGCGGGCAAGCCCTAGACCGTCAGAACGGCTCGTAGACCAGGTACCAGGGCCCCTGGACGTGCGCGTAGCGGCTGCCCGTCGGCCGCGACCGCGGCCGGTAGGCCAGGCCGCACTGGTCGACGACACCGCAGTCGGTGGTCAGGAGCCGTACCTCCTCGGGCGAATTCACCGTGACGTATCGCGCCTGGAATAGCCCGGCCCGGATCGGCCCGGCAGGAGTGACGCCGCCCTCCAGCTCCCGGGCCACTCGGGTCAGCGCGGTCTGGCTCGCCGCGAACCGAAGCCGGAAGAGCGGGTTGAGCGGGCTCTGGCTGGACAGATAGATCAGCAGGAGCGCAGCGGCCAGGATCGGGAACGAGATCCCGAGCAGCATGCGCGGCGGCCCGAGTCGCCTGGGCGGGTCCGAAGCCTTCCAGGCGCAGGCCCACGCGCCGGCCAGCAGAATCGCCGAGGGCACTCCCACCGCGATCTCGGAGAATCCGACGCCGGCCTCGCTGACGCCGCGGATCGCGTAGATCTCCCATGCGGCGGTCAGGGCGATGAGCGCGCCCTTGAGCAGCGACCGAAGCGGCCGTGGCATCGGCACTCGGCGACCCGGCGTCAGCCGAGCGGACCCAGGACCAGGACGAGCGGGGTCGTGAGGATCACGGTGGAGATCACCCACCAGGCCGATGCGCGGCCCCGCACCCGCTCGCGCAGGCCAATCCCCACCGTGACGAACGCCGCCACCGCCGAGAGCAGCACGACGGCCAGGGCCAGCAGCCCGCGGTTCACGCACCCGAACAGCAGCACCGGCGTGAAGTAGAGACCGACGATCGCGGCCGGGGCCACCGCGGGGAGGACGACGTGTCTCAGGAGTGCCCGATTCATGGCGCTCCTCCAGTCTGGCACGGGCCGAATTTTCCCCGACGGCCCTCCTAGCGCGCCCCCGCCTGGCGCAGGCGCGCCACCATTGCGTCGTAGCCGCGGCCCTGGGCCAGGGCGAGCGGCGTCCGGCCGTTGCGATCCGGCAGGTTCACGCTGGCCCCGGCCTCGATCAGCGCGGTCAGGGTGTCGGTGTGACGCGGGCCGCCGTCGCCCAGCACGATGGATTCGATCAGCGCGGTCCAGCCGAGGTTGTTGACGTGGTCGAGGGGCGCGCCGGCGCGGATGAGCGTGCGCACCACCTCGGCGTGGCCCAGGTGCGCGGCGGCGATCAGCGCGGTGCCGTCGTAGCGGCTGGTCACGTTGCGGGCGCTCGTCCCCAGGCTGAGCGCGACGCGCAGGATCGGCTCGTCGTTGGCCACCGCCGCGATCGTCACGATGTCGTACCGGTCGCGCTCGAGCGCGTTCGGATCCGCGCCGGCGGCCACCAGTGCCCGCATGGCCTCGCGATGCCCGCCGTACGCGGCCACGTGGAGCGGCGTGCGTCCGTGGCCGTCCCGCCCGTCGGGCTTCTGCCCGCCCGCCACCAGCGCCTTGATCCGGGCCGCGTCGCCCTGGGCCGCGGCGGCGAAGAGTCCCGTGTAGCCGGCCTTCTCCTCCGCCGACGGCGGCACCTGCGCCGCCGCGCCGGCCGCGCCGGCCAGGAACGCGAGCGCCACCGCGGGTCCAAGCCGGCGCGCCATCATCAAGGGGCCCCTACCGCGGGTCGGCGATGTGCTGCGCGGCCTCGGCCGAGGTGCGCACCGGGACGATCTCGAAGTGCGCCACGTCGCTCCACGCCTTCATCCAGACGTCGAAGAGCGACCGGTCGTCGGTGCGCATGAGCTGGAAGCAGCGGAAGTAGTCGAGGTCCACCCAGCTGTCCACGTACTCCAGGCCGGGCGGTAGCTGACGGCCGCGCTCGCGAGCCCGGCGATAGATCTCGGACGCCGCGCCCGCGTTGAAATACTCGATGACCATGTAGAGCATGCCGCTACGCCGCCCCCGCCGCCTCCACCGTCGGCTGGTAGTGCGCGGCGTCGGGGAAGCCGATCGGGCGCACCGCGGGCAGCGTCACTCCGGCGGCGCGGTACTCGCTCACGAAGGCCGACACCGCGCGGAAGTCGCCGAGTCCGCCCAGCGCGGCCACGAGCCGGTCGGAGACCGCGTCGGGCCCGGGGGCGCGGTCGAAGGCCTGGACGTCGGCGGTGAAGCCGCTCCGCTCCAGCATCTTGCGATAGAACGGCAGCACCAGGTAGCGCTGCAGCTCGGTGCGGAAGAGCGCGGCGGCCGCGGTCCGATCCGCGGTGAGCGCCGCGGGCACCGCGGCCACGACCTCGAAACCCTCGAGCGACTTGCCCGCGCGGGCGCGCCCGCGGCGGATGGCGGGCACCGCGTGCCGCCGGCCAGCTCGAGCATCGGCGGGGCGAGGCCGGCCAGGAGGATCGGCGGCGCGGCCGGGATCTTCGGCAATCCGCTCTGCCAGTTGACGCGGTAGCGGGGCCCCTCGTGGCGCACCTTGCCGGTCAGCGCGCCGCGCAGCACCGTCACGTACTCGCGGATGACGTCGAGGGGCCGGCCCATGTCGAGGCCCATCGCGCCCTCCATCACCGGCTTGTGGCTCACCCCGATGCCCAGGCGCAGACGGCCCCCGCTCGTGTCGGAGAGCGTGAGGGCCTCCTGGGCCAGCAGCACCGGGTGCCGCGGGTAGATCGGGATCACGCCGGTGCCGAGGCCCGCGTGCGGGGCCACGTGCGCGAAGGCCGAGAGGGTCAGCAGCGCGTCGCGGCCGATACCGTGCGTGACCCAGAGGCTCTCGTAGCCCAGCGAATCGGCGCGACGGGCCAGGGCCAGGGCGGGCGCCAGGTCGGCGCCGGGGTTCAGGAAGAGCGCGGTGCGCGCCATCGCGCTCAGGGGCCGGGCGCCACGCCCAGCGCCGCGAGCTGGGCGCGGAGGTCGTGGCCCTGGTCCACGCGATGGAGCACCGCCTGCATGCCGACCGCGCGCGCCGCGTCCACGTTCTTGTCCCAGTCGTCCACGAACACGCACGCCTCGGGGGGCAGGCCCAGGCGATCGGCGGCGAGGCGGAAGATCTCCGGCCGGGGCTTCGCCATGCCGACCTCCGCGGAGACCACGATGTCGTCGAAGAGGTGGTCCAGCCCGAGCTCGTCCTTCAACCGGCCGCGCAGCGAGACATCCGCGTTGCTCAGGACCGAGCAGCGGTACGGCGGCCGCAACGCCCGGACCAGCTCGATATTCGCGTCGATGACCACCTGGGCGCGGCGCCACTCCTCGTGCAGGCGCGGCAGCGCGCGGCCGGCGCGGCGCTCGAGCTCGCGGTGGGCCCCCTCGGTCCACTCGACGGGATCGCCCACGCCGCGCTCGATGTCGTCCCACGCCGGGCAGCGGTAGAGCGTCTCGAATACGGAGGATTTCGGCAGGCCGTGCGCGCGGTCCAGCTCCCGCGCGACGTCCCAGGCTAGTAGCGGGGGCCACGCGGAGTCTGGGCCGGCTTGGGCGCACCGGGGGGCTCCCGATCGCTGGTGAGCGGCACCCAGCCGCGCTGCTTCATGCACTGCTCGTCCAGGTCGCCCTTCTTCGGGGTGCACTCGTCGCGGTCGCGCGTGAACTCGCTCACCGTGTAGTTGGCGCCGGGCTTGTACCACTGGCGGTCGCGCTCGGAGCTGCAGCCGATCGGAAGAAGCGACACGGCGACGATGAGCAGGAGGCCATACCGTCCGGTCATGTCGGGCATGGTACCATGCCGCCCACGATGCTGGAGACCACCATCGCCGGCAGTCTCCCGAAGCCCGAATGGCTGGCGCCTCCCAATACGCTCTGGGCGCCCTGGCGGCTCGAGGGCCGCGCGCTCGAGGAGGGCAAGCGCGACGCGGTGCTCCTGGCCCTGCGCGAGCAGGAGCTGGCGGGCATCGACATCGTCACCGACGGCGAGCAGACCCGCCGCCACTTCGTGTGGGGCTTCGTCGAGGCCCTCGACGGCATCGACTTCTCGAAGATGGTCACCATCGGCATCCGGGCCGACCGCTACAAGGCCACCGTGCCCACCGTGACCGCGCCGGTGCGGCGCCGCGGGTCCATCCACGGCGAGGACGTGCGCTGGGCCCGGGCCAACACCGGGCGCCGGCTCAAGCTGACGATCCCGGGGCCGATGACCATCGTGGACACCATCCAGGACGGGCACTACGGAAGCCGCGAGCGCCTGGCGATGGACCTGGCCCGGCTCATCAACGAGGAGGCGCGCGAGCTGGAGGCGCTCGGGCTCGACATGCTTCAGCTCGACGAGCCCGCCTTCAACGTCTACATGGACGAGGTGCGCGACTGGGGCGTGGCCGCCCTCGACCGGGCGGTGGAGGGCCTGCGCTGCCGAACCGCGGTGCACATCTGCTACGGCTACGGCATCAAGGCCAATACCGACTGGAAGCAGACCCTGGGCGGCGAGTGGCGCCAGTACGAGCAGACCTTCCCGGTGCTGGCGCGCAGCCGCATCGGCGGCGTATCGCTCGAGTGCGCCGGCTCGCGTGTGCCGATCTCGCTCATCGGCCTGCTCGGCGACAAGGACGTGCTGGTGGGCGCGGTGGACGTGGCCACCGACCGGGTCGAGACGCCCGAGGAGGTGGCCGCGGTGATCCGCTCCGCGATGGCCCACGTGCCCGCCGAGCGCATCTTCCCGTGCACCAACTGCGGTATGGTCCCGCTCTCGCGCGCGGTGGCGCACGGCAAGCTACAGGCCCTGGGGGCGGGCGCGGCCCTCGTGCGCCGGGAGCTCGGCCGGTGACCCAGGAGATGATCGCGTACTACGCCCAGCGCGCGGCGGAGTACGAGCGGGTCTACGAGAGCCCGCGCTGGCAGGACGACCTGGCCTGGATCCGCACGCGGGTGCCCGCCTTCTTCGCGGGCCGGCGCGTCCTCGAGGTGGCCTGCGGCACCGGCTACTGGACGCGCGTCGCGGCCGAGCGCGCGAGCAGCGTCCACGCCACCGACGTCAACGACGACACCCTCGCCCTCGCGCGGGGCAAGACCTACGGGACCGCCGTCACCTTCGAGCGGCGCGACGCCTACGCGCCCGCCGCCGGACCCGCGCGCCACGACGCGGGCCTCGCCGCGCTCTGGCTCTCCCACGTGGACCTGGCCCGCATCGACGCGTTCCTCCGCGCCTTCCACGGGCGGCTCGAGCCGGGGGCGCCCGTCTTCATGTTCGACGAGCGCGCCAGCGAGGAGCGGCGCACCCCGCCGAGCCGCGTGGATGACGCGGGCAATCGCTACGAGATGCGCCGTCTCATCGGCGGCGAGCAGCGCTTCGAGATCGTCAAGAACTTGCTCGATCGCGACGAGCTCACCCGCCGGCTCGCCCCGCACGCGACCGACCTGATCCACCGCGAGCTGCGCTGCTTCTGGGTGCTCGAGTACCGCGTGGGCTAGCCGGCCGCCCGCCCCTTCGTGGCGAACTGGCGCTCGTAGAGGGCCCGCAGCTCCTCGAGCGTGGTGGCCTGGCCGGGCGCCTTGTCCTCCCGGATGCGCGCGATGCGGGCGAAGCGGAGCGCGAAGCCCGAGGGGTAGGTCGGGCTCGTCTGGATCTCGTTGTACTCCACCTCCACCACCACCTCCGGGCGCACCCGCACCGTGTAGCCCTCGTCGGCGGTGGCCAGCGCCTGGAGCCGCTCGGTCATCTCGGTGAACTCGCGGTCGGTGAGCCCCTTGAAGGTCTTGCCCACCTCCGCCCAGCCATGGCCGTCACGCACCGCCAGGTGGTAGTTCGAGAGCCAGCCCACGCGCCGGCCGGAGCCGCGGTCGGCCGCCACGATCACGCAATCCACGCTCTGCGCCACCTTGAGCTTGAACCACCGCTTGCCGCGGCCGCCCGGCTCGTACGGGCTCCGCGGGTCCTTGGCCATGAGGCCCTCGTGCCCGGCGGCCAGGGCGCGCGCCATCATCGCGTCGCCTTCCGCCGCGCTGGTGATCATCGCGCGCTCGGCGAGCCAGCGGCCGCCGGTCACGCGCTCGAGCGCCTCCCACCGCTTCGCGTAGGGCTCGTCCAGCAGCGAGCCGCCGTCGGCCATCAGGCAGTCGAAGAGGTGCAGCGTGAGCGGCAGCTCCGCCGCCGCGGCCTCCACGCCGCGCACGCGGCGGAAGCGGCGCATCAGCTCCTGGAAGGGCAGCGGGCGGCCCGCCGCGTCGAGGGCCACCACCTCGCCATCCAGGATGAAGGGGGCGTGGCCGAGGTCGCGCCGCGCGATGGTCACGATGTCGGGCAGGCTCGGCGTGACGTCGGACATGCGGCGGCTCCAGATCGCCACGCGGTCGCCGTCGCGGTGGAGCTGGATGCGCGCGCCGTCGTACTTGTACTCGAGCGCGGAGACGCCGCCGTGGGCGGCCAGCGCCTCCCCCGCGCCGTCCGCGATCTCGGCCAGCATCGGCAGGAGCGGCACGAACACGCGGGGCGCCGCCGCGGCCAGCGCGGCCGCGCCCTGCCCCAGCGCGAGCGCGGCCACCGCGGTGAGGTCGCCGGTGACGAGCGCCGCGCGGCGCACCGCCGCCGGCGACACGCTGGCCGCCGCCGCGATGGCCTCGAGGACGAGCCCCTCGGAGAGCCCCATGCGCATCTCGCCGTAGATCACGCGCTGGAGCAGATCGCGCTCCTCCGCCGACGCCCGCGCCACGAGCTCCCCGAGGCGCGCGTCGCGCGCCTTCCGCGCCCCCGGCCCCACCGACTCGGCCACCGCCCCGAACGCCTCCGCCACATCCGCCAGCGTCAGCGCCCCCGGAACCGTCTCCCCTCCGGGGAGAGGGCAGGGTGAGGGGGCTTTCGCCTCAGGCAACCCGCGCACGTTGAGCACGCGCGCATCCGAGACGGGGAACGCGCGCCCACTCAGGTAGGTGACGGCGAGAGTCAGATCCTCGGGCGAGAGCCCGCGGAGATATTCAGCCACGAGCCGCCGCTTCTCGAGACGGCCCGGGCTGGCCGCCACGCGCGCGCGAAGAGCCGTCAGCTCGGACAGCAGCGCCATGCGGCCATTATCGCAGGCCGGTCACGCTCAGGCCCCTCGCCACCAGGCCCCTCACCACCCGGCCCCTCACCCGGCCCTCTCCCCAGAGGGGAGAGGGTTCAGACGGGGAGGAGGACGAGGACGAGCCAGCCCACCAGGAGCGTGAGCACGGTGATCGGCACGCCCACCTTGCTGTACTCGAGGAACCCGACCGGGATGCCGGCCCCGCGCGCCTGCTCCACCACGATCAGGTTGGCGACCGAGCCCAGGATCGTGAGGTTCCCCGCGAGCGTCGAGGCCATCGCGAGCAGGAGCCAGGCGCGAACCGGCTCGCCGAAGGTGGGGATCACGCTCTTGAAGAACAGCACCGCGGGCACGTTGGAGACCAGGTTCGAGAGCACCGCGGTGACCACGGTCAGCACGAGCGGCCGGTGAAGGCCCGCTCCCGAGGCCCAGCCGAGCGCCTCGGCGGCCAGGCCCATCGCCTCCACCGCGCCGATCACCACGAAGAGACCCGTGAACAGCACGAGCAGTCCCCAGTCGATCTCGCGGTAGACCTTCTCCGGGTTGACCCGCCGCGTGAGCAGCGTGTAGGCCGCGCCTCCGATGGCCACCACCGCGATCGGCACGCCGGCCAGGAACGCGACCAGCATGACCGACACCGCCGCGATGGTCTTGATCATCAGGGGGTAGTGCACCGCGAAGCGGTCTTCCAGGTTGGCGGCGGGCAGCGCGTCCGGGAGCTGCCGGCGGTACGCGAGCCAGATCACCGCGAACACCAGCGCGAGCCCGATCACCGCGATCGGGGCCTCCCGCGCCAGGAAGGCGCGGTAGCTGATGCCGGAGAAGCTGCCGACCAGCATGTTCTGCGGGTTGCCGGTCAGGGTGGCCACGCTGCCCACGTTGGCCGCGGTGGCGAGCGCGATCAGGTACGGCACCGGCGGCAGGCGGAGCTGCCGGGCGAGGTCCAGCACGATGGGCGCCATCACGAGGCACACCACGTCGTTGACGAAGAGCGCGGAGAGCACGCCCGCCGCCACGATGATCAGGGCGAGGAGCCCGACCGGGGTGTGGGCGCGGCGCACCGCCGCGTAGGTCACGAGGCGGAAGAAGCCGGAGAGGCGCAGGTAGGCCGCGACGATCATCATGCCGAAGAGCAGCACGAGGGTGTGGGCGTCCACCGCGGCCACCGCCCGCTCCCACGGCAGCACCCCGGTCACCACCACGATCGCCCCGCCGATGATGGCGACGCCGGTGCGATCCACGCGGAAGAACGGCAGGCGGCCGAGCGCCAGGCCCAGGTAGGTCCCCAGGAAGGCCACCAGGGCGATCAGCCGCTCGATGTGCAGCTCGGTCATCGCGTGGCCGGCCGGACTCCGTCAGTACCCGACGGCGGCGCCGTCGCTGCGCGGGTCGGCCCCGCCCACCCGCGCGCCGCTCGCGGGATCGATGGTGATCCCGTGGGCGTGCCCGGCCAGCTCGTTCCAGTCCTCCCAGCGATTGATGTCGTGACCCCGGCGCGCCAGCTCCGCGACGGTGGCCGGCGCGAACCGCCCTTCCACGTTCAGCAGCTCGCGCGCGTCGCCCAGGGCGAAGCGCCCGGCCAGCCAGCGGGGCGCCGTGACCGCCTGCTGGATGTCGAGCCCGAAGTCGATCATCGCGGTGTAGACCTGGAGGTGGATCTGCGGCTGGCCGTCGGCGCCCATGCAGCCCACGACCTGCCAGAGGCGCCCGTCCTTGAACGCGAGCGAGGCGATCAGGGTGTGCAGCGGCCGCTTGCCGGGCTCGAGCCGGTTGGGATGCGCGGGATCGAGCGAGAAATAGGCGCCGCGATTCTGGAGCACGACGCCGGTGTTGCCGGCGACCACGCCCGAGCCGAAGACGAAGTAGAGACTCTGGATCAGCGAGACCGCGTTGCCCTCGGCGTCCACCGCGGCGACGTAGACCGTGTCGCCGGTCAGGCTGCCGCTCGACGGGACGCGGTCCCAGGGCAGCGCGCGCTCCCGGTCCATGAGGCCCCGGCGCTCGTCCGCGTAGGCCGCCGACAGCAGCCGCTCGATGGGGACCGGCGAGAAGTCGGGATCGGCGACGAACCGGTCTCGGTCGTGGAACGCGATCTGCTTGGCCTGCACGAGCAGGTGCACGTGGTCCGGCCCCAGGAACGGCAGCGCGCCGATCTCCCAGGACTCGAGCAGGCGGAGCGCTTGCAAGACCGACACGCCCTGGCTCGGCGGCGGCGTCTCGTGGATGGTGACGCCGCGGTACGTGGCGTGGATGGACGCGCCCCACTTCGACCGCTGCGCGGCGAAGTCCCGCTCGGTGAAGAAGCCGCCGTGCTCGCGCGCGTGCCGCGCCATCTCACGCGCGGTCTCGCCCTCGTAGAAGCCGGCCCGCCCCTCGGCGACGCGCTCGAGCGTGCGCGCCAGGTCCGGGTTGCGGACGGGCGCCCCCGCCGCCGGGGTCGTCCCGCCGGCCAGGAAGATGCGCGCGGCCGCCGGGTCCGCCGCGAGCACGTCGGCCGAGCGCTCGATCCACCGCGCGAGCCGCTCGGTGACCGGGAACCCGTCGCGCGCACAGGCGACCGCGGCGGCCAGGTCCGTCGCGAGCGGCAGCCGCCCGTAGGCCGCGTGCGCCTCGCACCAGCCGTCCACCGCGCCGGGCACGGTGAGCGTGGCGGGCACGATCCCGCGCACCGGGATCTCGCGCAGCCCCCGGCCCGCGAACCAGTCGAGCGTCGCGCCGGCCGCGGCCCGGCCCGCCGCCTCCAGCGACCGCACCGCGCCGGTGCGCGCATCGTGGATCAGCCAGAACGCGTCGCCGCCCAGGCTCGTCATGTGCGGGTAGATGACCGAGAGGACGGCGGCCGCCGCGATCGCGGCATCCACCGCCGACCCTCCCGCCTGGAGAATCGCGACACCCGCCTCGGAGGCCGCCACATGAGGCGACGTGACCATGCCGCGCGGGGCCCGGATGGCCAACCGAACGTGATCCAGGGTCACGTGAGCGGCAGCTCCATCCAGATATCCGCCCGCGGATTGCGGTTGTAGTCCGCGATCTCCGTGAACCCGTACCCGCGGTAGAGGCGCACCGCGGTGGCCAGCCGATCCTTTTCGGAGTCGAGCCGCAGCACGCGGCCGCCGAGCGCCCGCGCCTCGTCGAGACAGCGGTCCATCAGCCGAGGCGCGAGCCCGCGCCCGCGGCAGTCCGGGCGCAGCCACATGCGCTTGAGCTCGGCCACCCCCGGCGCGAGTCGGCGTACCGCCGCGGTGCCCACGACCTCGTCACCCTGATTCACCACGACCAGCATCACGCCCGCGACGCCGTCGTACTCGCCCTGCCAGTCGGCCACGTCGTGGTCGAGGCCGTCGGGGTCCAGGTCCTCCCCGAGGAAGGCGAAGTACGCGGCCAGCTCGCGCACGACGCCGTCGTGATCGGCCGGGCCCGCGCGGCGCACCTGATAGTCGCCGGCCGACTCGGCCGGGCTACCGCTTCCGGGCATGCGAGGCGAGACCGCGCTCCCAGAGGTACTCGGTCTCGCCCAGGTGCTTGCCGACCCAGCGCGAGAGCACGAAGAACAGGTCGCTGAGCCGGTTCACGTACTTGAGCGGCCACTCGCCGACGTCCTCCACGCGCGAGAGCGCGAGCACGCCGCGCTCGGCGCGCCGGCACACCGTGCGCGCCTGGTGGAGGAAGCCGCCGACCGGGCCGCCGCCCGGCAGCACGAAGGACTTGAGCGGGGCGAGCTCCTTCTGGCACTCGTCCATCAGCGTCTCGAGCGCGGTCACCTGGGCCGCGCCCACCCGGAACATGCCCTCGTAGAACGACTCGCGCGGGGTGGCCAGCTCGCTCCCCAGGTCGAAGAGCTCGTTCTGGATACGGCGCAGGATCTCGTCGAGCCGGCGGTACTTCTTGCCGCGCTTGAGCTTCGGAGCGTTGAAGGCGCGCGCGAGGCCGACGATCGAGTTCAGCTCGTCGATGGTGCCGTAGGCCTCGATGCGCGGCGAGTCCTTGGGCACGCGGCGCCCGCCCACGAGGGCGGTCTCGCCGCCGTCGCCGGCGCGCGTGTAGACGCGGTTGATGCGGACGGGCATGACGGCTCCTCCCGCGCCGAGGCTAGCACAGGTGCTAGACTCTGACCATGAGCGACTGGCGCGACAACCTCATCACGTCGCCGGAGGACATCGCGCGGATCGTCCGCGAGCACACGCGCATCGCGGTGCTGGGCATCAAGACCGAGGCGCAGCGCGACCAGCCCGCGTTCTACGTGGCCGAGTACATGGCGCGGGCCGGCTACGACATCGTGCCGGTGCCGGTCTACTACCCGGACGCGACGGAGATCCTGGGGCGCCCGGTCTACCGCACGGTGCAGGCGGTGCCCGCGCCGGTTGCGATGGTCAACGTGTTCCGGCGCCCGCGCGACATCCCTCCGCACGTGGAGGACATCCTGGCCGCGCGGCCCCGGGTGGTCTGGCTCCAGCTCGGCATCCGCCACGACGCGGCCGCCGAGACCTGGGCGAAGGCGGGCATCCAGGTCGTGCAGGACCGCTGTCTGCTGGTGGAGCACCGCCGGCTCAAGTAGCCGCCCGCCGCTCCCGTCCCCGGACTAGGGGGCGCGCAGTGCCGCGATGGTGTCCGAGGTGAGCCGGCAGACGTCGATCATCGCCATCCGGAGATCGTAGGTCGCCCCGAAGCGCGCGATCACGAGCCGCTGCGACGGCACCACGACGACGGTCTGGCCGTAGACGCCCTGGGCCATGAACGCATCGTCCGGCATCCCGTGCTCGCGGCGGAAGCGGGCGCCCGGGCTGTCCCCCTGGTTGATCCACCACCCGGCCCCGTAGCCGACGCGCGCGTTCGGCGTGGGCGTCGTCGAGTACCGGACCCAGCCCTCGGGCAGGATGCGCTTGCCGCCCACCACGCCGTCCTCGAGGAACAGCAGGCCGAAGCGCGCCCATTCTCGCGGCGTCGCGAAGAGGAACGCGCCCGCGATCGGCGTGCCGGTGGCGTCGACCTCGAGCGTGGCCGCGTGGATCCCGAGCGGCCCGAACAGCTCACGCCGCGCGAAGCGCAGCACGTCCACCGCGTGGCCGCCCGTCCGGTCGCGGACGATGCGCGCCAGGATCGCCGGGTTCCCGTTGGCGTAGGTCCACACGGTCCCCGGCGCGGCGATGAGGGCCGCGCCCTCGGCGAAGCCCGCCATGTCGGGCTCGTTGAAGTTCGTCCGGGCCGACGTGTCCCAGCTGGACGAGAGGCCCGCGGTGAGCGAGTCGCCCAGCGCGAGCCCGCTCTGCATGCGCAGCAGCTGATCCGGGGTGATGGCGCGCCGCGGATCGTCGGGACCCTGCCAGGCCGCCACCGGCGCCGGATCCTCCATCCGGAGCTTGCCCTGGCCGACGAGAATGCCCAGCAGCGCGTTGTTGACCGACTTGGTCGCCGACCAGCCGTGGACCGGCGTGTCCACCCCGAATCCCGGGGCGTAGCGCTCCGCCACCACGCGCCCGTCGTGCACGATGACGACCGCGTGGGTGCGCCGCACGGGCTTGCCGTCCGGCTCGGCGAAGGCCTCGTCGACCGCCGCCTTCAGGCCGGCCCGCGCCGGCGCGACGATCTCCGGGCCGGCGATGTCGGGCAGCAGCGCGGGAACCGGCCCGTCGGCCTCGATCTCGGCGCGCGTCGGCGCGTCGGACGCGGCCGTCCCGTTCAGGTTGAGGCAGCCGAGACCGTCACGATACACCGCGCGGCTCTCGAACCCGCCCAGCACCCGGACGCGAACTTCACGTCGCGCCCGGTCCACCTCCTGGCGCACCGCCCAGTTGACCCCGCGGAAGACCGGATTGCCCGCGATATCCTCTTCATTCACGCGCGCCGGATCCAGTCCCGAGACGAAGACGTAGGAGCAGAGCACGTGACTGATGTAGCCGGTGGCGATCCGGGCCGGATGACCGGACCGGCCGGAGCAGCCGGCGATGGCCAGGACAGCGAGCAGCCCCACGGTCGCGCGCAATGCCAACCGCACGACCGGATGCTAGCACGCCCGGGTCCCCGCGACCGGCGGGCGGCGCGGCGGATCAGACTAGGAGCGGCCGGCGAGCGCGGCGAGCGAGCGCGCCACGTCCTGGCGCTCCGCGTCGCTCAGCGGGGCGTCGCCGAAGCGGGCGCGCTCGTAGTAGCCGGTCAGCCGGCCGAACGCGGCGGCGCGGTCGGGCGCGCGCTCCCCTACCCGCGAGGCGAACTGACGGGCGGTCTCCGCGGCGTCGGGCGCCAGCCCCCGGCGGGCCAGTAACCTCAGAGCGCGCTCGTAGAAAGCGGGCATCCGGGCCACCGGGCCGCTCCGCGGCAGCACGTGCCCGTGGCGCTTCAGCCACCACAGTAGCGCCGCCGCCACCACGAGGCCCGCAACGCTCAATACCTGGCGACTCACGCGCCAGTCGCGCGGCCACGACAGCGCCACGCGCGCGTCGGCGGCCTGCCGGTGGACCGAGGCGGCGAGCTGCACCTGGTCGCGCAGGCTCCAGTTGACCACGTAGCGATACCAGCGCATGCGGGCCGCGTCGAAGTAGAGCGACATCCGCCCGGGCAGCTCATCGGCCGCCGCCTCCCCGCGCGGAGAGGGATCGAACGCCGCCCAGCCGCGTCCGTCGAGATAGACCTCGACCCACGCGTGGGCATCGCTCAGGCGCACCATGAAGTAGCGGCCGTACGGATTCCACTCGCCCTGCTGGAAGCCGGCGGCCACCCGGGCGGGCACGCCGACGCTCCGCAGCATGACCGCCATCGCGGCCGCGAAGTACTCGCAGTTGCCCGAGCGGCGCACGAACAGGAACTCCTCGAGCGGCGCCAGCGCGGTCTGCCGCTTGAGCGCGAGCGTGTAGCGATAGTTGGTGCTCAGGTGCGCGCTGATGCGGCGGGCCATGTCCTCCGCGTCCGGGCTGCCCGCGGTCACCCCGCGGGCCAGGGCCCCGATCTCGGGCGCCAGCGGCGGGAGCTGCAGGAACCGCGCGCGATCGGCGGCGGTCAGCGCGGGCGACAGCCGGCGCATGCCTCCGAGCGGCCGGCCGGTCCTGTCGATCTCCGACTCCACGACGTAGTGCAGGCGCGCACTCGGGTTGGACGCGGTGAGGCCGTCCATGTCGTCCACCACCAGGGTAGGCGCGCGCATCTCGATCCGCACCGCGCGCGGCGCCGCGAAGACCGCGTCGCTGCCGATCGGCTCCAGATAGATCTCCTGGCGCACCACCGGGCCCGTGCCGCGCGGCAGGCCGAGCCCGAAGTCGCCGGTGACCGTGCGCTGCATGTAGCGCCGCGGCGCCGCCGCGCTCGACCACGTCTGCCCGTCGAAATGGTCGAACGCCACCCCGCGCCAGCGCAGCCCGGACAGCGTGGCCGGATCGACCCCCTGGTCCGCGACGTAGACGCGCATGACCACGCTGCGGTCGCTCTCGATCTCGCCGAAGCTGCCCAGGTCCACGCGGTCCGAGAACCCGGTCACCATGCGCCCGATGGAGGCCCGCAGCGGCAGCGCGGCCTGGCCCACCCGGGGGATCACGAAGAAGAGGCCGGCCGCGAGCGAGAACGTGATCGCGGCGGCCACCAGGCTCACCCGCGTGAGGGGCCCGCGGAAGAAGACCCGGCGCGAGGTGGTGGTGACGTCGCCCGGGCGGCCCGCCAGCTCGAGCTCGGTCACCACGTGGTTGAGGATCAGCATCCAGGTGCCGAGCAGGAAGAACGCGACGAACACGAAGAGGAAGCTCAAGTTGAAGCTGATCGAGGCCGCGGCCACCAGGGTGAAGAAGGAGAGCAGTCCGGCGTCGCGCAGGTCCCGCAGGCCGCGGCGCGCGAAGAGCCGCAGCAGGATGAGGAACAGCAGCAGGTGCACCATGCCGTCCAGCAGCGAGTACGCGAGGTAGAAGAGATCCACCCCGATGCCCGCCGCGGCCGCGCCCACCAGGCTCCAGCCGAGCGCCGGCCGCACCGCCCCACGCTCGCGGGCCTGCTCGTGCCCCCAGCTCACCAGGATCGCGAGCACGACCAGCGCGGCGCCGACCGGCCCGACCAGGTTCGCGAGGTAGAGCGCGGCCACCCCGGTGCACACCATCAGGTAGGTGACGAGGCGGAGGGCGAGGAGTGCCGGCATGTCAGGCCAGCGCGATCCGGATCTCGCGCAGCGGGCGCCGGCCGCCGAGCGGGTCCGCGCCCGCGGGCGCGCCCGGCTCGGCGCGCGGAGCCTCCGGATCGTAGAGCGCGAGCGCGGTGAGCATCCGCCGCAGGTGCGCGCGGCCGTGGCCGAGCGGCACCGCGCAGTCCGCGCCCGCCAGCGCCACCCCCGCGCCCGCGCGGATCAGCGCCACCGCCAGCGAGGCCGCCTCCGAGAGCCCGCGCTCGAGCGCCTCCGCGCCGCGGGCGCCCCGCCCCACCAGCACGAGCCGCGTGTTCTGGCTCGTGTCCGCCTCGAGCTCGCGCACCACCAGCCCCTCCCCCCTCAGCCCCTCCGCCTTGGCGCTGCTGCGCCAGTGGATGAAGCGCGGGTCGTCGCCCGGCCGGTAGCCGCGCAGATTGTAAAGATCGTTGCCGCGGCCCCGGCGGCGCGCGGCCGCGTCGCCGCTGTCGCCGAGCCGGCGCAGCGACTCGGCGGACATCGGCCGCACCGCCGGGAACACGATCACCTCGTCGGTGAGCGCGGGCCGCCCCGCCTTCACGAAGAGCCCGAAGGGGAAGCGCGTGGTGATGCGCACCCCGGTGAGCCGGTGGCGGCCCCGCCGCGGCAGCGTCTCCTCCCAGGTGGCGAGACGCTCGAGCCCGGCCTCGATCCGGCGCAGGTAGATGAAGCGCGACGCGGACGCGAGCGCGCGCGCCTCCGGGGCGAGCAGCTCCACCGTGACCGAGTACGAGGTGAACCAGCGCTTGCGGTTGGCGATGGTGGCCCCGAGCAGCGCGGGCTGGCCCGCGTAGAGCTCGTCCGGCGCGACCCCGGTCAGGTCGAGGCCCCGCATGCTCTGCTCGGAGAGGATGCCGGAGACCACGATGAGGGCCAGCAGGGCCGAGACCAGCAGGTAGAGCATGTTGTTGCCGGTGTTGATGGCGGCCACGCCCAGCGCCACCGCGACGAGCAGGCACCACCAGCCGTCGCGGGTCGGCTTGATGGTCCGGCGCGGATGGAACAGCCGCCAGAGCGCGGCCCGGACCAGCGTCACCGCCTACCTCGGAACGGGAACGTCCTGCAGGATGGCGGTGACGGCGGCCTCGCCGTCCATGCCGCCCGCCGCGGAGCCCGCGACCGAGCCCTTGACGATCACGCGGTGGGCGAGCGCCGGCACCGCCAGCTGCTTGACGTCGTCGGGCAGCAGGTAGTCGCGCCCGTCCGCGAGCGCGCGGGCGCGGGCGGCCCGCAGCAGGCCCAGCGAGCCGCGCGGGCTCACGCCCAGCGCGAGCAGCGGCGAGCGGCGGGTCGCGGTGACGAGGGCCAGCAGGTAGTCGAGGACGGATTCCTCCGCCCGCACCCGGTCCGCGGCCTCCTGCAGGGCCAGGACGTCGTCCGCCTCGACCACCGGCATCAGGTCGGCGGGCGCGGTGTCGCCGCGGAGGACCGCCTTCTCGTCGGCGACGCCCGGGTAGCCGATCCGGATGCGCAGGAGGAAGCGGTCCAGCTGCGATTCGGGGAGCGGGAACGTGCCCTCGTACTCGCGCGGGTTCTGGGTGGCCAGCACCATGAAGGGCCGCGGCAGCGGATAGGTCGAGTGATCGAGCGAGACCTGGGCCTCGTTCATCGCCTCCAGCAGCGCGGACTGGGTCTTCGGGGTGGTGCGGTTGATCTCGTCGGCGAGCACGATGTTGGTGAAGAGCGGACCCGGCTTGAAGACGAACTCGGCGCTCTTCGGTTCCCACACCGAGACCCCGAGCACGTCGGAGGGCAGCATGTCGGAGGTGAACTGGATGCGCTGGAAGGAAGCGCCGATGGACCGGGCCAGCGCCGAGGCCAGCGTGGTCTTGCCCACGCCGGGCACGTCCTCGATCAGCAGGTGCCCGCGGGCGACCAGGCCGATGATGGCGAGCCGCACCACCTCCGGCTTGCCGAACAGCGCGCGCCCGACGTTTTCCTCGAGACGGCGGATGGTTTCCGTCGAGTCGCCCATAGGCTTCCACTATACCGTACGGGCATTTTTCGACCCGGCGGGGCCGCTGGCCGGGGCCGGCCCCATCGGCTACACTGAGCGGCGCGATGGCCCTCGATCCGCCCGCCGCGCCCCGCTGGCCCCGCGACGCCCGCGCGGCGTGCGCCTTCACCTTCGATCTCGACGCGGAGACGCTGTGGATGGCGCGCGGCGTGCACGAGCCGGTGACCCTGTCGCAGGGGCGCTTCGGCCCGGTGGACGCGCTGCCGCGCATCCTGGCGCTCCTGCGCGCCCGCGAGATCCGCGCCTCGTTCTTCATCCCCGCGTGGACCGCCGAGCACTACCCGGACGCGGTACGGGCGATCGCGGAGGGCGGCCACGAGATCGGCTGCCACGGCGACGAGCACGAGCGGGTGAGCGAGCTGCCCCCCGACCGCGAGGAGGCCATCCTGCTCAAGAGCGTCGAGGTGCTCACGCGGCTCGGGGGCAAGCGGCCGGTGGGCTATCGCGCGCCCGCGTGGCAGCTCTCCGCCGCGACGCTCGGGCTGCTCGCGCGGCACGGCTTCGACTACTCGTCGAACATGATGGATCGCCTCGTGCCGTACCTGCATCCGGCCGAAGGCGGCCGAGCCCTCGTGGAGATCCCGGTCTCGTGGGTGCTCGACGACGCGCCGTTCTTCATGTTCACCGGGCAGCGGTCGATCCAGCCGCCGGGGCCGGTGCTGCAGGGGTGGCTCACCGAGTTCGAGGGCATCACGGAGACGCGCGGGGTGACCAACTTCACCTTCCACCCGCAGATCATCGGCCGGCCCTCGCGCCTGGCCTGCCTCCGCGAGCTGATGGACCACGTGCGCCACACCCCGCGGGTGTGGATCGCCACGCTCGGCCAGATCAGCGCGCACTACCGCGCCGCGGGGGCGGGCGGCGCGGACGCGCCGGGCTAGGCGCGGAAGGCGGGCGCGACCTCGCCCATGAAGCGATCGAGGGTGGCGTGCCGATCGGCGGGCAGGAGGAAGGTCGGGACGAAGAGCATTCCCACCCCGGCCTCCCGCAGCTTCGCGAGCTTGTCCTTGATCTGGCTCACGCTGCCCGCCAGCACGGTGTCGCGCGCCTTCTCCGCGTCGGCCCCCATGCGCTTCATGTAGGCCTGCTCGATCTTCTCGATCCCCGCGCGGTCGTCCGCGAAGCCCAGCACCATCACCGCCGAGCGCAGGATGGACTTCGGGTCGCGCTTCTCGGTCGCGCAGTGCTGATCGAGGATCGCGCCCTTGTGGCTCAGGGTGGCCGGGCCGCCCCACACGTTCCAGTGATCGGCGTGCCGGGCCGCGATGCGCAGGGTGACCTTCTCGCCTCCGCCGCCGATCATCAGCTCGGGATACGGCTTCTGCACCGGCTTGGGCATCAGGGGGGCGGCCTCGAGCTGATAGTACTTGCCCTTGTAGTCGGCCTTGGTCTGCGTCCACAGCGCCTTCATCACGTGGCAGGCCTCGTCGAGGCGCGCGAGCCGCTCGCGGGTGGTATAGAAGTCCATCCCGTAGGCGCGGTGCTCGTTCTCCTGCCAGCCCGCCCCGACGCCGCAGATGAGGCGGCCGCGCGAGATGATGTCCACGTTGGCCGCCATCTTGGCGAGCAGCGCGGGATGGCGATACGTGTTACCGCTCACGATCGTGCCCACGCGCAGGCGCGAGGTCAGGCCGGCCAGCGCGGCGAGCGCGGTCCAGCACTCGAGGGTGTCGCCGATCCGGTCCGCGGTGTTGGGCATGAAGTGATCGGTCACGCAGGCCGCATCCCAGCCGGTCTGGTCCGCGTGGCGCCACAGCGTGAGGATCTCGTCCCAGGTCGTGCCGGTCATGCCGGTGAAGATGGAGAATTTCATGGTGGCTGGATGCTACGAGCCACCACCCGAGAGGTCAAGTGGAAACCGGCTTCCTGATCATCCACCCGGGAGCGCTGGGCGACGTGCTCCAGACGGTGCCCGCGCTGCGCGGCCTGCGGGCGGTGGCGCCCGCGGCGCCGATCACCGTCGTGGGCCAGCCGCGGCTCGCGCGCCTCCTCGTCGAGCTGGGCGCGGCGGAGCACGCGCGCACGTTCGACGGCTTCGGCCTCGAGGCCCTCTTCGTGGACGCGCCGACCCCGGCCGCGCTGGCCGACGCGATGAGCGGCGTGAGCCACGTCGTCTCGTGGTTCGGCTCGCGCGACGAGACGTACCGGCGCCGGCTCCGCGCGCTCGCCCCGCGCGCGATCGTGGCCCCGCCGGTGCCCGCCGACGACACGCCGGTCTGGCGCCACCTGCTCGCGACCCTGGCCGAGTGGGGCCTCTCGCTCCCGGAGCGGCGGGAGCCGCTGCGGCCGCCCCCCCTCCCGGCCGGCCTGGCCCCCGCCGACCCCAATCTCCGCCGCCTCGTGATCCATCCCGGGAGCGGCGGCGACTGGAAGCGGTGGCCGGTCGAGCGCTTCGCCGAGGTGATCCGCGCGCTCCGCCGGGACCGCGCGCTCGAGATCGTGGTGCATCAGGGTCCCGCGGACGCGGAGCCCGCGCAGCGCCTCCTGGCCCTGCTCGAGGACGACGCGGTGGTGCTGCTCGAGCCCGACCTGCCGCGGCTCGCCGCGGTGCTGGGCGGCGCCCGCGCCTACCTGGGCGGCGACTCGGGGGTGAGCCACCTGGCCGCCGCGGTGGGGACGCCGAGCGTGCTCCTGTTCCCGCCCGCCACCCGCCGACGCTGGACGCCCTGGAGTCCGACCGCGGTGGCGATCGAGCTCCAGGGCGTGGACGGCGACGTCGAGCGCGCGCGTGAGGCGCTCACGCTCGCGTTCGGCTGACTATTTCTCGCTGTACGAGCGAAGCATCCAGGCCATCTTCTCGTGCTTCTCCATGAGGCCGGTGAGGAAATCGTTGGTGCCCGCGTCGTTGTGCTTCTCCATCACGGTTTCGAGATCCGCCCGAAGGGAGCGGATCATCGCCTCGTGATCGGCCTGCAGATTCGCGACCATGGTCAGCGCGGGCGGCTGCTTGCCCGGCTGCTCCTTGAGCCTGGTGTGCTGCGCGAACTCGGCCAGGGTGCCGAAGGCCTTCCCGCCTAGCGAGCGG
>WNFK01032422.1_pt1 | contig 21080 bp, 27 predicted proteins | sample 5400281 | NCBI WGS metagenome assembly WNFK01 (sample SAMN13153350, study PRJNA577476) | soil metagenome | isolation source: 20 cm soil on Douglas fir-dominated hillslope | place: USA:California | collected 2013-09-17
CACTGTGGGGAGCGCCGCGGATCCACGGAGAGTTGCTCAAGCTTGGCATCGATGTCGGACAGACGAGCGTGGCCAAGTATATGGTCAAAAGACGAGAACCACCGTCGCAAGGTTGGAAGACGTTCCTGCACAATCACGCTGGTGGGATCGCTGCGATGGATATGTTCGTCGTGCCGACAATTTCGTTTCGCCTGCTCTATGGTTTGCTGATCATGGGGCACGGCCGACGACAAATTTTGTGGTTTGGCGTCACAGCTCATCCAACCGCAGAATGGATCGCCAATCAGATCACGGAAGCATGCGGCTGGGAACAGGCTCCCCGCTATCTCATCCGTGACCGGGATGGGGCGTATGGTAGGATCTTCATCCGCAGACTTCGATCAATTGGCATTCGCGACCGACCGACATCGCCGCGCTCCCCTTGGCAAAACGCATATGCTGAAAGGCTAATCGGTTCGATCCGACGGGAATGCCTTGACCACGTTGTTGTGTTCGGGGAGCGACACCTCCGGCACGTACTGCTGTCGTACATGAAATATCACAACGAGGTACGGACGCATTTATCTTTGGAGAAGGATGCACCGGTCTCGCGCGCCATCGAACTAGCCGGGCACATTCTTTGCCGCCCAATCCTCGGCGGGCTACACCACCAATATGTCCGGATTTGATTTACGACAGTCACAGGCCGGCGTCGGCGTTTCTTTGATGCTAGTTCGAATGTCGGCATGATGCCAGCTCGCTTGCTCGAGGGAGTCGAGCATCGAAATTGGCGTGTCCGTTTTTGTTGCTTTTTCGTCCTTACTGCAGCCGGGCATCTGGCATTAAAAACGTCAGATTCAATCGGGGCGTGGTGGTTCGTCATGAACCGCGTTGAGCAGTTCGACTCCCTGGATGCGAGCGAATAACGGAATGAACGACGCATGACAGAGCAACATCGGCACGTCACGGCACCTACGCTGTTCGTTGAGGCCAATGGGATTCGCTACGCTTACCGAAGATTCGGGAAGGAGCAGGACACGCCGCTTCTTTTCATGCAGCACTTTCGGGGCGGAATGGATCATTGGGATCCTGCGGTCACCGACGGGTTCGCGAAAACCCGACCAGTCGTCCTGTTTGATAACGCCGGGGTTGCTTCATCCAGCGGTGAGACGCCGGAAACCATCGACTTGATGGCAGAGCGCGCCGCCGACTTCGTGGGGGCACTCGGACTTTCGCAGTTCTGATCCGCCGTCTTATGCTGGTCGGCACCGGCCCCCGAGCAGGCGAACCGCCACAGGATCCGAAGTACGCCGAGTACGGCGCGATGACCGATCCGAAGACTGGTCAAAGTCCCCTGGAGTCATTTCTGTATCTGTTCTTTCGCCCTTCGCCGTCCAGCCAGGAGGCGGGAAGGAAGTTCTGGGCGCGACGGCATGAGCGGAAAGATGACCTTGACGTGTCCACTTCGGCCCAGACAATGGCGGCGCAACGGGCGGCAATCGGCGAATGGCGTCAACCGCGGGGCGAACGCTTTGCAGAACTGAAAGCCATCGCGCATCCGACGCTGGTTGTGAACGGCCATAACGACATCATGGTACCGACGATCAACTCGTACATCTTGTCGCAGACCATTCCCAAGGCCCAACTGATCATCTACCCGGACTCGGGTCACGGGTCTTTGTTTCAGTTTCCTGAGCTCTTCGTAGAGCATGCGCAAATGTTCCTCGATCGCTCCGACGGAGCGGCGGCCACCTGAAACGCGTTTTAGCGTTATCCGGGGGGGTGGCGCTTCAGGTAATGGAGCGAGCCCCATCGATCAACAGCACCTGGCCGGAGATGTAAGCGCCGGCAGGAGAGGCTAGCAGGATCGCTGCGCCCACGACTTCCTCCGCCTCGGCGATGCGTCCCGCCGGCGTCCTGGCCGCCGCGGCTTTCTCGCGCTCCGGATCTGACCAGAAGTCCTTGGAAAATGCGGTCCGGACGAACGACGGTGCGATTGCATTCGCCCTGATGTTCGACGCGCCCCATTCGACCGCGATGCTGCGCACGATACCGTTCAAGGCAGCCTTTGCCGCACCGTATGCCCCCAGCATCGTATTCGCGCGTTGCGACGCGATGCTCGACATCATTACGATGCTCCCGTAGCGGCGTTCCGCCATCTCCGGCAGGAACTGTCGCGCGAGCGCCAGATTGTTGCTTACAGTCGAGATCAGGAGGCGATCCAGTACGTCCTGTTCAGTTTCATGCAGGGGCCCAATCGGCACGGGACCAACGGCAACGCCGAAAAGAATATCTACTTTGCCGAAGGCCCGCTTGGCTTCCGCACCGAACCGGCTGATATCCCCTTTATCCGTGACATCGCATCGTACGCCCGCAACATCAAAGCCTTCTTCTGACAACCCGTGTGCGGCCTGGTCCGTGTCCGCCTGCGTGTGGCTTGAGATGACTATCTTGGCTCCGCACTGGGCAAGACCGCGGGCAATGGCAAAGCCCATTCCGGCAGTCGATCCGGTAAGTGCCGCAACTTTGTCAGACAGATCGAACCCGTTGTACATCTCTCTTTTCCCGAGTTGCCGAGCGAACTAATCACCACGGGCGGGCCAGCCCTATCTTTGCGCTCATAACCATCGTTCGTTGCCCTTCGGTCACTGAGCGAGCAATCCGCCGTCGACGGCAAGGACGTGACCTGTAACCATCGCCGAAGCGGGGCTCGCGAGGAAGAGAACCGGACCGGTCATATCCTCGACTTCCGCGAGCCGGCCCAGCGGCGTCAGTTGCTCGAATTTGGCGACGAGATCCGGCTGCTCTGTGAGAGCAGCTATGAACGGCGTTCGCACAAGGCCGGGAGCCACGGCGTTAACGCGAATCTGGAGCGGGGCCCACTCGATCGCCCATGACCGGGTCATGTTCACCACGGCGCCCTTTGTCGCCTGGTAGGCAATGTTGGGATACCAACCTCCGGACAATCCCAGGATGGAAGCGGTATTTACAATCCGGCCGCCCCGCCGCATGTGTCGCACAGCTGCCCGGGCGCAGAGAAACATCCCCGTCATGTTGACGGCCACCACGGCATTCCAGTCATCGAGAGGGAATTCGAGCGACGGATGACGACGGTTTATGCCCGCGTTGTTGAAGAGAACGTCGATATGACCGTACCGAAGCGAGATATCGGCAAAAGCCCTTTCGACCGCATCCGCGTCTCTTACATCGACAACGACCGCCTGGCCTGAAGGCCCAATCTCGTCGGCAACTTGAGATGCGGCTCCCTCGTTGGCGTCGATAACCGCAACCCGTGCACCTGCTGCGGCGAAAGTCAGAGCGACTGCTCGACCGATGCCACTGCCGCCGCCGGTCACAGCCGCGATTTGGTTCTCCAGCAAAAAATTCGGAAGTGGAGGAAGCATGGATCTTCTTCAGGTTGTTGGTGTCCGAACGTGCTCTCATCTCAATTCCCGTGACGCAGAATCCTCGCCTGCTGGACACACCCTTCGGAGGAACAAGAGCGGCCGTTCGTTGTGACGTAGAACGCGCGCCCAAACTCGCCGTAGTAGCCGCGACCCGTTTCAGCGAGCATGACCATCCCCAGGGTGGTTGCGGCTTTGCCCGACTGCGTCAGAACTTCGCTTCGCTTTAGACCGTTAGCCATGATCCGCAAAGGGACGTCCTTGGGGGCGGGATCGGGTACGACCATGTCTTTAGCCTTCAGGATATCCAAACCGCCGAACTAGCGAGATCGAACGCTGCGTGCCATGGATCTTCTCTCGACCTACAACAAGTAGATCGCTTCGCAGCTGAGGAAAACGCCATATTTGCCACGTTCTGGGACTCAGAGGTTTCGCTGGCCGTGCTTGCTGCGACCCATTGAGTGGAGATGCCTTCTAGTGGAGGTCCCTTCAAGATGATCTGATGGCTGAAAGGCGGGGGAGTTGCAGACACTCCCAATTCAGGTCAATCCGGTGCTTGTGGCCCATCCGGATCGGGCGAGATGGACGAAAGAGTAGCGGGTATGTCGTTCGCTCCCGAGGAGGTTAACCTATTGGCGGATGCAGAGCTGAGGCCAAGACCGGAAGGGCCGGAAAGCGCTCGCTCCCGGGGTGAAGTACCGCGACGAGCTTGATCGGGATCTACGATGCTGCGCCACGCGATCGCACCCGCGTCTGACAAGCTTTGCGAGGGATGACACCGCCTATCTCGACGAGATGGTGGCGCGGCGCAGGCCTTATACCGCCGCGAAGGCAGTGGATATGAGCGCCGAAATCCGTCGCGCGGATCGGAAGCTCGTCATCGCCGCCGCCGACGAGGTGGATGGCCTGCATCCACAGCACGAGATGGCGGCGGGGGCAACGGCTTCAATCACTGTGCTACGGGTCTGTGGCTAAGCAGATCCTCGTCGCCCCTGTGTTCGGTGAATGGACTACGGAAATACAGCCGCCGGTTTGAGGACCTTCCCTGAAATTTGCGCAGTTCCGCTCAGGCTCTGTGCACTCAGGGGCGTTGAGTGACCTTGACTCGTGGTCGCACACCTCGCTCCGACCGGGATCGCGGTGGCCGCGGCTCTCGCAAGATCTGCCGAAGTATCCGCGAGACCGGCGCAGCAGCCTCCGGCGACCCCACGTGACGAATCGTCGCCTTTGCGCCCCACATCGTGATGAGAATGAATTCAGCTAGTTCACGAAAGCTCTGCGGCGCATCAATTTCATCGAGCTCCGCTGCTCGAACGAGGGCCGCCTCAATTTGATCGACAGCATAGAGGCGAAAAGATTCGATCTTCCGACGAGTTCTAGCGTTAACCCCATCGGCAGCGGTGATCGAATTGAGCATAAGGCACCCCCACGCGCCAGCAGGGCCGAGACGCTGGGGCCTCGTATACGCATCAAAAAGTGTTTCGAGATCGGAAATCCCGCCGCCCGTCAAGTATTTCGAATAGAGCCGTTTGGTGGCGTCGATATAGCGATCGAGGACAAACTGAAAAAGACCGTCCTTGTCTCCAAAAACATTGTAGAGACTCATTCGACCAAGGCCGGTGGCATCCTCGATGTCGCTCATGGAGGTCGCCTCGTATCCCTTGCGCCAGAAAAGAAAGAGCGCCTTTCGCGCAACATCGTCGATGTCAAACTCGCGTGGTCTAGCCATGGGCTCTCTCAATTCGCTTCTGCGCTCGACCTTCCTTGACGCCTTCGGCAGGTTGAGCCTCACCGCGGCCTTTCCGGGCCGAAAGCTTCACGTCATCCTCGACAACCTCAACACCCACAAGAAGAATGAGGACTGGCTCAAGGCCCATCCCAATGTGCAATTCCATTTCACGCCGACAAGTGCGTCCTGGCTCAACCAGGTCGAGGTATGGTTCTCAATCTTGCAGGGGCAGTCGCTCAGCGGCACCTCCTTCACAAGCCTCAAGCAGCTTCAGGAACACATCGATGCCTACGTCAACGCGTACAACGACAAAGCCGAGCCCTTCGTCTGGACCAAGTCTGATTCCCGGTAACGCCGCTTCAAAGGCCGCCGTATCACTCAGCAAAAAGGTCCGTCACTAGCGACGACGGGTGTCCTGATCAACGCCGTCGCACCGTCCGTGATCACATCGCCAATGGTCGATGCGACACCTCCGGAAGGGATGGAATTCATTCGGTCGAGGATCCCGATGCAGCGCTTTGGACGGCCGGAGGAGCTCGCGGAACTGGTTGCGTGGCTCACATCCGAGAAAGTCGGGTTCTCGACTGGCGCCGTCTACGACATCAGTGGTGGGCGAGCGACCTACTGAGAGAAAGGATCCCAGGAATGCAAGAGCCGAAGCTAAAGGGACAAGTCGCGCTCGTGACGGGCGCGGGGCGTGGGCTCGGTCGTGCCTATGCGCACCGGCTCTCGGCGCTTGGGGCGCGAGTGGCTGTGTTGGATCTCAGCCTCAAATCCTACGCAGACTACGCCGCGGAGCGCGAGACGATGGAAGGCGACTCGACGGTCTCGGAGATTGAGGCGCGTGGCGGGGAAGCCATAGGGCTCGAAGTCGACGTGACCGATTCTTCGGCCGTGAACCGTGCAGTAGAGCGGATCGTTGACCGTTGGGGTCGACTTGACGTCGCTGTCTGTAATGCCGGTGGCGGGGTCGGGACACTTGCCGAGACGACGGGAACGTTGGTGAGTGATGCCCATCTCGAGACGGTCATGCAACGAAACCTGCATGGCACTATCAATACCTGCCGGGCGGCGGCAGTGCCCATGAAGGCACAACGCGCCGGCAGGCTCATCACAATTTCGAGCCTGGACGGTCGCCGCCCGGAGCCGACGGGCGGCTACGCTCACTACGGCGCTGCGAAGGCGGCCATCATCATGTACACGAAGTATCTCGCGCGTGAGGTGGGGCCCTATGGAATTACGGCGAACTGTGTTGCGCCTGGTTTCGTTCGAACCGGACGAGTTGCTCCTCTTCTCGATACGATGAGCGAGGATCTGCTCCAAACCGTGGCGTTGCGTCGTTACGGGACGCCCGAAGACTGCGCGGGCGTCATCGAATTCCTGGCGACGGAACTGGGTGCGTACGTGACCGGAGCAACGATTGCCGTGGACGGCGGCACCGCCTGACGGGTACCGGTCGCGTCGTTCGGCTGATCAGCCGGACTGACGCGACGCGGATCCGGGAACGTTTACACCGTCACGACCACCTTCCCGAATTGCGCGCCGCTTTCCAGATAGCGATGGGCCGCCACGATATCTTCGAACTCGAACGTCTTTGCGATGATCGGGTTCAAGGCGCCGGACGCAAGTCCCTCGTTTATGAACTGTTTGACCGCAGCAAGCTTGTCGTCACGGGCGATCGTGGCAGGCAGACCGAATCCGCGGATCGTTAGGTCCTTCCATAGCGTCTGCGCGAGCGGCAATGGCGTAACGTCGGTGCTGAATCGACCATAGACGATCAGGATACCCCCGGCGGCTGTGGCATCGGCAAGCTTCTCGAAGGATGGACCACCCACAGCATCGAACACCAGTTGGGCGCCCGTGCCGGCGGTGATCTTGACTACTTCCTTTGCAATGTCCTGCTCCTCCGTAGCAATGACATGAGCTGCACCGGCGTCCAGCAAGGCCGACTTCTTTGCGGAGGTACGGGTCAACGCGATCGGCGTCGCGCCGACCTTTCTTGCAACCTGGATTGCGGCAAGACCGGTGCTGCTCGATGCCGCCGTAATCAAGGCCATTTGACCGGCCGAGAGACGGCCAATGTCAATCAGGCCGGTCCAGGCCGTGGCGAACGCCATCCAGGTAGCTGCCGCTTCCTGCCAACTCTGATCACGGGATATTTTGACGAGCGTCCTTGCCGGCGTCAGCGCGACTTCGCTGTAGTAGGCGCGATTCATCGCGCCGGGAATAATAGCCACGTGGTCGCCTATGACAAAGCCTTCGACGCCCGGTCCGATTGCGTCGATCTCTCCCGCCGCCTCCAGGCCGAGTTGCGCGGGCAGGGTGGGCTTGGAGGCGGATCTACCGGAACGTGTCAGAACTTCGCTTCGATTCAGGCCAATGGCCCTTATGCGCAACCGAACTTCCTCCGGGCCGGGGTTCGGCACTGTCATTTCTTCGATCTCCAGAACGTCCGGGCCTCCGAATTCATGAAACCGAACAGTGCGCGGCATGGGTACCTCCCTTGATCACTCCCAAGTAGATCAGCGCCCGAAGCGAGAAAACGTCGTTTATGCCACCTTGCGGGCCACGACCCGTCCGGACCTATCCGCACCTTCTTCTTTGGGCGGTTAGATCTCATCGGTACGTGAGATGGCCGAAATCGTTGGTCTTTTGGCCTTTGAGCGCGGTCGCCGAAGGCCTAGTTTTTCGTCGCGATAAGGAATTTGCTCGATGACTGATTTATTGCGTTCTGTGATTGAGGCGCATGGCGGCCTGGAGCGCTGGCGCGGGGTGCGCGCTATCGACGTCCGGTTCAATTTTTCCGGGGTTGCGCTGGTCGTGAAGGGCTTTCCCCGTCATCTGCAGCCGAGTTGCTCCATTGACGTCCGCGACTGCCGTGTGACTTTCCAGAGGTTGGGCAGCGATCCTGACGAACGTTGGATTTTCACCGCCGATCGGGTCTGGATCGAACGGCGCGACGGGAGCTTGATCCAGGAGCGCCATCGTCCTCGCGACGCGTTCGCCGGCCACACTTGGGAAACCAAGTGGGACGCGCTGCACCTGACCTATTTCATCGGCTATGCGATGTGGAACTACGTGTCGATACCGTTCCTGCTCGCTAACCCGGATTTCGTGACGCGCGAACTGGACAAGCACAGAGAGAATGACGAGGACTGGCGCGTGCTCGAGGTGATCTATCCCGATAGCGTGCCGGCTCATACCAAGGTGCAGAAATTCTATTTTGGCCCCGACCTGCTGTTGCGCCGAATGGACTACGTTACCGACGTCGCGGGCGGCGTTGCGGCCCATTACTGTTTCGACCACCGGCCCCATGACGGAATCACAATGCCGACGCTCAGGCGCATTGTTAGCCGTGCAGGTGAGATCGCAAAGGTAACCGGCCGGACGGGCTTCCTGCTCGACTACATCGACGTGGAAGTGCGTGGATAGGTTAGACAGGTGGCAAGCCGCACGGCTCGTTTTGTTGGTGGTAGGGCAGGGCCGAAGGGCCTTAGCCAGCCTTCTGTGTGGTGAGCCACCGCTGGATATTGTCGACTGTGTCCCGGTAGAACGTCTCATACAGATCGTGCGCCACGTATCCGATGTGCGGTGTGGCCAAAATGTTCGTCAAGCTGCGAAACGGGTGGTCGGACGGTAGCGGCTCCTGATCGTAGACGTCGATTGCAGCGCCCGCGATCCGGCACTCCCGAAGAGCTGCGACCAGGTCGGCCTCGACGACGATCGGACCACGCGACGTATTTACCAGACGCGCCGTAGGCTTCATGAGCGCCAGCTCCGCGGCGCCGACAAGCCCGCGCGACCGATTGCTCAACACCAGATGGATCGTCAGGATGTCTGCTTGCCTGAACAGTTCTTCCTTCGAGACCAGTGTGGCTCCCGCTTCAGCGGCGCGCTCCGCAGTTAAGTTCTGGCTCCAAGCGATCACCTTCATGCCGAAGGCCTTTCCGATCTTCGCCACCTCGTTGCCGATCCTGCCGAGGCCCAGGACACCGAGCGTCCTTTCTCTAAGGTCATCGCCGACAAAGCGCTGCCAGCCGCCGGTACGCAGCGAGGCGTTTTCGGCCGCAAGATTGCGGACGCTGCCCAGGATGAGAGCCCACGTCATCTCGATCGTGGGGGTGGAGCTGTAGCCGGTGTGAACGACCTCAATGCCACGCTCCGTGGCCGCCTCCACGTCGACTGACGCATTTGCGAAAGCGGTCGATGCGATAAGGCGAAGTTTGGGGAGGCGCGAGATGATGGCGCGCGTCAAGGGCGTACGCTCGCGCATAACGCAAACCACATCGAAGGGCTGCAGCCGAGCAACGACGGCGTCGGGGTCCCGTACGTGGTCGTTGAACACCGTGATGGTGGCTCGCCCGTCCAGGACCGACCAGTTAGCCATCGATAGGGCTACGTTCTGGTAGTCATCCAGGACTGCGATTTTGACCGGCTCTTGGCTGTTGGGCATCTTGTTTCTCACGGAAGGGCGTTCGGCCTGCGGGATTTAACAGCAAGTCCCCGGTGTATCACTTGGGAAAACTGTCGCCGAACATCGGTAGGCCGCTGACGGAGTCAGCTTTGGTCGCCTCGTCCTGGAGAACGTCCCAGTGCTCGGCGAGCTTGCCGTTCTCGAAGCGAACGATGTCGGCCGCAATCCACGCGGCTGGTCGACCGTGTCCGGTGAAACGCCCGTGCGCGATTACGTAGTCGCCCTCAGCGATGATAAGCTGGTTCTCGTAGCGAAGCTCTTTTGGCAGGCTACGGATGAGATTGAACAATCCATCGCGCCCCGGCGCAATGTGAGCGCTATGCTGAATATAGCGGTCCGACCAGAAGCTCTCCGCTGCAGCGTAGTCGCGTTTGTTAAATAGGGTGTCGAAGGCCTTGAGGACGAGTGCCTTGTTCTGTTCGGGTGAAGTGCGGGTCATGGGTGGCTTCCGTTTATCAGGCTTGATGTTAATCCTTCACCGTTGGCGGTCCAAAGGTCGTAGAAGCCTCGTTTTGGGCCGTCAGTGCCAGTGGAGAAAGTTGCGACGTGCAGCTGAAAACTTGGATCAGCCTTTCAGAGCGCGCGCCGAACCCCAAAGCGCTCCGCGATTGATGCGCTCTGGATAGAGTTTCAGCATCGCATTGTACAATTCGAGCGTCGTGGACGTCTTGTCGACGAGTGCATCAAAGTCCCGAATATATTGGCGGCTCTCCTCGATGACGTTTGGCCCATCGCCGTTGGTGTCGCGCTTGTGCCCCGCGATCACGACCTTCGGCTTTAGAGCTTCGACCTTGTCCAGCGCGGCAATCCATTCCATCCGCTTCTCGTGCGTCAACGATTCCGCAAAGTATTGATGGACGTCGTTGTAGGCAATGTCTCCGGCAACCACGAGATCGACCGAAGGGACATGAAGGCAGGTGCAATCGTCGGTGTCCGTGTGGCCGACGTCGACGACGATCAGCTCTTGCCCCTCCAGACGCAGCGTATTGCCGTCGAGCCGGTCGGGCAGAACGATGTTCTGGGGGATCAGCCCTGGAAAGCGCTTGTTCCAGAGCGCCGCCATGACTTGCGGAGACATCTGTTTACGCATGATCTCGAGAACCTTGGGCGTTGCGACGGGCCGGGCGCCGGGAAACCGCTCCAGCAGGATGCCATTCCCGAAGAAGTGGTCGCCATGACCGTGTGTCGCGTAGATCGTCGTCAGGTTTTTTCCGCTCTTTGCGACCCAATCCGCAAGTGCGTTCGCCTGGGCGACCGTCGTGAGCGTATCCACCAGAATGGCGTCCCGCTCGCCATAAATCAAAATCGACGAGGTCGGTGACCACATGCGCACCGTCTCTCCCGGCGCGAAATCATCGTTGACGGTTGGCACGCCGGGGGTCACGAATACTTGCCACTTAAGCTGGACACTCATGCTCTGGCCTCACTGAAGGTTCGGTTGTTGAACCGGCAAAGAGCCGGACGGCCCTTAGTTGAAAGCAAGTTTTCGCTTGGGCAGAGTTGAATCGTTCAGGTGGAAACTAGTTCAGCGCAACCGACCCACCCACCGTCAGGTGTCGTGTAAACCAGTCCCGCGCTTCGTTGCCGGTGATGGAAAATTCCGCCTCGTATGGAGAGAAATGGTCTCCTGGCAGCAACACCAGCTTTTTCGGCTCCTTGGCCTGGTTGAACGCATCGAGCGCAAGATCGGGCCATACAGTTTCGTCTCCCAACGCAACTATCATCAGGAGAGGGGTCGGGGAAATCCACGGCGTGAAAACCGAGTTCTCGACGCTGCGGTACAGATCCAACGAGCGTTGCGTCAGGCTGTTCTTCCAGTTGGGGGCTATTCGCTGCTGCTCCATGAAGTAGTCGAACGCCTCGCGGCCTGCCATGGCGCAAAGTTCGGTGGGATCGTCCGAAACGGCCTTCAACATCTTGGGTGGCTTGCCGAGGAAGCGTTGCTCGCGATCTTCATCCTGGGCCTTGAGTGCCGCGGCCTGCACAGCGCGCGGCAGGCGCTGGAATGTCTTGAAGCCGCTGATCGCGGGAATCTGCGAAACAACACATTTGACGCGGCGATCGTGCGCGGCAACCTCGAGAACATGTCCGCCGGAATAGCTGGTGCCGAAGATGCCAATTCGCGTCTTGTCGACGTCCGCTCGCGAGCTGACGTAGGTGATGGCGTCGCGATAGCCTCGCCTCTGCAACGCAGGGTCAACTTCTTGCCTCGGCTCGCCACCGGAATCGCCAAAGTTGATGTTGTCATGCGCCAGTACCGCAAAGCCGCCCCGGGCGAAGTACTCCGCGTACTTCATGATCGAGCCCTCTTTGACGCCCGACATGCCGGGCGCCATGACGATCGTCGGCAAAGCCTCCCGCTTGCCCTTGGGAGTCAGAAAAACACCCTTCAGGACGGTCCCGCAGGAAGCGAATTCGACATTCGACCGTTCAATCTCGAAGTTGTTTTCGTTGTGAACGGTGTTGCCGCTTCGAGTTGCCGTATTGTTCCTGCTCATCGCGTAGCGCTCCTCGTTGACCGTTGAAGAACGTGCCGGCGCTCGGCTGATTTGCCGTTGTGCAGGACATCCGCAACAGGCCAAGGCCGGAGTTCACTGAATTCGAGAGGCCGCCACGGTAACGTTCCGCGGCGACTGCCCATAGGTCGTAAAAGCCTCTATTCGGGACATATGTCAGGTAAGGCTGCTTGCGTGTTTTGAGGTACCTTCAGTCGTGCTCGTCCCCGTCAACGCGTCGCACGATTGTCTCATTTGGCTATCGCGCAATGGATGGCCGGATAAGAGGCTTTTTTGACCTCGCGTCCTTCGTGCCGGGCCCGTTAGGGTTTGCGCGATGCAGGGTGCCGCCAGGTGTGCAATGTCGCCACACCATCTTGCGTCGAATGGTGAGCACCGCTTCTGCGATCACCGCGACCGAGGTAAGAGAAAAGCATGTCAAACAAGAATGCTGCGAGCAACATCACCGCGCCGACCCAGTTCGTTGAGGTCGGCAAAGAGAAATACGCTTACCGCCGGTTCGGAGCGGGTCCCGGTCTGCCGCTGCTATTCTTGCAGCATTTCACAGGGACGTTGGACAACTGGGACCCGGCCGTCACTGACCCACTTGCCGACGGACAGGAAGTCATCTTGTTCGAGAACGCAGGTGTTGGTCGATCAAGCGGCTCGGTACCGACGACGATGGCCGGCATGGCCGCACATGCCCTGGCGTTCCTCGATGGTCTCGGGATCAAAGCGTGCGACGTTCTGGGCTATTCGCTCGGTGGCATGGTCGCGCAGCAGATGGCGCTGGAGCGCCCGTCGGCCCTCCGTCGGATAATCCTTGTCGGAACAGCGCCTCGCGGCGGCGATGACATCATGCATCTCGGGAAACCGCGCCTTTCGCAGGTCCTCAGCGATCCGAAGCTTCAGGGATATGCCGTTTTGCAGCATCTCTTCTTTGCCGAGACGGAAACGAGCCAGAAGGCAGGAAAGGCGTTCACCGACAGGCTCATGCAACGTGGCGCGGATCGTGAACCGATCTCCGGGCCGGCAATCGCTGAGGCCCAGATGGGCGCATTCCGGGAATGGGAGAAGCTGTCCGGTGAGCGCTTCTCCGAACTCAAGCGGATCCATCATCCGACGCTCGTGGTGAATGGCGTCCACGACGACATGGTTCCGGTCCGCAACTCCTATTTTCTGAGCGAGAACCTGCCGAACGCTGTATTGCTGACCTATCCCGACGCTGGTCATGGTTCGCTGTTTCAGTTCCACGAGTCCTTTACGCGCCAGGCCGCCGCTTTCCTGGCATCGGGCTCGGATTTCGCGCCGTATTAGGCCGCCGTCGATCGAAGCGCGCGTTCGGACGGCGGGTTATTCAATAGCCCGCCGTATCGCGCGCTCCAAAGCATCGTCGAGCCCGCGCGCGACCGCAGTAACCGCGTCATCATCGAATTGCCCGAACAGGGACGACGGTTTGTCGTATTCGAAGACCGTGTCGCCGTTGTCGTCCTCATAGAGAAGGACGCACAGCGGCGCGTACAGTCCAGCGGACAGGCGGTAACGGGTCATCTTTGAGGCGGTGTGCGGGTTGCCAAGGTCATACTGGAGCGCCTTACGGGGCCGGCCGACGATTTGCAGGAGCGCTCCGTGGTCACGCCGCAGAAATATGAAGAGCGGACGTCCCCCTTCGAGCTCCGTCACCCGCTGCTCGTCACCGGCAGCCAGGGCTTTGATCATCGCCGGGTCAAGTTTCGGAAGGCTTCGTTCGAACGCAGCCTCGACGTCAGCGAACTTTTTGTGTGCCTCGATTTTGATGTGCTCGACCTGGACAATCCGCCGGGTAAAGGTCGGTTCGGCCATCGCTCGCTCAGTTCCGGCAGCCAGCATAGTCATCGACAGCGCCGCGGACGTCAGGAGTGCCACGATGGTCGTGCGGGGAGGGTATCTCCGTTCGTTCATCAGCGCTCCTCCGGTGCTAACGACAAACGTGCTTAGAGTATCGGTCGTCGCAAGATGGGAGGAGGTCGAAAATGCCACCAAACGAGCCATCGGCTGTTACGCGTGCTGCGCCGATCACGCTCGTGGCAGCCACCAATGCTGCCGATCTGACCCTGCCGTACTGCTAGGTCAGCGATGCCTGCATTGTGGAGGGAATTCTGAGAGGGCTTGCTGGCGAAGCAACCCGTAGCTTTCCGCTATTTGCTGACTTGGCCAGTCGCGGATGTCACAAGCGCCGCGAGTTTCGTGTCCAAGATCTCGGCCGCCTGACGTAGCGGTTCGTTTTCCTCCGTGAGCATGAGCGAGGATGGACGTATGTAGACGATGTTAGTGCCTCCGCCGCTTTCGCATTCCGTAATAAGAGCCTCGACGGGAGCAAAGAGGCCAGCAGTGATATCATGCCTGATCATTGTCACGGCAATCAGAGGGTTTCCGAGGACCCAACGTACGGATCGCTGGCGGATTCCGAAGACCGTCAACCACGTGCCATGGTCAATTTCTGCGAATAGCATGAAGCCGCTTCGACCAACATAGCGCTTCGTCACCTCATTGGCGAACTCTGATTCCGTACGAGCCGCCTTTGGCTAGGGCGAGGATCTCAGGGATGTTTCCATTTCCCATCTCGGCTTTGAGACGTCGCGATACTTCGTCAAAAGAGAGGGGTGTATCGACCACAATCCTGACACCCGTGAACGGGCGAAAGCATGTTCCTGGGCTCGTCATAACTTCCAGTCTCCTTAGGTGCTTCCTTGTCTGCCGCCTCGAGCCCCTCCGCGACGTCTTCCCGGTATCGGATCTCGCCCGATGCGACCAGGGGGACAAGCTCCTTCAGGAAGGCCTCGTAGTGCTCGGCCCCAAACTCGCTGCTTACGAAGCCCTCGATCCGTAGGCTGCGTCGAAGAATGGTGAGCATCGTTTGTGCGGCGGGCGACTTTTTGGGAGGCTCCGTGTCGTTGTAGTGTGCAAGGAGGCCGCAGACAGGGACGCGGGCATAGCGGTTGAGCAGCGGCAGGATCGCGTTCCAGACCGGGCCGCCGACGATCTCGAAGTACACGTCGATCCCATCCGGACAGGCCTCTGCCAGAATATCGGGAAATTTCGCTGCGCGACGATCGACCGCCGCGTCAAACCGGAGTTCTTTGCGGACGTAGGCGCATTTGGCTTCACCATCTGTTATCCCGATCGCACGCGCGCCGGCGAGGCGTGCAAGCTGACCGACAAGTGAGCCGACAGGGCCACTCGCTGCAGCGACGACGACGGTTTCGCCGACCTTGGGTTTGCCGATTGCTTTCAGACCGGAATACGCCGTGAATCCCGGCATGCCCAAAACACCGAGTGCAGTCGTTAAGGGGTTGCCGCCAGTCTCTACGCGCCGCACCGTCTCAGCAGATACCGCGGCATGAGTCCGCCAGCCAATCCGGCCCTGTACAAGTTCGCCTTCGTGAAAGCTCTCGTGACGCGATGCCAGGATTTCGGCAATGACCTCTCCTTCCATGACTGCTCCAAGTTCGATAGGTGCCGCGTAGGACCTGGCTTCGTTCATTCGTCCCCGCACGTAGGACTCGAGGGACAGATATTTGGTGCGGAGCAGAAGCTGGCCTTCGGCTGGAACGGGCAACGGTCCGGACTCCAGGCAGAAATCATCTACCGTCGGGAGGCCCTTGGGCCGTGCGGCAAGGATGATCTGGCGATAAGTGTCCATTTTGATCCGGCGACGGAGCAAGCGGTCAGGATCGCGCCTGGCAAGCGGTACTTTGTGCTGTCGCGGTCATGAGAGAAAGGTCGAATAAGCCGCCATTCAGGACACGCACCAACGGCTTTTCGTGTCGCCCTCGCATGAGAATTCAATCTGCGCGGCAGCCGCTTGTGTTGCCATACCGCATTGAAAAACCTTGCGAAGCTCGTATTTGGTTTTCTCAGGACACGCGCTATAGTGGTCGTTAACGCATGAAATCGAAGAGCGAAAAACCATGGAGGACAGCATGCACCGCGTTGGATTAGTCATGCCGGCCAACTTCCAGGTGATGAGCTACGCCGCGCTCGCCGCTTTTGACATGGCAAACTTCGTTTCGGACGAGACATTTTACGAGATTGGGGTTCTGTCGGAGAGCGGGGGCCCTGTGTCCAACAATTTTGGTGTGGCGACAGAAACGGCACCTCTCGACATCAAGTCCTTCGACACGTTGCTGCTGGGCGCAGCCTGGGTCCCGACATCACCGAGCCCAAAGCTGGCCGAACTCCTGCGCGAGGCTGTCAAGGACGGAAGGCGTGTTGCATCGATCTGTATCGGCGCATTTACGCTGGCCGAGGCGGGGATACTCGACGGGCGACGTGCAACGACGCACTGGGCTTTCTCCCAGGAGCTTGCGCGGCGTTTTTCGAGGGATGACCGCCGGTGTCGACATGGCGCTGGGTCTGGTTGAAAGAGATATGGGCGCCAATATTGCTCGAGCCACCGCGAAAATGATGGTTCTTCACCATCGGCGGGCCGGCGGGCAGTCGCAGCACTCCGCCATGTTTGAGCTCGATGCGAAGACCGATCGTATCCAAAATGCACTCGCTTTCGCGAGAAAGAACCTCCGCGAAGCCCTGACGATCGAGCAACTTGCTGACGCGGCGCGTCTTAGTCCGCGGCATTTTACCCGCGTGTTTCGACTGGAGACCGGCCTGTCACCGGCCCGGGCCATCGAAAATCTTCGCCTTGAGGCCGCTCGCTACCTGCTCGAGCAGGGACGACTGCCGATCGAGGAGATAGCACGCGAAACCGGCTTCGGTGACCGCGAGCGGATGCGCCGGAGCTTCTTGCGAAGCTACGGCCAGACGCCCCAGTCAATACGAAACGCCTCTCATCCGCTTGCCACGATATAGGCGCTCGCGCGCGTTACGGCCCGCGCGGCCATTCCTTCACAAGACAGGCCTGACAATCAAGCCGTCGTCACGTGCTGCTGAAACGAGCCGCGTCGAGCCGCTTTGAGTCACTCCCTCCCGTCGTCGTCATGGCCGGAATTGAGGCATCTACGACCTTTGGCCGGTGATGAGACCTGTCCTACCGTTCTGCGGGGACAGAACGCCTGATTTCGACCGGCGCACAGCCGGTCGAAACCTTTTCGAGTCAAGCGACGAGGAACGCAAGGAAAGGTGGGACATGATCATCGACAGCGCAACGCTTGATCCTGCCAGCGCCTACAAGCTTCTCATTGGAAGCATAACTCCCCGAGCGATCGGCTGGATCAGCACTCTGTCGAAGGACGGCGTCGCAAACCTGGCGCCGATCTCCTTCTTTACGGGAGCGGGCCGCAAGCCGCCGATGGTCTGCATCAACCTTCAGCCCCGGTCGGACGGCGTGACGCTCAAGGACACGTTGATCAATATTCGCGACACGGGCGAGTTCGTCGCCAACATGGTGACGCTCGAGCAGGCGCATCAGATGCACCGGACCGCATTTGAGTTCCCGCCGGGGACCGATGAATTTGTCGAGGTTGGACTGGAGAAAGCCCCTTGTGAAGTCGTCCGTGCGCCGAGGGTGGGCGGCGCACCGATCGCGATGGAATGCCGCCGACACGCGATTATTCCCCTCGGGGAGATCGGAGACCACATGGTCATCGGCGAAGTTCTACGCTTTCACATTCGCGACGATCTCTACCTTGAGCGCGGCAGGATTGATACGGCGGCAATACACTCCGTGGGCCGGTTGGCCGCCGAATATACCCTTGTCGAGAACGTCTTTGTCACGCCGCTCGACGACAAGATCATCAGCGACCGCGCAGACAGCCGCATGCAACGTCTCGATGGAAAACCGGAGGGATGGTCGCCGATTGACACCAAGAGCTGGTCCGCATCCGGTGCAACACGATAGGAAACGGCGATGACAGGCCAAACAGCACCTGCAGTCATTCTGGTGCACGGCTTTCTCGATTCAGGTGAAGTCTGGCGGCCCGTCCTGAAGTTGCTTGGGCCGTCGACAAATGGCTGGAGTATTCCCGATCTGCCTGGCATGGGAAGATTGTGGGACGCAGAAGGACCGTTTTCGTTAGCGAGACATGCGGACGCGATCACCACGCTGATTGATCAAGTGAACGGCGATGTGATCTTGGTTGGCCACAGCATGGGTACGCAAATCGTCGAGCTCGCCGCACGAAATCGTCCGCAGCGCGTCGTCGGCCTGGCCTTGCTTTCGCCCATTCCGTTGGCAGGAGCCCACGGTCCGCCCGAGTTCACCGGGGTGCTTGCGTCTTCGGGCGGTAGCGCTGAAATGCAGCCGGCGCTTCGTCGACAGGCCATGGCGCCTGAGCCCAACGCGGAAGTGGTCGAGTGGCTGGCCGCGCTGGGACGAAACGTTAAGCGGAGCACCACCGAACAGCTTGTAGCAGCCTGGAACGAAGGGGTTGCCGAAGGCAAAAGCCCGAGCATTTTCGAAGGGCCAACCCTCCTGGCGACGGGCGAAGCGGACTTCTTTGCCACACCGCAGTCGGCAAAAGATATCGCAACGCGCTTTCAAAGCGCCTCGGTGGTTACAATACCGAGTGCCGGTCACTGGCCTCACGCGGAGAATCCGCAGTTTGTCGCAAAGATCATGTCGGACTTCATCACATCAGTCGCTGCGCAGACAGGGGCGTCCAAGGCGCGAGGCGGCTGGGCCCAGGCCTTCGGGGACCGGAGTGAAGGAAGCTTTACGGACAAATTCGACGAGGCTGTCGTGTTCGAGGCGTCGGTCATGACCAGGCGCGTCGAAGGTCGAGAACGCGTCGCGACCATCCTGGGTGCGGCGAGCAAGCTCTACGAGACGCTTGAGTTCACGCACCGCGCCCAGGACGGCGACCATTCCTTCATGGGGTGGAAAGCAAGTCTGCGCGGCGGCGAGCCCGTCGCGGGCATCACGATCCTCAAGTCCAACGCCAACGGCAAGATCATCAGCATCGCCATCCACCACCGGCCTCTGCCGGGGCTGCTTCGCTTCTCAAGCGAGCTTCGTCACGCTTTGGCAGGAAAAATTGAACCTGATCTGTTCTACGGCGGCTAGGGGCGTCGGAGCAGGCTGAGCGGCGTAGGCAAAGTGCAGAAAACTTGTAGCGAGGTACGATCGCAGATGGCCGTCCGCGAGGATGTAAGGTTTACGGTCGACGGAGACGTCAAACTCGGTGCGTGGCTCTATCTGCCGGACAGCCCTCACTCGCGTTCTCCGGCGATCACGATGGCACATGGATACGCCGGCACACGCGAGCACGGCATTGCGAGATTTGCCGAAGCCTTTGCGGCCGCCGGCTTCGTGGTCCTGCTGCACGATCATCGGACGTTCGGTGTCAGCGACGGCGAGCCACGCCAGGATGTGGATCCCTGGCGTCAGATCGCCGACTGGCGACGGGCCGTATCCTATCTCGAGAGCCGGGCGGAAGTAGACGCCTCCCGCATCGGGATCTGGGGCACGAGCTATGCGGGAGGGCACGCACTGGTTCTTGGTGCCACCGACAAGCGAGTTGCCTGCGTGGTCGCCCAGGTGCCGACCATCAGCGGACACGAGCAGGGATCGCGGCGTGTTGCGCCCGAAGGCGTCGTGGGGTTGGAGGCTGTTCTCGACGACGATGAAAGAGCCCAGACGCGGGGTGAGGCGCCCCGGCTACAGGCTGTCGTCGGTAAGGACATGGGGGTCCCGGCGTCGTACCGGACACAGGACGCGATCGATTTCTACCTGCAGCCCCTTGGGCCGGGCGCACGGTGGGAGAACGTGGTGACGGTGCGGTCAACCCGGCTGGCACGAATGTACGAGCCGGGTGTTTGGGCGCCAAGAATCGGGCCCAAGCCCCTCATGATGATCGTTGCGACGCAGGACACCGTCACGCTGACGGACCTTGCCCTCGAGGCTTACGAGCGGGCGCATCAGCCCAAAAAACTCGTGATGATTCCGGGCGGGCACTTCGATCCGTACCTGTCCGGCTTCAACGCGTCGTGCGGCGCCGCATTGCAATGGTTTCAGGAGCATCTCGGACGCTAGGGAGATTTGAAATGCCGCTGGTCAGCTTGCAGGGTGAGGGCCCGGTTGCCGTCATAACGTTGGAAAACCCGCCCCAGAACCGGATCAATGAAACGGTGGGCGCGGAGCTTGCCGACGCCATCGACAAGATCGAGGCCGGCGAATTCCGTGCAGTTCTCCTTCGCGCGAATGGACCGGACTTCAGCTTTGGCGGCGACATCATGAACTGGCCTGACATGACCATGCGTCAGCTGCGGGCGACGTTCGATCAATACATGTCGATTTTTAACCGCTTTGAGCGGCTTCCGCTGCCCGTAATTGCCGCCGTCCAGGGACTTTGTTTCGGTGGCGGGCTCGAACTGGCAATCCGGGCGGACATGATCTTCGCCGCCGAAAGTGCCGCCTTCGGTCATCCGGAGCAATCGATCGGTATCGTCACGGTGCTGGGCGGCATTTACCGGGTTGCCGAGCGAGCTGGGCGATCGTTTGCCACGGAGTGGGCGCTCACCTCCGAGCGCGTTCCGGCGGCAACCATGATGCAGCGGGGCGTCGTCAATCGCAGTGCGTGTCGCCAAAGGACCCACGCGGGCATACGCGGCACACAAGGCGCTACTAAGAGTCTGGGCGGAGTCGGGCGTTGCCGCCGCGGACAGCGCGATGCTCGATATCGCCATACCGCTGTTCGAAACGGAGGATGTCCGAAAGGCCATTCCATCCGCGGTGACTGCCTTGAAGGCGGGCCAACCCCGACCTGCCGTGGATTTTAAGGGCCGCTAGGGCTCGCGATGCTCGATACATCGCGCGAGAGTGTCGGGATGAATCTGGTGCCGGGTGATTGACCATGTCGGAGCTGGCAAAGCCGGGCATCGTCCTGGTTCACGGCCTTTGGGCTGACGCATCGTCCTTCAACCGGATAATCCCGGTGCTTCAGGAGGAAGGCTACGAGGTCTTTGCGCCGCAATTCGGGCTCGACACGGTTGCTGGTGATGTCGACGCGGTAAAGCGGGGGTTCAGTCGTGTGCCGAGCCCGGTCGTTCTTGTTGGTCACTCC
>WNFK01062956.1_pt2 | contig 21080 bp, 22 predicted proteins | sample 5400281 | NCBI WGS metagenome assembly WNFK01 (sample SAMN13153350, study PRJNA577476) | soil metagenome | isolation source: 20 cm soil on Douglas fir-dominated hillslope | place: USA:California | collected 2013-09-17
TGTCAATACAAGTGGCGAAAAGCTTGTATTTAAATACAACATAACAACGACCACAGGAGAATGGCTATACGTTTTTTGCAATGAGGAACTGGCATTGCGTTATAAACTGAACGTAAGAAAGGAAATTGTAAAGGCAAATGAGTGAAGTAGCAATTAGCTTCCTCTTTGTGATCCTGTATTGGCCTGTTTGCTTACAAAAGTATTCGTCTGAGGCTTTTGAATGAATTTTGAGCCGGGTCCTGACGCATTCTGATTCTTCTTTTTGTCGTTTTTCTTTTTACCTTTTTGCTGATTTAATAATGACATACGGATAGATTTATTTTTTGTAAATATACGAGTTTATTTTTTTTCGATTTGCGATCATTTTGGATCCGCAAAACTTCTCAGGACATCGTATTTAATACTTGAAAACAGGACTTAATGAGTGTATCTTTTTTGCAGGTAATTGTTTCTCTCTTAGCTGGAATTATTTTTATCATCCTGCTTACTGTAAAATTCAGCGTGCATCCTTTTTTTGCACTGATCATTGCCTGTTTTGTTACAGGCCTTGGTGTGCAATTGCCAGTTGCTGAAATTTTATCCCTTATCAAAAGCGGTTTTGGAGACGTAATGTCTAAACTGGCCATTATTATTATACTGGGGACAACGATTGGTGTATTGCTGGAAAAAAATGGAAGCACTAATGTTATGGCAGTTTCAATTTTAAAATTAGTGGGACAAAAAAATTCCTCACTGGCTTTATCAGTAACCGGTTTTATTGTAGGGCTGCCAATTTTTTGTGATTCAGGTTATATTGTCTTGAGCGGTATTAATCGATCACTGATAAAAAGAACTGGTATCGCAGTAGCCACAATGAGTATTTCATTAGCATCAGGTTTGTACGCCGTTCATTGTTTAGTACCACCGCATCCGGGTGCCACTGCAGCTGCTGGAACTCTTGGGGTTGATCTTGGGAAATTGATCCTGTATGGAATTTTAATTGCTTTTCCTGCCATGTTGATCGGCCATTGGTGGGCAGTTTATGCTGGGAAAAAAAACCTGCCTGCCGGACAGGCAGGAAAAACAGAGATTGAAGTAGCCGATGAAACTAAAGAAGAGATTTTATCAGGACCAAAACCGGTTCTTGCTTTTCTGCCAGTAGTAATTCCCATTTTGCTGATGGCTGTAAGATCTTTTATTGTATTTGAAAAAAATAAAACCGGTTCTCTATCAGGTATTTTTAATGTTATCGGCGATCCGTCCATTGCTCTTGCTATTGGTGTATTGCTGGCAATTATAACAGGGAAAAACTCTCCAAAGGAGTCCTTACGGACAAAACATTCTTTAGCATCTCAACTATCAGTTGCAGTTGAAAAGGCAGGAACGATATTAGTGATCATTGGTGCAGGCGGTGCTTTTGGTGCTGTATTGGCTGCTACTAATATCGGCAGTCATTTTGGAGAAAAACTTGATTTGAAAATGATGGGTATCTGGTTTCCTTTTTTATTAACCTGTCTCATAAAAACGGCGCAAGGTTCTTCTACAGTTGCAATTATTACAGCGTCCTCAATTGTGTTACCACTGTTGCCGATGCTTGGTCTTGAATCCGAAAATGCAAGATTGCTGACGGTTCTTGCTATGGGTGCCGGGTCAATGATGATATCACATTCCAATGATGCTTATTTCTGGGTCATTTCAAAGTTCTCAGATATTGAAATCAGGACCATGTTGCGTGTGCATTCAGTGGCTTCTGTCCTGATGGGATTGATAACGATGATAGCGGTTTATATTTTATCTCTTATTATTTTATAACAGGATATGCATATACTGATCGCTCCCAATGCTTTTAAAAACAGTCTTGATGCTCCAAAAGTTGCTGAAGCAATTAACAATGGTTTACATCAAAGTAAATTATCCTGTACTACCACTTGCTTCCCGGTGGCTGATGGCGGTGATGGCACTGCGGGTTTATTAATTGATCACTTATGCGGTCAATGGATCCATGCAAGTGTACAGGATCCTTTAAATAGAAAAATAACATCTTCGCTTGGATGGATCGAAAAGAATAAAACAGCAATCATTGAATTGGCAGCCGCATCAGGTTTGCGATTATTGAAAGTTGATGAATATGATCCTTTAGTTACAACAACAAACAAAGCCGCCGCTAAGATCATTTTGTGTATCGGGGGCAGTGCAACAGTTGATGGAGGAATAGGAATTTTGAAAGCATTAGGAATGAAATTTTTTGATGCAGGAGGAAATGAGCTTAACAATTTGCCCGCTTCTTTATCATCACTTGCAGAAATTGATATGACGGGCTTAGACAAAAGAATTGCAAACACGGAAATAATTATTTTATGCGATGTAGAAAACCCTTTACTTGGATCGCATGGAGCTGCGGCAATTTTTGGCCCGCAAAAAGGTGCATCAGGTAAAGATGTTCAGTTGATTGAAACAGGCCTTACTAAGCTCCGCGATGTTGTGTTGAATAAAACAGGAAAGGACATGGCTGTAGTCAAGCATGGCGGTGCAGCGGGAGGAGTGGCTGCAGCATTGCACATTCTATTAAATGCAGATCTTGTGAACGGCATTGATTATTTTTTACAAGTAACCGGTTTTGAAAAAGAATTATTAATAGCAAACCTGGTTATTACCGGCGAAGGATGCATTGATGAGCAGACACTGCGCGGCAAAGGTCCATTTGGAGTAGCAAAAAGAGCTAAAGAGTTTTCATTGCCTGTTATAGGAATTGCTGGCCGGGTACCGGGTATTATTGATAAATCAATGCAGCACTATTTCGATCGTCTTATTTCAATTAATGAAAACATAGATGACCTGGAAGCAGCAATAAAAAATACTTACACAAACCTTGAAAAAACTGCAAAAGACCTTGGAGACATGCTTTTTTTATCGCTTGTGCAAAACTAATGTCAGGATAAATCAGGAACGGCTATTCTTTCTTCGTAACTTTTACATGAGTGTAATCCGGATAATGAAATAAACTGTCCGCCTTTGAAAACAATTATTCTTCACACTTAAAAAAGGAGGCGTTATGATTGTACGACTCACCTATTTCAATTTTTCACCGGGAAAGATTGAAGAATTAAAAAAATTCTACCATGATGTGGCAATTCCGACTGTAAAAAAACAAAAAGGAAATCTTGATTGCAGATTGCTGGAGCCAACCGACAAAAAGGATGAATATATTTCAATGACAGTTTGGGATAACCAGGAAGATGCAAATGCTTATCATTCTACAGGGGTGTACAAACAATTAGTGGACCAGGTACGTAAATTTTTTACAAAAGAACCAGTGCTGAAAGTTTATCATGCTGAAGACGTAATGGAACATGCCTGAGTGAAAAAGCGAGCAGTTTATTTTCTGTTTTAACGGGTCATCGGTTTAGCTGGTGACCCTATTTCTTTTTTTATTGATTTTTTTAAACACTTACCGGAGCAATTTATAGAACCTTTCTAATTCGGTTATCTCTGTTGAAGAGAACACTTCGTTGTTCTCATATTTCACTTTCAGGAACAGCACTCTTTTATGCTGAGGATATTTTTCCAGTATCGTAGTAATCATTTTTCCGAGTTCTTCATCTTTTTTATAAAGTGGCGCTGGAGCAGGCTTGTCAGATTTATAGCGGGTTGGTTTTTTTAAAATGATGGCTTCTAAAGTCGAGAGTTTACCTACAGGAATGGTATTTACTTTCTGAGCAATTTGATATAAGCCTTCCAATTGTTTTTTACTTAACCCGCCACGATTCAAATATTGCTGATGCAAGCTTTTGACAAATGAAGAAGCAGGAAATGCCGCTTCCGTCAATTCAAGCACATCTCTGACAACATCTACTTCTGGGTTTATTCTTTGCATAAGGAATTCTAAAAATAATGAAATAAGATAGAACAAAAGGGTATTGTGTTCCGTAGGAACACATGGTGGGTAGAATTAAAAATCAAATGTGACATTAGCGTTCCGTAGGAACGCATGGTGCTATTTTCCGAATTTCGATTTTATACCAAACGTTCCGATGGAACGTTGTGGGCATTCGGTATCGTGGTGCTACCCATCAAATGTCCCTACGGGACATTAAGCAGAGTTTGATGAATGGTGAATATAATTGTTGCAGCACAAGGGTGCGACGCAACAGAAGCTCAATAGTAGCATTATCGCATGGCTCATAATTATTATCTTTGCCGACCTATGACAGAAGAAGTAAAAAAAGAGGAACGGAGCCTGAATTTCCTTGAAGAAGTCGTTGAAGAGGATCTGAAATCTGGTAAATACAAACAGATCATTACCCGTTTTCCACCGGAGCCGAATGGTTATTTGCATATCGGTCATGCATCAAGCATTTGTTTGAATTTTGGCCTGACAAAAAAATATCCCGGTTATACGAATCTCCGGTTTGATGATACAAATCCTGTAACGGAAGAAGTGGAATATGTTGACAGCATCAAAGAGGATATTCGCTGGTTGGGCTGCGATTGGAAGAATGAATTATATGCCAGTGATTATTTTGATGAGTTGTATGAATTTGCACTGAAGCTGATCAAAAAAGGACTGGCCTATGTGGATGATAGCACAAGTGAGGAAATGGCAGCAATGAAAGGTACACCGACAGCGCCGGGAAAGAATAGTAAGTATCGTGATAGAAGTGTTGAAGAAAACCTTGACCTGTTTTCAAGAATGAAAGCAGGGGAGTTTGAAGATGGCGCAAGAACATTGCGGGCAAAGATCGATATGGCGCATATCAATATGCTGATGCGTGACCCTGTGATCTATCGTATTAAACATGCACATCATCATCGCACGGGCGATAAATGGTGCATTTATCCAATGTATGATATGGCGCATGGCCAAAGTGATGCAATTGAAAATATTACTCACTCAATATGTACGCTTGAGTTTGTACCGCATCGTGAATTGTATGATTGGCTGATCGAAAAGCTGGAGATCTATCCTTCGCATCAATATGAATTTGCAAGACGCAATATCAACTACACGGTTACAAGTAAAAGAAAATTATTGCAACTGGTAAATGAAAATTACGTTACCGGATGGGATGATCCGAGAATGCCAACGATCACCGGGCTTCGTCGTCGTGGTTATACGCCGGAAAGCATTCGTGAGTTTTGTGATCGGATCGGTATTGCAAAAAGAGATAACATAGTGGACGTTGGATTGCTTGAATTTTGTTTAAGAGAACATTTAAATAAAATAGCATTGAGAAGAATGGTGGTCTTTGATCCAGTAAAAGTTGTGATCACGAATTACACGAATGAACACGAATTATTTGAGACGGATAATAATCCCGAGGACCCGAATGGAGGGGTTAGGAAGCTTTCATTCAGTAAAGAAATTTATATAGAGCGGGATGATTTTATGGAGAATCCCCCGAAAAAATATTTTCGGTTGGCGCCGGGTCAAATGGTGAGACTAAAGAGTGCTTACATTATTAAATGTGATGAAGTGATCAAAGATGAGAAAGGAAGCGTCACTGAACTTCATTGTACTTATTTCCCTGATAGTAAAAGTGGCAGTGATACTTCGGGTATTCACGTAAAGGGTACTTTGCACTGGGTGAATGTTGCTGATGCTGTGACAGTAGAAGTAAGGGAGTATGATCGTTTATTCAGAGTAGAAGATCCTTCCAGCGAAGAAGGAAATTTCAAGGATTATATAAACCCCGATTCATTGAAAGTAGTGAAAGGTTATGCTGAACCGGCGATTAAAAATGCAAGGTTCAGCGACAGGTTCCAGTTTTTGCGTAAAGGATATTATTGTCTTGATAAAGATTCTTCAGAAGAAGGAATGATCTTTAACAGGACTGTGACGTTGAAAGATGGTTGGGCGAAGCAGGTGAAGGGGAATTCTTAGCTCATAGCTCATGAATAATTGGTTTGAGTGATTATAGTGAGTATTTAAAAAATAAAGATTGTCATTCCGATACTTCGTTCCTCAGTACAGGCTGCGGAGGAATCAATACGACCCGCCTCTGTGACTAGTATTCGATGGAGGCCATTCACCCAGGATTTCATGATTGAGAAATTTCCATGATGGATTAAACGATCTTATCAATTCTTCTTTTTTCTTTCTACTCCACCCTTTTATTTCTTTTTCTCTGGCTATTGCGTTGTTTATGTATTGTGTGAATTCGTAATAAACAATATAAAAGCAATTATACTTTCCTGTAAAAGTTTTGACATTGCCTTTATCAAGATAATGTTCGATTACTCTTTGTTCAAGATTATTCCGTAATTCCGGTATAGAGAACTGTCTTTTGGTAATTAGTAAGAATGTAAACGTAGTATTGTCTATTATTATAGAACATGATCATTGTCGTATAGATGCCTCCTTCGTCGGCATGACAATCACTAAGATTGTGGATTCCTTTCAATTATGCTATGCGAAAGGGTAGAATTATTTATACTCTCCAAACACACTTCTCAACTCATCCGCAATTTCGCCAAGGGTAATTTTATTTTCTACGGCTTCTATTACTGCAGGCATTAGATTTTCGCCGCTAACAGCTTTATCATTTAGTTGTTGAAGCAATTGGTCAACCTTGGCTCTATCCCTGCTATCTCTTAGCCTTGCCAACTTATTAATTTGTAAGGTTCTGATGCTGTCATCAATCCTAAAAACAGGAATTGGAACTTCATCTTCTACCTGGAATTTATTTACCCCCACAATGATCTTCTCATTTGTTTCCACCTTACGTTGATGCTCGTAAGCACTTCGTGCAATCTCATTTTGTATAAACCCTTCTTCAATTGCATTGACACTCCCACCCATTGCATCAATTTTTTCAATTAGTTTCCAGGCGGCGTTTTCGACCTCATTGGTAAGTGATTCAATAAAATAACTGCCGCCGAGTGGATCGACTGTATCCGGTGCGCCACTTTCAAATGCAACTACCTGTTGCGTACGTAAAGCAATTCTTGCCGCTTCTTCTGTTGGTAAACTTAATGCTTCATCATATCCATTCGTATGCAATGATTGCGTGCCGCCTAATACTGCCGCCAAAGTTTGAATAATATTATTCAATGGTTGCTGAGCGGTTAGTGTACTGCCACCTGTTTGCGCATGAAAGCGAAGCATCATTGCTTTTGGATCAGTAGCACCGAGTTCTTTCATCATCTTTGCCCACATCCTTCTTGCTGCACGAAACTTAGCCACTTCTTCAAATAAATTATTATGTGCATTAAAAAAGAAAGAAAGTCGTTTACCAAAAACATTTATATCTAAACCTTTTTCCAATGCTGCTTTTACATAAGCTTTTCCATTGCTAAGTGTAAAAGCAATTTCCTGCACCGCCGTACTTCCTGCTTCACGAATATGATAACCACTAATGGAAATGGTATTCCATTTTGGCAATTCCTGGCTACACCATTCGAAAATATCGGTAACGATCCTCATTGAAGGTTTGGGAGGATAGATATATGTTCCTCTTGCCGCATATTCTTTCAAAATATCATTTTGTATCGTACCGGTGATCTTTTTCAGATCAGCGCCTTGTTGTTTTGCCAATGCAACATAAAATGAAAGAAGAATAAACCCGGTAGCATTGATCGTCATCGAAGTAGATACATCTTCTAATTTTATCCTGTCAAACAAAGCCCTCATGTCTTCTATCGAATCGATCGCTACGCCAACCTTACCTACTTCACCTTCAGCCAATGGATGATCACTGTCATAACCTATTTGCGTTGGCAGGTCAAAAGCAACGCTTAATCCATTTACACCTTGTGATAATAAATAATGATACCGGTTATTACTTTCTTCTGCAGTGCTGAAGCCGGCATATTGGCGCATCGTCCACAGTTTGCCACGATACATATCAGCCTGTATGCCGCGGGTAAAGGGAAATTCACCAGCCCCCTGATCCACCGAAGGGGAAACTTGAGAAACATCACCCTGATCATAGCTCTTTTTTATTTCAATACCTGAGTCGGTTTGTTTTTTTTTGTCCATAGTCGATAAACCATCGTCCATAGCAGGAATGACGATTTTTTATTTTAGTGAATCTCTGAATTTTGTTATCATCCTACAAAGATGATCATATTCATGGTATAATTTTGTATACTCGTTAACAGTAATATAATTTCTTTTCTTTGCGAGCATCAGGCATCCTGCTACTTCGATTGCCGATCGCAGAGAAATATTAAGAAATCTTGCGAACTCAGCGTTCGATAAACCAGTGCTTCCTTCGCAAATGTTTAGTACAACTGAATCGGCAGCTCTTTTTATCTGAGAAACAAGGCTGAATAATTCAATCTTAGGAAATTTCAAAGCCATCAAATGAATTTCATCGCACAGATCAAATGTTTTTTGCCAGATTTTTAAACCTTCAAATTTAAATGCCCTAGCAAACTGTTTAAAACAATGGACAATGGTCTATGGACTTTTACTTCATCAACTTCCTTGCTTCATAATTCAATGCTTCCAATACAATATTGTGTAGTGACTTTTTATCCTGCGCTATAATTACTTCCATTATTCTTTTGCCAAGATCATAACCCCTTGCATCAGCAGGCAATGTTTGCGCAATTTGATTTATGATAAGCATGTTTTGCTCTTTTAAATTATTAACAGCCTGCCATGCTACCGGGCTTACATAAATCTGCTGCGAGCTATTGTATTCAAATTCCTGTTTAATGCTTTCAAGCATTAACAATTGCATTTCTTTTGCGGTAATTCCGGGCTGGTTAGCACGGCTCACAATATTGGGCAGCGCAACTCTTTCGGTAAGAATTACCAATCTTTCATAAGCCTGTAATTGTAATGGCCTGGTATTAAAAGCGGGGTCAGTATTTTTTTTCGTATCCTGCTTTGAATACAAAAGATAAAAAGTCAACATTGAAAGTAAAACAGCAAAAGTGGAAAATATCAACGTTAGTGTTTGAGTATCCATAGTTTTTGTTTAGACCTGGCAAAAATACAGGCAAAACCTTGTCTGCCGGCAGGCAGAACTTTCTTTTCGGAATTAGAAAATGAGCCTCGGTTTTGTTTTTTATTTTTGCATATATAAATAAAACTAAAATGGTAGTAACAGAGAGCAAGCCAGTGTCGATAACAGAAGGTGCTATCAGGCAAATAAGAAAGCTGATGGAAGAGGAAAACTTCGATGCAAGTCAAAAGCTGCGAATAGGAGTGAAGGGTGGCGGTTGTTCGGGTATGTCCTATATTCTTGGATTTGATCACCCCACCGAAAAAGACAGAACATTTGAAATTGAAGGAATCAGTTGTATAATGAATACAGCACATGAAATGTATGTATACGGCATGGAGATCGATTGGCAGGATGGTTTAAATAACCGCGGCTTTACATTTAAAAACCCCAATGCAGCTACTACATGTGGTTGCGGTACCAGCTTTGGAGTATAAAACCCCTGTCCCCTAAAGGGGAACTTAGAGCGTAATATTCTTATATATAAATAGCCATCATAAATGATAGCGTTTTGCAATTTCTAATACACAGTAATATTCTACTTTAAATAAGAAAGCCTCCAGTGTGGAGGCTTTCTTATTTCTAAAAAAAGTAATTAGCTTTTTGCTGTGGCTGGTTTTACAGCAGGTTTTTGCAGCGCTGTTGTAACAGTTTCAGTTTTCCCTAAGGCCTTGCCTTTTGCCAAATCAACCAGTAGAGGTGCAGCAACAAAGATCGAAGAATATGTACCGGTGATAACACCGATCAACATTGCGAATGCGAAACCTCTTGTTACCTCACCTCCGAATATAAAGAGGATGAGAATGGTGAGAAACACTGTTAATGATGTCATGATAGTACGGCTCAATGTATCATTGATAGCCCTGTTTATGATATTTTCTTTTGATTCAGCTTTCATTGTGCCACTGTATTCACGTATCCTGTCAAATACGATAACGGTATCGTTCATGGAGAAACCGATAACCGTTAGTATCGCTGCGATAAAATGCTGATCAAGCTCCAATGGGAATGGCACCACATTTTTTAAGAATGAGAAAGCCGCAAGTGTTACCAATACGTCATGAAGCAGAGCGACTATGGTACCGAGTGAATATCTCCAGTCACGGAAACGGATAAAAATATAAAGGGCAATGATGAGCAAGGAAATGATCGTAGCATTTCTTGCGCCTCTTTTCAAATCGTCCGAAATAGTTGGTAAAACCTTCTTTGAACCGAGCTTCGCCTGTGTATCGAATTGCTGATAGCTGATACCGTTCAGATGATTCTTTAGTCCATTGTACAATTGTCTTTCCACCATGGAATCAACAGCTGGACGCGGATCATTTATAAGGTAAGACGTGGTAATATCCAGCTCATTATTTAACCCTACAGTTTTAATTATTGGACTTTCACCAAATGCTATTTCAAGATCCCTGCGTATAGGCTCCACATCTAATGATTTTGATTTATCAAATTGAATAGTGAAGCTGCGTCCGCCTTTAAATTCAACACCCTCGTGAAAACCATTTATGATCGCGCCAATGCCAAGCGCTAATACAACAAAGGAGATCATGTAAGCATATTTGCGGTATTGAATGAATTTAAAATTGGCATGTTTAAAGATCCGTCGGCTGATGCCAGTGAAGTATTCGAGGTGTTTCTTTTTATTAGTAAACCAATCACTCACCCACCTGCTTACGAGGATACCACAGAATAATGAAAGCAGGATACCGATGATCTGTGTTGTTGCAAAACCTCTTACCGGACCCAAACCAAATGAAAAAAGAATGATAGAGGTAAGCAATACGGTTACGTGTGCATCTATCACAGGTGGTAGTGAACGGCGATAACCATCAACTATCGCGACCTGGTAACCCTTCCCCCGGGTTAATTCTTCTTTTATCCGTTCATAAATGATAACGTTAGTATCGACCGCCATACCGATAGTAAGTACAAGACCGGCTATACCCGGAGCAGTAAGCGTGGCGCCGAAAGAAGTGAGTACCCCAACGGTAAAAAGCAGGTTAAGTATAAGTGCAATATTAGCTATCCATCCGGCTGTATTATAATAAACCAGCATCAATAAAAAGATAATGATAAATGAAATGATGAACGCCATGCTTCCTCCGCGGATCGCCTCGGCTCCTAATGTCGGGCCTACTACTTGTTCCTGGACGATCTTTGCAGGTGCTGGTAGCTTACCAACTTTTAAAATGCTCGCAAGGTCTTCTGCTTCCTGTATTGTGAAATTGCCGGTGATCCGTGAATCGCCGCCTTCAATTTTTTGTTCGGCCACTGGTGCTGAGTAAACCGTATTATCAAGAACAATGGCAATAGGAATTTTATTCTTGGCGCTTTTCTCTGTTAAAGTTCCCCAGTCGCTGCTTCCCTTCTGATTCATGCTCATTAGTACTATCGGGTTGCCGGTAAGCGGATCAAAATCCTTTCTTGCATCAGTTACAACATCACCTTCAATGGGTGCTTTATCCAGGCCATAAGTTTTAATAACATATAAGCCTACATAGTCATTTTTCTTTTCAGTTTTAGAATCCGTCTCGACTATTCCATAAAGAACCCTTGCATCAGCCGGAAAATTAGCAACCATGTTCAGGTATCTTCTTACGGTTGCCGTGTCTTTGATCTTTACGCGACCAATTGCTGCAGGATAAGAAACTTTTCCGGTTGTTTGATCCTGGTAAGGAGAGATAAACTCAATGTATTCTCCAAGTGTCTTTCTTTTATCTGCCGATGTTTGTGCAGGGGTAGCAGTACCCGCGGGAGTTGTTGGTGTTTGATTCAGTAATACAGAAAGATCCTGAACTTTCTTGCCGGCAGTATCGCCTTTTGTGTTTGTCGAATCTTTTTTGCCTGTTGTGTCTTTAAGTGCATTTAGCGAAGAATCAGCGCTAGTCGTTCCACCCATTAATTCGCTAAATGCTTTTTCAGCTGCGGTCAGTTCATCTTTTAACTCCCCGATATTGTATACTTCCCAGAATTGGAGGTTAGCAGAAGCCTGTAAATATTTTCTAACTCTATCCTTATCATCAACGCCGGGTAATTCTACTGTGATAATTCCTTTTGATTCATCAAGATTAATATTGGGTTGAGCAACGCCGAACTGATCGATCCTGCTACGGAGTACCTGGTAAGTTCTGTTGATCGCTTGTCCTGCTTCTTTACGAATTACCTCAAGCACTTTGGTATCACTGGCATTGCCTGCAATCTGGTCTGAATTAGCAGCAGAAAAAATTCTTGCCATTTTACCCGTGCCTGCAATTTTCTGAAATTCACTATAAAATATTGAAATAAAATCAGCATCACTGTTTGCTTTTTGCTTATTAGCTTCATCAAGAGCTTTTAAAAACTGCGGGTCTCTTGAATTATTACTCATTGAACGAAGCAGGCCAGTAAGCTCAACTTCCATAGTCACACTCATACCACCTTGCAGATCGAGACCAAGATTTAATTCCTTTTCTCTTGAATACTCATAAGTATTCCCAAACCATGTTATTTTATCTTCTTTGGTGCTGTCAAGAATTTCGGTAAGACGGGTTTTGTAAAGTGTTTTGAGCGTGTCGCTATAATCAGCGGTCTTAGAAAACTTTCTTGCATCAGGATACGTTGCATTCATATAGGCCTGGGCACGGTCGGCCATTTTGCTTTCATGTTTGTTTACAAACCAGGTGAAAGAAAGAAGCCAAACTGAATAAATGATAAGCAGGATCGCAAACACCGCTACTAAACCTCTTAATTGCATACGGGATAGATTTACTTTTTATTGCCTCATTGCCAATTCCCATAGTGGTTTGGGCAAGCGGCTGGGATTTTTTTTGGAGGGCAAAGATAGGGGTTTCGGTCAGAAAAAAGGGATAAAAAATTGACTTGATGTCAGTGGTTTTCAGGAGCTAATCAGGGATTCAAATGATTAATTTGCTTTAAGTTTAAGCTATGAATATTTCTCCAAGGTTAGTGATACTGCCCCTGGTGCTGATAACGGCTTGCAAAACACCGGTAAAAATCAATAGATCACACCTGTTTACATCAGGAACCGATTCGACAATATATATTAGCGGCATTACATATGACTTTTTAGCCGATCTTTTAAAACTACACCCTGCGTATTTTCAGTCAGTGCTTTCTAATCCTGACAATAAGGTTCAGATCATTTACACCCAAATTGACCGGCGGAAAAATGGAAAGCCCGAATTCACCGATCATTATTTCAATATCAACGATTCATCTTATTTCTATCCTGCATCAACTGTAAAACTGCCCATCGCAGTTTTGGCCCTGCAAAAATTAAATGAATTAAAAATTGCCGGTCTTGATAAAAATTCGTTGATGACTACAGAAGCGAATTACAGCGGTCAAACCGAAGTATACAATGATCCTTCGACACCGATGGCCGACCAACTATTGAGCATTACATAAAAAAAATATTATTAGTTAGCGATAACGATGCATTCAATCGTCTTTATGAATTCCTTGGACAGGAGTATATCAATAACAGCTTGCATAAAATGGGTTACAAGGAAGTACAAATTATCCACCGGCTTGATATCAGCTTATCGGAAGATGAGAACAGGCATACGAATGCCGTACGATTTTTTGACACCAGTGGCAAACTCATTTATGAAAAGCCATTGGCCGCAAGCAAACTTGTTTATGCAACACGGAACACAAAAATGGGGACCGGCTTTTATCGTGGCGGTGAATTAATAAATGAACCTTTTGATTTTTCAAAAAAGAACAGGTTATCATTAACAACATTACACAGCATTGTTCGCAGTGTAATGTTTCCAGAAATGGTCTCTAAGAAACAGCGATTCAACCTTACAAAGGATGATTATGATTTTTTACGAAAGTATATGTCGATGACACCGCTCGAATCTAAATTTCCTTTTTATGACAATGAAAACTATTGGGATACGTATGTAAAATTTTTATTGTACGGCACTGAAAAAAATGTTTCAAAAGAGGGTACCCGGATCTTCAATAAAGTGGGAGATGCTTATGGATTTTTGATCGACGCCGCTTATATCACCGATTACAATAATAATGTTGAATTCATGTTAAGTGCTGTGATTCATTGCAACAGCGATGGAATTTTTAATGATGATAAATACGATTACGACACGGTTGGTTTCCCATTTATGAAACATCTTGGCCAGGTGATCTATGATCATGAATTAAAACGAACAAGGAAAACAATTCCTGATCTTAGCAAGTTTCGATTTAATTACATTCAATAAACAGGTGTTAGTTCATAAATAAGTATTTTTGTTTTTTCCCCGAAGGGGTTCCTTCGGAAAAATAACTAATTAATGCAAGCAATCGTCGAACCCGTGCAACTATCCTCTTTATTAGACCGTTTTGCCGAACCAGAAACATTAAAGATGGCCAAGCTCGGCCGTGAACTCAGAGCAAAAGGTGTAGATGTTATTGACTTAAGCCTGGGGGAGCCAGACTTTGATACACCACAACATATCAAAGACGCTGCAAAAAAAGCAATTGATGATAACTGGAGTCATTATCCACCCGTTGCCGGTTATCCCGATCTGCGTGAAGCGATTTGCCAAAAATTTAAAAGAGACAATAATTTGGATTATAAACCGGACAACATTGTTGTTTCTACTGGCGCCAAACAAAGTCTTGCCAATGCAATTCTTGCTTTGGTTGATGTTGGCGACGAAGTGATCATTCCTGCGCCGTACTGGGTTTCCTATTCTGAGCTGGTAAAAATTGCCGGGGGAGTTCCGGTGATCGTAAGAACGGCAATAGAGAATAAATATAAGATCACCGCTGAGCAGTTGGAAGAAAGTATCACTGAAAGATCAAAAGTGGTTTTGTTTTCTTCACCCTGCAATCCAAGTGGTGCAGTCTATTCAAAAGAAGAATTAAAACAATTGGCTGCAGTTTTGGAAAATCATCCTAACATTTCGATTATTTCTGATGAAATATATGAGTACATAAATTTTGTTGGGCATCATGAAAGCATTGCACAATTTGAAAATGTAAAAGAGAGGGTTATTATCGTAAATGGTTTGAGTAAAGGATTTGCAATGACGGGTTATCGTCTTGGCTACATTGCGGCCAACCCAATTGTTGCAAAAGCCTGTGAAAAAATACAGGGACAATTTACCAGCGGCGCCAATGCGATAACACAACGGGCAGCCATTACGGCGCTTACTACTGATCTGCGTCCTTCAATGGAAATGGCAAAAGAATTTACACGTCGTCGTAAACGTATTCTTGAATTGCTGAAAGATATTCCCGGCGCACATGGCGCCGAGCCCGATGGCGCATTTTATATTTTCCCCGTGGTAAAAGAATTTTTCGGAAGATCTGATGGAGAAAATAAAATCAATGATGCAGATGATCTTTGCATGTACTTACTCAATAAAGCAAATGTTTCAACTGTAACTGGCCGTGCATTCGGCGAGCCTGATTGTATCCGCATTTCGTTTGCGAATAGCATGGAAAAAATTGAAGCAGCAATGGCAAGAATAAAAGAAGCTTTAGTGAAATTAAGATGATAATTATTTAGATGATAGATGATAGTTTTTTTAGGGGTTACCGAAACTATCATCTTTTAATTATCAGTTATCCTCTGTTTTATTTTGCAGTATAAAAGTTTTGATAAGTAAGTTTTCCTCTCCTTTTATTCTTCTTAATACTCCTGCTTCATGATTGATAATGGTCGTGTCTTTATCAAAAGGCATTCTTTCATACATCTTACCTCCGGTGAAATGACAGGGCGAACAATTTTTTACAAGTATTGGTTGTATTTGGCTGGCGAAATTAGCATCGGCCACCCGTTGATTTTTAATACTCCAGGCCAACCATGCAAAAAGAAGAATAAAGCAACAGGTGAAAAGAAGTTTCATCCATTCCCGGTTTATCTCTCTAAAGTTACGTTGCGGGAAAACCAATCCAATCGCCATTCAACACAATTTTTATTACTTAAATTGAATAACCAAAATCATACATTATGAAGTGGATATTATTTGCAATGACATTTTTTTCATTTTCCTGTTCTCAAAAAAATGAAAAAGATAAATCAATTGCCGAAGAACTTTCAGAAGGAAGATGGATCGACCTGACCTATGATTTTTCTGATAAAACATTGTATTGGCCTACAGCAAATGGGTTTAAATTAGATACTGCCTTCAATGGCATTACCCCCGGTGGGTTTTATTATTCTGCCTATAATTATTGTGCAGCCGAGCATGGCGGCACTCATCTTGATGCACCGGTTCATTTTGCAAAAGGAAAATGGGCTACAGATGAAATTCCATTAGAAAAGCTTATTGGTGACGCAGTAGTGATTGATGTTTCTGATAAAGCCTTAACGAATGCCGATTACCTGTTAACAGTTGGCGATATTGAAGCATGGGAAAAAGCAAATGGGAAACTCAAAGATGATATTATACTTTTTTTCCGCACCGGCTATGGCTCATTTTATCCTGATGCAAAAAAATATTTAGGTACGGATGAAAGAGGAGCGGAGGCGGTTGCAAAACTTCATTTTCCTGCTATTGATCCTGTAGCCGCGGATTGGTTGGTAAAAAATAGAAAGATAAAAGCAGTTGGTTTAGACGTGGCAAGTGTTGATTACGGGCAGTCAAAAGATTTTAAAACACATCAAATATTGTATTCACAGAATATTCCGGGTTTCGAGAATGTTGCTAATCTTGATAAACTACCAATAAAAGGAGCATTCATTATTGCATTGCCAATGAAAATCAAGGGCGGGAGTGGTGGCCCTTTGCGGATTATTGCGATAGTGCCTGGGGAAAAATAAGATATCAATCACCTGTAATATCATCCTTTGGAAGATCATGATCGAAGGTCTGTATAATTTCATTTTTCATATACTTTATTGTCAGCAATCCACCAATAGCGTCAATAAGAAAATGTAGGATCATAACTATTAAAAGCGAGCCGGAATAAATAAACAGGTAACCAAAGAATACAGCAAGAAAAAATATTTTTAATACAGCTTTTGTGCCTTGATAAAAATGGGCAACACTAAATGCCAATGCCGGTAAAAGAACAGCGATCATTTGCTGGTAGTTTGATCCTTCAAATAAATACCAGCAATAGTTAATAAGATAACCCCGATAAACGATCTCTTCGAAAATTCCTGCGCTAAAACACAACAAAAAATACTCAGGCAGCTCATTATTTTTTGTTGGTAAAAATGGCGTTCTTTTCTTCCAATCGTCAACTGTTTTATCAATTCCTTTTTTTGATGAAAGAGTAACAGCAGTGTCCAATAAATAAACAAGGATAAAAATAATTGCCAGCCACCACCATGATTGAAAATTGCCAGGTCGCGTTAACCCAAGTTCTGCCAATGGTCTTTTGAAAATTAACCATACTGATATCACAATTGCTCCCATGATAAAAAGCGAGAAGCTGCCCGATATATAAATTCTTTTTTTCTGATCACTGCTGAAATTAAGAAATGATGATCCTTTTGTTCTTTGCCGGGCAGCATACAATGGGATGGCTATACAAAAAACAAAAGCAATGATATGATCAACCCAGTGTGGGAATTTATCCATCATTTTTTTGTTTTGATAAACCGATCAGTTTTTCATGCAGGGCAAGCACCTGCGGGATCAATTGTTGCTGTTCATCATTTATAAGTACAAAATCACATTTGCTCATTTTTACATCTTCATCAAGTTGTTGGTGCATTCTTTTTAGTACTTCTTCCCGATTCACTTTATCTCTTTCCATGGCCCGGCTTATTCTTAATTCTATGGGCGATGAAACACCAATTACATAATCGAGACGGTCAGAAACATTTGCTTCAAAGATCAAAGCTGCTTCATGTATTGCGTAAGGAGTTGTTTGTTGATGCATCCAGGTTTCTCCGTCTTTCTTTGTTACCGGGTGTACCAATGCGTTCAGTATTTTAAGTTTGGCTGCGTCAGAAAAAACAATTGAAGAAATGTATTTTCTATTGAGGGTTTCATTTATATATGCCTCTTTCCCAAAAATTTTTGTGATCCCGGTTCTTAATTCTTCATCTTCATTCATTAATCTTTTTGCTGCTATATCCGCATAATAAACAGGGATGCCAAGCACTTCAAAAATTTGTGCCGCCGTGCTTTTACCACTGCCTATACCACCTGTAAGACCAATACGCAGAACCATGATTTAAAGATTGGAGAATCCTGCCTGCCGGTAGGCAGGGATTATGAGGAAAGTTATGAAGATGTTTTTTAACGGTATAAACAAAAGAGGAAATCAGTTTCCAGATTTCCTCTTAATCTTTTTAAATCCTATAAATCGTGGTTCTATTTTTTCTCAGCTGTTGCAGGTTTGTTGATGGCGGCCGTCATTTCCATGCTGATGGATGCTTTCTCCATTTTAATATAACTGCCGGGGCTTACTTTGCCATGAATTCCGGCAATTGTTACCACCTTGGTTCCTCTTTGCAGATCTTCAATGAATTTCTTTTGATCTTTTTGTTTTTTGGTTTGCGGCCGTATAAAAAATAACCAGAAGACAAGGATGATCATCCCCATGAACACCAGCGTGGTTGTACCACCGCCAAATGGGCCTCCCGAAGAACCAGAGCCGGTTTGTAATAAATAGATATACATTAATGTTTATTTTTTAATTGGATCAGCTTTTTGCTTTTACTTCAACATGGAACGATAATGTGGTCATTGCAGGATCGAGGTTTGCAAATACATTCACCTGCTTTGATTGTGTACCTTGTTTTCCTGAACTATTAAAAGATGCCTTGATCACACCGGTTTCTCCCGGAGCAAAAGGTTTTTTAGGAATTTCAGGAATTGTGCAGCCGCAGGAAGCACTTACATTTGAAATAACCAGCGGTTTATTGCCGATGTTTTTAAAACGAAAAGTAACATCAAGAATTTTGCCTTCTGTGATCTTACCGAAATCTTTGTTCATACTGTCAAGCCATTGCACTTTGGTTAAAGTAGCCGGATCAACAGTATTTTGTTGAGGGGCGGTAGCCGTGTTGGTTGCAGTCGCAGTGCTTGCTGCTTCATTTGTAGTTGGAGCAGTAGTGGTAGCAGTTGCTGTATCAGCTTTTTTGTCTGCCTCTTTACATGATATTATTGCAATTGTGGCAGTTAGTACAATAAGGATATTTTTCATTTTTATTAGTATTGATTTGAAGTTTGCAAATGTAAGCGAAAGCTGTGAGTATTAAAGTTTAGGTTGTTAAATACTGGTGAAACGGCATTTATCTATACTTTTTTATAATCCACCTTTTGCATTTTGCCCTGGGAGACAAGTTCCTTATGAATATTATCGAGAATGCCGTTTACAAATTGGCCACTTTGCGGTGTACTGTATTCTTTAGCCAGGTCTATATATTCATTGATGGTGACTTTCGGAGGGATTGTTTCAAAAAAAAGAAACTCAGCTACTCCCATTTTCATCAATATCATATCGAGCAATGCAATTCGTTCAGGATCCCAGTTCTTCAATTTTGGAATGATAAGTGTTTGCAGGTGTTCGCTTTTTTCATGTACTGTTTTTAAAAGATTTGCTGCAAAATCTTTTTTCTCACCGCTGATCATTTCTTTAAAATCAGCACTGCCTGGTTTTTGCAAAATATTTACCAGCAGTTGGATCACCATTTCACCATCATCTTCCCAATTCGAAAAATTCTCTTCTATGTAGGAAGTGAAATTCTCATCGGCCAGCATCAGTTTATCTAAAATAAATTCAAGTATTTCTTTTTCTTCTTTGTTATCTCTGCCTTCTTTAGTGATATAAGTTTTGTATTCGGGAGTTTCCATTAAACGTAAATAAACTTTGCGTACCAATTCTTTGTTGATCATTAATTGGGGTTTCAATTTTGCCAGGGCTTCTTTAAATGAGGCTTCTTCTAATATTCTCCATAATATCTTATTTCCAGCTAATTTGGTATTGACATGAAGATCCGCATAAGTAGGAAGGTGCTTGCCGGCACGCAGATGAGAATCGGTTTCCGCATAGCGGCATACTTCAGTTAAAAAATAAGTGAGGTGAACAAAAAGTTGACGGGTCTGGTCGAAATGGTTTTGTAAGATCCTTTGCGGTTCTCCTGGTTTTATATCAGATTCAAGGGTAGATATGTTGTACAGCGTCTGCATCACTTTTACCCGGATATTTCTTCTGCTGATCATCTTTTAAGAACTGTTTGAGCGGCGAAGATAAGCGATTTGCCAGGAGCTTTTTATTAAGAAATTTCATCTTGCAGGAGTTTTTTTCCACAGGATAATTTTTATTCACAACAGTTTTTATTTTTTAAAAAACAATATCAAAAAGTTCTAACAATAACCTTCAAAATATTTTTTTTAAAAGCTTTAAAAAATTGCCTCATTGACCCTATCTTTGCCGCCCCAATTAGTTCTTTAGAATTCCCGATAAATCGGGACGACGAATTTGGGAGACCAATTAGTTCGCCTGAGGCGGATGAAAGGTCGCTATTACCAATAAATCAAAAAAGAAATGGCAAAAGAAGTCTCTGGCTTTGTTAAGCTCCAGTGCAAGGGTGGCCAGGCCAATCCTGCACCTCCGATCGGTCCTGCTTTAGGTTCCAAGGGTATCAATATCATGGAATTCTGCAAGCAATTCAATGCCCGCACACAAGATAGAATGGGCAAAGTGCTTCCCGTATTAATTACTGTTTATACTGACAAAAGTTTTGATTTTATCATCAAGACACCTCCCGCATCTGTTCAACTACTGGAAGCTGCAAAATTGCAAAGTGGTTCAAAAGAATCTAACCGTGTCAAAGTCGGTAAGGTTAATTGGACACAGGTGGAGGCAATCGCAAAAGATAAGATGCCTGACCTGAACTGCTTTACAGTTGAAAGCGCCATGAAAATGGTTGCTGGTACAGCACGCAGCATGGGAATTACAGTAGAAGGTAAAGCTCCCTGGGAAAATTAATCGGTGAAAAATTAAAACGAATCACAATGGCATTTATCAGTAAAAAAAGAAAAACAGTTCTGTCAAAAGTTGATGGAGCTAAACAATATAGCCTGAAAGAAGCTTCTGCATTGGTGAAACAAGTAACCACTTGCAAATTTGATGCATCGGTTGATCTGCATATCCGCTTAGGAGTTGATCCTAAAAAAGCAGACCAGGCAATTCGCGGTACAGTATCACTTCCTCATGGTACTG
>WNFK01113479.1_pt1 | contig 21080 bp, 15 predicted proteins | sample 5400281 | NCBI WGS metagenome assembly WNFK01 (sample SAMN13153350, study PRJNA577476) | soil metagenome | isolation source: 20 cm soil on Douglas fir-dominated hillslope | place: USA:California | collected 2013-09-17
GCCCCTGCCAACAGTCCTTGCACCACTCGTACTGTCGTTGTGGATTCCAAGATTGTCCCGTTTCTAAAGTTCTGGCAACTACCGAATGGACCATTACGGGGAAACGGCGATACAGGAAGCTTCTCGACCCCATTGAGTCAAATATTTACTGAAGACTTTTTTACCACCCGCATTGACCATCGGTTTTCCGAGAAGGACAGCTTGTTTGGCACATATATGTTTGACAATGGGAGTTTCAGCGTGCCGGACGTTTTGAACAACGCAGAATTTCCTAACCGCACCCGGCGACAAATGGTCGCGATCGAAGAGACTCACACGTTCAGTCAAAACCTCGTCAATTCATTCCGGTTGGGCTATAACCGCACGAAGGGAGCTGTTAATGTAACTGGACCCGCAGTTAATCCTGTAGCCGCTGACACGTCTCTCGGGAGCGCGCCTGGTAGGGCCGCAGCAATCATTAATGTTTCAGGTGTGATAACCGATACCGTGGCTGTTGGGGGCAACTCCTTCTTTAATCACGTACAGAACTCCTACCAGATCTACGACGACGCTTTTCTTACGAGAGGCAATCACTCGCTCAGATTCGGTTTCGCGTTCGAAAAAATCGAGTACAACGAATTCGGGCTGAGGCGGCCGAATGGCCGTGTTAGCTTTGCGGACCTTGAAAAGTTCTTGACGAACCAAGCGACGAACTTCTTTGCGCTCGACCCGACTCGGTCACGGGAAGCCGGCGTGAAGCAAAGCATTTGGGCCGGTTACCTTAACGATAGCTGGCGCTACAGTCCGAGGCTGAATTTGAACTTGGGGTTGCGCTATGAAATGAGCACGATACCGACCGAGGCGCACGACCAGTTTACCTCTGTACTCAATCTCAACGGTGGGCCAATCGTCAACGTGAAAAAACTCTTCACGCGCAATCCTACTTTGCGCAATTTCGAACCGCGCGTCGGCTTTGCCTATGACGTGTTCGGGGACGGCAAGACCGCCGTTCGTGGCGGCTTCGGCATCTACGATGCTTTGCCACTCCCCTGGATATGGGCGCCGAAGACGTCGCAAGGAACGCCATTCAATGTAGGCAGGACGGTGAGTAGTCTTGCGCAAGGTGCGTTTCCCAACCTGATTTTTAACACCATTAACTTTGCTACGGTGCCCGGTGACTCCGTGTATACCGAACAAACACCCAAGCGCAACTACATAATGAACTGGAATTTGACACTGCAGCGACAGCTAATGGCAAACTGGACGCTTACCGCAGCCTACGTGGGATCGCACGGCGTTCACATGGCATTCGGCACCGACGAAGTCAATATTGTTCTGCCCGTCGGCCAGAATGCGGAAGGTTTTCTTTGGCCCACTCCCAGAGGTAGCGGCACCGTCGTCGACCCGAACGCCGGTGAGCTTCGGGGCACCTTCTGGGACGGGAATAGTCGCTACAACGCACTCCAACTCCAACTAATTAAGAACATGAGTCACGGCCTTCAGGCACAAGGTTCCTACACATGGAGCAAATGCCTTGACGATGGCTCAGAGGCATCCCGAGGTGATCAATTCCAAAACGGTATTATCTCGCCGTTGTTTTTTGAGAAGGCTCACCGCAGGGGACGATGCGCCTATGACTACAGACATGTCTTTGTGGGCAACGTGCTCTGGAACATACCCGGCCCGAAATCGGGTGTTGCAGCTGCACTGCTTGGCAATTGGCAGCTCGGATCAATCCTCAGCTCTAGCTCGGGCGTGCCCTTCTCCATCATCATCGGCGGCGACCCGCTCGGGCTTAAAGGCACTGACGTCAACGGCTGGCCCGACTATGTGCCAGGATGCAAAATAGAGAACCCCAGTGATCCTCTTCATTACATCAATACCAAGTGCTTCACCGCACCGAACCCGCTGACTCGATTAGGAAACGCAACCAGAAACATCGCGACGGGCCCCCACTTGTTCAACCTGGATTTGGCGGCTTATAAGAACGTACCCATCACGGCCATTTCAGAGGGCTTTCGAGTGCAGTTCCGAGCAGAGTTCTTCAACATCCTGAACCACACAAACTTTGCGGCGCCCCTAGCCAACAATCAAGTGTTCAACCAGGCGGGCGGAGCGATTGGGGCTGCGGGCCAAATAGTATCCACTCAGACCAGCTCGCGCCAGATTCAATTCGGACTACGGCTTAACTGGTAATTGATCGCATCGCATTATCGTCAAGACTGCGGTCCGAACTAATGACTGCTTAAGTGCGGGCAAATTCGACTTTTCAGAGGGCAGTTTGTCGTATGGAAAAAATCATCATTGTGGCAGTCGCGGTAATCGCGTTCGCCTTGCCGCTGTTTGGACAGAGCGGTCCCGCGCCGTTACGACTGGTCCAAACGATTCCGCTGTCGGTCGACGGCCGAATGGACCATCTTTACGCGGACGTCAAAGGGATGCGACTCTTCGTGGCCGCGCTGGGGAACAACAGCGTGGAGGTGATTGATCTGCGCGCGGGCAAAACGATCCGCAGCATTACGGGGCCGCAGAAGCCTCAGGGGGTGTGGTACGTCCCTTCACTAAAGAAGTTGTTTGTCGCAAGCGGTAACGACGGAATTTGCCGCGTGTACAACGGTGAAACCCTGGAGTTGATCGAGAGCATCAAGTTGGATCTTGGTCCAGACCTCGTTGGCTACAATCCTCAAAGCAAGCTTCTCTATATAGGATACGGTGGCGAAGACGCGAAGAAGGAATTTGGCAACGTTGCGATCATCGACGCGCGCAAGAACAAGCACATTGGAGATATCCAGACTACCGCCCACCCTGGAGGTATTCTGGTAGATGATGCTGGACGACGCATCTACATCACGATTCCCCAGACTAGCGAAATCGTAGTCATCGACGCCAAAAGCAACAAGATCATAAAAACCTGGCGGGTAACAGAAGCCCAGCGAACGGTGTCGCTGACACTGGACGCGGCGCACAGTCGATTGTTTGTTGGCGCGCGTACACCTGCTCGCGTAATCGTCTATGACACTACCTCTCTTAATAAGGTGGCAGATTTCCCGACTGTAGGACTCATGGATGGAATGTTCTTTGACGCCGCGCGGAAACGTCTTTATGTCTCTGGCGGCGAGGGGTTCGTGGATGTCTTTCAGCAGCAGGACGCCGATCACTACGCACCGCTCGGCAGAATCCCGACGCGGCCAATCGCGCGAACCTCTCTGTTCGTTCCGGAACTCAATCGCTATTACGTTGCTGTTCCGCGCAAGGACAACGAGTCGGCGGAGATTCGGGTTTATGAACCGCAGTGAATTTCTGTGTCAGTTAAGGTCTTGTTCCAGTAAAACAAATTTGGCGAGGTGGATATGAAACTACTTTGTTGCTGTCTTCTTCTGGTAGTGGCAGTTTTGTCGGGGCTGGCGTTTCACAGTTCCGCTCAGTCGGGTCCCCAAAAGTCTGACCCTCTAGTCCATGCGAAAGTCCCGCTACAGATTTACGAGCAAGCACCATTACCTCCGCTCTCCGGGCGTATTGACCACTTTACCGCCGATGCGAAGCGGAGAAGGGTGATCTTTTCTGCGTTGGGCAACCACTCAGTAGAGGTCTTTGATGCCTTTACTGCCACAATTATCCACTCCATCAAGGAGGGTCTCGACGAACCACAGGCAGTGCTATTTATCGACGACCTAGACAAATTGTGGGTTACCAATGCCGGTAATGGAAAGGTGATGATCTATACCGGCGCTGATTACAAACTTGAGAAGACGATCGATGTTGGCGCAGATCCCGACAACCTTCGTTATCACGCGCCAACAAAAACAGTAATTGTAGGTTACGGCGAGGGGAATGTTGCGGGCTTCGCTACCTTTAACGCTGTAACCGGAGATCGCGTTGGCAAGGATCTGATGATCGACGCTCATCCGGAGTCGTTCCAGATCGAAGATCAAGGTTCCAAAATCTTCGTCAACGTTCCGACAGGCGGCGGAGTAGTTGAGTCCGTTGACCGTAAGACAGGAGCTATAAGCAAGTGGCCCCTCAAGGGTGTGCGGGGAAACTATGCGATGGCCATCAATGAAGCGGATCATCGCATCTTCGTTTGTACGAGGAAAATCCCCATGTTCCTGGCCTTCGACACTGAGTCTGGCCGCGAGGTCGCTCGGCTACCATCCACCGGATCTTGCGATGACGTTTACTACGACGCTCGTCGGAAGAGAGTGTACATCCTGGGCGCGGAAGGGTTTATTAGCGTCTTCCAGCAGAACACTCCAGATCAATATGAACTGTTGGCGAATGTTCCCAGCCAGATCGGCGCGAGGACCGGCTACTTGTTCGTGCAGCGCGACAGGCTTTACGTCGGGGTGCCAGCCAGGGGCAATGAGCCGGCCCAAATTTGGACCTACGAAGTGCAGGACTGAGCGCACTACAGATATAGAAAAGGGAGCAGTCCTATGCTGGCGGCAGTGATTGTGCCTGCCGCCTTTGTTTCACGATCAAGTCGGGGAACTTGATCACTTGAAGCAGTTTAGTAACCAAACACCGATGCAAACCGAAGCACAAGCCGACGCCGGATCGCTGGTTACCAGTGTGCCGCCAAAAACCTCCACACGCTTATGGCCCGAGGGTTGGTGGAAGCTGATGGAGATCAGAATCGGCATCATCCCGCTGCCCGTGTATCTCCTGTTATTAGGGTTGCTGCTTGCGTTTGTACTCATGAATAAAGTGACAGATGAGAAAACGCCTGAAGAGATCTCGACGGTGCTTGCCATAATGGTGGTAGGCGGATTTACGTGCGCCGAGCTAGGCAAGCGCATACCATTCATCCGCAGCATCGGTGGTGCTGCGATCTTTGCGACATTCATTCCGTCCTGTTTAGCCTTTTATCACGTGCTGCCCACTGTGCTCCTGCAACCAGTGACTGGATTTTTCAAGAATACAAATTTTCTGTACTTGTTCATCACCGCAATTATTGTCGGCAGTATCCTCGGTATGGATCGCCGAGTGCTGATCAGAGGATTCCTGAAAATATTCGTTCCGCTTGCCTCCGGATCCGTTATGGCGGCGATAGTCGGAACGCTTGTCGGCACGGCGCTGGGGATGGGAGCACGCCACACGTTTCTTTTCACAGTTGTGCCAATCATGGCTGGAGGTGTGGGCGAAGGCGCAATTCCGCTCTCGACTGGTTACGCGCAGATACTTCATCAAAATCAGGGAGACATGTTCGCGCAGGTGTTGCCGCCCGTTATGCTTGGCAGCCTCATGGCAATTCTCCTATCGGGCCTGCTGAATTATGTTGGAAAAAAGTATCCGCAGCTGACCGGTGAGGGCCGCTTGCAACCTGGCGAGCACGACGAGATGGATCCTAAGCAGGAAGAGATCACCGGCCACATGGACGTCAGCCATATAGCCGCTGCTGGCACACTTTGCTTCGACCTGTTCGGATTGCCTGCTCCCGTCGCGATGCTTTTCGTCGCCGTCGTTGTGAAACTGGCCCACGGCGCTTCGCCAAAACTCCAGGAGGGCGCGTTCGTCGTCTACAAGTTCTTTCGTATAGCGGTCGTCTACCCGTTGCTCTTTGCCGTTGGCGTTGCGATCACGCCATGGGACAAGCTTATGTCAGCGTTTCATCTGGCCAATATCATTACCATCTTTGCGACCGTATCCACCCTCATGGCAACTGGTTTCATCGTAGGGCGCTGGCTGAAGATGTATCCGATCGAAACCGCCATCATTAACGCCACGCACAGCGGCCAGGGCGGCACGGGGGACGTTGCTATCCTAACGGCCGCGAATCGGATGGTCCTTATGCCCTTCGCTCAAGTCGCCACCCGCATCGGCGGCGCCATAACGGTGACGCTGGTTCTGATCGTGCTGAGCCGAATCGGATAATACAAAGGGACAGTGGTGATGCTTCAAGAATCAGACTTTGCTTCCAACATTGCGCGCTTTACCGGATTTGCGGAACTCTACGACGCGTCTCGGCCCCACCCTCCTCCAGTCTTGCTTGATCTCTTGACTCAGTTGGCAGAAGTAGTAACTCCAAATTTGGTAGTAGACCTCGGTTGCGGCACGGGATTGTCCTCGCGCTTCTGGTCCACGAGCGCACGGCAAGTTATCGGCGTCGAGCCGACAGATGACATGCGTCGTCAGGCTGAACGTCAGACCGCCGCCACCAATGTTTCCTATCTCAAAGGTTTCTCGCACAGGAGCAGTTTGCCCGACAACTGCGCCGACATCGTGACTTGCTCTCAGGCGTTGCACTGGATGGATCCGCTGCCAACTTTCAAGGAAGTCGCGCGAGTCTTGCGACGCGGCGGAGTCTTCGCGGCCTATGACTGTGATTTCCCGCCGACGACATCTTCCTGGAAAGCTGATGCAGCCTACGGCAGATTCATGGTCCGAGTAGCGGAGCTGGAAGAGCTTCACAACGTGTCGGACGGATTACAGCGATGGTCAAAAACGGAGCATCTGGAGCGAATGAAAGCGAGCGAATGCTTTCGGTTTACGAAAGAAGTAGTGCTGCATCATGTTGAGGAAGGAAACGCCGAACGGCTTATCACGCTAACACGGAGTCAAGGAAACGTGGCCACGTTATTCAAAAAGGGGCTGAGCGAACGAGATTTGGGGATGGACAAGTTTAGAGAGATTACAAACGAGACTTTGGGAGGAAGCGCGAAGCCCTGGTACTTCAGCACCAGGGTGAGATTGGGAATTGTGTAGTGTTCAGCCGGTTGGAGGTTTCCGGATCGCGTCCTCGTTGCAATGGTCGGGATGTTCTGGAGTAACTCTGGGCCTCTCCGTTGATCAGAAGAAGGGAGGTAAGCTTATGAAATTCAAGATCTGTTTTTTCATTCTGTTAGTTTTCTTGCTGTCGGCAACCGCTGTCTCAGCACAGACGACCACGATTGATTTCAACAACGAGAAGGTTGGCGAAGCGCCAAGCGGTTTTTCGACGGCGCTCACCGGCAAAGGCAGACCTGGCAAGTGGGCAGTCATGAAAGACGACTCCTCACGTGATCAGGGTAATGTACTTGCCCAGACGGACTCTGATCCGACCGGGTACCGCTTCCCGGTGTGCGTCTATGACGGACTGACCGCAAAGGACGTCGACGTTAGCGTAAAATTCAAGCCGGTCTCAGGCAAAGGTGACCAGGGCGCCGGCATCGTGTGGCGCTACCGGGACAAGGACAATTACTACATTGTTCGGGCCAATGCGCTGGAAGGCAATGTCGTGCTCTACAAGGTCGAGAGCGGCAAGAGGACTGATCTACCGCTCTTAGGAAAGGGCCGCACCTACGGGATGAAAGAGAAGGTGCCTTCCGGACAGTGGGGAACACTGCGGTTAGTTGCCAAGGGCAATCACTTTGAGGTCTACCATAATGGAAAAAAACTTTACGAGGTAGAAGACCAGACTTTCAAGGAGGCAGGCAAGGTAGGGTTTTGGACCAAAGCCGATTCCGTGATCTATTTTGATGACCTGCAAATCACGGTGCTCTAAGTCAACAATGATTCGTCGTACAGATCATATGTGGTCGCTCACGTTGCTGAGCCTTGCGCTAATCTTAGCGGCCTGTGGCGGTCGCAAACAAAACGCGAATGTTTCAAGCGGAGCGCCCGGCGAGGTGACCATTTATGTCTCGACGGATCGTGTTTTCTCCGAGCCCATCCTTAAAGCCTATGAGCAGAAGACCGGTGTGAAGATCAACGCCGTTTACGACACGGAAGAGACCAAAAGCACCGGCCTCGCCAATCGGCTGCTGGCCGAAAAGAATAATGCGCAAGCGGACGTCTTCTGGTCCAATGAGCCCGTCCGCACACTCGTGCTGAAAAAGCGGGGCGTGCTCGCGCCTTACAAATCGCCGGCTGCAAACGGCATCCCCGCCGCCTTTAAAGACGCTGAAGGTTACTGGACCGGTTTCTCCGCGCGCACGCGCGTGCTCGTCTACAATACGAAACTCGTGAAGCCGGATGAAGCTCCGCAATCAATTTTCGATCTCGCTGATCCAAAGTGGAAAGGCCAAGTTGCTATTGCCGACCCGCGCTTCGGCACAATGTCATTCCATTCGGCGGCGCTCTATGCCGAGTTGGGCGATCAGCGAGCAGACGAGTTCTTTCGCAAGCTGAAAGCGAACGACGTGCATGTTGTGGCCGCGAACTCTGTCGTGCTCGACATGGTGGCGCGTGGCGAAGCCAAAACAGGATTGACGGATACTGACGACGTGAACGTGGCCCTTGAAGACAAGCAGCCGGTGGCGATGATCTTCCCGGACCGCAACGGACTGGGCGTCCCCATTATGCCGAATATGGTCTCGCTCATTGCGGGCGCGCCGCATGCAGAAGCAGCAAAGAAGCTGATTGACTATCTGCTCTCACCGGACGTCGAACGCCTGTTGGCCCAATCAGAGGCCGTGCAGGTTCCTTTGCACGAGGGCGTTGAGCCTCCTAAAAATATTCCAGCAATCAATTCGTTCAAGCCGATGACGCTCGACTATAGCAAAGCGGCTGACCGCGTTGAGGATGTGACGCGTCGCTTGCAGTCGATTCTAGGGCTCTGAGGACACATCTCTATCGTGGGAGTAGCAATCAACAACACGGCAATCCTCAGGCGCACGCCGCTTCTGCCATCGGTGCGCACCGTGACCGTTGGTATCGCTGCAATTCTGTTTGTGGCGCTGTGTGCGCTTCCGACGATCTATATGTTCGTCGTCTCGTTCATCAACGCGAATGGCAGTTTCAGTTTTGCTAACTACCGGCTGCTGCTCACTGAAACGCGCCAGCGTGAATTGCTCTTGACTAGTATTCAGCTAGGGACAGGAACAGCAGTGCTGGCTACTGCCATCGGTGTGCCGCTGGGAATGCTTTTGGCTCGTGCTGACTTGCCGGCAAAGCGTTTCTTTAGGGTGGCACTTGTCGTGCCCCTGGTGCTGCCTTCTTACATGCTTGCTCTTGCGTGGATCTATGTCGGCGGCTCCGCCGGTCTCGTGGCTCAGTTAATCGTACGAGACCTGCTTTCTCGTTGGACCTATAGTCTGACCGGCGCGATTCTGGTGTTAGGTCTGAGTCTCTATCCGCTTTCGATGCTCGCAACCGAAGCCGCCGCCCGGCGCGTCGAGGCCAGCCTCGAAGAAGCGGCGCTCCTGGTTGCTGGCCCGCGCCGCAGCGTGTGGTCCATCACGCTGCCGCTGATTGCTCCCAGTATAGCCGGCGCGGCTCTCCTTACCTTCGTGCTGGCATTGTCAGAGTTTAGCGTTCCCAGCGTATTGCGTGTGCGTGTCTTTACCACGGAAGTCTTCACAGCCTTCGCGGCCCTCTACGATTTCGGCGCCGCGACGGCGCGCGCTACTCCGATGCTTGCGTTGGCGCTGATCGCGGGAATCGCAGTCAATCTGGTGGTCGGCGATCGTTGGCTGACTAGTAGGCGAAGCACTCGCACGGGTTTGACTTTGCCGCTTGGGCGTTGGCGGGCATTGGCAATTGCGGCCAGCGCATTAGTACTCGCCTTTGCGGTCGTCTTACCGCTGATGGTACTGGCACTTGAGGCGGGACGACTGTCGCGCATCGCAACCGCGCTCAGTGCTTCCGTTCAAGCGATAACCAACAGCTTATTCCTCGGCATCGTCGGCGCTACACTCATTTTGGTTTTGGGACTCGCACTCGGCTATTGGCGGGGCAGGGCACGAACTCGCTTCAAAGGGTTGGTCGATCTAGGCTTCATCGTTGTCTTCGCCGTGCCCAGCACAGTGGTCGGTGTGGGTCTAATCGGGCTGTGGAATAGATCTGGATGGCCGGGCAAGGTCTATAGCAGTGCAGCGATTATTGTCATCGCCTACCTTGCGCGCTTTGTGCCAGTCGCGGCGCTCATTCTGGCTGCCAGTGTTCGCCAGATTCCGAAATCATTCGAGGAATCCGCGGAACTGAGCGGCGCCAGTTGGTTGCGGGTGTTCTTCCGTATCGTTCTTCCACAAATGAAAACGGGACTCGCAGCCGCGTGGGTCGTGGCTTTCATCTTCGCCTTCGGTGAGTTGGGAGCAACCGTACTGGTCGCTCCTCCCGGCGAGTCCACGCTGCCCGTCCGGGTCTACACATTGATTGCCAACACCAGGTCGAGCGAGGTGGCGGCGTTGGCTCTCATGCAGGCTCTGGTCATCCTGATTCCCCTCGCTTTGCTCAGCACGTTGGCCAGCAACGGAAGTAAGCGATGAAGCACAGGGAGGGTTTTTTAGGATGACCAGGTTTCCAACAGTTAGGCCGCTTTGAGTAGCGCATTTCTCCGTTTGATAGAAGTCACTAAGCGATATGGCGATCACGCGGCCGTCGATCGCTTATCGATGGATGTCCTTGAAGGAGAAATTCTGGCGCTGCTCGGTCCCAGCGGCTGCGGAAAGACGACGACATTGCGCCTCATCTCTGGACTGGAAACGCCAGATGCTGGCGAAGTTGTGATCGCTGGCGAACGCGTTGCCTCAGCCGGCCGAAACGTGATTGCGCCGCGAGCACGTGGTATTGGTTTCGTCTTTCAGGACCTTGCGCTCTGGCCGCATTTTACGGTTGCAGGCAATCTCGGGTTCGTTCTGGAGTCGGTAGGCTGGCCTAAGGCTGAACGAACGAAGCGCATTGCTGAGCTGTTGCGCCTTATGAAGATTGAGTCATTCGCCGGCCGTTACCCCTATCAGTTGTCAGGGGGTGAACAGCAACGCGTTGCGCTTGCTCGCGCACTAGTTGGCCGTCCGCGTCTGCTCTTGCTCGATGAGCCGATGTCGAATCTTGACACTGATCTGAAGAGAGAGTTGCTTGAAGAGTTGGCATCGATGCAACGTAACCTTCGCGTCACAGCGATCTATGTCACCCACGATCAAGGTGAAGCCGCAGTCCTGGCCCATCGAGTGGTTTCAATGCGTGCGGGAAGGATCGAGACTCGTGAGAGTTGAGACGCTTAGAGATTCTGAGCGAGCAAAGCGAAACTAACGATGAGAAAGGGTCGTTGCGTGCGTGGAGAGAGAACCTGGGCTAAGCTCGCACAAATTCTTCTCACATTTGCGCTCGTGATTGCCTCAGCGAGCAAAATGCCTTGTCAGCAGTCGTCGTCGACTGCAATTCCTACGTCGGCTTTACCCTCTCCGTCGTTATTTACAGGGCCGGTAGCTCCCGGTTCTTCGGGGGCAACAAGTGAGTCTACCGATCCGGCGATTAATCCGCTTACGCTCGATGAAGCGCTGCGTCTCGCCAACCTGCAGTCGTCTGCCTATCAGCAAGCTGCATTCAACGAGCGCATTGCAGCCGAGGATGTAAAGCAAGCTCAGTCGGCGTTTCTGCCGCGCGTGGGTGCGCCGTTGGGTTACTTGTACACATCACCGGCGGTCGGGCTGCTACCGGGAGAACCGCGCGCGCCAAGCTTTATTGCTAATAACGCCGTCAGTGAGTACCAGGGTTATCTAAACGTTGCCGGAGACATCGACATTGTCGGCAAGTTGCGCGCAACGCTTGAGAAGAATCGTGCGTTGCTTGCGGCGGCGCATGCTGGCACAGAAGTCGCGCGCCGGGCACTCGCCCAGGCAGTGGTTGAGGCGTATTACGGTCTCGCGTTGGCCTCCGCGCAACTCCGCGCGGCCGAGCAGAATCTTGCGGCGACGGAAGAATTCGAGCGCATCACTTCGCTGCTGTTGAACGGTGGCGAAGTAGCGCCAGTCGATCTAACACGCGCGCAATTGCAAACAACTGCGCGGCGCGACGAACTCGAAAAGGGACGAGCGAATGAAGTGATAACGGCCGGTGCACTGCGCGTACTATTGGGCTACGACTTTTTACAGCCAATCGAAACTACGGATCTCGCTCTAGCTACGCCGGCTGATCTTGAAATCCAGCGATTAACCGCCGAAACGATCTCACAACGCCCTGAGTTCGCGCAGCTCGAAGCTGAACGGCGCGCCGCCGAGCAGGAAGTGCGCATCGCGCGCGCTGAGCGTTTGCCTAGTCTTTCCTATTCAATTCTCGGAGGCTTTGATACCGACTCACTTAAAGGACCGCGCCTGAAGGCACATAGCGGAATATCTGCGGCTGTGGGTCTTAACATTCCCATCTTTGACTGGGGGGCGAGTAGAAGCAGAGAGCGGCAGGCGCGTCTCCGTGTGCAGATTGCCGAATCGCAGCGAACGCAGGCGCTGCGCGGGTTTGCCCAGCAGTTCTACGCCGCGCAGGCCGAGGCCATCGCAGCTGTTGCGCGTGTCAGGCTGGCGGGAACCGGCGTCGCATTGGCGCAGAGTAATCTCGACGCATCGATCACGCGCTACCGCGCCGGTGAAGCGCAGATAATAGAAGTCACAGACGCACAAACGGCATTGGTTGCGCAGAAGACAGCTCTGTATCAGGCAATCTTTGACTATCAAACGGCGCTCGGGCGCCTTCGACAGGCGGCAGGACAATGACGCAGAACGATTCTGACAAGTTGCGAAATGGAAATTTGAATCCCGAGTACTCTTCGGACGAACTTCCCCCGTTGGATGAAGAGCGAGAGCGAAACCGGCGCTACTTGATGATCGGAGGGTCGGTAGTCGTGCTCATCTTGGTCGTGCTTGTAGTTGCGACCTGGAAATGGCGGCATTCCTCGTCAGAAGCCACCGAAGAAGCAACCCCGGTTGTCAGCGTTAAGGTAGCCAAAGCTGAGAAGCAATCGATCGCTGCGGAAGTGACTGCGTTCGGCACCATCTGGCCGCGGGAAAAGGCTGACGTGGGCGCCAAGATCAGCGCGCAGATCAAGAAGATGGCGCTCTTGAAAAACAAAGTGGTCAAAGCCGGTGAAGTCATCGTCGTGCTCGAGTCGCGCGATCTTCAAGCCCAGCGCGCCGAAGCCGTCGCGGCGCTTAACGAAGCGGTCGCTAACGAGCGCAGTGTAACGACGGGAACGATTCCGCAAGCAAATGCACAAGATGCGAGAGCGCTGCGGGACGCAGGCGCTAAGGTCGCAACCGCACGCGCTACTTACGAACGCCGTCTTGTGCTTTATGAGAAGGGTGGCATCTCGAAGAAGGATCTCGAAGCCGCGCAACTGGATCTCACCACAGCTGAAAATGAGTTGCATCTGGCTGAGGAAACGACAGCTCTTCGGACAAAGTCGCTCAACCCGAATGACCGCGCGCTTGCGGTTGCACGAGTGGCCCAGGCTCAACAGCACCTTGCGACGCTGGACGCCCAACTAAGCTATGCCACCATTCGTTCGCCGATCACCGGCATCGTCACTGATCAGTTTCAATATGAAGGTGAATTCGCTGCTGCGGGAGGAAAACTCGTCACCATCGCCGATGTCAGCGAGGTCATCATCAAGGCCCCGTTCGCTGACACTGTCGTCGGGCAAATGAAAGTTGGGGACTCGGCTACCGTCCTGCCGAGTGACACTTCAGGCGAAGAGATGAAGGGACAAATCTCGCTTCTGAGCCGGTCAAGCGATCCGACCAGTCGTACAGTTGAGGTCTGGGTGACGCTCGGCAACAGTGCAGACCACCTGCGCGCGAATGGCGCGGCGCAGGTTACCGTTTTTGCCAACTCTAAGAATGACGCCATCGTTATTCCCACTTCAGCTGTGACGTTTGAGGCTACCAATGCCAATGAAGGAACCGTGATGGTCGTCGACGACGCCTCAGTTGCTCATGAAAGAAAGGTCACAATCGGCATTCGGACCAAAGACAAGATGCAAATCAGCGAGGGATTGCAGGCCGGCGACACGGTAGTCATCGAAGGCAACTATGCGCTGGCCGACGGCACAAAAGTGGAGATTAGCAAGGACGAAGAAGAGAAGAAAGAAGGAGGAGAGCAGAAAAAAGAGGAAGAGAAATAGGACAATGCTATGGACAGCGGTAGCTGAGCGAGGTGACGGCTTTGGATCTCTGGCAGCCGGGCACTCCAGCAGAACATCATGAGAATAGCCCATCTCGTCTCCAATCAATCGCGCGCGATTATCGTAATCGTGGCGCTGCTATGCGTAGCGGGATTGTATGCGGCGTGGCAACTTCCAGTCGCGATCTTCCCGAACACGGACTTTCCCCGCATTGTCATCATCGTGGACAACGGCGTCGCTCCGGCCTCGCAAACCCTGGTTTCCGTTACCCGTCCAATCGAAGAGGCGATGAATGGCATTCCCGGCATCGCGCGTATCCGATCAAAAACTGCTCGCGGCTCATCTGAAATTAGTCTTTTCTTCAATTGGAACGTCGATATCTTCCAGTCCCTGCAGTTTGTCCAAGCGCGTCTTTCGCAACTGACAGCGACGTTGCCGCCAACGGCTGAAATTCGCCATGTTGAGCGGCTTACGTTCGCAGTCTTTCCCGTGACCGGCTACAGCCTCACGTCCAACACGCGTGATGAGGCCAGTCTGCGCGACATTGCGACTTACACGATTCGTCCGCGTCTCGCTCGCTTACCGGGCATCGCAACCGTGGGCGTGGCTGGCGGAAAAGTGCGGGAATTTCACGTCCGCGTCGATCCCGATCGACTCGTCGCGCACAACGTTTCGGTCCAGCAAGTGGTGGACGCAGTTCGCAATTCGAACATCATCGTCTCTCCTGGACTGATCGAAGAAAACCATCAGCTTGAACTAGTACTAGTTAACGGTCAGGCAAGGAAGCCTGAAGAGTTGAACGGCATTGTAGTCGCGACCATCAACAATGCTCCCGTGACTCTTGCTGACGTGGCAACCGTTGGTGCGGGGGTTGAACCGCAATACACGCTCGTCACCGCTGACGGTCACCCCGCTGCGTTGGTAAACATCAACCGCCAGCCGGAAGCAAATACAGTTGCCGTAGTCGACGAAGTGAAGGCTGAGCTGGCGGCAATGCGTGGACAGATTCCCGGCGACATCAAGGTAGCAACTTACTACGACCAGTCGTTGCTCGTGCGCGAGTCCATGAAGTCCGTGCGCGATTCGATCATTATCGGCTTGCTGTTATCGGTGGTGATTCTCTATTCGTTTCTACGTAAATGGGGCACGACCTTTGTCGCTATTTTAGTTATCCCCGTTACCGTGCTCACCACCTTTCTGGCGATGTGGCTCGCCGGATTGAGTTTCGACCTAATGACGCTCGGCGGCGTGGCGGCGGCCATTGGCCTGGTGATTGACGATGCGATTGTCGTTGTCGAGAACATCTACACACACATGGCGCGCGGCCAGTCGCGTCGCTCAGCAGTGCAGAGCGCAATCTCCGAGATCACAGTGCCGATCATCGGCTCGACGATCACCCCGGTCGTAGTCTTTCTTCCGCTTACTCTGCTCACAGGTGTTACTGGAGTTTTCTTTCGCTCGCTCGCGCTCACAATGGCTGTCGCGCTGCTCACTTCGTTGGTGCTCGCGTTGTCTTTTACGCCAGTACTCGCAGAGCGCTTCGTAAGGGCAAAAGGACGAAACGGCGAAGGAGAAAGCGGCCAGAAGACCCGCGCCGCAGAGCACGAAGAAGAAGTAGTACAGGGCCGGCTACTGGGCGCGATTGTGCGGCGCTATGAATGGGTGCTCGGGCACGCGCTCGATAATCGTGCGCTCGTTCTCGTCTTAATTGCTGTAGTGCTTGCCGGCTCCTATCTGCTTTATCGCACGCTCGGCTCAGAGTTCCTTCCTGAATTTGATGAGAGCGCATTCGTGCTCGACTATCTGGCTCCTCCCGGCGCGTCGCTCGCGGAAACGGATCGCATGCTTCAGCAAGTCGAAGAACTGCTGAGGAAGACTCCCGAAATTGAAAGCTATTCGCGACGTACCGGACTGGAATTAGGACTGTTCGTGACTGAACCCAACAGCGGCGACTTTGCCGTCAAACTCAAGCCAGGGCACTCGCGCGCAACCAGCGAAGTCATTAACGATCTACGCGGACAGATTGAAGAGTCCGAGCCTGCCCTGGAGATAGAATTCGTTGGCATTCTCCCCGACATGATCGGCGATTTAACCAGCTCGCCGGAACCAATCGAGATCAAGCTCTTCAGTGAAGATGCAAACGCTCTGCATCAAAAAGCCGAAGAGGTCGAAACAACGATTAAGAAACTGAAGTACGTCGTCGATACCAAAAGCGGTGTTGTCGTCAGTGGACCTGGGATCACCTTTAATATCGATCCGCAACGCGCGGCGCGCTTTGGAGTAACCGCTGCGGACATCGCAAACGCTGTGACCACCGCAATGTCGGGCGATGCGGCGTCTTCTATCCTGCAGCAGGACCGGCTAATCACAGTGCGCGTCATCTTCCCGGCAGATGTGCGAACCTCGCTCGACAAAGTGCGCGCGTTGCAACTTCGCTCATCATCGGGTACCCCCTTTAGGCTTGATCAGGTTGCCGATATTTACTATGACAAGGGCCAAACAGAAATCGATCGTGACGGACTGCGAGAAACCGTTGCCGTCACTGGCCGGCTGGAAGGTAAAGACCTGGGTTCTGGAATCGACGAGATCAAGAGCCTGCTGGCAAAAGAGGTCAAACTGCCACCGGGAATGACCATTGAATACGGCGGGCTCTATCAGGAACAGCAGTCGAGTTTTCGGGAACTCGCGATTTCGCTCGTGCTCGCGATTATGCTTGTGTTCATAACCTTGCTGATCGAGTTTCGCTCGTATGCTCATCCAATCGCCATCGTTACCGGGGCAGTGCTCGCACTTGGCGGTGTTCTGCTCGCGCTCTTCATTACCGGGAAGACGCTCAACGTAGTTTCATTGATGGGCATGATCATGATTGTCGGCATCGTTGCCAAGAATGGCATATTGATGCTCGATGCGGTTGAAGACCACCTGGCGGCGGGGTGACACACTGCGCGAAGCATTGCTGCGTTCGGGTCGGCGACGCTTTCGCCCAGTATTAATGACGTCACTGGCGGCGATGTTGGGAATGCTACCTCTGGCCCTGGCCCTCGGAGCAGGCGCTGAATTATTACAGCCGCTGGCGATTGCAGTAATCGGCGGTTTAGCGGTGGCGTTGTTGTTATCGCTCGTGGTAACGCCAACGGTCTATTCATTGCTGCGCCGCACGCCAGTCTAGAGAGGCAGTCCCCTTGCCGGGGAGGAGTCGTAAACGATGAGAATTGGTTTTGTCGGCCTCGGGCAAATGGGTAAGCCGATGGCGATGAATCTGTTGAAGAGCGGGGCCGAATTGATCGTCAATGCTCGGAAGACTAACAGCTTTCCGGAATTTGAAAAAATGGGGGCACGGGCCACAACCGACTCGAGGGAAGTAGCCCGGGCTGACATCATCTTTCTGAGCCTTCCGAATGGCGAGACAGTACGAGACGTTCTGCTGGGTGAAAAAGGGATAGACGACCAGCTCCAACCCGGACAAATCGTGGTCGACACCAGCACGATCACGTATGCGACAACCCTGGAGGTCGGCGGGTCGTTGGAAGCTCGCGGCATCGATTTTTTGGACGCCCCAGTCTCGGGAATGAAGACGCGGGCAGTGAACGGGACCCTGACCGTGATGTGCGGCGGCAAGCGGGAAACGTTCGAGGCCGTCAAGCCCTACCTGGAATGCATCGGCAACCAGATCTTCTACATGGGGGACATTGGCAGCGGCCAACTCACCAAGCTGATCAACCAGCTTCTCTTCGACATCAACGCCGCGGCCCTGGCGGAAATTCTTCCCATGGCCGTGAAGATGGGACTGGACGCCGAGAAGGTTGGAGAGGTGATCAACAGCGGCACCGGGAAGAGCTACGCCTCAGAATTTTTTATCCCGCGCATCCTGGAGGGCAACTTCTCCGCCGGCTATCCGATGAAGCACGCCTATAAGGACTTAGTGAGTGTATGTGAGATTTCTGCCGGCGTTTGTCTTCCCATGCCGGTGTTGCATGCCGCGATCACAACCTATCAAGTGGCTTTGCTCCAGGGTCATGGCGACCTGGACAAAGGCGGCCTGATCCGCGTCTACGAAGAACTGTTGGGGGTTAGGTACCGTTATCCGCCCGCTCGGACCGAACCTCCAACTGGAGTCTGAAAATGTCCGAGCCCCCCGTCCTTACGAACTACGGCGAACGCAACTCTTGCGTTCTGCTTTGGATCCAAAGCGTTCGCCCCTGAAGGACATCATCATGCAAACCATACCCCGCATCAATCCGGATGATTTGAATGACTTTTGTGGCGCGGTCTGCGTTGCTCTTGGTGTTCCTGAGGCCGACGCCCACCTCGTCGCCGATAGTCTGGTGCAAGCCGACCTTTGGGGCCACCAATCGCACGGCGTGATGCGCCTTTCCTGGTATGCGGCGCGCATCCGCGCAGGCGTCATGGAAGCAGTGACCAAGCCCGAATTCGTGGTCGACGCCAGTGCAGTGGCGGTCCTGGATGGCCATGACGGGATCGGCCAGGTACTAACTACGCGAGCAGCCGAGGAGGCAATCCGGCGCGCCAAGATTCACGGGATCGGCGCTGTCGCCGTGCGCAACTCCAACCACTTTGGCACTGCGATGTACTTCACTACCATGGCGCCGCCGCAAGGTTGTGTGGCATTTCTTTCGACCAACGCGAGCCCCGCCATGGCGCCGTGGGGCGGGTGCAAGAAAACAGTTGGCACCAACCCCTGGTCGATAGCAGCCCCGGCGGGACGGTACGCGCCGATCGTTCTCGACATTGCCAACACCGCAGTGGCGCGTGGCAAAGTCTACCTCGCTAAACAAAGGGGGCAGCCCATTCCTCTAGGCTGGGCCATCAACGCCGATGGTGAGGCCACCACCGACGCGGCGGAGGCGATCAACGGTATCATTCTGGCGATGGCCGGGCATAAGGGCTACGCGATCGCCACGATGATGGACGTGCTGTCCGGCGTGCTCACGGGCAGTGCCTTCGGATCCAACGTCCATGGGCCGTATCAAACCGAGCACAAGAGCGGCGCCGGCCACTTCATGATCGCGCTCAACGTGGAGACGTTCCTCCCGCTGGACGAGTTCAATACCCGCATGGAAACGCTGATTGCCGAGCTCAAATCGGTGCCTCTCGCCAAAGGCTTCGACGAAGTCTTTTACCCCGGTGAGCTGGAAGCGCGGAACGAAGGGCTTAGCCGTAAGGAGGGTCTGCTGCTGCCCGAAGACACCCTCGCCGACCTGACGAAGATTGCGCGGGAGCAGGGACTGGAATCGCGCTTGCCGTTTTCAATCTCCCCGCCTTGAGCGGTAAGGCATTGTCAACTTAACTCAAGAGGAACAGAATGAGATACGTGAATGAGAGAATTCACATTTTGCGACTTGGTTGATTCAACGATCTAAGTAGCAAACAGCCTCATCCCATAATGCGAATCTCGATATCATCAGTTCTTTATAACCCCGAGCTGCATATATAGATGTCTCCCCACTCGGAAGTGAGAGGAAATGATTCCGAAGACCGAGAGAAAACGTTGCGCATGGCCGGCTGACTTAAACCGTCCCATCGCACGTTCCCGCAATCTAGTCGGCCGATGTGAATTCTCGGCCCGATTGTTCTTATACTTTTGCTGAAGGTGTTCGATACTGGGTAATACTTCGGCCTTCGCCGCACCATAGCTCCGCAACTTGTCTGTGATGATCACACGCGGGACATACCGCAATTTCTTCAATAGTTTGCGGAAAAACTTTTTGGCGGCCCTCTTATCACCTTTGCTTTGGACCAGAATATCCAGCACGTCACCATCCTGATCAACTGCTCGCCACAAATAGTGAACGTGACCATTGATCTTGAGGAACACTTCATCAAGATGCCACTGGTCCCCAGGCCGGAGATTTTCGTCGCAAGTCGTTAGCATAACTCTGGCCGAACTTGAGGCACCATTCTCGGATCGTCTCATAGCTGAGAGCGACACCGCGCATCGCCAGCATCTCTTCAACATCGCGGAAGCTCAAGGCGAAGCGGAAGTACAACCAAACGGAATGACTGATGATCTCGGCAGGGAAGCGATGACGATGGTACGGAGATATGGAGGTGCGCATCAGTGAAGTATGCCGCACGAAAACCTCCGACTCCATCTTCGGCTGTTAACCTGACAATACCTCTTAGACTATTCACACGCTGCTATTTCGCCTGAGCCTTGACGATGTTCATCTTGTCGAGCGCAGCACGAAGGCCGCGCGCAAGCTTTTGTGCATCCTCGTTGGCCCAGAAGTGCATGAAGAAAAGTCGCGGCGTTTCCTCGAGCATATGGCTGTGCAGAGCCGTCACCTCAATGCCGTTATCTCGTAATGCCCTAATCACAGGATTAACCTCGCTTGCAATCAGCACAAAGTCGCCTGTGATCGCTGCTTTGCCTCCACCCGTCGGCTGAAAGTTAATTGCTGTGGCCAATCCCATCGAAGGAGGAACCTCCAGGCCGTTCTCCATGATCTTGTCAGCGCGTGCAACGGCGAATTGGTACACCCCTCCGTTTACTTTCCCGCTTTGCCCCATGATCTGATCGAGTTGCTTGGTATCGATCCCTAAGTCCTGAACCTGAGCAGTGCTGGCAGACGCAGTAAAAGGTGTCTTACTGAGGGCCAGCGCGTCGTGAATGGCTTTGGCAATCTTCACGGCGTCGCCCATTCCGTGGATATGCATGTACATCACGCGTGGCGATTCATGGAGAACATGATTATGCAGCGCCGTCTGTTCGATGCCCCCTTCCTGAAGTTTGCTCAAGACCGGCGTCACTTCATCTTCAGTTAAAACGAGATCGCCCATTGCGATTGTCATGTCGCCCGTCTTCTTGAACGCGACCCATGAACCAAGGGCGAGTGCTGGTTTAAGTTCCACCCCGTTTATTGTGACCTTAAGATCGCTGCGAGGTAGACTGACTTTGTAGACATCGCCCGGTTGCACGGAACCCTCTTTCCCAAGCGCCTGCGCGACGTCCTTCCAATCTGGTGCCGCCTGTTGTGGTCCGGTGCTCGACGGTTCGCTCTGGTTTTGTGGTGCCGAGCAAGCCACCAGCACGAACACAGTTGTTGCTATAAATGCAAAAAGACTCAAGGCAATCGGTCTCGCACAACGCCTGAGCAATGGCTGGATTGTTTCCTCGCGTACTATGTTTGTTGCTCTCTTCATTTTCGCCCTCCGTTATGGTTTACATAAAATGCACGTTTATTGAGTGCTGGTCTCAGTCTTCATACGATCTTGCTGAAGACTCGCGTACAGCGCGTCATACAAGGACGCTGCACACTCCGCAGTTTCG
>WNFK01032700.1_pt1 | contig 21067 bp, 20 predicted proteins | sample 5400281 | NCBI WGS metagenome assembly WNFK01 (sample SAMN13153350, study PRJNA577476) | soil metagenome | isolation source: 20 cm soil on Douglas fir-dominated hillslope | place: USA:California | collected 2013-09-17
CCACCATCGGCCGCCGCGAGATGAAGGCGAGCATCGGCGGTGTCCCGAACTGGCCGAACAGGAACCACGTCATGCCGCGGATACCGATCCATCCGAACGACGACAGCAAGAGCGTGACCGTGAGGCCGAGCTTCATGCCCGTCTGCTGCGAAATCCACGGCGTCAGCGTGTCGATGAGCTCCCGGTAAAGGAATACGACCTCGAAGAACATCACGAACAGCTCCACCACGACCATCTGGACGATGAACTTCCACTCCCGCTTCTTCAGCGCGTCCATCAAGGTCTGCACGCACGCGAAGCTACCCATGACGAGCAGCAGCAGGAAGAAGTAGAGGATCGGGTTCGTGTAGTGTGCCGTCGACTCGCCGCCGACGAGGTCGGCGAGGAGCTCGGTCACCGTGGGCATCAAGGTGTACGTGAAGATGGCGGCCTCGAGCGCGCACCAGAAGATGAGCATCACGAACGCGACCCAGGGCACGCCCGGCGTGAAATAGCTCTGCGTCATGCGGCCGGTCATCGTGAAGGGCATCAATAGTATCTGGCGAATCACTTCGAGCACGAGCTTCGCCACGAAGGTGCTGAACGTCACGGCCCATCCCAGGGCCACCCCGACGAACCGGAACATGCCCACCCAGTAGAGCCACACGGCGCGCACGGCATCCCACCACGTCAGCATCATCGTCGGGATGAACTGCGCGCGCCCCGAGCGGAACGGCAAAGTATAGATCGAGAGCTGGGTGCACCAGACCGCCGCGACGGCGAGCAGCGCCGGGAAGACCAGGAAGAGATATTTCGCGGTGATGAGCCACCAGGGACCCGGGGCGAAGAAGAAGTCCCACAGCATGTGCTGCATCCGAGGGATCCACGCCAGCGGCGCAATCAACACATCCGCCAGCTGACGCCAGGGTTCGGGAATCTGTTGAAAGAGCTCAAACATGCACGCCTCCTTGTGCCCGGGAGCATGGCGAACGAGCGCCTAGCGACTTAGCAAGCTTTCGGCCGCCCGCGTAAGATGGCGATTCCTCGACGATGACCACCTTTCGCCGGTGGCTGTTTGGCATCGCTGAGCGAAATTGGCACGGCCGCGCGGGCACGAGACGCTGAGTCGCCGTTCTCGGGCGTCTATCGAGTCGTATCGGCCGCGACCGCGCCGCGGATTCCGGCGAGCCTACGGACGATCACAACCCGAAGGTGCTGAAGGATTCGTGCGAATCCGGGGAGCGGATCGCTCCACGAGAAGAGCAATTGGCGGGCTCCCAGCCATTGCCACAGCCAGGACCACGCGCTCAGACGCCCCTGACGAAACAGCTCCCAGCAGGGGAACCGGTCGCCGCCGACGACGCAGTGGCGGCCCTCCTTATATGTCGTCACCGGGTCGACCGAGACGCCCAGCGCGTCCCAGTAGGCCATTTCGCAGAGGTCCACACCGCACTCGGCGGCAAAGCCGATGAAGTACCAGGGTCGAGCGTTCACTTCGAGAAGCTTGAACGACAGGTGCGCGAACAATCGGTCGAGGGATTCGACGGCCCCCCGAACGCGATCGAGCGGCACGCTGACCATGTAGGTGCTGTCGCCGAAGTCCGGGGGAAACATGCGCAGACGCTGCCTGACGAAGCGAGCGATGGGCTGTCCGATCCGGTCCACGAACCCCTCCACCATGTAGTGGCAGGTCGGCGGCCCCGGGATATATTCCTGTAGCATGACGTCGAGCCCTCGCCGCTGGGCATCGAGCGCGAGGGCCATCGCCTCGGACGGCGTCTCGAAGTGCAAGCCCTTGGCGCCGTAACCACGACGGAAGGCCTGAGAATGGCGCGGCTTCAGGAACGCGTTCACAAAAGCATCGGCGCGGACATCAGCCCAGTCGCCATCGTTCTCGAAGAACACCGTGCGAGGGTGCGGCACGTCGAGCTGATCCAGGAGTCTCGCGAAGCGCCCCTTGTCGATGAGAGCGTCGAGGCTCTCCGCGGACGCGAGACTCGCCGGGAACCTCGCGGCGACGGTCGGATCGACCTGGGCCATCGCGAGGGCCCACTCATCGCTGGAGGGGATGACCACCATGCGGGCCACGGGCAGCTTCGCCAGAAACTCGGAAAGCGTCGCGGGCGTGGGTCTGTCTCCCCACTCTGCCGGCGCCGCGCGGTGCCACCTGGAGTACGACACAAAGCTGCCGTCGGTCCCGGTCGCGAAAAGCGGAATGCGCTTTCGGCCCAGGCTTCGGATCGTGCTCAGCGTCAAGATCCAGGGACCGCCGATGATCAAAACAGGAACGCGAGGTATGGAATCGCGCACGGCTGCCTCCGGTGAGGCGTAAAGGATGAAGGGAAATGGCGAGGCCTGAAGGAGCCTACAGCATTTCGGTGGAGACACTGATCCTCGCGGCGCTCGTGATCTTCATCGGGTACACGATATTCGGCGCCACCGGCTTCGGCGCGTCGCCGATCACGATCCCCGTCCTCGCACACGTGCTTCCGCTGACCCTGGTGCTCTCGCTGGCCGCGCTCCTCGACTTCGGCTCAGGTCTGGCTCTTGGGTTTCATACGCGCAAGCAGGCCAACATGCCGGAGCTGCTGACGCTCGTGCCGTTCACCGCGATCGGGCTCACCCTGGGCGTGACGCTCCTGGTCAACATGCCGCGCGACGTGACGGTGCGGGCGCTCGGGTTGTTCGTGTGCGTGTACGCGCTCTACGTGATGCTTCGGCGCACGCCGGTGCGACGACTGAGTCGGTGGTGGGCGGCGCCGGCCGGCGTGCTCGGAGGCGTCGTCGGAAGCCTCTTTGGTATGGGGGGTCCGCCGTACGTCGCGTACATCTCCGGCCGAATCCCCGACCCGGCGGCCCAGCGTGCGACCATCTCCCAGATGGTGATCCTGAACGTCGGCCTGCGGGTCCTGGCCTTCGCGCTCGCCGGCCTGCTGCTCTCCCGCCCGCTCTGGATCGCGGTGCTGGTCCTGCTGCCCGTGGCATGGGCCGGGGTGTGGGCCGGCAATCGAGCGCACGTGAGCGTCGCGCCGGCGACGATGGCCCGCACGATCGGCGCAGCGCTGTTCATCACCGGCGTCGCGCTGATCGTGCGAACACTCTAGAGCGCGCCGCGCGTCACATCACATGCCGACGGTTGTCCGAATGCTCCCCATGTGCTCATCGACGTGCGAGAGCAGGCCACGATTGATGAGCTGCTCGGCCGTCATGGGCGGCACATCGGTGAAGACGGTTCCGCTTTTCGCCAGCTGATCGTCGGACAAGCCGCGGAGCATGGCCGATGCCGTCGCGGCCCCCTTCTGGAAGAGCGCGAGCGTCTCCGCGCGCGTGCAGTCAGCGTGCTCCACGGCGTGCTGCGCGTTCATCTGGTCCAGCATGGCCCGCGTGAAGTTACCGCGTGGCGGCGCGCCGGCCACGAGACCGGTCACGATGCCGGCCACCGCCTCCAGTCCCCCCGCCAGATGATGCGCGGTCACGCCCACCGTCCACTTCTCCGCCGCGGTGACCTTCTTCCAGTCCGCGTCGCCTAGCTTCTGAAGCGTCGCCACGGCGTCCCGGGCCTTTCCCTCGAGCTGTGCGGCCAGTGCCCCTGTCTTCGCTCCCATGGATCTCTTCCTCCTCTTACCTATACGTCGAACGCGGCAGGACGAAATCGACACTCGGCAGACGGATGAGCAACTCGGGAGAACGCGCCTGGGGTGCCGTAGCTAGCGCAGCCGAGGACCCGGGTCCATGTTCATGAGGGCCCGGCCGCCGATCGGGTACCACTCCGGCGCGATGGTCACCGCTTGGCCGACCACGTGGAGATCGCGCCAGCACTCGGCCAGCCGACTCTCGCGCCGGTAGGACGTGCTGCCGCCGAGCCGGTACATCAAATCCATCGCCTCACGAGCGCAGTCGGCGGCATGCACCGCGGCCAGCCGGCAACGAGCTCGCTGCTCGAGTGTGGTCTCCTCGCCGGCCGCGACGGTGTTCCACAGCTCGGTGATCATCGCGCTGCGATGCGCGCGACCGGCGTTCAGGATCGTGTCGGCCCGACCGACCGCGTCCTGAACTTGAGGACTGTCGCACAGACGACCGGTCCGGCCGCGGGGCGTCTTCTCGCTCGCCAGCTCGATCAGCGCGTCGATGCCCGCGCGGGCGATGCCGGTGATCACGGCGCAATGATGGGGTCCGACCCAGGCCTGCGCGGGCAAGGCGTACGAGATCCCGGGCCAGCGCTGCCACTGGTTATCGAGCGGGATACCGGCGTGGACCATCATCCGCCGCTCCGGCAGGAAGACATCCCCTCGACGATCCGCGCTTCCGAACGCGCGAACAGCCCGCGCCAGTAGACCGAGCTCCCATCCGGGCTGCGGCGCGGCTGGTCGCCGTCCAAAATCTGGAAGCTTCCCAGCATCCAGGAGCTCTCCTGGCAGCCGGTGCCGAACGGCCAGCGCCCCGTGACTCGATAGCCACCGTCGACGGGCAAGGCCCGGCCGCCGCCCATCACGGCGGTGCCGGCGATGACAGTGTCGGGCCTCTGCCCGTAGATCTCGTGCACGCCGTCGTCCGGCAACCCGAGCGTGACGAGCTGGCCGATGCTGTTGTTGGCCACGTTCCAGCCGGCCGAGCCGGCGGCCTCGGCCAGGAGCTCGACGACCCGCACGTACGTCAGCGGGTCGGCCTGCAGGCCGCCCAAGGCACGCGGCATCACGAGGCTGTAGAAGCCGGCGGCATGAAACTGCTCGACCAGCGCCTTGGGCAAGCGCTGCTCTCGCTCGATCTCGTCGTGATAGCCGCGGACGACCGGCTGCAGCGCGGCGGCGGCCCGCACCAGCGGCTGAGCGTCGATCTCGTCCGGCAGGCGTTGCGCTTCCGAAATCTCCTGCATGTGGAGCGGATGTTCCGCTGGCGGAGCGAAGGTGTCAAGAGGTACTGTCGCTGATCATCACTACCCAGGAGACACGCCCATGTCGCGTTTGAACTTTGGCGCATTCCTCGCTCCGCACCATCCCATCGGGGAGCACCCGATGTTGCAGTTCCGCCGCGATCTCGACCTCGTCGAGCACCTGGACAAGCTCGGGTACGAAGAATTCTGGTGCGGCGAGCACCATTCGAGCGGCTGGGAGATGATCGGCTCGCCCGAGATGTTTCTGGCCGCGGCGGGCGAGCGGACGAAGCGCATCAAGCTCGCCACCGGGGTCGTCTCGCTGCCCTATCACCATCCCTTCAACGTGGCGCAGCGGATGGTGCAGCTCGACTACATGACCGGGGGACGGGTGATCTTCGGCTCCGGGCCCGGCGCCCTGGCCTCGGACGCTCACACGCTCGGGATCGATCCGATGCTGCTGCGCGACCGGCAGGACGAGGCCATCGGCGTGATCCGCCGCCTGATGCGCGGAGAGCGCGTGACCGTCAAGTCTGACTGGTTCACCCTGCAGGACGCCGCGCTTCAGTTGTTGCCGTTGCAGGAGGACATGCCCTTCGCGGTCGCCTCGCAGATCAGCCCGTCAGGCATGACCCTGGCTGGAAAGCACGGCATCGGCATCATCTCGATCGGCTCGCTGTCCGAAGAGGGTCTCAACGCGCTCCCGACGCAATGGGGTTTCGCGGAGGCCGCCGCCGCCGAGCACGGCCAGACCGTCGATCGCAAGAACTGGCGAGTGCTGATGAGCTGGCACATTGCGGAGACCCGCGATCAGGCGCGCGCCGAGGCCCGCGAGGGTCTGCTCCGACATCACAACGAGTACATCACGGCGACCCTGCAACGGCCCGGCGCACATCCGTACAAGAGCGCCGACGAAGCCGTGGACAAGACCGCCTTCGTCCCCGGCGCCGTCGCCACGATCGGCACACCGGACGATCTCGTGGCTCGCATCAAATCGGTGCTCGAGATCTCCGGCGGATTCGGGACGGTGGTCGGCTTCGTGCACGACTGGGCCAATCCCGAGAACTCGAGACGGAGCTGGGACATGGTGGCGCGCTACGTGGTGCCGGAGATCAACGGCTATCTCGCCGGCCTGCGCACGTCTCGCGAATTCGTCGCCGACAACCGCGAGTATTTCAACCGCGCCCGCCAGGCCGTGATGGCGAAGATCACCGAGAACCCGGCGGCGGCCGCCGCGCTCAAGGTCACGAAGTCGCCGCTGCTCGCCGCTTCGTCCAGCAGCGTGCCGGATCTCGACAAGTCATCCGACCGCTTCGCGTCGCGCTGATTCCTCTCGCGTAACGCGGCACGGGGCCGCCCCTCGCGGCGGCCCCGTGCCGGCGCTCCGCAGCGAGTCCGTTGTTCCTGCCTTGGTGGATTGCCCATGCCCGAGTCGGGCGTTCGCCTCATTGAGCCCCGAGGCCCCAACTGAAAAAGTCGGGGTGCGGCGAGAGTGCCTCAGGAGACGCCGATTCGAACGCCAGGAGGGCCAGCGATGTCGAGCCAAGTCCGTGCGGCTGAACGCCAGACCAGTGGACGCGCGCTGCCGGTGGTCGTCGTGGGGCTCGTCCTCGGTCTGGCCCTGGGATTGCCGCGGCCGGGCGACGCGGCGGTGCTCGAGTGCGCTTCGGGAGATGTCGCGTGCCTGATCGCGGCGATCCATACGGCGAATGCGAACGGCCAAGCCAACACAATCCGACTTCAATCGGGCACCTACACGCTGAGCGCGGTCATCGAACGCGACGCCACCGCGCCGTTGTTCCGCTTGTTGCACGTCGGGCAAACCGGCAGCCTGAAGCTCCAGAGCGTCACCGCGCGAGGCGGCCGTTGGGGCGGACCGTCCGCGGCGTTCGGCGGTGGAGGCATCCTCAACCTCGGCACGCTCGTCATCGGCGACAGCATCCTGACCGGCAATGTGAGCACGACCGAGGGGCTGCGGGGCGGTGGCGGCGGCATCGTCAGCCTCGGAAGACTGCTCATCGCAGGGAGCACCATCGCCGACAACACGGCGACGATCGGCTTCGGCGGGGGCGTCTTCGGCTCCGCTGGGGTGACGGTCGTCAAAAGCACGATCAGCGGGAACACCGCGTCGGATGGGGGCGGCGGCCTCTGGACCGCGGCGAGCAGCGCAACCCTCATCATCGACAGCACCATCGCCGACAATCGGGCGGGCGAGGGTCACGGCGGCGGCCTCCTGTCCGAGTCCACCGCCGTCACGATCATCAACAGCACGCTCGCGCGCAACAGCTCCGCGTTCGGCTTCGGGGGTGGACTCTTCGTCTCCGGCGGGATCATCGTCAACGCCACCATCGCCGACAACGAAAGCGACTCGGGCGGCCAAGCTCTCGTGGCCGGCAGCGCGCTCGCGCTTCACAATACGATCGTGTCCGGCCCGTCGAGTCCGCTCAGTCCGCTCTGCCGCGGTCAGGTCAGCTCGCTGGACAACAACCTGTTGGTCGATCCGGGCTGCGCGGTGGCCTTGATGCCCCAGGACCTCACCGGCGACGCTCGCCTGGGCGACTTCACCGACGACGGGAGCCCGGGCCACGGGTTCGTGCCGCTCCTGAAGCGGAGTCCGGCGCTCAATGCGGGCGATTCGGTGGCGTGTCTCCCGGCCGATCAACTCGGACGACGGCGAAACGGAAAAGGCTGCGACGTCGGCGCCGTCGAGGGCACACACTAGCGACGAGAATCGGCCTCTCACGGGAGCGACGCGAAGTGCCCGGGCCGCGCAAATCTCGGACGCGGCCCGATGAGGCATAATGGCCGGCACATGACGATCGCGACCCTGCCCAAGCGCCTGGGCGTCTTCACCCGCCTGCTCGATCAAGCCGATCCCGCCGAGCGGTATCGGCTGGCGACCGAGCAGATCGTCCACGCCGAACGGCTCGGATTCGATTCGGCCTGGATCGCGCAGCACCATTTCCACGAAGACGAAGGCGGCCTGCCGGCCCCGTTCGTCTTCCTCGCGCAGGTCGCGGCCCAGACATCGCGGATCCGCCTCGGGACCGGGATCGTGACCCTCCCGCTGGAGCTGCCGATTCGCGTCGCCGAGGACTCCGCGGTGCTCGACCTGATGTGCGGCGGCCGCCTGGAAGTCGGCGTGGGAGGCGGCGGCAATCTTTCCTCGTACGCGACGTTCGGTTTGAACAGCGCCGAGCGCACGACCTTGCTCGTCGAGCATCTGCAAGTGTTGCGCGACGCCTGGGCGGGGCGGCCGCTCCCCGGGGGCAAGGATCAGATGTATCCGGTCAATCCGGGCCTGGTCGGGCGCGTCTGGCAGGCGACGTTCACGGTCGACGGAGCCAGGCGGGCCGGCGCAGCGGGCGACGGTCTCATGCTGTCGCGCACGCAGCCCAGGCCCGCCGGCGCACCCGATCTGTCCCTGCCCGAGATCCAGAACCCGATGATCGACGCCTACATGGAGGCGCTGCCCGCGGGCCGCGAGCCGCGCATCCTCGCGTCGCGCACCGTGTTCGCCGCCGACGACCACGACGAGGCGCTGCGTCTGGCCGACATCGGGCTGGGACGGCATCGCGCGCGCCTGACGCGGCTGGGCCGCGCGACCGGAGATGGATCGCTGCACGGCATGATCGCCGCCATGGATGTTCATCTCGGCACGCCAGACGATGTGATCGCCTCGCTGAAAGCGGACAGCGTGCTCGCCCGGTCGACGGATCTCGCGGTGCAGGTGCATTCCATCGACCCGCCGCATCCCTTCATCCTGCGATCGATCGAGCTGGTCGCCAAGGTGGTGGCGCCGGCGCTCGGCTGGGGACGCGATGCTGCGGGAGTCCGGCGTGTCGCATGAGCACCCATGAATCGAGGACGATGAAGATGGCAAGCACAGACGCCGACATCATCGATGCGCTGGTCGGAATCACGCCCGGATCTTCCCTGGACGCGATCCGCGCCCGCCGACCCGAGGCGCGCGCTCACGCGCAGGCGACGTACCGCGCGCTGTTCTCGCCCGATGCGCCGGGCAACATCAGCGCGCAGGAGCGCTTCGCGGTCGGTGAATTCGTCGCCGGCCTGCACGGCGCCACGGCGATTGCGGACCGCTACGCCGAACGCCTCGTCGAGAGCGGAGCCTCGGCGGCGATGAAGGAAGCCGTCGACGCGGCGGTCAAGGAGGCCAAGACGCACGGGCCCTACGGCCGTTACCCGGCCGGGCCGCTGAGCCGCGAAGATACCGCCGGTCCGGTCTATCGCGTGGCCGCAGCAACCCGCGGCGCACTCGGTTCACGGCTCGCGCCGGCATTCGAGCACGTGCACATGCTCGTCTTCCATCCGCGCGACGCGGCGCCGGCGGCGCTGCAGGCGCTGCTGGACGCCGGCTGGTCGACGACGGACATCGTGACGCTCTCCCAGATCGTCGCGTTCCTGTCTTTCCAGATCCGGGTGGTCACTGGATTGCGCACTCTGGCCGGCCGCCCCTGACGCGCGAGGTCCCGACATGAGCGAGAAGGTGCTGGTTCCTCCCGATCACACGGCTCCGACCGCGTTCACCCGAGCGCAGCTGGACTGGCTCCCCTGGCTCGAGCCCCTCGCCGTCGAGGCGATGACCGCGCGCCACCTGGCCAGCCTGGTGGACGCCGCGCGCGTGAAATCGCCGTACTTCCGCCTCCTGGCCCGCGATCCGGACGCGCTCGAGGCCAGAACGCGAACCGACAAGGACATCTTCTACAACCCCGACGCGGGCCTGCCGCGGGCTGAGCGCGAGCTGGCCGCCGCCGCGACGTCCCGCTTCAACGGGTGCCTCTACTGTGCCTCGGTGCACGCACGCCACGCCGCGACGTACTCGAAGCGCGAGGCCGACGTTCAGCACCTGCTCGACGCGGGCGTCACCGCCGATCTCGGAGAGCGCTGGAATGCGATCGTCGCGGCCTCCGTCGCCCTGACCGCGACGCCGAGCACGTTCGGGCCGGAGCACGTCGATCGCCTGCGCCGCGCGGGACTCGACGATCTGGCGATCTCCGACGTGATCCACGCCGCGGCCTTCTTCAACTGGGCCAATCGCCTGATGCTCTCGCTCGGTGAGCCGGCGTCGACGGTCTAGCGCCGATCCTTCAGTAGCCAGTCGACCGCGGCACTGCCGTCCCCCGCGTCCGGTCCTGTACGTTCGGCTTGTGCGGACCGTTCAGCTTGTGCCGGCCGCTCGGCTGGCGCGGGCCGCCCGGTCGGGATTCGGCGCTCGATCGAGGTCGTCGAGGACTCGACCGGACCCCTGGATTCGACGGCAGGGCGCGGACGGATGGCCAGCGCGGGCGGCGCCACCGCCGGTTGCGAAAGAATCGACCGCGTGGGAAATGTCCTCGGAACCTCCCGAGCACGCCGCTCCTCCGGCACACGCTGTTCCGGAGTAAGTTTCTCCGCGACCGGAGCCAATCTGTCCGTGACCGGCAACGCCTCGCGAAGCGTCGACGTCGGTTCGCGAGTGGCCCATGCCGGCGCTGGAGACTCGGCCGGCGGATTGGCGTCACGCTCGACCGGAACGGCTGTGACGGCGGGTGGCGTGACACGGCTCTGGACGCCGCCGTCATACGAAGCGTGAACACCGGCCGGCGCTGGCGTACTCGCCGACGCGGATTCCCGCGCGCCTTCACCGAGCGGGGGCGAGACTCCGGTTCGGTGAGGACCGCCATCGCGCCCCAGATGTCATTCACCATCACGCTGACGTCTGGATAACGATGCACTGTTCGCGCTTCGAGCGCGGTCGTGATGATCCGCTGGATGGGCGGCGACAGCGGCGGTGCCGCGGCGAACGGGCTGCCGGCCGGGCTGGCCTTGCCGGCGGTCAGCAGCTGCCGTAGCAGCATTCCCAGCGCGTACACGTCGGCCGCCGCGGTCGTCTCACCGCGCTCGATCTGTTCGGGCGCGCGATAGGCGACAGAGAGCTCGTCGCGCAGGCGAAGCCCGATCGGCGTGCGATACGCGGCCGCCAGCTCGACGCCCACGAGCCGGATGCGTTCGCCGTCGTTGACCATGATCACCGACTCGGGCCCGAGCTGGCCGTGAACAAGCCGGTTGTGATGCAGCGCCTCGAGCGCTTCGCCGATACGGATCGCGACGCGCAGGGCGGTGGCCACGGCCAGCGGACCGCCCGCATCGAGAACTTCACGGAGGGTGGCGCCCTCGGCCCACTCGAGCGCCACGAAGAACTGGCCGGTCTCGGTCGCGCCGTATTCGTAGACTCGCTGCACGCCCCGCAAGGCGTGGGCCGCGGCCGCAAGCGCTCTCGCTTGATTCCGCACCGCCGCCACGAACTCCGCATCACGGGCGAACTCGTCTCGCAGCACCTTCAGGGCGATCGATCGACCGTGATGGGTATCCTCGGCGCTGTACACGACGACTTCGCGGCTCGCCGACGCGACCGCGTTGACCCGGTAACGGGACTTGATGACTGAACCGGCGAGGCCTAGCTCCGGTGGCGCCGAAGATTGGCCCGCCGCTCCGGCCGTCACGTGGCTCGTCACGATGTTCTCAGGAGGATCGGTCCGAGGCCCGCGATACAAAATCTCCCGCTCATACGTCCTCTCGCCGCTCGAGGGTCAGCCGTTGGAGGCCATCATCAAACCATCGCGCGCCGTCGCCGTCAAGAACGTATTGCGAAGGAGAGAAAACACTTGCCGAAGCGGCGACGATGCCCTAAATCTAAGCCACTCAGAACACTCGAATCCGACTTGCGTACCGAAGAGACGCTGACCGCAGGAGTTCCCGAGATGCAGAAGCTGGTTGAACTGGCGCGCCGTACCCTGGATATCGACCAGAAGGCGGCCGAAGCGGCCCGTCGCGACAATCCCAAGACCCTGAGCGCCTCGCTCGACGTCACCGAATCGGAGATTTGCTCGCACTTCGTCGCGCTGGCGCGCCAGCGCCGGGAAAGCTGCGAAGAGAGCCTGGCCCGGTTGCAGCTCGATCGCAAGGGGACGGCGGCGAAGATCGACCTCGAACAAACGCGGGATTCCTTCGCGCGGCTGCTGTCCCCCGTCGAGCCGAGTCTCGAAAAGCTCAAGTCAGACCACGCGACCGCCCTGTATCAAGCCAAGGAGAACGAGGCGCGGACGCTCAAACATCTTCGCTGGTTCCAGCAGAAGCACGGCTTGCACTACCGGGCCGCGTCGTATCCACAATCGCAGTTCTACCACTTCGCGATCGTGGCCGCTCTGGCCCTCGTCGAATGGGTGTCGCTGGCGGCGTTCTACGCCGAAGGCAGCGACTTCGGTCTCTTGGGCGGCGTCCTGATCGCCATGACGCTCTCTATCGTCAACGTCAGTCTCGCGATTCTCTCGGGGTGCCTTCTTCGGTACGTCAATCACCGAAGCCCGCGCCGCAAGGGTCTCGCGTTGACCGGCGTCGCCGTGCTCTACACGTGCTTTCTCCTGGTGACGCTCGCGGCCGCCCACTACCGCGTGGCCACGAACGACGTCGCTCCGTCACAACCGGGGATGTCTACGCCGAGCGCGGCGTCGTTGCCCTCGCCTCAAGTGGCCCAGGACCTGGATCAATGGCGAGCGGCCAGACTGGCGTGGCAGCGCTTCGCCAGGAACCCCGTCGGCTTCGACGACGTCTTTTCCTGGATCCTGGTCGTACTCGCGGTCATCTTCGGGATCTTCGCCTCGTACAAGGGCTACCGGCTCGACGACGCCTACCCGGGCTATGGCGAGCTGGATCGAGAGCTCAACGCGAGGCGGGCGAGCTCCGAGGCGGCCAAGGTCGAGTACTGCCGCCGGGTGGACCAGGTCTTCGATCGCATCCTCCAGGAGCAGGCGCGCCTGCTCTCGGATGTGAGATCGAACATCGAATATTATCAGCAGCTCATCAGCCGGAGCGTCGACGAGCGTCGAACGTTCGTGCACGACGCGGCGGAAATCCAGGACGCGTGCAACATCGTCCTGAAGCGCTACCGGCAGACCAACGCGCGGGTGCGCCAGTCGCCGGCGCCGTTCTATTTCAACAACAGCTTCACGTTCGACGGCCGCCTCGTCGGGCCGCCCGAGGCCATCTCGGAAAGCGAGGAACGACTGTCGCAATCCTACGAGAGCGCCATCAAAGACTTCAGCGATATCGCCCGGCAGAACGACGCGACGGTCCAGAATCTGCGTACCGCCGAGATCCGGCGCCGCGACTACTACTTCAACAAGCTGGAGCGCGACATCCGGGAAAAGCTCATTCGCGAGGCCTGGGAAGTCAAGAGCTGACGCCGTGCCGTTGAGCCACCTGGATCGGCGGGGCATCTGGATTCTGAGCGGCATCGGCGCCTTCGCGGTCGTGTTGCTGGCCACCGTGGTCGGTGTCACGTGGAGCCGCCCCATCATCGGGGCCGACAACTGCGTCTACCGGGACAAACGATTCCTCAGTCGAGCGCCCGCCGATCAAACCGTGATCCTGGTCGACCAGTCGGAGGCCTTGACGGACACACATCGGCGATTCGCCTTGAATTTCATCCAGGACTACGTCGCCGACGACTCGAAGTTCAGCGTCCACTCGCGCATCGCGTTGTTCACCTTCAGCAAGGCGACGTTCGAATCTCCGAACGGCCCGCGGCTGAGTCCGAGCTCCGACTTGTGCCGGCCGCCGTCACGTGGCAATGACCTGTACGAAAACAGCCGGAAGATCACGAAGGATTTCCACCAGCGATTCCTGGCCCCGGTCACCGCCGGTCCCAGGAAATCGGCGACGGAGGGAAAAAGACCCTCATCGTCGTCTCGGACATGCTCCAGCACACCACGGCGTTCAACCAGTACGGGCCTCGCCGCAGTTACGAGGACTTTCTGCGATCGGGATTCGCCACCGATGTGAAGGCAGATTTCCGCGACTGGAACGTCATCGTGATCTATCTCCGGCGCTATCGGGATCGCCAGCTGCAGCAGGCCTCACACATCGACTTCTGGCAGCGATATTTCTACGAAGCGGGCGCCAAGGTCACGCGCTGGGCCGGAGTCGACTGAGCATGACGCGCCTCGCCGCGAGTCTGGCTTCCACGTTCCTCGGCTTCATCGCCGCCGGGGTCGGCGTGATCGTGGCGTTCAGCTGGTGGTCCGGGGGCGCCTCGGGCGGGTCGCGGCATTGGACGATGACCGCTCTGGTCGTCGGACTCATGGTGGTCTACGGAATCGTCCTCTGGGTCAGGTCGGGGACGGTGTACGCCTCCGAGACCGACGGCGAGACGTTCTACTACCTCGGCTTCATCTACACCTTGGCGACCCTGGTCGCGACGTTTGCGCCGCTGCTCAACTCAACGGAGCGACCGGAAAGCCGACACGTGCTGGGGTTCTTCGGTCTGGGCCTCATCACGACGTTCGTCGGGCTGGCCGGGCGCATCGTCTTCGCCCAGGCCTCGTCCGGCGCGCTCGCGAGCCCCGAGAACGACGCCCGTCGACTGGGCGACGCCTATACGGAAGCGGCGCGCGCCATCGAGCGGAGCACGGTTCGAATCGTGCACGCCCAGCAGCGCGCCGAAGGACACCTGAGCGAGTCGTATTCGGGCGCGGTCGAGACGATTCGCATCCTGTCGGGTCGGGTCACCCAGCAGTTCGAATCGATGAGCGCCCAGGTGTTGAAGGACTTCGCCACGGTCATCGAGCGCGTCAGCCTCGGCGCCGAGTCGGCGTTGGGCGAGGTCCGCGACCGCGCCGTCCGGGACGTCGACGTCGCGTCTCGCCAGGCCGTGAAGACTCACGAGCTGGCCAAGGAGCAGGTGGAGCAGCTCACGACCGGAACGGCCGGTGCGGTGCGCACCGTGACGGAGCAAGCGGTTCAAGACGTGGCGCGGGTTGCGCGAGAATCGGCGGCCGAGCTGACCGAGTTCTTCCGTCACACGAGCGGCCACGTCGCCGCCACCCTGCAGCAATTCGAGACGCGTCTCGGGGCATTCCGGTTGCCGCCGGAGGAGCTCGGCGAGAAGCTCGTCGTGGTCTTGACGGAGCTCGCCGAACGCGCCGATCTGCTGCGGCGAGCGACCACGATCGTGGGCGCCGCGTACGGCGAGCTCGAAGCGACCTTGGCCAGCGCCGTGGAGGGCGCGCGTGGCGGCAGCCGAGCGTTCGGCACCCTGGCCGTCTCCGCGGATGCCGCCGCCTCGGCGGTGACGTCGGCGAAGACGAACGTCGAGCAATTCGCCACGCATCTGAGTCAGCTCGGGGAGCTGGCGACGGGCCTCGAAAAGCTGCCCCGGGAGGCGGCGACCATCATCGCCACCCTCGGCGACCTGCGCACGAACATCGGGGAAACCAACCGCGCATGGGCCGAGGTGGCCGGGACGACCGAGGGCGCGAGCAAATCGATGGCCCGAGCGGGCGCGGCGTTGTCCGCCTTCGAGCACGGGACGCGCGCGGCCGAGCAGTCGGTCCTCAACTGGAGCGGCAGCTTGACGAAGGCCGGCGTCGGCCTGCAAGCGCTGACCGACATCACGGAGCGCGCCGTGCGGCTCGGCAAGGACGCTGTCGCCGCGCAGGTCCAGCTGTCCGCACAGATATCCGGACCGCTGGCGGATCAATTGCGCAAGCACAGTGATGCCGCCGGCGTACTGGCCGATCGTCTACAGGAAGACCTCCGGACGTCGGAAGAAGCGGTGAGGAAAGTTCATCACCATCTCATCGACGCGTCGCGCTTCATTCTGAGCAAGGTCGAATACCGCCGGTGATCGGGAGGAGCCGACCCGCCCGGAATCGCGAGATCGCGCTGACGACGCTCATCGATCTTCTCGTCCAGATCATCTTCGTGTTCACCCTCGTACTGATTTCGGCCGATGTGATGGGCAACGAGTCGCCCGAGCGAGGCTGGGTGACGCCCGAGGTCTGGAAAACGCTGATCAGCATCTTCGACATCGACCCCCGGCGCATCCGTGATACGAGCGCCCAGGTCGCGGAGATCAACCGCCAGCACGAGCAGCTCAAAGACGATCTGCTGGCCTGTGACGCGAGAATCGGCGCGTGCGACAAACAGGCGGGGAAAGGGCCGGGAAACGCTCCGTGCCGAAATTCCGCCGGCGTCGAAATGGTGGTGGCGGAGGCGACGATCGACCGCGACGGACGGATCGTCGTCGCGCCGGGACGCGATGCGGCGGAGCTCCAGAACCAGCGACCGCTCGGCGCCGGCGCGATCGGCGTGCCGCTCTCCGCCGAGCAGTTCGGATCCTTGTTCCGGTCCTGGCGTGAACACGGCCTGGCCCGTCAGCCGTCGTGGGCCTTCAAGACCGAAATCAGCTACGACGCCCGCGCCCGCGCCGGCGACTATGAGCCGGCGCGACGGGCTATCGCGAACTACTTCACCCTGTCAGCGCCGCCCAGGCGCTTCTGAGGCCTTGACCGCGTGGCGCGCGAAACGCTCCCGGATCTCGCGTACCAGCTCTCGGCGCTCCTGAGCGAGCTCGACGCCGCCATCCGAGCGCGGTCGCCGAAGCTCGGGACCAGGCAGCGGCTGGAGACCGCTCAATCCAATAGCGGGCTGCACGAAGTGGTGAGGGCCACGCTCCGCTGGTTCTCCCGCCCGGCTGCGCCTCAGCCCGGCGTCCGACGTACGCGCTCCGCGCGCGCGAGATCGCGAAGGTCCGCGCGCGGTAGGTCCTAGCACGGGGCGTGCTGCTCAGGCCGGCAAGATGACCGCCTTGCCCGTCGTCTGCGTGTCGAAGAGCTTGTAGGCTTCCTCGGCCTGCTCGAGCCTCCAGCGGTGCGTGAAGAGCTTTTCCACGTCCACGCTCCGGTCGGCGACGAACTCGGCGCACTCAGCCTGGCCTTGCTTCGAGAACGTCCACGAGCCGACCAAGGTGACCTGCCGGCGCAGAAGATCCGGGCTCACGTCCAGCGTCACCTGACCGCGCTCACCGACGAAGCACGCCGTGCCCCACGACCGCACCGCGCGCACGGCCGCGGCGCGCGCGTCGGGCGCCGAGGAGGCGTCGAGCGTCTTGTGGGCACCCTCGCCATGCGTCAGATCGCGGATAGCCTTCACCACGTCGCCCGACTTGGGATCGATCACCTCGTGCGCGCCGAACGCCTGGGCGAGCTTGCGCCGCCCGGGCTCGACGTCGACGGCGATGACGCGCGCGCCCATGACGACGGCGAACTGCGTCGCGGACAGGCCCACCGGGCCCTGCCCGAAGATCGCGATGGTTTCTCCGCCCTGTAAATTGATCCGCTTCAGAGCACCCCAGGCCGTGCCGGTGCCGCACGCGATTGCGGCGCCGGTGACGAACGACAGGGAGTCCGGCAGCGGCACCAGGGTCGACACCGGGACCTTCATGTATTTCGCATGGCCGCCGTGGCCGCCCGAGCCGTAGACCACCGTGCCCGCGAGGCACATCTGCGTCCAGCCGGCCCGGCAGTGCTTGCAGACGACGCCGCAGGGCTCGTGGCCGGCGATCATGCCGGCCTCCCGCTTGATGCCGCCGGTCACGGCTCCGCCCGGATTGGCCGGAGCGCGATAGTTGTGCAGGTCGCTGCCGCACATGCCCGAGGCCTTGATCTCGAGGATCACGTCCCTGGGGCCGGGTGTCGGATCGGGGAACTCTCTGACTTCCAGCTTTCGGTCTCCGAGGAACACAACGCCTTTCATGGTTCCCTCCGTGGCGACATTCTGCCAGATTCCTTGACCGCCCGGGGACGGCGCACTACGCTCGCACCGCGACACCACAACCACTCCGGAGGATCGTCATGACGGTCTACGAAATGCGGACCTACACACTGCACGTCGGCAAGATGGGCGAGGCGGTCAAGCTGTATACCGAGTTCGGCTACCCCGCGCTCCAGAAGGGCGGCCAGGACAAGAAGCTGATCGGTTACTTCCAGGCCGACACGGGCATGATCAATCAGCTCGTCCATCTGTGGAAGTTCAGCGACGATGCCGACCGTCGCGCGCACTGGGCGTCGGTGTTCGCGAACAAAGATTTCGTCGACGGTTTTGCCGTGAAGTTCCGTCCGTTGCTCGCCTCGCAAGAGGTCAAGCTGCTAACCGCGGCCCCGTGGGGCCCGCATCCCTGAAGCAGGGCTAGCGGACACGCTCGAGTCGACCGCGCCCGCCTGAATGCCCGCTTCATGGGCAGTCGAAGGCTCCTGCTCATTCCTCAAGCAGTCCGCCGGCGCACCCCTCGGCGCAAGTCCGCGTCGGAACACGCGCGCACGCCAGCAACGCAGCGGCATGTCCCTTGCTTTGCTCTTCGCAGCGCGCGCCGCCGCCGTCGCGCTCCCGCGGTCAAGGATGCCCGCCATACGCCGAGCGTCCGTGCACAACCGAGGGGGCATCGATGGACAGAATGGAAGGTCTCGTCGAGCGCGCGATCCAGCGCGCAGTCTTGGGAAGCCTGGAACCGGGGCGCCGGGAGTTTCTCGCCCGCGTCGGCGCCGCCACGGCGTCGGCCGCGCTCGCGTCGGTCTTTCCGATCTCCGCCGCCAAGACGCTCGCGCAGGACAAGCCCGGTCCGCTCGAGAAGAGAGATCTGAAGGTCGGCTTCATCCCGATCACCTGCGCGACGCCGATCATCATGGCGGAGCCCATGGGCTTCTACAAGAAGCAGGGGCTCAACGTGCAGGTCTTCAAGGCGTCGTCCTGGGCGATGATTCGCGATCTCTCCATCAATGGCGAGACCGACGCCACGCACATGCTGTCGCCGATGCCGCTGGCGATCTCGCTCGGCGTCGGCTCGCAGTCGGTGCCGTACGTGATGCCTGCCGTCGAGAACATCAACGGCCAGGCGATCACCCTCGCGAGCAAGCACAAGGGCGTCAAGACCGTCGCGGAGATGAAGGGATTCAAGTTCGGCGTGCCGTTCGACTACTCCATGCACAACTTCCTCCTCCGCTACGTGCTCGCCGAAGGCGGGCTCGACCCTGACCGGGACGTGCAAATTCGTGCGGTGCCGCCACCCGAGATGGTCGCCAACCTGCGCGCGGGCAACCTCGACGGCTACCTCGGCCCCGACCCGTTCAACCAGCGCGCCGTCTTCGAAGACGTCGGCTTCATCTGGATGCTGTCGAAGGACATCTGGCCGGGACACCCGTGCTGCGCGTTTGCCGCCAAGCGCGAGTTCGCCGAGAAGGCCCCGAACACGTTCAAGGCGCTCCTGGTCGCGATCGTCGACGCGACCCAGCACGCCCACGACAAGGCCAACCGTAAGGCGATCGCGGCGGCGATCGCACCGAAGAACTACCTGAACCAGCCGGTCGAGGTGCTCGAGCAGGTCCTGACCGGCGTCTACCCCGACGGGCTCGGCAATACGAAGACCGTGCCAGACCGAATCGACTTCGACCCGTTCCCGTATCACTCGATGGCGGTGTGGATCCTCACGCAGATGAAGCGCTGGGGCTACCTGAAGTCCGACGTGACGTACAAGCAGGTCGCCGAGGAGGTCTTCCTCGCCGCCGCCTGCCGCGACGCGATGCGCAGCGTCGGCGCCAAGCCGCCGGAAACGGCCTCCATCAAGCACAGCTTCGTCATCGGCAAGACGAAGATCTTCGATCCGGACAAGCCCGACGACTATCTCAAGGCGTTCGCGATTCGGAGGACGTGATGCGGCGCGACCGGGCGCGGGTGATGCTGATCTCGCTGCTGCTGGGCACGATCTTCGTCGGCGCCTGGCAGGCGGCCGTCGTGCGGCAGCCCAAGGGCAAGGGGCTGCCGGGTCCCGCGGCCGTGGCCATCGAGGCGTGGGAGACGCTTCGCCATCCGTTCTACGACAACGGTCCAAACGACAAGGGGATCGGGCTACAGCTGGGCGCGAGCCTGGGTCGGCTCGTGGTGGGATACGTGGCGGGCTCGGCGGTCGCGATCATGCTCGGCGTCACCCTGGGCCTGTCGCCGGTTCTCTACCGCGCGGTCAATCCCTACATCCAGGTGCTGAAGCCGGTCTCGCCGCTCGCCTGGATGCCGCTCTTCCTCTACACGCTGAAGGACTCGGGGCAGTCGGCGATCCTCGTGATCTTCATGTCATCGCTCTGTCCCACGCTCGCCAATACGGCCTTCGGGGTCGCCTCGATCAAGCGCGACTACCTCAACGTCGCGGCGATCTTGCAGCTCGGCTGGCTGCGCCGTCTGGTCACGGTCGTCCTGCCGGCGGCGGCGCCGGCGATCGTCGCGGGCCTGCGCATCTCGATCGGGAGTGCGTGGATCGCGATCGTCGCCGCCGAGATGCTGATCGGCGGCACCGGGGTCGGCTATTTCGTCTGGAACGAGTGGAACAATCTCCAGCTGACCAGCGTCATCTTCGCCATCCTGATGATCGGCGCGGTCGGCGTTTTGCTGGACATCGGCCTGGGACGCCTGGCGCGGCGGCTGAGCTACACGGAATAGCCGATGGCGTTTCTCGAGATCGACCACGTCTCGAAGGATTTCGCCGGGCGGAACGGCGACGGCGATCTCGCGGTCTTCAAGGACGTCCATTTCCGCATCGAGCAGGGCGAGTTCGTCGCCATGGTCGGCCACTCCGGCTGCGGCAAGAGCACGCTGCTCAACATCATCGCCGGCCTGGAGACGGCGACCCGCGGCGGCATCGTGCTCGAAGGGCGCGAGGTGACGACGCCGGGGCTCGACCGCATGGTGGTGTTTCAAAATTTCTCCCTCATGCCCTGGATGACGGTGTGGGAGAACATCCGCCTCGCGGTCGGCGCGGCCAATCCGAAATGGGACCGCCGGCGCGCCGACGCCTGCGTCGGACAGTACGTCGGCATGGTCGGGCTCGCGGGCGCGGAGCGGAAAAGGCCGGCGGAGCTCTCGGGCGGCATGCGCCAGCGGGTCGGCCTGGCGCGCGCCTTCGCGGTGCGGCCGAAGGTGCTGCTGCTCGACGAGCCCTTCGCCCAGATCGACGCGCTCACGCGCGGCGCGATCCAGGAGGAGCTGATGCGCATGTGGACGGCGGTCCGGAACACCGTCTTCATGGTGACGCACGACGTCGACGAGGCGATTCTCCTCTCGGACCGGATCGCGCTCATGACCAACGGGCCGGAGGCGCGGCTGGCCGAGATCGTCGACGTGAAGATCGCGCGCCCGCGCCGGCGCGAAACCATCATCGAAGATCCCGAGTACCACCGGATCCGGAAATACGTGATGCATTTTCTGATCGAGCGCTCGCGCAGGCTCCAGGAAAAAAGAGACGGCGAGAGGGACGGCGGTGCAACAAAAAAGGAGGCACGAAACCATGGGACCACAGACGATCATCACGCGTGAGGAGGCCACGGCCCGGATCCT
>WNFK01071839.1_pt1 | contig 21066 bp, 16 predicted proteins | sample 5400281 | NCBI WGS metagenome assembly WNFK01 (sample SAMN13153350, study PRJNA577476) | soil metagenome | isolation source: 20 cm soil on Douglas fir-dominated hillslope | place: USA:California | collected 2013-09-17
AAGAAGAGCGCGGCGACTTTGCTGAGCCTGCCGATGTTTGCCGTTACCGACCAATATAGCCGGAAGGTTTTTAACGACCTTTACTTCAAGCGCTACAAAGGCGTGAAGGAAGATCGCTTGCGCTTCCTTGCCGACGACTTATTCATTTCGGTGCTGAAGCCGGCAGTCTTCCCGGGTGCTTATGAACTGCTTGAGAAATCACGAAGCCTGGGGTTACGCCAGGTGGTCGTGACTGGAGCGTTAGATGTTTCAGTGAAACCGTTGATGGAACATCTGGGCATTGAAGAGTACGTGGCGAACCGTCTGGAGTTTGTTAACGGAGTCGCCACCGGCAGGCTGCTGCCTCCGGTCATGGCGGCAGCAACGAAGGCATCCTGGATACGAGTATTCGCGGAACGTGAGGGACTGAGTTTAAGCGACTCCTACGCTTATACCGACAGCATGAGTGATCTGCCGATGCTTTCGATCGTCGGTCACCCGGCAGCGATCAACCCTGACATGCGCTTGAGACAAACAGCTCTGCATCATGATTGGCCAATACTTAATCTAAAGTGAGCTCTCTTGCTTATGAGATCCACGCTTGCTGTATTCGTCGCGTTAATTCTGATCGGCGGCTCTTCCTGTTCTTACGAGGTCAAACATAAGACGGAGGTTGCAGTTGAGCAAGCGGCGGAGAAGTTTCATCAGCAGTTAAATGAGGAACAGTATCAGACGATTTATTACGAAGCTGATGCCGAACTGCGAAACAGAGTTACCGAAGCAGAGTTTACAGATCAACTTCGGTCGGCGCACGAGCAACTGGGAAGAGTGTCAGGGAAAGTCTATGTATTTATTGATGACAGCGTATGGCGCGCGTTACGAAATGCGTTCGGAACCAAGCGGGAAATCGTTGCGCATCGGAATTTTCCTGCCAGCGATACGATAATGGGAGATGAACAATTTGCATGGGCCGTAGAGAGTGATGCGCCGAAACTCCTTTCATACAAGCTTCAACGGATTTGTAGTAAACCCTGCAGAATAGTCTTCGGGTCACGATAGAAAACAATGGCACTTCAACTAAGACGAAAAACGCACGAATCGGTTGTCTACATCGATCGCGACAGCGCGCCTCGTATCATGCCATCCGGCGAAGACTTCATTCTCGAGGATCTTCCGATTGGCACACGGGTGCTTTATCCCAACCCGCCGATCAAGGGACTGCCGAACCGCGAGGCGGCTATTCGCTATGCGCTGAATCATCCCCTAGGGTGTGATCCCTTGTTCGCTCAGCTCGAACCGGGCATGCGCGTCACCGTAGCTGTTGACGACATCAGCCTGCCGCTGCCGCCGATGGCTACGCCCGACATCCGGCAAAGCGTACTTGAGATCGTGTTGGACATGCTCGCCGGCCACGGCGTAGACGACGTACACATCATCATCGCCAATTCCCTTCACCGGAAGATGACTGAATGGGAAATGAAGCGCATGGTCGGAAAGAAGATCTTTGACGAATACTATCCCGATCGTTATTACAACCATGACGCTGAGTGGGCCGATGGCCTGATAAAACTGGGCGAAACGAAGCACAAGGAACCGCTGACACTGAATCGCCGCGCCGCTGAAAGCGATTTGTTGATTTACGTCAACATAAACCTCGTGCCGATGGACGGTGGTCATAAGTCGGTGGCTGTCGGCTTGTGTGATTACCAATCGTTGCGGGCCCATCACGAGCCACAGACGATCCGCGATTCGGACAGTTACATGGATCCGGCCAGATCAGAGCTAAATCACAAGGTGCACCGCCTGGGCAAGATTGTCGATGAGCAGTTGAACGTTTTTCATATTGAGACTGCCATCAACAATCGCATGTACAAAGGCGACATGGATTTCCTGCTCCGGAATGAGGATGACTTCACGGCTTTTGATCGCATGAAGTTTGAAGCCATGCGTTACTCGATGAGCAAACTACCGCGACCGGCTCGCCGGAAGCTACTGCATTCACGGCCGGCCCAGTACGAGATGATCGCCTGTCATGCGGGCAAGACTGAACCGGTGCACGATAAGATTATTGCGAAGGCGTTTGATCAGTATGCGATTCCGGTAACTGGTCAGTGTGACATCCTGATCACGGGCATCCCGGACATTTCGCCCTATAACGTCTATTCGATCCTGAACCCACTGCTCGTTCAGGTGATGGGTCTGGGTTATCACTTCAACTTTTATCGCAACAAGCCGTTGCTGAAGAAAGGCGGCGTGCTGATCATTCATCATCCTTGCTATGACGAGTTTGATCATAAGTTTCACCCGAGCTATATCGAGTTTTTCAACCGACTATTGCCGGAAACGCGCGATGCGTTTGTGGAGATGTACCGGCGCGGTAATGCCTATCATGGCGCGCATCCTTTCTTTATGTGGTACTGGGGCGAAAACGGTCGCCAACATGTCGGCAAGGTGATCGCTGCCGGAGCTGAGAACGCGCACGTTCCGGCGATGTTGGGTTGGGACCGCGCCGACAATCTGACGGAGGCGATTGCGATGGCCCGCAGCTTCATAGGCAGTTCCGCCCAGATCACAATGCTGCATCAACCGATTATTGGTATTGCCGATATGGAATAGAGAACCGGTTATGAACCTTTCGCCGACTGAGATCTTCAATGACCGCAAGATGTTTCTGATTGGAAGCACCGGCTTCCTCGGAAAAGTTACGCTCAGCATGCTGTTGCACAACTTTCCTAACATCGGAAAGGTCTATGTAACTGTCCGCGCTCGGTCGCAGGAAGAGTCAGAGTCGCGATTTTGGAACAGCGTGATTACGGCGCCGCCCTTCGATCCGCTGCGCGAACGCTACGGCAATGCGCTGGATGGGTTCATTCGAGATAAGGTGGTCGTGCTCGGCGGCGATATCGGCGAGACAAATCTTGGTTACACCGAAGAGCAAGCGCAGGCTATCGCCGATGACATCGACGTTATTCTCAATAGCGCCGGCAACGTCACCTTCAACCCAACTCTCGAGAGCGCCTTGCGCACCAATGTGGTGGGCACACAGAACGTGATTGCCTTTGCCAGGCGGATGAAGCGCCCGGCGCTGATTCATGTCTCGACTTGTTTTGTCGCCGGCAATCGCTCCGGTCCGGTGTGGGAAAACGATTCCGTCCTCGGGTACTTCCCTCGTCAAAACGAATTGCCAGGCGTGACATTCGACCCTGAACAGGAGATCAAGGACTGCGCCAAGCTTGCAGAACGTGTCCGCGAAGAAGCGCGTGATGCCATGATGGTTGCCCGGTTCCGCGACCTGGCACGCAAGCGGCTAAACGAAGAGAATCGCGACGCTGATGACCCGGACGCCCTGGGCCTTGCCGTTGCGCGCGAGCGAAAGGTTTGGACCCGCACTCGTCTCACAGACCTCGGGGTTGAACGCGCCGCCTTTTGGGGCTGGCCGAATATTTACACCTACACGAAATCGCTTGGGGAACAACTCGTCGCCGCCGAGACCGGCATTGTTCGTAGCATCGTCCGTCCCAGCATTGTCGAGTCGGCCCTCGCCTATCCCTTCCCCGGATGGAACGAAGGCTTCACCACTACCGCGCCGATCATTTTCCTGGTTCTGAAGGGCCAGACGCAGATTCCTTCCAATGAGAAGTTAATTCTCGACATCACGCCCGTCGATCAGGTTGCGTCTGTGATGCTGGCAGTGGCAGCGCAAGCTTGTGTTGAGGAACCGAAGCTCGTTCATCAAGCCGCCACGGGCGATTCGAATCCAAACAACATGGACCGGATCATCGGGCTGGTCGGCCTCTACAAGCGCCGCCATTTCAAAGAGAAAGACTCGGGATTCAAGCTGGTCAACGAGATCATGGCGCGCATGGAGCCGCGTCCGGTTTCTACTTCTACTTTTGAAAAGTTTTCGGTGCCGATGTTCAACTCCGCCGCGAAGCGTGCGTCATCGCTGCTTGATCGAGCGCGGCCACGTTGGGGTGGTGGACGAGTCGTCGAAGTAATTGATCGGATGAAGACCACCGTCGATCGGGTTGAGGAGATAACGCACGAGACGACAGAAGCGTTTGAGATTTTCCGGCCGTTCACGATTGAGAACGCTTATATGTTTCGCGCCGATAACGTCCGCGCTTTGTTCGGTCGCATCAGTGGCGATGAGCAGGACTTACTGCGTTGGCACCCCGAGAAGTTTGACTGGTACGACTACTGGCTGAACATCCATTTGCCTGGACTGAAGAAATGGGTCTTCCCGACGCTCGAAGAAGACATGCGGGCGCAGCCGAAACGGATCTACACCTATCGTGACCTGCTTGAACTCTTCGAAACTTCCACCAAGCGCCACGCCACGCGCGTTGCCATGCGCATCGAGCGCGACGGTCGAAATGAGCAATACACCTATGCCGACATGCGTGAGCTGGCTACGCGCGCCGCCGGGTTTCTGGCCGGTGAGGGTATCAAAGTCGGCGATCGTGTGATGCTCGTCAGCCATAATGCGCCCGAGTGGGGCATGACATATTTCGGCGTCCTCAAGACAGGCGCCAGTTGTATCCCGGTCGATCCGGAGAGTTCTGTCGATGAAGTCGTCAACTTCGCGCGCGCGGGCGAAGCGGCAGGCATTGTCATCAGCACCAAGCTTCGGGATGAACACACTGAACTCACGGACAAACTAACTGCGGCCGGTCTGTCACCTAAGATTTGGATCTTCGATGAAGTATTCGAGATTCCGGACCAACGGACCGAAGACGAGCGGCAGGCTCTATTGCCGTCGCGCGTCACCGCGCAATCGCTGGCTTCTCTGATATTCACCTCCGGCACGACCGGTCGTCCCAAAGGCGTGATGCTGTCTCATCGTAATCTAACCAGCATGGTGTCAATGCTTTCCTCGGTATTCGACATGACCACGAAAGACGGCGTGCTGTCAGTGTTGCCTCTTCATCACACCTTTGAGTTTTCCACTGGCTTTCTGACGCCGCTCAGCCGCGGCGCCCAGATAACTTATCTGCCGGAACTCACCGGCGATGCTCTGGCGCGGGCAATCAAGAACGGCCACGTGACCGGAATGGTTGGCGTGCCGGCATTGTGGGAACTACTTCATCGCCGCATCAAGAACAAACTTTACGAGCGTAGCGACTGGATTGGTAAAACTGCCGACACGATGATCAAGGCCAACGCCTGGCTTAGAGATAACACGCCGTTCAATTTTGGCCCAGTCGTTTTCTATCCGATTCACGAGGGCCTGGGGGGTCGCATCCGTTATTTCATCAGCGGCGGCTCGGCCCTGAGCGAAACAATTCAGAAAGACTTTCAGGGCCTCGGTTTCACGATTCTGGAAGGCTATGGCTTAACTGAGGCCTCGCCGGTGCTGACCGTGACGCGCCCTGAGAACCGCATGCTTACCGGAAGCGTAGGGCGTCCCCTGCCCGGCGTCGAAGTAAAGATCTCGGAGCCTGATGCGAGCGGAGTTGGTGAAGTAATCGCGCGTGGCCCAAATGTAATGCTCGGATACTTTGCCGATGAGAACGCGACGCGTGAGGCGCTGGTCGAACGTTGGCTGTACACCGGCGATCTGGGAAAACTCGATGACGACGGAAACTTATTTCTGGTTGGGCGCTCCAAAGAAATTATTGTCGACACCAACGGCAAGAACGTCTACCCGGACGAGCTGGAAGAGATCTATGCAAGTTCTCCGCATATCAAGGAGCTCAGTATTGTCGGCTTGCCGGATGGCATCGGCGAGAAGGTCGCATGCCTCGTGGTGGCGGACGATGAATATGACATCACACTATCGCGAGCTGAGTTGCGACGAAAAGTGGAGGAACACTTCCGCGACGTTTCCGCTCGAACGGCTACGCGAAAGGTGAAGCGTGCGGAAGTAATTACTATCCTCGAGGCCCTGGGATCCAATAACAAGGCGAATCCCGCCGCTCAAAGCGAAACCGCCGCCGGCTCTGAAACGCGCTGGCTGGTTGGCATCGTCGCCAATGTAACTAACCGGGCGCAGAGCGAGATATCCCTGAATTCACGGCTGGCTGAACTTGGTTTTGACAGTCTCATGTTTGTCGAGTTGGCCGCAGCTATCGAGAATGCCGGCGGCTCAATCACAGCGCCTGAACGTTTGAATGAAGCGCAGGACTTGAGAGAGCTGGCGAGTGTTGTGAGCCGGCGTCCAAGTGCTTCATCGAGCCGCCAGGGATCGTCTATACGGGCCGAGAGTCGTCGCGATGAAGACGAGGAGATCCACGTACCGTCCCTCGTCAGCCGCGCCGGCACCAGGGCGGGCGACGTTCTGCAGCGGCTCTTCTACGATAGGTTTCTCGAAACTCACTATGAAGGCCGCTCAAACATCCCGGTACACACAAACTTCATTGTCGCGGCTAATCACTCCTCTCACCTGGATATGGGCCTGACCAAGATGGCGCTCGCCGAATCCGGAAAAGACATGGTCGTGCTTGCCGCTGCTGATTATTTCTTCGACACCAAATACAAGCGCGCGGTAATGGAAAACTTTACTAACCTGGTGCCGATGGAACGGACCGGCTCGCTGAGACAGTCTTTGCGCCACGCGAGTTCGTTTCTCAACCGCGGTTACAACGCGCTCATCTTTCCCGAAGGCACTCGTTCACTGACAGGCGAGATTGCTGAGTTCAAGCCCGTTATCGGCTATCTCGCATTGCACACGGGTGTCGGCATACTTCCTGTTTACCTGGAGGGCACGCACGATGCGATGCCTAAGGGTTCAAACATTATTAAGAATCGAAAAGTCGGGGCGCGCATCGGACATTATCTCGAATCAGCCGATCTCGAGGCCATGACGAAAGGCCTGCCACGCGCAGAGGCTTACCGCCTGATCGCAGCGCGCGTTAAGCATGAAGTTGAAAATCTGCGGGATCGAGCTCGCCGGCCTTTTGACGCAAAGGAATTACGAAAACTTTGGAAGGCGGAGCGGAAAAGAACAGTGGCCAGTGGCCAGTGATCAGTGGCCAGTGGGCAGGGTTTACGGGAGCGACGAATTAAGCTTCCCTTTTTACTGGCCACTGATCACTGGCCACTGACCACTGCTTCCTTATGCCCACAAAGAAACCACAAAAGCGAATTGCCCGGATGACACCGGTTAAGGCTGAGACGAGGCGGCGCGCCGCAATCGAGAAGCGGCCGCGCGCAGCAACACTCGTCACCGGCGGCACTGGTTTTCTGGGTTCGCACCTGGTGCGACAGCTTGTCGCCGAGGGTGCGAAGGACATCCGCGTTATGGCGACCTCCATTCCCGACTGGCTGGTCGCCTTGGGAGTGGAAACACTCGAAGGGTCGATCACCAAAGAGAGCGACGTAAAGCGGGCAGTTGAGGGAATCAGCGAGATCTATCATCTGGCCGGAAAGGTTTCGCGCGAACGCGACGACGCGCCGGAAATGTACAAGGTCCACGTCGAAGGTACGCGATTGCTGTGCGACGCAGCTAACGCTGCCGATGTGAAGACTATTGTGCTCGCATCCACCAGCGGAACAATTGCGGTCACCGAAGATGGAGAGTTGGTCCCCGACGAATCGTATCCGCCGCCGCTCGACATCGTGGCGCGCTGGCCTTACTACGCAAGTAAGGCCTACCAGGAGATGGCTGGGCTGGAGCGTTTCCATGGCAAGGGCCGTCGTCTGGTGATCATGAATCCCAGCCTGTTGCTCGGGCCCGGCGATGAGCGTTTAAGTTCGACGAAAGTTGTACTGGATTTTATGGCCCGGAAGATTAGCGCCGTTCCCGGCGGCGGTTTGAGTTTTGTGGATGCGCGCGATGTGGCTGAGACTTTTCGGATGGCGATGAAGAAAGGCCGCCACGGCGAACGTTATCTTCTGGGCGTTGCCAACTGGACCTTCGAAAGATTCTTTGGCCGACTGGCGCGACTGACGAAAGTCTCGGCTCCGCGGTTTGCCCTACCTTCGAAATTCATGGTGGCCGGCTCGCAAATTGTCGACTCTCTCTTCCGGCAGTGGAACTTTGCGTCTCCCGTCGAGCCGAGTGCGATTGAGATGGCGCAATACTTCTGGTACCTCAACTGCGCCAAGGCCTCGCGCGAACTCGGCTTCCGTCCACGTGATCCGGGCGAGACGCTGCACGATACGGTTTCCTACTTGCGTGAGAATTTTCTTGGCGGCGATGCGTTTGGGAGATTTTGACAAGAGGAAATGCAGAACCCGAAGCGGTAACGACCGGATGTTAGCATTCCATTGCGATTGAATTGCTCGCCGCATTCCGTTCGCTAAGGGTCCCAATTCTGAGCTTGTCGACCGAGGTTAGCGACGCCAAAATCCTTGCCTTGTGCTGAGAGAGATTAGTCCTGCGCTAGGTTCTTTTGTTTGACTAAAATTTGCGTTAAATAGCGTATTGGTGGCGGAACGCTTGGAGCGTCTATCAGCTGCTATGTATTGCAAAGTTTTAATCCGGTAACCTCAATAGCCATACTTGTTCCGCAATCACCTTGTAATACACGGTGTGTAAGCAACACGTTTACTTTCCGGTATTCAGGTTCGCCTCCACAAAAACTGCTGGTGGCCACGCCTTATATAAGATACGGTTCATTGTCGGCCTGTTCTCTCGTTTTTAACTACCTTCGTGTTGACCAATGTCAATGCGGTGACATTGAAACGGATATTTGTGCGATCATCCCGTCTTTCCCTGGTTGCAATTGATTTTAGGGAGGGGTGTTATCAAAAGCGGTCAGAGGATCCTTACCACTTGGTGCTAATGAACCGCGAACGGTGAGGTTTAAAACTCCATCAACTGTTAGGCAATGGTCCCTCTGCTTTGGCAAATTCTACGGGGATCTTGTTCTTACTGTCGAAGGAAGCTTAATTCCTCAAGTTCGCTTCGATCCATTTCAAGATCAATTGTGCGCCCAAAAGCGGCAACGGCAACTCTAACTTTTCGCTCTTCTCCACTTAATTCTTTCACCCTTCCGGCAAAACCTGCATATGGACCAGATTTTATTCTAACTGTGCGCGTCCTGCTTTGATCTCGGCGTTGACGCGAATGGATAACTTCGCGCACAACTTTAATGAGGCTATCTTGATGGATACCAACAGAGGACAATATCTCAGTTAATGGACTTGAAAGATTTTGTGAAAGGGCAATTACGAGGTCACTGGCTTCGATTCGCTCTCTCTGGTCTGCGCGGGCGACGTCCATTGCGAGCTTAAACAAGCTGATTGCCTCGGGTGAGATTAGCGTGCCTTTATTATTATGCCGAGGTTCTCGAGACTGACGTTCCCTAAGAAGATGCACAACTAAATCAGAATCAACTTCCAGTTTCTGCACTACCTTATGCAACAGGCCGCCCTTATCATTCAACAAAGCAAGCAAGACGTGTTCAACCACTATACAGTTGACATTGTCTTGCTGGGACTCCACGACTGCTCGTTCGAAAACAAGCCAGCCGCTGTCGGCCAACCGGTCCTTATAAGTCTTGAGATTAGACATTGGTCGAACTCTCCATCCATCATAGCGTCTTGCGAACAGCATTATTCACGAAGGCCTGAAGAGAGAGCAAGAGTCCGGTACTTTTTGGGTCTAGTTGGATACTTTATCAGTCATTACATTGAGAAACGATGTTTCCATAAGTAGACAGTCAAACGGCTTGCGTGTGAGTTCCTCAAAGAACTCCGTCGCATAGTGCTCAGCTACGCGATCATAGCCGGCTTGCAAGTCCGATTTACTCATGCCTTGGCCCTAACAAGACGCTTATTCGCCCAGCGCCGCATACTTAAACAGACGGAAGCGATATTTTTGACTGTCGCGAATCTTTTTGGCTAGCGCGCCATGTAGAGTTTCATCCCACTTCGAATACTGATCGATAAAACGATCCGCCGCCGCCTTGTCGCCCTGATACTGCACGTTCAAAGTCTGCGCCAGCATCTTGCCGACCACATCGTGGTACTTGTCGTAATGGATACGCATTGTCTTGTTGGCCTGATCGAATGTCAGTAGTCCATTATCCAAAAAGAAATTCCATTGCATGAGCTGCATTGTGTTGTACGGCTGATCGCGGCGAGGCTTGTTATTCTGCAGAACGCGCAAGATGCCGCCGGCATAAACACTCTTGAGCTGCGCGTCGGTGTAGTATTCCTGCTTGCGCAAGGCTTCCGCGATAAACAGCGAAACCAGATCCGCCTTCATCTCTTCCAACACACTCGAATCTTCCTGCAACGCCTCATCGAGGTCGCGATCGTCTTTGGTTCGATCTACGCCCAGGTAGTGCCCCACTTCGTGCCAGAGCGTGCGATAAAAATTTCCTTCCGAGGTAAGGTCTTTCGCCTGATCAGGACCGACTGCCGCAGCCAGCGTTCCCGAGGTTGCCTCAAAAATACTCTGGTCGCGCATAATGTTCGCGCGCAGCAGGATTGTGCGGCCGTAACGGCGGGCCAGATAGCTCTCATTCGGAAGGATAGTGGCGGTATTACCGCCGCGCGATTGTCCAAAATCCGCCACGACATCATAGACGCCAACCGGAATGTCTTCGCGCACCTTTTTGTGATGGTCGTAAGGAAGCGAATCTTCAAGCACCTGCAGGCCCCGCATCGCTTGCCGCAAGGCCGTGGTTTCCTGTGTCCGCGTGGCCAACACATTAAACGCAAAGAAAGTTTTCACGCCATACAGTTCGTCGTCGTAGGTCTCATATGAGCCGATCTGCGCGTTGAGGTTCTTGAAGTGGCCAGTTACCCAGGCGGCATCACCTGATTCATAGTCGTCCGACAAAAGATCGCGCGAGCGATTTCGCAGAAACTTCGCAAACTCCTCGTCGTCCTTCTGCAGGATGTCAGCTGCTTCATTCAAAAGCTCATAGGCCTTCATCAGATCGTCAGCATAAGCGACGGAATAAGGAACTGAGTAAAACGCCTCCCCGGCCCGAGGCACCCTCATGCGCGAACCAGCGCGAAGTTTTGCGCCGGTGAGCTCCGATAACTCATCTTGCAATCCGGGATGCAGCGTCCCGAGAGCGGGATAGCGTTTCATCGCACCCAAATCATCTTTTAAATTCTCGAGCGTCGCGCGTCGCACGACGGTACGGATTCCCATGATCGCGTCACGATGCTCCGGATGTGCGGCCAGATCGTTCTCGATATCCTCCTTCTTAACAGCCCACGGATACATGTTCTTGCCAGGCTCCACGGGATCGACAGGTAAAAACGGCTCGCGCTTGTTTTCCAGGTTCGTGGCAATTGGCCCTTGATTCAAACGATAAAGCGTTAACAGATTTTGAGTTGAAGGCGACGGCCCGCGCTTATCCAATTGCACGAGCTCGCGGTAAGCGTTGAGCGCTTGGGGATGTCGCTGTTTTTCGTAAAGACTCTGGAAAATCTTTCCTACTTCCAGCAGTTTCGCGACAGCCTTACGCTCGGCCGCGCTCAAGTGCGACAAATCAGGCGCCAGGCGAATCGTTTGGGTCTTGTCGATGATCGGTTGGCTCTTCTCAAGCGGCCAATATCCGGGAGGCAGATCCTTTGAAGATTTCATTCGGGAACCCGTTTGCGCCAGGTTGGTGGTAAAAAAAATCAATAGCGTTGCGATAGTTAATAGTTGCTTCCACATAGTGTCTTACCACGTTGCTTAAAATATGTTTCCATTTCCGTCTGGCCACAGGCTTCAAGTCTATCCAGCTTGTGACTGAATCGCTGAGTCCGGGAGGGACCGAATGTTTATAGCACTCGTCTCGTCGAGAAGATTCTTCGCTCCAGCGGAGCGAAATAGATGTTCCGTTAACTCGACGGCGAGTATACTCCAGAGCTTTGGCACGAACTACGTGTCCGTTCGCCTTCACAACAAGGCGATTGATACCCACTCTTGTGAAGACCAATCGGAAATGCATAACGCTGAAAGCGTTCGCCAGCCCAGGGTTGGGCTTTGGCAATCCTGGGAAAACGGATCCTTTTCTCCAAGCGCAACGCTGAAAGAGTTGCGCCAGGTTTGTTAACGGCAAAACCGCGCAACCCCCTCAGGGTTGCGACAATCTCTCTGGTTTTGTTTGAACCCAGGGTTTCAAAGCAACCCTTGGCTGACATTAGCCAACGCTTTCAGCGTTGCTCCATTCTTGCGCACACCCATGAATTTTTCGACTGTTTGTGCAAGCCCTGTCCGATGTTTCTTGCAGCCACTCGTCGCCTAAATCCCGCGCCATATTTGGGTCCAACCTCAGTTTCGCTCGAAATTATTACGCTTCTTAATAGGCACCAGGGTTGCGAGGTGCTGAGCATGCTTCTGCCATCACTTTCAATCTCAGAAACCCCAGCCAGCTACTCTGCGGAATCCAACGGATCCATCGCGAAACGTCAGCTGCGTTTTCTGCAGGTGCGAAAGATCCACTCCTGGTTGGATGGCATTCAACGCCGCTGGCAACGAGAACGACGGCGTCGCAAGGTCGGCCGCGCCTACGACATGGCCCTCGAAATCGCGCGCGTCCTGCCCATCAAATCGCGCGTCCTTGACGTCGGTTGCGGCAATGGCTTCATCACCCATCATTTGTCGGCAATGCTTAACGCCAGGGCGATTGGGATTGACCTCGAGGCCAGGACCGAAGCTGCGATTGACTACCGGCAATTCGACGGCAAGCAGTTTCCAGTTTCGGATCGGTCGGTGGATGCGGTGCTGCTGTGTTACGTGCTACATCACGCGCAGGATATCAGCATACTTATGAACGAGTTGCGACGGGTCTTAAGCTTTGGCGGTCAGGCGATTATTTATGAGGACATACCCGCGGTCTGGTGGGATCGTTTTGTTTGTTGGGCTCACAACCTGAAGTGGCGGAAGCGCACGGGGCCTTGCACGTTTCGTAACGAATCCGATTGGCACGCGCTTTTCAATTCCGCCGGCTTCGACGTCTTAACTGAACGTTCACTATCGCGCTGCCGCAATCTAGCGCACCCGGTCAGCCGCATATTTTACGTACTAAAACAAAAAAGCAGTCGCAGGGGTTACACGGCTTGAAGACGTTCCCACGGACCCCAAATGGCAAGGGTCATTCCGGGGACTTGTAAGTTAACAAATAACGTTTGACCGTCAGGACTAAAAGTAACTCCGGAAAGTTCTTTCATCTCAAAACCGCGAGCAATGTTCTCCGCGAGATCGAAAACGTGGCCTTCGGGAGTTAACATGCGGAGGTGGATCTCTTTCTCATTGTCTTCGCAAATGAGTAGGTTCCGACCTGCCAGACAAATGTTATCCGGCATGTTCAAGCGCGATGGCTCGGCAGGCTCAAGCAGCAAGCTGAGCTGCCCTTCATCTTTTCCGAAAGGAACGTATTGCCAGACCTGCCCCAATTGCTGATCGCCTCCGCTGGTTGAAGTGAAATAGACAACGCCATTCCCGTAGAAACATCCTTCCAGGCGCGCGAAGGTCGCCGCGCCGGCGAGGATCCCCTGTTTGTAAACCGCGAGGTTATCAATATCAGCTGCCGGTGGATCTGGATCGTTGATATCAACCCAGGAGGCAGGCAAAGCCGCACCCGCCTTTTGCTTCGTGCGTGTGTCGAAGTTCGGCCGGTCTTTGATCGCCAGGATCTGTAGCCGGCCGCCCGCTATTAGTTTCCCCGGCTGCGCGGGAATAAACCGGTAGAATCCGGCTGTTGGCAGATCCTCAGTGAGATAGACGATCCCGCTCTGGGTATCGATCGCTACTGCTTCGTGAGTAAAGCGACCCATCGCTTTGAGCGGCACCGGTGCAACTGCTTCGTTGGCTGCGGCTGGAACCTCAAAACAATAACCATGACCCTTTTCAAATCCGCCCTCATACGCGCCGTCAACGTTTTTGACTCTGGTCGGACCGAGTACAGTCTCTTCACAACTGATCCAACTATTCCACGGAGTGGCACCACCCGCGCAATTAATCAGTGTGCCGCTCAGGCTTATGAAATCGCTGACGAGCTCCCGCGTTTTTGGATCGATTACCAGAGTGGTGGTGCCGCCGCCTGCCAGCGGATCGTAGGCATTCGGCCCGATGGCGGCACCTGGCGCACCCGTCTTGACGGAGACTTCGTGATTACGCACCAGTCTTAACTGGTCCCCGACCTTGAAGGCAGCCATGCCGTCGTGTGCTGGCGGCGTGGAACGGGTGTCAAACATCCGCGTTCCTGTTTTCCCAAACACGGTGTATTGAAAATCCTTCGGCAACGCCAGCAGCGTCTCGCCGGTATTATTTGTCTGCGTCGCCACCAGCGGACCAAAGGCCGCTTTCGGGGATGACAGCGAGGCAGGCATTTCGATCAAACCATATCGTCTTGCCAGTCCATAAAAGGCGAGCAAGCCGCCGCCCGTCAGGCCGGCGCTTAGCAGAAATTGTCTTCGGCTCAGGTTAGACAATTCGTTCTCCGAAAGTCAGAAGTAGTGAACTTTTTGTGACGTGGATCGCTAGTGTAAACGCGTCATCTTACTATTCTATTAACTAATTTGGCCACAGTCAGACAGAACGTCGACGAGCAAATCACGGAGTTGCGTAGGGTCCGAATGCTTTGAGAATGTACCGCGAAGCGGTTATGTAACTGGAGCCCACGGTTGCCCCGCCGCGCAGCTACCTGATTGCTGGGACCGCGGGCGTCCCGTCCGCCCCAGGTAGGTTGAAGTCAATTCCCGATGGTTGCGCGCGTCGTACGCAGGCGGGCGGGACGCCCGCGGTCCCAGCAAATCGCTTGAACAGGATCCCAACCTACTCGATACCATCGCTGCGGTCATCAGCGAACATAGACTTAAGAATATCCAGAATCGCATGTCAGAAGTTTGGCGATCAAAGCGTTCTCAGATAATACCGATCTGCCTGTTCATCGCGAGGAAGTTAAAATTGTTCCAGGCTTCGACAATCTTTCCCTCTTTGATCCGCACGATCGCCATTCCGGTAAACTCAACCGGCGCATTGCTGGCGGCCACGCCAAGATGATCGCCAGTGTGCTTCCCTCGCACAGAGCAACGGGCTGCGACCAGATCGCCCTCTGCGATCGTATCTTCAACCACTACCTCGATATCGGGGAAGGCTCCACGAAAAATGCCGTGGAACGGCCTAAAGTCGTCCGGGCCTTTCATTGTTTTGCCGAATTCATCAGAGAGGCCGTGAGCAACCCCATCAGCGGCGAACATCTCGTCGATCGCCTCAACCCTTCCCTGGTTCCAAACTTCTACAAACCAACGTCGTATCAATGCCTTGTTCGCTTCTTGAGTGTTTTGTTCCGGCATGGGGTACTCCTGTCGCTATTCTTCAACGAGGTCGGCGGAAATTGGCGCGTCAGTTGGCCCGGCTTGCTGCGCGATCCGCAACAGCCATTGCAGCTTCTCCGCCTGGTCTTCGTTTAGCTCGGTAAACTGAACACCAAAGCCTTTCATGCTGTGATGTTTGACTTCGCCTTCGAGATAAAGCCAATCGTCGTCCGGCATCAACACGCGGAAGCCGACGATCTCTCCTCGTCTAACTTCTCCGACCGAGTCAAGAAAGCATCCGCCCTCGGAAAGGTCGGTGACGCGGGCGCTGTGGGCCTGCGTCGAGCTATCCCACATCGCATCCAGTCTGACACTTAGTCTCGGTTTAGATCTTCGATCATCCATAGTTGGCCTCACAGAAAAACATTGCTATTTCGATTAAAGACTACAGGAGGACTTCTTCTTCCGTGAGTATCTGGGCGGGTGCGGTTTAGAGTTCGATCGCATCTATCTTAACACCGGCGGCGGGCTTATTCGACATGAAATCTGTGCAGGATTCGATGGGCGATCGGAGTTAGCACGATACCCATGACTCCTATGAATACCAGGCCACTGAATAGCGCGTAAGCCGAGGCGAATAGTTTTGCGCCCGTGGTTGTTATCGGGTTAACCGGTCCCATCCCACCGAGAATCATCGAGGCCTCGACCAATGAGTCAATCCAGTCCAGCCCATCAAGCCAATGATAACCCGCGATGCCAATGAACAAGACTACTGCGATGATGCCGCAGGCCAGGCCGACAGCCGAGGCAAGTCTGCGCGCGAAGACAGAAAACGGAGCGAGCTTCTGTTTATACCCTTCGTATTTTGGGAAAAGCTTCATAGCTGTTACTACGTGGGAAACTGAGTTATTTCGCCCGGCTTGCGCAACATCTTGTCTACCTCGCCGAGGTGAGTCTCTTCTTCCGCAATCATCTCGCGAGCATACTCCTCAAGCAAGACAGAGCGATCGCGTACCAGGTCCAGAAGCCTTTTGTAGAGTTGCAGTCCCTTTTTCTCTGCGTCGAGCGACTCGAGAAGGATATCGTTAATTCCGTGTTTGTGCGTTTCGAGCAGCGAGCCGATTTTCAGTGAAGGGTGTTCACCGAAGTGGGTCACCAGTTCACCCGCAGCATTGGCGTGCGCCAGACACGTAGTAGCTTCGCTGCGCAGCCAGCTCACAATGGGAATACGGCTGTAGCCAAATACCATCAGGGCGTAGTGGGTATACCTGACAACACCGGCAAGTTCGGTCTCCAAAATCTCATTCAACAAAGCTACCGCTGCCGCCTGATCCAGATTCTGTTCTGACATGAGTATCTGCCTCTCATTTCTCTGCGCAACCTTTGGCACAGAGGCTTTCATCACCAAATCATGTGAACCGCCATCGCAAACTAACTGTTTGCGTTACAATAAACGCAATGCCGCCGACTCCAGCCCAAGCTCAGGTCATTATCTACAGTCGTCCAGGCTGTCACCTCTGCGACGAAGCTAAGCGGGCTATTGAAGGTGCTGGATGTCAGAACGAATATACGCTTGAAGAGATTAATATTGAAAGCGATTCGGACCTACTCAGTCGCTATCAGTATGACATTCCGGTGGTAACCATCAACGGCGTCGAGGCCTTCAGACATAGGCTAACTGCGGTAGAGTTTCGGAGAAAACTCCGCGAACTCAACAACAAGTAAACTCCGAAGCCAGGCTTTACCTCAAAAGTCAAAATGCAGTTATTTGGCAATGGGAATTTCATTAATGCCCCAAGGGGGCTACGGCCTCCAGCCCAGCGTTGCCGCTTCGGCTACCCTGGGAACTAGGAAGAAAAGAAGTTTCAACCGCGTCGCGGTTGCGTCCATTTTCTCAGAGAGAAATGCATAAAGCAGACGCAACCGCGTCGCGGGTGAGGCCGAAGATCGCTTCCTTTACCCAGGGTAGCCAAGCGGCAACCCTGGGCTGGAGGCCGTAGCCCCGTTGGGGCATCATCACTGAGAACTTCTCGTAGTCGTCAGGGGAATTCCGACTTAAGGGAAAGCCTCACGAAGCGTGGTTCGCCTTCGTTGTCGTATTCAAATTCAACTGGCAAGCATAATCTTCGATTGACTCAAAAAGCCGTTCACGTTCCGGCTCATTCGTCGACTGCCGGTACGACATAACCAAATCTTTCAGGGTAGCCAGTTGGCGGTATAGGCCGGCGTTTTCGATCGGCGGAGTCAGATAAGAAATCAGCTCGGCATACGAACGACGTTTGGCGATCGAGCCCTCCGAAGGGTTGTTGACACTGTAAATGTAAATGTTGGGCAACTCGCCGATCAATCTGTCGGGCCAGCACTCACTAGACAGACCAATTTGCTTGCCGGGCATAAACTCCATCGCGCCATGCGTACCAACGTGAACGACTGCGTCAACGTTAAGTACCTGCGAAAGGTAAGTGTAGAAAGCCATGAACCCGTGATGCGGTGAGCCGCTACGCGCCATCATCAACCTCATCGGATCGCCTTCGTAACCAAAAGTCGGTTGCACGCCGATAAAGACGTTTCCGAGCTGCAACCCCTGAATCAGCAGGTCACCAGCAAAAGAATTTACACGACCCGGCGCAGCGCCCCAGTCTCCCTCAACCTCGTCAACATAAGGACAAAGCCGGCGATATTCGTCGACCCTCATTCGGTAGGCGACGTTACCGGTAGAGGCGAAGCTCTCTGCATTTCCACCAATGAGCAGTGCCCTCAACTCATCCGGGCCGGTCGGTAACTCAACGTTGTAACCTTCGCTTTGAAGTTTCTTGAGCGTGTCCCAGAGGCTGGGAAATACGTCGAGGTCGGCTGCGGTACCGACGTTTCCTTTGTTGGGAGGAAAGCAAAAAATAGTTAGCGCAAGTTTTAGTTCGGCTCGGGGTGCTGTCCGCAAGCGGTTCCAACGTCGCAGCCGCCGGGCGAATCGTACGCAGCGTTCATCGAGCGCTATCGGTTCAAGTCCGCTGGCCGGAAGCCCTCCATAAATAAACGGTTCAGTGGCTGAGACGTGCGCCAGGCGTCGATCGTTTGCATGTCTAAACTAACAGCCGAACGATAAGGACGATTCAACTGTTGCAGAAACTGCGAGGCAGCTTCACTGTCGTTCATCGCCGGCCCGCCGACGAAACTGAAGCCGGTTAGCGAAACGATTTGGCTGACGCGGGAATTGTCACTTAGCCGTGATAAGTCATCAGTAGTTTGGTCTTTGGACTTAGGTCTTTGGTCTTTGGTCTCTATTCGTCCGCCTTCGGTTTTGACTTTGGACTTTGGGCCTTGGACTTTGGACTGATCGTCGTCAACGAAAAATTTACTCACCGCTTCCCGGTTGTCCATCAGGGTTGAGAGCGCGGGAATCACACTTAGTCCCTCAGCCTCGATAGCACGAATAAGAGCGTCGTAATGTTTGGTTGTCTTGCTGACCACCTGTGGCCGCATCAACAGCAAGCCAACGGTTGATTCAGGACTTAAAGCCAGGCGTTCGGCCTTTGGACTTTCGACTTTGGATCTTGGACTCTTTCCCACGTACCACTTCCGGTAATCGATGAACGATTCGAACAACCCTGGCGCGTCAGGATGATAAATGGCCACTGCCGGCATACGTTCCGGTGGCAGGACTTTCACGGTCGCTTTCTTCAAGCGGTCGTCAGCAACGTATTCTTTCAAAGCGTAAAGAACCATTGTCCGGATGTTGGTAGGAGTAGGCTGGAGGAAATAGCAGAAGATGTTGAGATAGTTTTTTACGTCACGTAGCCCGCCCGCCGCGGGGACAAATTTTAGGATGCCCGGTAGTTTGTCAATCCATTTCAAATACTGGCCATGTCCATGCTTCTTTCCGTCCGGCGATTTGTTTCGTCTTACCTGACGTCCTACCCACGAACCGGTCGAGGTCAGTAGTCCAAGCACATCAACTGATTTGTTTCTTTCCCTTTCCCCGGTCTCATTTTCCTCTTTTCCCCTCGTCATGCCCGCAAGTCGCGAGACATCCAAACGGCCCATGCGTGTATGGCGCATGAGATCCGGCATCCAGTTGATTACGATTACGTGATCAACCGAGCCGCGTTTTCACCATCCATCACATGAATGGCGAAAACCACGTCCGAAGTTTTCAGGTCTCGATCAATCTCGAGCCACACATCGTCAGTCATCGGCGCGCCAAAGTTGTACGCCGCAATCTTCAGATCGAGGTCATATTCGCGGTTGATCTCCCGCTCCGCCTGTTTCAGCGGCGCCAGCAAACTTGAGCCGACGTAGAATACGGTAACCTTCATACAACGCTTTCCAGTGGATTATCCGGCTGGCCGGCGATGTCACGTAGCCTTTCGAGTATCTCCTCATCGGGATTCCAATATCCGCGAGTATGCGCCTCGAGCAGTCTTTTCGTGAGGGAACGCGCAGAATGAGGGTTCATTTCCAGTAACCGGTTGAACATAATCGGATCCAGCACGAACGTTTTGGAAATCTCTGTGTAGATCCAGGGCTCGACCGCATCAGCCGTCGCGCTCCAGCCAAAAGTGTTCGCTATATGATTCTCAATCTCAGCGACGCCGCGGAAGCCATGTTTCAGCATTCCTTCGTACCACTTCGGATTCAGCGTCTTGGCGCGCGTCTCAAGCCGGACAGTCTCTTCCAGAGATCGAATCTTCGTCTGCGGTGAAAGTGAATCGGCCAGGTAGATTGCCGGGCGAGACTTGGTCCGCGTTTCCACTGCCTTTGAAATTCCGCCGAGATATTCGAAGTAATGATCCACGTCAGTAGTACCTACTTCGAATGAATCAAGGTTCTGGTAGGTCGCTTCCACTCGCGAGAGTGCGTCGTCCATTAAGTGGCGCGCTTCGTGACCCTCGAGGGTGCGCCCTTTGGAATCGCGTGTATACGCAAAGCACTTGCGTGTAACAAACAAATCCCCGAGCGTTTCCTCCGTTTCCCACTGCGAATCCATCACCATGAAGTTTACGTTTGTACCGTAGTTGCCCGGCGCATTTGAAAACACCCGTGTGACAGCCTCGTCGAACCCCGCAGTGCCATGCGTCATTGTTTCGGAGAGGTTGCGTCGCACGTAATTCCGATCAAGCGGTTCGTCAAGCGTGGCAACCCGGCGTACCGCTTTATCGAGCAGCGTCATAGTGGGAGCAAACAGATCGCGGAAGATGCCAGACACTGTCATCACCACATCAATGCGTGGGCGTTTCAGTTCTTCCAGCGAGATTACTTCGATTTCAGTAACGCGATTTAGCGCATCACGAACAGGACGAACACCGAGCAACCAAAGCGCCTGAGCCACCCCTTCGCCTTGCGTCTTGATGTTGTCTAACCCCCAGAGAACCAACGCCAGGGCTCGCGGATAGCGCCCATGCTCATCCAGATAACGACAAAGCAAGGCGTCGGCGGTAAGCTTCGCGCGGGAGAACGCCACTTGTGAAGGAACCGAATAAGGATTTACCGCATGTGTATTGCGGCCGGTAGGCAGCACCAGCGGATTCTGAACGATGTCGGCTCCGGGGCCGGGCTCGATGTACTCACCGCGCAAGGCGCGCACAAGCGACTCGATCTCGTTATTCGAGTCAAGCTGGTTTGAAATATTTGCCAGCAGTAAAAACGTCGGAAGCGAGTCTTCACTTTTTACTCCCATCGCCTCGTTCAGCCAGCGAGCCGCCACCTCCGCGCCACCTGAGCAAAACCGTTCCACTGCTTCCGAGACAATTCCATCGACCAGCTCCCGCGTCTCACTTATCGCTGTTTCCTGGAGCAGGTCGTCATAATGATCAATGCACAGAGCCTCCGCGATCAGACTCGGTAGCGCGCGCGCGCCGTGTTCTGGCCTGTCAAACGACGCGACCATACGCAGCAGGCTTGCCTTTTCCTGTAGCTCGGCAGCGCGTCCAAATA
>WNFK01109259.1_pt2 | contig 21037 bp, 12 predicted proteins | sample 5400281 | NCBI WGS metagenome assembly WNFK01 (sample SAMN13153350, study PRJNA577476) | soil metagenome | isolation source: 20 cm soil on Douglas fir-dominated hillslope | place: USA:California | collected 2013-09-17
GGGGGGGGGGGGGGTAGTGACTCCCTAGAGAATACCCTAAGGGTCCTAGACAACCCTCGCTTTAATTGGAGGGAGGGGTTGTTAATTAAAATTAATAAGATAAAAAATAAAAATACACTAGGCTAAGGTATATAGTTAATGGGTTGAGGAAGCTATTAGCTTCACCGCCTGCCTGCCTTAGCATGCCTTAGCATGCCTTAGCATGCCTTAGCATGCCTACCCACCTTAGGGTTGATACGCTAGCCCTATATTAGCTAAGGGGGTCCCTTAGGAGTCCCACCTTTATAATAAATAAAAAAGGGAGTAGCACACCACCCTAAATAACAGCCAGATTTTTTACCTACTTGCGAAGCTAGGGCGAGGAAAATAGATATTAATTAAGATTTTTATTTCTTAAATTTAATATAAAAATGCACAATTTTACTTCTATATTTAATATTATTCTTAACGATGTTGCAGAACCTTGGCAATTAGGTTTCCAAGATAGTGCAGCACCAGGTTTTACTGGTTTAATAACTTTACATAATACTATTGGATTTTATTTAATTGTAATAAGTTTTTCTGTATTTTGGGTACTATTTTCTTTAATTTATTCTTACACTATTAACAAAAACCCGATAGCACATAAATATTTAACACATGGAACTGTATTAGAATTAGTATGGACTATAACACCAGCATTAATTTTAATAGCTATTGCTTTTCCTTCATTCAGATTATTATATTTAATGGATAAACCTGGTCTATATCCTGATCTAGCTTTAACAGCTTTGGCATCTATTCCTGTCAGTAAGATTGTAACTGGATCTACTGAAATAGTACCATTCGGTGTAACAGGTGCAAGCAACAATATTAGACTCAATAAGCACTCACGAGATATCACAGTATTTAATTATGAGCACCTATCACAACTAGTAGGCCATCTCTTAGGAGATGGTTCGATACATTACATGCGAACCTCTGTTACACCGTATTTTGTATTTACTCAAACTATTAAGCGATTTGAATATATCTGGCATGTATATCTGACTCTAAATCCCTACTGTGGTCGATTTCCTCTAATTAATCCTGGGATACGAAAAGGGATTCCTTATCCTTTCATCCAAGTAATGACTCGTAGTTATCCTGCTCTTATTCCATTGCATGAATTGTTTTATCAAATAAATGTAAATGGTAGTAATTACAAAAAAATTATTACTACAGATCTACTACAATATCTCAATCCAATATCTCTTGCTTATTGAGCAATGGATGACGGATCTTGGACTCCGAGTGGCTTCTATTTTCATACAGAAGGTTTCACATTTAAAGAATGTTACCTATTGGTAGCCATGCTTCATTACCGTTTTGGTTTTTTTAGTACAATCCAACAACATGCAGGCAAACCTATGATTAAGATTGCAGGTAAGTCTATGCCCTTATTTCGAAATATTGTTACTCCGCATTACCACCAATCAATGCTATATAAGCTAGATCCTAAAAAGACAAAACTTCGTCCCCTTTAGCTGGAAGGCTAATTGAATAATTACGCTATATGCTGGGAACTCTTTAAGCTAAAAGGTACCTATAATTCTAGGAAGTATAAGTGAAAATCCTAGAGATATTCCTATAGAAAAAAAAACTCTATAGGGTAATAGACAATCAGCAGGAAACCAAATTGTATATCCAATACAAGAGTAGGATCCTCAGAGACTACACGCGTAACATCCACCTAATCTCTCGTGTATAGCACGACCCCTGATAGGGATGATGATATAGTCCAACTCTTCTCTTTACTAAAAATATTGAGGAGTAAAGGAAGTAATTTCTCCAACATTAACTATAAAAGTAGTAGGTTTCTGGACTATTCCTATCCTTACCCTTTTTCTTTTTAAGTGTAAGGTGGGTAGAGTAGGTGGCCTAAAATTATATATATTAAATAAAATGAAAGACACCATTTTTAATGGTAAAAAAAATAATATGTATCATCAAACTATATTAAATAAAAACACCTTAAAAAATATAAATAAATTTAAGATTAGATTATCTTCTTCTCAGAAGGCACTACTAAATATAAAGGATTATTTAATTTTTCCGTATAGATTAAGCTTGAATCAAAACCAACGCAAAAACTATCACATAAGTAATATAAGAGCTGTTAACAGAATAGGTCCACATAATGAAGATGTAGTATCTGTTATTATAGGATCTCTATTAGGCGACGCTAATGCAAATAATAGATCTGGAGAAGGTGTTAGAATATGTTACAGACAAAGTATTCGGCACAAAGAGTATTTGTTTTGGTTATATTTTTTTTACTATAATAGGGGTTACACAAGTAATCTTCAACCCAGACAATATACTAGAACAATTCAAAGTAAAGAAGGCAAAATATATTATGGTTATGAATTTAACACCTTTACTTTTAGAAGTTTTAGTTGGATACATGGTATGTTTTATAACAACGGCAGAAAAGTAATACCCAAAAATATATATGAATATTTAACACCATTAGCATTAGCAGTGTGGATAATGGATGATGGTGGTTTAGCTAATTATGGTATTAGAATCGCAGTTAATTGTTTTAAATTTAAAGAAGTTGAACTATTACAGGATGTACTAAAATCTAAGTATAAATTAGAAACAACTATTAAAAATAAAAATAACAATCTAAATATAAAAGACCAATATTCTTTATATATAAAAAAACAATTTGTTAATAATTTAATAAATATAGTTGGACCTTATATACATTTTAGTATGTTACATAAACTAGGTTCAGCTAAATAATACATATTCAAGTTCTTTCAACCCACACACATATATATAATAGTCGTGAAAATTAATATATAATTATTTTTCTAAGATTTCGACGGGAATCTTACCTAATTTAAGTATTTAAATAGGTGGCGATGCGAGTGAAAACAGTTAAAATACTATATATAATAATACCGGATATAGTACTAGACTGTCAGTAAGTGGTTTATTTTTTTCTTCGCTTATTGCAACAGACTGGGTCACTTGTGGGTGCTAATTTTTTATTTATAAATAAAATTAGTGCTTAATGTACAGTCGAACATAAGGTTTAATTTAAACCTTAACCAGCTATTACCTATTTGTATTTATTATTTAAATTCAAACTCTAGGCAATTTAATACTAAAATTATTACTTCTAATAGAGTTGGACCTCATAATTTAGATGTTATTAGTGTATTAGTAGGTTGTCTTATCGGAGATGCTTATTATTCCAAAAGTTAAAATATAATAGAAGTTACTACTACCCGTTTTAAACTTAGTACTAGAATAAAGACTATTTATTAGGTATTTTATTTATATGATTTATTTTTAATTTAGTAAACTGAATCAGGACCTAGGCTATATTAAACAATCCTTATTAAGCAAATCCTAAGGGACTAAAAAATATTACTTAGGAATACGAAAATCTAACATTTAGTAGTTTAAATTGGATGTATGATTTGTTCTATCTTAATTTAACACAGAATTTATGCTTAAATTAGTAATTATTTTACACCTTTGTTCAAACTATCTTTACTACTCAGATGGTGTGTGGTAGTCCGCCCCTTATTAGGACAAGGGCCTAAAGTGTTAGATTCGCTAATAATAATTTTACTTTACCAGAAGTTGATTTATTAAGAGCTATCTTTAAAACTAAGTTCGATTTAGTAAGTACAATTCAATTAATAAACAAAATACCTTAGAGGAGGTAATAGACCTCAGGATAAAGATTCTATTTATTTAAAAGTGGCTTCTTTGCCTCCAACGGATTAAGAGAATTAGTTTAACCATTTATGATCCCTCTAATGAAATATAAATTAGGATTATAATTAAAATTGCCTAGTTGTATAAGCTTTATAAGACGATTAGTTTCTATTTTTTCTTTTGTTTAATATCTTCACCTTTAACTTAATAGTTTGGTTGTTACACCAATGGTATTGGTCTTACGAGTATTCAGATTTTATTACAGATAGTGGTGAATCTATAGATTTTGATTCTTATATGTTGCCTGTTTATCGATCTGGGAAATCGATATCGTGGGCTAAACTATCAAACTCCGGAGACACCCTAATGATCATAGTACCAAGCCATAATGGAAACGTTATGAGTGGCCAGAATAATTACCTGGGTATGGTAACAAGCTATGATATGAACGAAAGTGAAATGGGTTATCGCGGATCTAAATCCAGCGCTATTGCCCTGGTAAAAGAGCAACGAGTGGACGGTAGTTGTTTCATTAATAATAAAAAAATTAATTAAATTAAGGTGCACTCTAATGGCCCCTGTAAGGGGGTATCAAACTGAAATCCTTTCTAACAAAAATAATGTATCTGAAAATGTAGTTCTTACAAAAAGACCATAGTTAAATAAACTAGATCCTTGGTTTAGGACTGGATTTGTTGATGCTGAAGGTTATTTTAGTATTGAATGATATAAAGATTCTAAAGCTAAATTTAAGTATACTCCTAGTTGAGTTTGTGGTATTAACTTACATTAAAAAGATTTACCTATTCTTCTAAGTTTTAAGGATACATTAGGAGTGGGAACTTTAAGTACTTTAGGGAAAGTAAGTAGTTATACAGTTAAAACATTTAAAGATCTTGCAGTTATTGTTAACCAATTTAAACTATATCCTCTAGTTTCCAGCAAATATCTTGTGTATCAATATTGGTTACAAGCTTATAATATTATGGCAACAAAAGAACATTTTAATTATTCGCTTAGGCGAGTATGACAAAATTGGCTGCATTAAAAATTTTAACTAATCTCGGTTTATCTTATTTGTTGTAAGAAGCTTTCCCTGATTGTAAGGTTTATTTAATTGATACTATGTCTGACATTTTTAGGGGTATTCCTCATGGAATGTGGGTAGCAGGATTTGCTAGGGAGATGGATCTTTTTATACTAAGTTGACACAGTATAAATAAACAATTCATACAGTATGTGTTTTTAAAATAACTCTTCATCTTAAAGATACTGCCTTATTAGAAGGTTTATACGATTATCTTTCCAAATACTTTCCAAATATTTCTTTCAACAAATATAATTCAAGAACAAATAAAGGTATTTTTTTTTCAAAACAAACTGTAAGTTTAAATATTTCAAATATTCGGGATATAGGTAATATTGTAATTCCTTTTTTTGAAGTATATCCAGTCTTAGGAGTAAAGAAAATGGATTATAACGATTTTATAAATATTTCTAAAATTATTTTATCAAAAGGTCAATACAGTCCAGAGGGTTTGGGCCAAATCCAACAAATTAGGGGAAATCTGAATGATAAACGAACAGTATTTTAACTTTGGGTTTTAACAGATAAATTTTGTTTGATAAATTCAGTTAGCCATGGAATCTGATTTAGAATTAGGTCAATTTAGATTATTAGATGTAGATAATAGATTAATTATACCCGTTGATTGCCATATAAGATTAATTGTAACTGGTGCTGATGTATTACATTCTTTTGCTGTACCCTCTTTAGGATTAAAACTAGATGCTGTGCCGGGTAGACTTAACCAATTGTCTTTCCTAGCTGAGAGACCTGGTACATTTTATGGTCAGTGCTCAGAAATATGCGGTGTATGGCATGGGTTCATGCCAATTGTTGTAGAGGCAGTGCCTTCTCCTGATTTCCTTATATGGATCGATTCATTTACTCAAAATTAACCCCCCCCCCCGCAAGATTTAGTGGAATATTTATCAGCTAAGGCAGTTGCTTTGTGCTAAGGCAGGAAACTTATTACTGTAAAATATTCAAAAGATCGAGAAGAACCTATTAAGTTAAGTGAACCTAATATTCCTGTTCATTTCTCTCCTTGGTTTGTAGTAGGATTACGTTAAGCTGAAGCTTGCTTTGATATAACTATTCAAAAATCCGAAACCACTAAAAGCGGATTTAGTGTTAATATTAGATTTAGATTATCATGCCATAAACGAGATATTGTTTTACTTTATATGATTAAAACCTATTTTAACTTTGGAATTATTCTGAAAATAGAGATCAAAGGTTGTTTAGAATATACCGTATCAGACAAAAATAGTAGTTCAAATATAAGAATTCCTTTTTTTAATAAGTATCCTTTAAGAGGTACAAAATTATTAGATTATTTAGATTGGGTTCAAACGCAAATGTTTGGATATTGTAAAAAATAAAGAACATTTAACTTATCACTGCCTCCCCTCAAAAGGCAGGGACTTAGCACTCCCTCCCCTCAAAAGGCAGGGACTTAGCACTCCCCTCCCCTAAGCAAAAAGGCAGGGTAGCTGCGCAACTGCTTAGGCAGGGGGGGGGGTGCTAAGTCCCTTAGGGGAGGGGCTGTTGGTCTAAATAAAATTAGACTAATTAAAACTTATTTAAATACAGTAGAGTTTTAATAATGATGCCTTAGTTAAACATAGCACTATTAAGCCAAAATAAACCAGGGTATGTTAGTTTATTTCCAAAATATATTAGTGGTTTACTAGTAGGTAAGATTACTTAACTAAAAAAAAGGATTTCCCTAGTTTAGGTAAAATAAAATTAGATTTAACACAACATATAAATAATTATTTATTATTACAATCCATTAAAGATTATTTTAATGTTGAAAATTTTGTAATTTCAAAAATTAATAAAGAAATGATTTCTTTGAATTGTGGTTCTGAATATACGGTGTTTCAGATTCTTCTACCTTTATTTGAAAAATAGCCTATTTATGGTATTAAAGCTATTACTCTAAGAAAACTGTTAAAGATTTCAGAATTAATTATAGATTCCAAAGGTTCTAGAAAAACCACTAAATGGACTCCAGAGTTGAAATTACAAGTATTAAGTATTTGGTAGAATAATAATATTCGATTAAAAGGAGATGCTACTGTTGAGTAGGTAGATTAAATCAAAGATCTTTTGTATTTGAAAGATCTTTGATTTACTATAGTCCCCATTTGCTAAGGCAGTTGCTTTCAAAGGGGCATGGATTTATGCCTATAGTAGTAGAAGCTGTAACTTCACCAGATTTTTAGTATGGGTTCAAACGCACTCTGCTTCTTAATTTATATTTATAGTTTTCTAACAAAATAATTATTTTATCCTTCTTAAACTGCACCTCTCCTGCTTAGGCAGCCTTATACTTATATTATTAATTTTATATTTATAAATAAAGACCTTATAATAAAAGATCTAAGAATTTTTTAATCAAATATGAGTAGCCACTCCAATGCGCTCCCTCCAGCTAAGGCAGGGTGGAAAGTTAAATTAAAGTATTCCTAGCTTAGCTTAATTTATTAACTTAATTAGTCCTACTACCCTAACCTTAGTAGGGAAAGTAATAAAAATAAAGACCTTAGATAAATAAAATTTTATTTAATTAAATTAAAAATAAAAAGGAGGTTAGCTGAGTGGTTTAGCAGTAATTTTACACATTACAGACAGAGTTTCGATTACTCTACTTCCTAAATATTATAAAATTTTGCAACTGTCCATTCCTTTGCTCCTACTAATTAGTATTATTAGAAGAATCGCCCCCTAACTTAGGCAGGGGGTAGCAGCCCCTCGCCACTCCAATGCGGCTACCCCACCCCATTGGTAATTAGGGAGGGGGGGGGGTACTACAAGGAGAAATAGTAAAATAATAAACATAGGCATATATTATAGTTAAATTTTAGTTGTTTTCTTTACTAGGTCTTTATTTATAAGGTTTTTATTAGAGAAAGCAGTCCCTAATTAGGGGTGGTTAGTTGGAACCCTACCGCAAATTAATAAGATATACCCGATTTATTCATATTATTCTTAAATTAAGCTTAAAAATGCTAAGTCACCCACTCCAATGTGGCTTCAATGCTTTAAAAGGTCAAGCGAGTCCAATACGCTTCCTCCAGCTTACTTTAATTTTATTAAGATAATTGCTAACTCCACACCAAAGCGGCTTAACCCCCCCCCCCCTCCAATTACCCTGACCCCTAAGGGTCCTTACCTTTGGAGATAGCTAATTTAAAGCTAGGGTGGTAAGCTTTAAAGGAAGCGACCCTTTTTAGGATAAAAATTCTAATCAAATAAATAACTAAGGGTGGGGGTAGTCCAAAGGAGTCCAGCTCCTGCCCCTCCTAAGGGAGGGGGGGGGTTAAGCAACCCTAAGTTCTTAAATTAAAAATAAAGTAAAAAAGCAGGGTTGCTTTAAAGGCTGGAGTCCATTAGGACAAACCCTAAGGGTGGAGGGGGGGGGGGTTAAAGACTAAGGTTGAAGTAAGCCTAGGCATAAGGAGGCATGGTGAGTGTTTTGCACATTAAAGTATAAAAATTTAAATTTAAAGGTATATATTATAATTAAAAATATTCAATTCTTCTTCTGTTTTAACTTACTAAATTTAATTTAAGTACCTAAAATTTCCATCCTTTAACTTAAAGGAAAAGGATACTAATTACCCACCCTCCCCTCAAAAGGCAGGGACTAAGGGTAGCTGCGCAATACCTCCTTTTTAACTTTAGAATAAAAAAAGGAACTTAAATACGAAATTAGTCAAAAATAGATGTTTTCTAATTAAATTGCAAATAAATTATTATTCCTATTTTATAACACCTTTGCTTTGCAACACCTCTTTGCACAAGTGACCATCTCCAATGCATTTGCTTCAAGCAAGCTCTAGCAATGAAGTGGAGGGAGACTAGAAAAGGCTAGATAGGAAGTCCTGCTTTGCAAAGCAACTGCTTAATTAGGAATAAGGTCTTGCTTCGCAACTCCCCCTGCCTTAGCAAAGCAAGCAAATACAACCCTTATTCTTAATTTTATAATAAAATTAAGAATAATGGGCAAGTAGCTAGCATTGGATAGGTCGCTTGCTTTAAAGGTATACCTAGGTTACAAATTAGACCACCGCTTAAAAGTTGGAGTATTCCCAGTGCTTATGCTTTTGCTCTAGCTACTGCTATTGCTACTGCTTCTGCGTATTGTCCAATGCTTGCGTTTTGTTAGGAGTGATATTTAATATTAAAAATAAGCTGTAAATATAAGGTGTTTTTTATTCTTATTAAATTAAATTTGTTAAAAATTAGAAAAGCTCCAGAAAAACTGAAAAAACAATTGTAACTTAAAAATGTTAACTTTATTGTTATTAATTCCTTTATTAGGATCTTTAATAATTTTACCTATGTCCAATACCAAAGAAAGTAAAAATCAAATGAAAAAAATAGCGTTAACTACTTCTTTAATAAATTTTTTTCTTTCTTTATTTTTATGGTACGAATTCGATTCTAGTAGCGCCTCTGGTGGGCAATTTCAATTTGTGTCTGAATTTAACCAATTAAGTTTTTGTCATTTAAATTTTGGAGTGGATGGTATATCATTATATTTTGTTTTATTAACAACATTTGTAACTCCAATAGCTTTATTATCTAATTATACTAATATTCAGAAAAATTTGAAATTTTTTTTAATCTCATTCTTACTATTAGAAACATTACAAATTTGTGCTTTTGTTTCTTTAGATTTATTATTATTCTATATCTTTTTTGAGAGTGTTTTACCTATATTATTTATTGTAATTGTAATTTTTGGACATGGTAAAGATAGATTTAGATCTGCTTTTTTATTTTTTTTATATACTTTAGCTGGTAGCTTACCAATGCTATTAAGTATATTAGTATTATACAGTTATATTGGTAATACAGATTTCCAATTAATTTCTTTATATGATATTAGCTTAGAGAGTCAAAAATTTTTATGGTTAGGTTTCTTTGTGGCTTTTGCTGTAAAAACTCCTTTGTACCCTTTCATTATTTGGTTACCTAAAGCTCATAGTGATTCACCTTTAGCCGGTTCTATTTTATTAGCAGCTACTATTTTAAAATTAGCAACATATGGTGCTTAGTGTCTCGAGAGGTCACAAACAAGTGCCTGAAAATTACCAAACTCCGGGGACACCCTAAAGCTTATGATACCAAACTATCTTTGAAAACAGAATAGTGTATGAAGTAATTATTCATGTATGGTAACAAGTCAAAAGATGAATGAAAATGAAATGGGTTATCGCGGATCTAAATCACTTTTAATTAAGAAGCAAAGTGTAAAAGAGCAACGAGTAGATGGTAATTATTCCATTAATAATAAATAAAAATTTTATGGAATTAAGGTGTACTCTAACGGGTTTCGAAAGAAATTATCCAACCTAAATCTCTTCTAAACAATTTGTTATACATAATAAAAATTTTAGTACTAATTCACAATATAAAAACTTACTTTTTACTACAAAATTTGACATTTCATCTATTTTACCTGTTCCTCAAACCCTGCCTAAGCAGGGGGGGGGGTTGCAAGCTTTGAAGCTTTGAACAAAGGTACTTAATTTCACTTTATTACATAAAGTCCTTTGTTTGTAACAGGATTCACATTAGCCGAATGTTGTTTTTGGCTTTATATTTATAAAAATAAAAACTATAAAACCGGTTGTAAATTAATTTAGTTTTTCAAATTTCTGTAGTAAAAAGATATAAATTTATTAGAGCAATTTAAACTTTATTTCGGTGTCTTAGGAATATCTAAACACGGATTAGCATCTTTAAAATACTCTTGAAGATCGCATAAAGATATGAAAATAATTATAGAGGATTTTTATAAGTTCCCATTAATAACTAACCCCTAAGGGTTAAAGGTTTACAATTTCTTTAAGCTTACTTATATTCTATTAAAATAAAAGGAGCAATTAACTATAGAAGGTATTAAAATTTTAGTTTCAATTAAAAGTGAGATGCATTTAGTACTATCTTTTGAACTTAAAGCAAGTTTTCCTGATACAGTTATATTACTCCAGGGAAAATAAAGTAATACTACTCAAAATCTAACTCTAGTAGAGAAAATTTCTAACAATATCCCTGATCCTAATAGAGTAGCAGGTTTTGCACCTGCAAAAGCTTGTTATATAGTTGATATTACTACTAGTAAAAGTAATAAAATCGGAACTTCAGTAAAGTTAAGATTCACGATATCTCAACACTTCTGGAGGAGCTATTATTGTATAATTTAATTAATTAAATTAATTGTGGTAAACTTTATAAAAATAATAATTGTTTTAATCTTTAAATTAGAAAATTTGCAGACATTTAAAGATAATAATACCATTTTTCTATAACTATCCTATTATAGTAATAAATCTTTAGTAGCAGGATTTTTTTAAAGTAGGGTATTTACTTAAAGAAAAAAAACATCTTACTATAGAAGGTATAAAAAAAAATAAGTTTAATAAAAAGTGAAATGAATACAAAAAGAGTATAAGAATTTGCAAGATAAATTAGGCCGCCGTGTATTTAAGAGTTTTAATTAATTTATTACCTGATGCTACTAATTATTTTAGTCCTTTACTTCAAACTTTTGCTATTATTTCTTTAATTTATGCTAGTTTCTCTACTATTATTCAACAAGATACTAAAAGATTAATAGCTTACAGTAGTGTGGCACATATGGCTGTGGTTGTTTTAGGTTTGTTTTCTAATAATTTAATTGGTATAGAAGGAGCTATATTATTAGCTATTGCTCATGGTTTTGTAAGTCCAGCTCTATTCGTTTGTGTAGGAGGTATAATTTATGATAGAACAGGTACTAGAATTATTAACTATATTAGAGGCTTAGTTACTTATATGCCTGTGTTTACTATTCTTTTTTTTATTTTTACTTTAGCTAATACAGGTATTCCATTAACTCTAAATTTCTTAGGTGAACAATTATCTTTAATAGGAATATTTGAAATTAATCCTATTATAGCGTCTCTGGGTGCTACGGGTATTGTATTATCTGCTTGTTATTCTATTTTTTTATATAATAGAGTTTCTTATGGTAACTATTCACCTTATTTACCACCATTAAAAGATATTAATAGAAGAGAATTTTATTTATTAATAAGTTTACTAATACCTACTGTAATTTTTGGTATTTTCCCTAATATTATTTTAGAATCTTTACACACTTCTGTTTCTGCCTTACTTTTTCAATTACCTCATTAATTAGTCCCTAAGGACCTACCCCCCCCCCCCTAGCCCTCTCTGCCTAAGCCCCTGCCTTAGCCCCTGCCTTAGCCCCTGCCTTAGCAGGGGGGGGATCTTGTCTGTACCTTTCGCCTATTTAGGAGCCTGCTTCCTCCCTTCGGTAGTAGAGGTTACTTATAAACCTTGGACTGTTAAGACAGCAAAAGTTAGATAAATTAAATATTAGGTTGTCCTAAGGGACCGCTGCTTACTTAGGTCTATTTAAACTAAAAATAATAATTAGGGAGTCGCTTGCTTTTTACCTTAAAGGTCCAGAAGCTAGTCAGTTTTTAAATTTTATAAGTTTTTTTTTAAAAATAAAAGATAAATAAATGACTATGGGTGTGGGTAAATATCTTGTAGTACCTTAAAGCTTTTTATAGGACTAGTTTTCTTTTATCCTAATTTATTAGAATATTTGGATAGTTATACACCAGCTGACTCTAAGATTTCACCAGCTTCAATTGTACTAGAATGGTTTTTGTACCTTCAAGTATTACAAGGAGACCATCAATTGTTCAACGTTATAATATCCGCCCATGCTTCATATTGATATTTTTCATAGTTATGCCTGGAATGGTAGGTGGATTTGGTCAAAATTTAAAAATTATAGATAAATTTTAACAAAGCAAAGACCCCTCCCCCAATTCTTATGTCTTTTTTTAATTTCAATTTAATAATAAAAAGGTCCCCTCCTTAGTAGAGGTGTCTGCTATGCAAGCAAACAAGTTTCTAGCTTTTTTTCTTATTTTTCTAGCAAAGCAACTGCCTTAGCAAATGGAGGTCTTTGTTATTAGGTCTATTCTTTTCACCTTGCCTCCCTAAGGGGAGGCAAGTGGTCTAAGTTATAAGTAATTAGTAATTAGTTCTTGTTAGGTCTTTTTTCTAGCAAAGCAACAGCCTTAGCAAATGGAGGTCTAACTACTTAGGTATCCCTGCCTTAGCACTCCCCTGCTAAGGCAGGGACTTAGCAAATGGAGGTCTAACTTTTTCTAGCAAAGCAACCGGCTCCCCTGCTAAGGCAGTTGCGCAGCTACTGAGCAAATGGAGGTCTTTATTAGGTCTTTTATCCCTCCGCAGGAGCAGGAGCCAGGGCGGGAGTCTAAGGTCTTTCTTTTACTCAAGCCAAAGGCAGGATGCTAAGGCAGGAGTCTACTACTACAGCTTCGCTAGGGAAGGGTTAAGTTTACAGATGGTTCTGTAATAGATCTGCAAAGTCTACAAATTTAGGTTCAATTCCTACTTAACTCTTAATATTTTAAATAAAAATACTTTAAAAAATATATATTCATAAAATAAAAAAATACCTTATAAATATAATATAATATACAATCCTTTCTTATTAGTATTTAAAGTTTATGATTTTCTGCCTTAGCTTTATTCTTTATAATTTTTACTGACAACTCTTCTATTAAAAAAGACTCGCTTGCACAATTAAACCCTGCTGTAGCATCTCCCAGCCTCCCTCACCCTTAGTTATTTATTTGATTAGAATTTTTATCCTAAAAAGGGTCGCTTCCTTTAAAGCTTACCACCCTAGCTTTAAATTAGCTATCTCCAAAGGTAAGGACCCTTAGGGGTCAGGGTAATTGGAGGGGGGGGGGGTTAAGCAGACCCTGCCTTAGCAGGTGAGCAATAGCAATTTTATAATAATAAGACTTTTCTTATTTTTAATTTAAAATTAATCCTGTCTCTCCATTGCGGTTTGCCTTTGCTAGGCTCAATCAATTGCCAGGAGAGTAAAGATAGCAGGGTTATAAAAGGCAGGGCTGACCCTTAGGAGTACCTACTAATAGGTAGGGAGGAGGTGTCTTATTTTTAATTAACCCATTTTACATCTTTAGCTTAACTGGGAAAGTATCTGCCTTCGGAGCAGAGGTAATTGGTTCAAATCCATTAAGATGTTTTTTTTTTATTTAGCTTAGCTGCCTTAGGTGGGGAGAGTTGCTAAGATACCACCCATCTTATAATTAAGTATTTCAGCTCCCAGCTTTTTTAATTTAATATTTAAAGAGAGGAAATTTTTTATTCGGAGTAAATTCTTTAATAGTTTGAGCCCTGGCGCCCCCCTGCTTTAATTGTTGATATTTAAGATTATTGCTTAGTCACCCTCCAATGCGCAGGGCCCTTAGGGGCGAGTACAATGCTAGAGCTTGCTTCAATGCTTTAAATGGATGGTGTAGCCCCTCCCCTAAGGGACCCTAAGGGACCCTAAGGGACCCTTAGGGGAGGGGGCCCTGCCTTAGCTGGGGTGGGGCTAGACCCTTAGGTGGGTTCAATTAAAGATATTGTTTCCATTAGTAAAATTTACTAAAAAGAAACTGCCTTTTCTCCCCTTGCTTTAAAACACCACTCCAAATTATAGCTATAGGTAGGGTACCTACTCTCTGTCTAATATTCCTCTCCATTTAAGGCAGCCTTGCTTAGTTCCCCCCCCCCCCCCTTGCTGAGGTCGCTAAGGTAGTGGTTGCTACATTTGCTAAGGCAGTTGCTTTGCTAGGGGGAGGGTTGTAATTTTTAAAATAAAAGTAAATTAGAAATTATAATTATTATTAATTAAGTTAATAAAAAGTAACAGTTATTATTACTATTAATTAGATTAGTTTAAAAGAGCTTATATTTGTTTTCAAATTTAATATAATATAAGAATAGGGTAAATATAAAAATAATTTAAAAATTAGGTTTCTAGATACGTAAGTAGTCTAAATAATCTTAATGCTTATAGTCCTCCCTAGTAAAGCAACTGCCTTAGCAAAGGGCCCCCTACCAAAGCAACTGCCTAACCCCCTTAGGCTCCCTTAGGCTAGCTGCGCAACTGCCTTTTTGCTTAGGGGAGGGGTCCCCCCTAAGGGGGTAAGGCAGGGGCTAAGGCAGTTGCTTTGCTAGGGGCTACCTATTAGTAGGACCCATGCTTTATTACCTCCCTTACCCTCTCCAATGCTACAATGTTACTTGGACTTAGCTTTTATCTAGAGAAGTTTAAAAAAAGGGGAGAACTAATCACTAACTTTATTTTTATTTTAGCATTTAAAGCAATCGCTCCTACTTGTAATTGGAGTAGCTATGTAAAGATAATTACTTAGGCAGGAGACTCGAAGCTAGGGTGAAGGTTTAGAATAAAAAGGCAGCCTCTTTCTGAGCCTTCTCTCCAGAACCGAAGGTAGGAGCAGGGTAGTAGGTAGATAGGTGGAAGACACCCTATTATCTGATTTAAAGCGATGGTAGTAGGATTGTCTAGATATTAGATTAATAAAAGTAAGGCCAATCTATCAGTCCTTTAGTTTAGATTAACCCTCTCCAATTGCAGCAAAAGCAGTAGTAGTTACTAGCTTCAGCCTATACAATGCAATAGGGTAAGTTTAGCTATATTCATCAAGGTGGAAGTAGGGGAGGTTGCTAAGGCACCCTTAGTTTTAAAAATTAAAAAGAATAAAGCCTGAATAGTTTAATAGGTAAAATGGCTTACTTGTAATAAGTAGATAGCGGTTCAATTCCGTTTTTAGGCAAAAGTGGTTAATTTTCTAACTCTCCTTAAGTTTAATTTTTCAGCTTAAGCAGCCGTAGCTACCCCCCCCCCTAAAAATATCTAGATTTAAAGCTAAAAGTAGAGTAGTTTACTAATACTTAGTTAAGAGAATGTTGCCCTCCTCACCCCCTGCTTTATTTATTTAAATTAAAGTAAAAAAAAAATTGCTGCTTGCTTCAATGCTTTACTAAGGCAGGAGGAGGTAGTCGAATTGCTAGGGTTGCTGCGCAATACTCATATAAATTTTAAATTTTAATAATTAGAACTAACCCATTTAAGGCTGCCGTAACTAGTTGCAACTAGTACCCTTATCAAAGGGCCAAATTTGTAGTAATATACTAACCTCTTTATAGGTCCCTTAGGTTTTAATTTGTAATGAGGTAAACTTTAAATAAAATTGAGTTGTAGTTTAATTTGGGAAAACACCATTTTTTGGTAGTGGTTAATATCAGTTCAAATCTGGTCAACTCAGGTAATAAATATATAATATATTGTTTATAATTAAAAAAAGGTAAATTTCTTTTTTAAAATTTTTATATTAGAGAATATTTTAAAAATTAACCTATTTAAATTTAAACTATTTTAACTTATTCCTGTTTTAAATTTTTTAATTTTAATATAATTTTGATATACTCCTCCTGAAGGTAAGAGTACCCCTCCCCCATCTCCAATTACTGGGGACTTTTTATTGTATTAGCCTTCCTTATCAGTAAATAAAAATATTTGCATTATTCTAAATTTAGTAAATCTTAGCAATAGCTATACCCACCTTATAGAATACTATAATAGGGTTACTTTATATTTACTGGGAAAGAGACTATTCCCAAAGAAAATCTAAGTTATTTTGTTAGAATTATTGGTTAGAGTAATATCCTTTATATTAATGGAGAAATAGTCTTATATTAGTAAGAATAGTAAACCAGGGGTCTAAAAATTTTGGTTAAACCTAAGAATAATCAACCGTCTAATAAAATTATTACTATGGATCTAGATACTATCTTAATTGATAACATCCATGTCCAATATCTTTTGTGTTGGTAGGTTGGAAAAAAAAACTTATAGTTATTTTAATAATTTAACTAGTCTCTATCTAGAAAAAACAACCTCTCCATCTATTGATATTTTTCCAAATGCTTTGGTTATTTGGTTAAAAGGAATGAGTTGCTTCCCCCCCCCCCCCCCCCCCCCCCTCCCTTAGGAGGGGCTGGACTCCTGCTTTTGATTTTTAAGTTTAGATTTAATTGAAGATTATAGGCCGGAGATATAGGCAAGGTCTAAGGTCGGCTTAGGAGAGGTACTAGTTATAAGGTCTTTTGTTTTAAAAATCTAATAATAAAAAGGAGGGCCCTCCTTAGTAGGGGGTGGAAATAATAAATATAAAAAGGGGAAATTTAATTATAATTACAATCCTTGATTTACTCATCCGGACTGCTTATTTCGCTTCAGGTGACTGGTGGTAATCTCCCTCCTTTATCCTTAATTTAACAACCACCCCTCCATTAGGCCTTAGCATTTCTCTGTATTAAATAAGGATATATATAAAAGGCATAACTTCTACCTAAGAAAGGGACAAGCAAGCAGTATTGTTGGGGTTATTACCGCTTCTCAAACCAAAGGCCAAAGTAGCTTACAGTCCTCCCCTCCTTAGGGAGGGGAGGGACACCCTTCAAAATAGTACTAAGATTACGCAACTACCTTAGGACTCTTAGATAAAGATAGAAACTTTGCTAAAATTTGAGCCTATTAATTATAAGTCTAATCTAAATTTTGTTATTTATAATATTATATTTACAATAATACAAACAATTAAAAAAATAATAATTTAATTAAGAATTAGGGGAAATCTGATAATGGTTAATCGGTTATATTTGCAATATAATAATGATAGTTCGAATCTATCTTTCTCCAAAAAAAGACCTAATTAATTACTAATTACTAATTACTAAGAACTTCTAATTTATCCCTAATTACTATTTGCTATTTTCTAATTACTTAGAACTTAGGTCTTAGAATAAGACCCCCCCCCCCCTTGGGGGGGGGGGGACCTAAGGACCCTACCTAAATCTAAGGTCTAAAATTATAAAAATCTCAAATCCAAAGCAGGAGTCCTGCCCCTCCTAAGGGAGGGGGGGGGGGAAGCAACCTTAGGACTATTTTGAAGGGTGTCCCTCCCCTCCCTAAGGAGGGGAGGACTGTAAGCTACTTTGGCCTTTGGTTTGACCTATTAAATTAAATGATTTTCTTTTATTGCGTTTGAACCCTTTTATTTTTTGGAACTGAGACAAATTTGGGATTATACACTTAAATTAGACTCGATTCCCTAATAAAAGGATATCCTAATATATTTATAAATTTAGTGGGTGGGCTTACAACTACTAAACATTAAACCAATACCACTTTTGTTTAATAATTTTATGAATTTCTATATAATCCTCTAGATTTAATCTTAAATCAACCCCTATAAAATTTTTGTATATTAATTAGAAGATTAATAGAATAGCATATATTACTATAATACTTATGAAAGCTTATTATTCATATTTTTAATAAACTTTATATTAACTATTTTACCCTTTAACTTATTACCTAATCTAGTTATAGAATATATTTAATAATATTTATATTATATTTATTATATACCCTTATCCCTAATATCTATATAATACAGAATATACATAATAATGATTTAAATATAAAAAATATTTATAATAATATTTCTAATGGACTTGTAATTTCATTTGGCTCTAACACCTAATGATTGAAGTATTCTACTGGACTAGGACTTATTTCTTCATTAATGTTATTACTAATAATATTTTTATTTGATTTATTACTAAATGCTGTATTTACACTTTTAAGAGCTCCAACTACCCCCCCCCCCTAAGGGAGCCTAAGGGAGCCTTAGGGAGCCTTAGGGAGCCTAAGGGGGCCTTAGGGAGCCAAAGGGAGCCTCCCCCCCCCCTGCTAAGGCAGGGGCTAAGGCAGGGGCTAAGGCAGTTGCTTTGCTACTAAGCAAAAAGGCAGTTGCTACTCAAGGTAGGGGGTAGTATTAAGAAAAACTTTTATAATTACATAAATGCTAGTAAATACTAATCCTGAGGGATAAAGGGTGGGAAAAGACACACACAAAATTAAATACTACAAATAAAAATAACAATAAAAATAAAAAATAAATGAACACAAACACAATTTTCCTTATAAAGCTTATTCAGCTTGTGTCCTTTGTAGTCTTAGTTTACCTTGTATTAACTATAATTAAATACAAATATAAATTATTAGATTAGAATAATTTCCTTTTTACTATTTTAATTTCTTGTTTAAAAACCTTTATGTATTTTTTCACCAGTTTTTGTAGTGCTATTAAAAAGTCTTATAAAAAGTGGGATTTCTTATTATTTATTAAAAAAGAAAAAGTAAGGTTAACAAGAATAAAAATTACTACCTAAAACTTGTATTCAGTTATTATATAAAATATCATAAATTATTTTTAACTATAATTAATCTAAATATTGAATTTGACTTAGAGGATGAAAATCTTATAGAGATATTAAGTAATAATAATTACAAATTTTACAAATTTTATAATACATATAATTTAAACCACCTTAAATTTTTAAGAGCCATTTATGTAGAATTAATGGTTAAACTGGAAAACTATTAGTAATTAGTAAATAAAATGGTTACTTTATATGGGATAAAATATGATGGTACCAGATTTGAATGAAGTAATCGTATCTATTTCTATCCATTTATTCCATTCGAGGTATTCTATGATGAGATTATTACAGAATTCGTTTTTAATTATGATAGACTAGAATTAGAGGGGCTTTATAAATTGGAAGTCCACATAAAACCAATATCAACAAATAATAGGGAAGATACGGTATAATTCGTAAATAACAAGATTTACAACAATTGAAGGTTCAACTCCTTCGTTCTCTATTAGATAAAGTATTTATTTTTTAATGGAGCTTTCTTTAATAGAAGAAAATCTAATTAGACCAGGGTAAATGTTGTATGGTAGAGACATCGTCGAACTCCGTATTTTCTAAATTCTCTTTAATTTTTTAAGTCCATTTAACTTATAAGTTCTAGAGAAAGGGTGGGTAGCTTCGCAACCGATATTAAGTTGGTGGGCACTTGATAATCAATGAAGTATTAGTTTCAAATTTAGTGTTGTACCTATATTTTACTACTAGTGTTTTCAATTACTCTTGTCTTAGGGGGACATTTGGTTCCATTCCAAGTTGAACCCCATTTTAGGGTAAAATTCATAATTTAAAAGTAGCCATTTAGGTTCCATTCCAAGTCAGATGGGGGGTTAAGTATGTGTTGATTTAAGAGTCATAAGTATTATGTGAAATACACTCTTCTTTAGATTATAAAGTTAAAATTGCAAAAGCAAAAGCTACTTCTATTAGTATTACAGAAATAATAAGAAAACAGTAATAATTTAAGTAGTATTTCTGAAACTTCTGTCTTAATTGAATAACTTTAGCTAATTTAGGGTATCTATTTTCTAGATCATATTTTTCTATTAAAATATTCCCATAAAATACAAATATTATACTAATTAAAGCAGAGAATATCATACTCTTACCTAGTATTAAACAAACAGCAATTTTTTTTAATCCATTAAGACCTTCAAACCAATCTAATTTTGTAAAAATATTGTAATTTAAAACACTGGATTCTTTCAAATCCTTAAGATTATCTAAAGCATCTCCCTCCTCTCTCTGAGGGGAGGTAGAAGAGGAAACTTCATCCACTCCCAATAGAGGAGGGTCTAAAGGATTTCCAATTTGTAAAATTAAATAATTCAATTCCTCTCCAAATTTACTAGTATCTTGTTTAATTAACTGATCTAATATACCTAAATCAGACAATTTAGTAGCTGGATCTATAGATTTCTCCTGATAAGAAACTATATTATTTTTAATTGAATTATGTAAAGTTAATAGTCTATCGTTTTGACCTAGTATTTTAGCTTTTTCTATGTGAAGCTTTAAAAGCTCCTCTCTAGTATTCTCTACTGAAGTTAGTAAATTTTGATGTCCTTCTCTATCTTGATCTATACTTTTTCTAATTTCTGTTCTTTCTGCTTCCAGAAGTTGGTCTAATTTTCCTAATTGAATATTTTTATATTCATTTTTAACCGTAATAAGTGCACTTAAATATCCTCCAAATAAAACAAAGTTATTAAAAAATCTTTTAAAACTCTTATTACCTATACCTGCAAGTAAAGTAGGTGTTTCTTTATTAGTAGTAAATTCTTCCTTTTTATGGGTAAAGATTAAGTATATATTAAGGATAAATAGGAATAGAACAAAAGAAAATTTTAAATAAAAAATAATAGGGGCCAATCCGAATGAGTAAAATAATTCCATTTTTTATATTTTTTGTATTGTATTTATTTGTCCTAATGTTATCCTAAGTTTTATACAAATAACATTAATTAATTTATTTTAGTTGGAGAACATTAGCCCTAGCTTCGCAACTACCTTAGTAATGGAGAGGGGAGAGGGGAG
>WNFK01121027.1_pt1 | contig 21005 bp, 19 predicted proteins | sample 5400281 | NCBI WGS metagenome assembly WNFK01 (sample SAMN13153350, study PRJNA577476) | soil metagenome | isolation source: 20 cm soil on Douglas fir-dominated hillslope | place: USA:California | collected 2013-09-17
GCTGGGCGGTGACCTTGATCGTGGTCAGGCTGCTGGCGCCGGCCGACTACGGCGTCGTCGCGGTCAGCGCCGTGATCATCTCGATCTTCTCCACGGCCGCCGAGTTGGGCCTAGGCGCGTCGCTGGTTCAGGCTCCGAAGCTCGATCGCGAGGCGCTGGCGCGTGTCGCGGGGCTCGCGATGCTACTGAACATCGGGCTCGGCGCCGCGGTCGCCCTGGGCGCGCCGCTGGCCGGCCTGTTCTTCAAGGAAGCCGTGCTGCCGAGAGTGATCCAGGTTTCCTCGCTGCACTTCGTGCTCGCGGCAGTGTCGATCGTCCCGCAAGCGCTTGCCTATCGGGACATGAACTTCAAGTGGAGCGCCTCGATCGAGCTCGTCTCGGCGCTCGCCTCGAGCGTGGTCACCTTGCTGCTCGCTCTTCACGGCGCGGGCGTGTGGTCGCTGGTGCTCGGCAGCCTGGCGGGAGCCGCCGTGCGATCCGCGATGTTCCTGCGAGGAGAGACCGTGTGGCCGGTCTTCCGTCTCGGGGGTGTCGGGCGTCACGTGACCTATGGCGGCGCGCTGGCGATGAGCCGGCTGGCCTGGCAGGTGATCAACCAGTCGGACGTCCTGATCGCCGGGCGATTCCTCACGCCGAGCGCGGTCGGGCTCTATTCCGTCTCGCTCCATCTCGCCACGCTCCCCATGCAGCGCGTGATGAGCATCGTGAACCAGGTGGTGTTCCCGGCGGTGGCGCGGCTTCAGGACGATCGTCCGCGCTTGCGCGAGCGCTTGCTCTCCGGCCTGCGCTTGCTCGGGTTCGTAAGCGTTCCGGTCATGTGGGGAATCTCGTCGGTGGCACCCGAGCTGGTCGAGCTGGCGCTCGGTCCGACGTGGCAGGACGCGACGTATCCGCTTCGGGTGGTCAGTCTGCTCATCCCGCTCCGGATGGTGTCGGGCATCGTCTCCACCACGATCATCGGCGTGGGCGCGCTGGACCTCTGGAACACCGGGATCAATCTCGTGGTGCTGCCAATCTGCTTCCTGATCGGCGTGCGATGGGGCGTCGACGGGCTCGCGACCGCGTGGGCGGTGGCCCTGCTCGTCGTGCTGTCGATGACGATTCCGCGGAACTGCAGGAAGCTGGAGGTTCCCGTCCGCGATGTCGCGCGCACGCTGCGGGCTCCGATCCTGGCGGGCGGCGCCATGTATGCCATGGTCGCCGTGGGCCGCACGTTCCTGGCCAGCGCGCCGAACGGCTACAGGCTTCCCGTGCTCATCCTGATCGGCGCCGTGGTCTACCTGCCTTGCCTCTCGCTTCTGAACAGGCGGATGTGGACCGACGTTCAGCGGTTGTACACGGCCCTGCGGGCCTGAGCTACGCGCCGAGCCGCGCGGCCAGCCGTCGGCCGAACGTCTGGCCGTGCACAGTGATCGACGTGAGGTGGTCGCCGGGGATCGTCTCGACCTCCGCGCGAGACGAGATCCGCCGCCACGACTTCAGCGCGTCGTCGGCCGGCTCTGGATCCTCGACAGGCCAGAAGACCACCACTTTGCCGTCGTAAGGCAGCGGCACGTAGTCGGCCGCCGCTTCGCTGAACGTGCCGATCAGCGCGGCTCGATCGCCGGGAGCCGATGCACGCGGAGACATCGCGGCCGGCTTCGGGGCCTGCGCGCTCCGGAACCGCGCCAGCTTGACCAGCTTGGCGCCGAGCAGCCTCGCGCGGCGGGCCGGCTTCGCCGCACTCCACTCGCGCGCAAACCATTGCCACCGCCTGACGAGATCGCGCTGGCTCGCCCCGGCGATGCCGAGGAGACGGCCGCCGCGCTCGATCAATCGTCGCGCCGCGCTGAATCGGGCATTCTGCGCCGAGGTGCGGATCACGAACACGTGCTCGACGGCTTCGCCCTCTTCGGCCAGCCGGCGCGCCATCTCCAGCGCGACGAGCCCGCCGTTGCAGTTGCCGACCAGCCGATAGGGTCCGCGCGCTTGATGACGACGCAGCGCGCTCAGGTGACGAGCCGCCATCTCCTCGATCGTGGGCGGCGCGGCTTCGCCATCAAGCCCGCAGGGCGTCAGCGCGAAGACCGGCTGCTCCGGGCCGAGCGCGCGGGCGATCTTGCGGCAAAAGATGCCGCGTCCGAGATAGTCGCCGTGCAAAAAGTAGACGGGCGCCCTGGAACCGCCGGCCTGCACCGGAACGACCTCGGCAACGGGCTGCGCCGGCCGGGCCAGACTCGCGGCGACATGCTCGATCGTGGATCCCGAGAGCAGGATCGACGGCGACGCCTCGATCCCAAGCGCGTCCTGGATGGCCGCCATCATGGCCGTCGCGAGAAGCGAATCGCCGCCGAGATCGAAGAAATCGTCGCGGATCCCGACGGGCTGCACCTCGAGCAGCTCCTGCCAAATATGAACCAGCTCGGCCTGGGTCGGATCCTCGGGCGGAGCGTACGCGTGGTCGAGCCCCGGCCGCTCGCGGGTCGGAGCGGGAAGCGCCGCACGATCGACTTTCAGGTTCTGGTTGAGTGGTAGCGCGGCGAGCTTCGCGTACCGCGACGGGATCATCTGGGGCGGCAGGCGTTCCGCGAGCTGGCGCCTCATCTCGCTGGCGGTCGGCTCGGAGCCGGCGTCGGGGACGTAGTAGGCGATCAGCCGGCGCGAATCGTTCGCGTCCATCGTCGAGACGACGGCGGCCTCGCGGACGCTCGGCAGTGACACGAGCGCGGCCTCGACCATCGTCAACGACACGGAGACCCCGCGGATCTTGACGAGCGAGTCCTTGCGCCCGAGATGCTCGAGACATCCGTCCGTTCGAAGACGGCCGAGATCGCCCGTCCGGTAGGAGCGCCGGCCCTCCGCGTCAGGCGCGAACGCCCGCTCGGTGAGATCCGGGCGGTTCCAGTAGCCGAGAGCGAGGTAGTCGCTGCGCACCGCGATCTCTCCGACCTGCCCGACCTCGACCGGCGCGCCGGCGCCGTCGAGCACCACCACGTCCCGGGCGAGCCCGGTCTCGGTGGTGCCGAGTCCGTTCGACAGGACGCAGCTGGACGAGAAGTGACGGCGAAACAGCGCGACGTCGACGCGCCCGGACTGATCGCCTTCCAGCCGGACCACGCGGACCTTGGGGAAGACGCGGTCTCCCCTCAGGAAGCTTCGGAAGATCGCCGGGACCGAGTGATAGATGGTGACGCCTTCGTGGTCGACGTAGTCGGCCAGCTCGCTCCCACTCGCGTGGCGGACGTCGAACGGGAGCGACGTCGCGCCGTTGAGCAGCGCGCAAAACATGCTGGACACCGCGCCACTGAAGCTTGGCGATTGAAGCAAGGTCAGGTTGTCGTTCCGGCCGATACAGAGCGTGTTCGTGTAGCGCATCACATTGTGGAGCACGTTACGGTGGGAATCGACGACGCCCTTGGGCTGTCCGGTCGAGCCGGTCGTATAGTAGATGCACGCTGGCGCGTCCGCACCCACTTCGACCGAAGGCGTTTCCGAGCTGAGACCAGGAGCGAGATCGTCGATGTCGATGAGCTCGACGTCCGGGCCGGCGACGGCTCGGACGGACGACATCGCGGATCCGCTCACCAGTGCCGAGGTCGCGCCCGAATCTCGGAGCATATAACCGAGTCGCTCGCCGCCCAGCGCCGTCTCGAGCGGAACGTAGATTCGCCCGGCCTTCAGGACGCCGAGGATCGCCGGGATCACCGAGAGGCCCTGGGCGACAACGACCGCGACCGGCGAGGGCCGGAGCCCTCGGGCGAGGATCGCGTGCGCCACGCGATTCGCTTGCCGATCGAGCGCGGCGTACGTGAGGTGGCTCGGGCCCACCTTGACGGCGACTCGCTCGGGACCCTTGCTCGCCTGCTCGGCGAATCGCCGCGCGAGACTCTGCTCGATGGCGATGCGCTCGAACGGAACGAACCCCGCGGGCGCGGCAACCGTGACCACGGCCGAAAGCCTATCACGCGCGGCTAACTCGCCGGCGCGCGCTTGACCCGCCTGGGCTCGCATGCCAGAATCCCGCGCACCATTTCCGGAAGAAAGGCGTGCCGATGCTGGACGTTTCCCGCCTGAGAGCCGACACGCCCGGCGTCGGCCACGTGCTCCACTTCAACAACGCCGGATCGTCCTTGCCGCCGCGGCCGGTCCTCGAGGCAGTGACGGGCCACCTGGAGCGCGAAGCGGTGATCGGCGGCTATGAGGCCGCGGCCGAGGCGGCCGAGCGTCTGGCCGACGTCTATCCCGCAATCGCGACGCTCATCGGCGCCAGGGCCGACGAGATCGCGTTCATGGAGAACGCGACGCGGGCCTGGGACATGGCGTTCTACGCCATCCCCTTCCGCGCCGCCGACCGGATCATCACCGCGCGCGCCGAGTACCTGTCGAACTATCTCGCGTGCCTGCAGATGAAGCGGCGCGTCGGCGTCGAGATCGACGTCGTCGACAACGACGCCTCCGGACAGGTCGACGTGGCCGCGCTGGAGCGCGCGATCCGGCCGCGGACCAGGCTCATCGCCATCAACCACGTCCCGACTCATGGCGGCCTCGTGAATCCGGCCGCCGAGATCGGCGCCGTCGCCGCGCGCCACGGCATTCTGTATCTCCTCGACGCCTGTCAGTCGGTGGGCCAGCTCGCCATCGACGTCAAGCGGATCGGCTGCCACATGCTCTCGGCGACCGGGCGCAAGTACCTGCGCGGCCCGCGTGGCACCGGCTTTCTCTACGTGAGACGGGACACGCTCGGCGCGCTCGAGCCGCCGTTCATCGACCTCGAGGCGGCGTCGTGGACCGGCGCGGACACCTACACGATCCGCGACGATGCCCGGCGTTTCGAGAACTGGGAGCGTAACGTGGCCGGCCAGATCGGGCTGGGTGTCGCCGCGCGCTACGCGCTGGCGCTCGGTCTGGAGCCGATCGAGGCGTGCGTCAAGTCGCTCGCGGCGCTGCTCCGCCGCGAGCTCGCGAAGCAGCGAGGGATCAGCGTCCACGACCTCGGCGTGGAGCAATGCGGGATCGTGACATTCCGCAAATCAGGTGAGGAGCCCGACGTCACCCGACGGCGCCTCCGGGCGATGAACATCAACGTCCACCGCAGCCAGGCGCCGTCTCCGCAGCTCGACCCGCCGCATCCGGTGGTCGTTCGCGCCAGCGTCCACTACTACAACGACGAGGCCGAAGTCGAGCGGTTCGTCCGCGCCGTCGTGGACTAGCTCTCGGGCCGCGGCGTGACCGGGCGGCGTGACCTCGCGATCGGTCACGCCGCCAGGTTCGAGAGATTAGACGGAGCGATGAGTCTGAACGTCCTCCGACCGCTTGGACATCGCCACGAGCGCGATCACGATGACGACGAGCAGCACGGCGCCGATGACCATCGCGACCGTCGGGTCGACGCCGAGAATTCTCCCGCGCTCCCCGGCGCTGGGCCGCGACTCGCTCCGATTTTCGATCGTCACGTTCGGGGCCGGTTGCGGAGCCGGCGACCGCGTCTCGGGTGTGGTCGGTTGCGGCGCGGCGCCCTTGTCAGTCGCGCCCGGGGCGGGCTGCTGCGTTCCTTCCTGCTGGGCCGGCGGCGCCGGCGGTGCGCTGGTCTGCGCGTGGACGTCGACCGCGAAGCAGCCGAGAACGAGCGCCAAGCCCAGTAGCGGTATCACGAGCTTCATTGCTCCCTCCTGGTTTCATCAGGGAACTCATTGACGTCCGCCGGCGAGCATTCTCGGCAGAGCGCCATCCTTCGAGGCAGCAACGCGTATGCCACAAGGTGGGACCCGCCGAATCAGATGCTTGGCGAGAGGATGCCGACCGTATGAGGTAAAGATTACGTAGAATGGGCGCTCCACGGAGGCGGCGAACATGAGCATGGTGGATCAGCAGAAGATCCGACGGAGCCGGACAGGGCTCATCGCCCACGATCCTGTTCGGGCCCAGCCGGGCTACACGTTGTTCGCGCCGATGTACGGCGACGGCACCGTGTACCTCTTGAACATGGACGGGAAGGTCGCGCACACCTGGCGCCTGCCCTACCGACCGGGACTCTACGGCCATCTGTTGCCGAACGGCCATCTCTTCTACGGCGGCAAGATCATGGAGGATCTCGACCGCTTCGAGGCGTGGCCGCGCTTCAAGGGCGGCGCGGTCCTCGAAGTCGACTGGAACGGCAAGATCCTGTGGGAAGTCAGGCATCCGGATCATCACCATGACGCGCGCCGGCTCCGCAACGGCAACGTTCTCCTCCTGTGCCTGTGTCCCCTGCCCGCCGAGCTCACAAGCCGGGTTCAGGGTGGGCTGCCCGGCACCGAGGCGAACGGAACGATATACGCCGACTACCTCGTGGAGATGACCATCGGCGGCCGGATCGTGTGGGAATGGAGAAGCTGGGAGCATCTCGACCCGGCGGCCTACCCGATGACCTTCCAGGACCGCCGCGCGGAGTGGACGCACGGCAACACCGTCGCCGAAACAGCCGGCGGCCACATCGTGGTGAGCTTCCGCAACATCTCGACCGTCCTGATGATCGAGCGCGCCACCGGGAAGATCGTGTGGCAGCTCGGCAGTCCACCGCTCGCCCAGCAGCACGACCCGCGCCCGCTGGACAACGGCAACCTGCTGATCTTCGACAACGGCACGCACCGCCGCGACCATCCGGGCACGTTCTCGCGGGTCATCGAAGTGGATCCGCGCACGAACACGATCGTCTGGCAGTACGCCGACCAATCGCTGTTCGAGTTCTTCAGCCCGTACATCTCGAACGCGCAGCGGCTGGCCAACGGCAACACCCTCATCTGCGAGGGCGTTCACGGGCGCATCTTCGAGGTCACGAGCGAGGGCGAGGTCGTGTGGGAGTTCGTCAGCCCGCACTTCTTCCACGAGCCGAGCGGCTCCGGACTCAACAACTGGGTCTTCCGCGCCTTCCGGTACACCGCCGAGGAGATCGAGGCGGCCCACAGCGCGTGAGCTCAGCCGCCGCCCTCCTAGAGCGGCACGGCGCTGTAGTCGGCGTGGCGAAGCTGGCGCTTACCGAGGCGCGTGATGCGCAGGCGAGCACCGCAGTGCGGATCGGGGCTCGCGATCTCCGTGTCGGTCGTCATCCAGTCGTTGGGATGCGTCGGGCGCTGCTTGGCCGGGATGAACGGCAGCACCGCCAGCATCGCGTAGAGCGAGAACGACGGCTCGCGCCCGGGTGGAAAGACGATGCGGCCGCCGATCACATCGAAGGTGTCGCCCGGCTTGGCGTGCATGACGAACGGCTTCCCGGTCTCGATCACTTCCACCCGCAGATCGTAGAGCTCGAATTCATCGGTGCCGGTCTGGCTCATCGGCGTTTCCTTTCCGCGGCAGGGGGCGCGTCGGCATACGGGCTGTCGACCGGCGCTCCGCCGGCGTTCTGGTTCTTCCACATGATCGCGCTGTGCGGGCCGTCGTCGACCCGCTCCAGCTCGTAGCAATCGCCGCGGGGGCCGGTCGCCAGCGAGACGACGCGCGAGATCGCATCCCGATCGCCCTCGTCGAGTCGCACATCCTGCAACAAGTCGTCGAGATGCCCGGCGGTGCGCGCGCCGACGAGCGCGACCGCGACCCCGGGCTTGTCGAGTACGTAGCGGATCGCGACCTTGGCGAGGCTGACCCCTTGCCGCCTCGCGATCGCCTCGAGCGCGGACAGCAGCTCCTGGAATCGACGCCAGCCGCCGAAGTCCTCGATGATCAGCCGATACTTGACGAGCGAGCGGTTGGCGAACGGCGGCTTGGGCTCGGGCGCCCCGAGCCAGCGCTCGCCAATGAAGCCACCCGCGAGGGTTCCGTAGCAGAGAAGCTTGATGCCGTGGGCGGCGCAGAACGCGGCCAGGCCGTGCTCAGGCCGGTGATCGAGCACCGAATACTGGAGCTGGTTCGTCGCAATGGACACGCCGCTCGCGACGATCTCCGAGAGCCTCGCCGCGTCGAAGTTGGTCGTGCCGATGAGCTCCACTTTGCCGGCCGATCTCAGGTCGTCGAGCCAGTGCATCGCCTCGACGTAGCCCGGCACCTTGTAGTCCCACCAGTGGAACTGCACGAGGTCCAGCCGCTCCTGGCCCAGCCGCGCGAGCGACGTGTCGACGATGCTCTCGACGTCGCGACGCCTCAGGCGTGGCAGCGACTCGAGATCCGGAACGAGCTTGGTCGACACGCGCAATCGGCGCGCATGCTCGGGGTGGCGACGGCGGAAGTCGCCGATCAGCTGCTCTACGCCCACGTAGTGGTCGGCACAATCGAAGAGCGTGATCCCCGCTTCCACGAAGCGGCGCATGTCGTCGATCGCCGCCTCGCCGGCGCAGGGCGCGCCGTGCCGCTCCGCGAGCTGCCAGTTGCCTTTGGCGATTCGCGAGACGGTGAATCCCGGCGCGAGCGTCACGACTTCGGGAGCCATGTCTGTCGCCCGATGTTACTCTGTCCGGCACCATGGCCGACCGACCACTTCGCCCTCCGCGCATCGAGCTCGGGCCCGGGCTCGAGGTGCCGCGCGTGCTCACCGGACTGTGGCAGGTCGCCGACATGGAGCGCGACGGCCGGCCTCTCGACCCGGACGCCGCCGGCAAGGCACTCGGCGAGTACGTCGACGCGGGGTTCGACGGCTTCGACATGGCGGACCACTACGGCAGCGCCGAGATCCTCGTGGGGCGGTATCTCGCGCGGGCCCGCGCCGGACAGGCGACCGCGTGCACCAAGTGGTGTCCGCTGCCCGGGCCGATGACGGCGGATGTTGTTCGCCAAGGCGTCCAGCAACGCCTCGAGCGCCTCGGCCTGGCGCGCATCGACCTGCTGCAGTTTCACTGGTGGCAATACCAGCACCCCGGGTACGTCGACGCCATGCTCGAGCTCGATCGCCTGCGCCGCGAAGGGCGTATCGGTCATCTCGGCGTGACCAACTTCGATACCGATCATCTCCGGCTGCTCATCAAGCACGGCATTCCCGTCGTCTCGAACCAGGTGGCGTTCTCGCTGCTCGACCGCCGCCCGGCGGGGCGCATGAGCGAAGTCTGCCGCGAGCACGGTGTGAAGCTCCTCGCCTACGGGGTGCTCGCCGGCGGCTTTCTCAGCGATCGATGGGTCGACCGGCCCGAGCCGACGGACATTGCCGACTGGAGCAAGTCGAAGTACAAGCGCTTCATCGACACGGTCGGCGGCTGGGCCGTCGTGCAACGCATCCTGGCGGCGGCGAAGACCGTTGCGATCAAGCATGGCGTCTCGGTCGCCAACGTCGCGGCGCGCTGGGTGCTCGAGCAGGACGCGGTCGGCGCAGTGATCATCGGCGCGCGGCTCGGCGAGCGGGAGCATCGCGGTGACAACCTCGCGCTGTTCAGCTTCGCGCTGGACGACGCGGACAAGGCGCGCTTGACCCAGGCGCAATCCCTGCTGCGCGCGATCCCGGGCGATTGCGGTGACGAATACCGCAAGCCGCCGTTCCTGACCGCATCCGGCGATCTGAGTCACCACCTGGCCGGGCTGCCTCGCGTCTTCCAGGCAAGATCCGGCATCGCCCGCCCCGAACGCTCGACCGTTGACTCCGGCAGCCGCTGGGAGCCGATCGCCGGCTATGCGCGGGCGGTCCGAGCCGGCCATCGCATTCTCGTCAGCGGCACGACCGCGACGCACGGCGAGAGCATCATGGTGTGTCCCGGTGATGCGGAGGGACAGACCGTCTACGTCCTCGACAAGATCGGCGCCGCGATCGAGGCGCTCGGCGGCGAGCTCGAAGACGTGGTCCGCACGCGAATCTACGTCCGGGATGCCAAGTGCGCGGAGGCCGTGGCCCGCGTCCACGGTCGCTATTTCGGAGCGGTACGACCGGCCAACACGCTCGTGGAGATCGGCGGGCTCGTCGGCGGTTACGAGGTCGAGATCGAAGCTGAGGCCGAGGTCGGTCCGTGAGCCCGAGAACGTTCGTCTCGAGCGGATCGCCCTGGGAGGCCCTCGCGGGCTACTCCCGCGCCGTGGTCGATGGGCGCTGGGTCTTCGTCTCCGGCACGGTCGGATACGACCTTCGCACGAACACGTGGCCGCCGACGGCCGAGGCGCAAACCGAGATGTCGCTCGATACCATCGAGCGCGCCCTGCGCGAGGCCCGCGCCACCCTGGTCGACGTGGTGCGCGTGAGAGCTTACGTTCCGGATCGCGCCGACGTGGTCGCGGTGTCCGGGGTGCTCAAGAAACGACTCGGCACGGCCCGAGCCGCCAACACGACGATCTGCGCGCCCCTGGCCGTCGAGAACGCCAAGGTCGAGATCGAGGTGACGGCGCTCAAGCCTCCGGCGCCCCGACCCGGGTCGCGCCGTACTCGCGCGCCGGCACGCAGGACCAAACGCTAGGCCGCACAGCAGACGACACCGAGGAGACGCAATCTTGCGCGACACCGATACGGACCCAGGACATCCGGACGCCGACGAATGCCAACCCTACTACTCTCAGTACATCAAGCTCGTCCCGGACGGGCACATCGTGGCGACCCTCGAGCGCCAGATCGCCGAAAGCGCGTCGTACCTGGCCGCCTTCACGCCTGAACAGGCGCTCTGGCGAGAAGCGCCGGACGAGTGGAACATCGTTGAGATCATCGGCCACCTGGCCGACACCGAGCGGGTCTTCAACTACCGGGCGCTACTCATCGCGCGCGCCGATCCCGTCATGTGGACGGCCATCGAGTTTCCGAGCTACGCGGCCGCCGCCAACTTCCAGGCGCGCCCGCTTGGCGACGTTGTGTCCGAATACGCGACAGTGCGGGCCGCATTCGTCGCGCTCCTCCGCGGCCTGGATGCGGCCGCCTGGGAGCGACGCGCGCCCGCGGAGTGGACCCTGCGCAGCGTGCGCGCCGTCGCCTACACCATGGCCGGCCACGAGCGGCATCACCTGGCCGACATTCGCCGCCAGCAGGGCCGTTAGCGGTCCCGCCCGGCGCCGTAGTCCCGCGCAGCGCCGGCCGCGCTGACCAGTCCCGCGGCCAGGTCGGCGTCGATGCGACTCTTCGCGCGGCGCGCGGGATCGCCCACGCCGCCGCCGCCCGGCAGCTCGAGCACGATGCGGTCTCCGGGGGGAACCGTGTGCACGGCCTTGGTGGCCAGCACGGTGCCCGAGGCGAGGCGCGCGGCACCGTGACGTCCCGGCTGTCCGCCGGAGCGGCCGGCTGCTGGATTGCGCAGGCGGTCGAAGGTGCCCGCGGCCACGGTGAACGGCGTGGGATCGCTGTTGCCGATCTCGATGCGCTGACCGAGCCCGCCCCGGAACTCGCCTGCGCCACCGGAATCGGGCAGGTACTCCTTGACCCAGAACACGAGCGGCGACTCGTTCTCGGTGATCTCCACCGGCACGACGCCGACGCCGCTCGGAAACGCCGTCGTGTTGAGCCCGTCCTTGCCGGGACGCGCCCCGGTGCCGCCGAGCCCGACGTTGAGCACGTTGAACGGCTTGCCCTGCGCGGGCGTTCCCGCCATCGGCAGCACCCAGATCGAGCCCGCGCTCTCGGCGGGCACGCGTCCGTCGAACACCTGGGCGAGCGCGCCGAACATCACGTCCGGCAGCATCTGCCCGATCACGTGGCGCGCGGTGACCGGCGCGGGCCGGAGCGGCGCGACGCACGTGCCGTCCTCGACCAGCACGTGGAAGGGCTCGAGCGAGCCCGCGTTGTTCGGGATCGCCGGCGCGATGATGCACTTGAGCCCGAAGACCGAGTAGGCCTCGGTGTAGCACCGCGGCGAGTTGATCCCGCGTCCCGAGACCGGCGAGCTCCCTGCATAGTCGACGGTGATCTCGCCGTCGCCGATCTCGAGGCTCGCGTGGAGCTCGATCGGCGCTTCGTACCCGTCGAGCGTCATCGAGGTCTTGAACCGCCCGCGCGGCAACTTCCGGATGGCCTCGCGCGTGGCCTCACGCGACGTGTCGAGGATGTGGCGCGCCAGCTCGTCGATCGAGACGAGGTCGAACTCGCGCATCATGTCGGCCAGGCGCGCCGCGCCCACGTCGTTGCAGGCGATCAGCGACAGCAGATCGCCGCGCGCCTCGATCGGGTTGCGCGAGTTCGCCATGATGATCGCGAAGATCTTCTCGTCGATCTGTCCCTGCTCGCGGAGCCGCATGTGCGGCACGCAGGTCCCTTCCTCGTAGACCGAGCGCGCCTCGGCGGAGAAGCCCACGCCGCCGACGTCGGGGGTATGGCACGTCGACGCGAAGAGCCCGACCGGCCGCTCGCCGCGAAACACGGGGGTCACCATGACGTAGTCGAACAGGTGCCCGGTGCCGAGCCACGGATCGTTGGTGACGAAGACGTCGCCGGGACGCATGGTCGCAATCGGGTAGCGGTCGAGGAAGTGCTGCACCGCGGCGGCCATCGTGTTGACGTGGCCGGGCGTGCCCGTGACCGCCTGGGCGAGCATGCGCCCGCCGGTTTTGTAGACGCCCGCCGAGAGGTCGCCGGCTTCGCGCGTGATCGCACCGAACGCCGTGCGCAGCAGAGCCTGCGCCTGCTCCTCGACCACCGCGATCAGCCGGTTCCACATCACCTGCATGTGAATGCGCTTGAGTCCCTCATTCATCGCGGTTCTCCATCACCAGGTATCCGGCGCCGTCGACGTGGAGCATGAAACTCGAGGGTACCACCGTCGTGGTCTGGCCTTCCTCGATCAGCGCCGGCCCGGCCAGCTCGCATCCCGGCTCGAGATCGCCGCGCTCGTAGACGGCGAATGCGGTCAGGCGACCGAGCGCCGGCTCGTAGACGTCGCGCCGCGAGCGCGGCGGCGGCGCGGCGCGCTTCTGCACCGGCTTGGCGGCCACCGGGGGGTCGGACGGCGCCGAGACCGTCACCGACCAGGTGACGAATTCGACGTCCTGGTCCGGCATCGTCACGCCGTAGATCGAGCCGTAGAGCGTCTCGAACTGCCCGCGCAGGCGGCGCGCGTCCTCGTTCTGCAAGGTACCGTCGGGCAGCGCCAGCTGGAGCTCGTGACCCTGGCCGATATAGCGGAGATCGACCACGCGCCGGATCGCCAGGTCGCCCTCGGGCACCGCCCGGCGGACGACTTCTGTCGCGGCGGCGGCGCACTGCTCGAGCAATCCGTTGACGACCCCCGCGTCGAACGCGGACAGGGTGGCGCGGTGACTGCGCACGACCTGGAACGACACCGGCGTGCGCAGGAACCCGATCGCCGAGCCGACACTGGCCCCTTCGGGAACGACGACGCGCCGGACCCCGAGCTTTTCCGCCAGCCGCCCCGCGTGCAGCGGCGCGCCACCGCCGAACGCGATCATCGTGTAGCGGCCGATCACGCGGCCGCGCTCGATCGCGTGCACGCGCGCGGCGTTGGCCATGTTCTCCTCGACGATCTCGGACACGCCGGCCGCGTGCCAGGGCGCGTCGAGCCCGAGGGGCGCGCCGACGTGCGTCGCGAGGGCGCCCTGGGCGGCCGCGACGTCGAGGCTGAACGCGCCGTCGGCGAACCGCGTGGGATCGATGCGGCCGAGCGCCAGGTCGGCGTCGGTCACCGTGGCGTCGGTTCCACCGCGCCCGTACGAGGCCGGTCCCGGATCGGCGCCCGCGCTGTCCGGGCCCACGGCGATGCGCTGCATCGAATCGACGCGCGCGATCGAGCCGCCGCCGGCGCCGATCTCGACCATCTCGATCACCGGCACGCGCACCGGGAGCCCACTGCCCTTCACGTTGCGGTAGGCCCGCGCGACCTCGAACGAGCGCGCCCGCTCGGGCTCGCCGCCGTCGATCAGACAGATCTTCGCGGTGGTGCCGCCCATGTCGAACGACATCACGCGGTCGAGCGCGCGCTCGCGCGCGATCCACGACGAGAGCAGCGCGCCGCCGGCGGGCCCGGATTCGACGAGCCGCACGGGAAAGCGCGCCGCGATCTCGAGCGTGGTGAGGCCCCCGCCCGACATCATGAGCAGCAGCGGACACGTCATGCCGAGCGCGTCCAGCTCGGCGCGCAGCCTCAGCAGATAGCCCTGCATCATCGGCCGCACGTACGCGTTCGCGCACGTCGTCGAGAAGCGCTCGTACTCGCGGATCTCGGGACAGACTTCGCTGGAGCGACAGACGGTGACGTCGGCCGGCAGCTCGGCGCTCAGGATCTCGGCCGCGCGGCGCTCGTGCTCGGGCCAGGCGTAGGCGTGCATGAACCCGATCGCGACGGCGCCGACCCGCTCGGCACGCAGCCGCTGGCCGACCGCGCGCACCGCGGCCACGTCGAGATCGCGCAGGACGCGCCCGCGGCCGTCGAGCCGCCCGGGCACCGTGAAGCGCAGCGGCCGGGGGACGAGCGGCAGCGGGCGCTCCATGTACACGTCGTACTGCTCGAACCGCTTCTCGTAGCCCATCTCGAGGATGTCACGCATCCCCTCGGTGGTGACGAAGGCGGTTCTGGCCCCCTTCCGCTCGATCAACGCATTCGTCGCCAGGGTCGTGCCGTGAACGAAGACTGAGACTTCCGATGGCGGCAGCCCCACCGCGGCGAGGACGCGCCGGACCCCGTCGAGGACGCCGACTTCGGGCGCCGCCGTGGTCAGCACCTTGGCGCTGTCGCGCCCGGCGGGGCTCTCGAGGACCACGTCGGTGAACGTGCCGCCGATGTCGGCAGCGAGCCGCGCCCGCATCAGAGCGATGCTCGCGTCACACCGACACCTTCTTGAATCGCGGCTCGCGCCAGACCTCGGTCTCGAGCACGCCGCGAAGGCGGGACACGGCGATCCAGACATCCTCGTGGCTGATCGCCACCGGCGAGATGCCGAAGCGGACCACGTCCGGCTTGCGGAACGAGCTGACCACGCCGTGCTCGAGCAGCGCTTCGCAGACCGATCCGGCGCCCGGGTGGCTGAAGCCGATGTGGCCTCCCTGTTCGTCGTACTTGCGCGGCGAGGTGACGGTGACGCCGAACTTCCCGCATTCCTGCTCGAGCAGGGCGATCGTGAGCTCGGAGAGCGAGCGATGCTTCCACGCCAGGTCCTCGCGCTTCACGTCGCGCCAGATGTCGACCGCCGCGGCCATCGCCTCGTTCGCGATGATGCCCGGCGTGCCGGTCAGGTGGCGCCGCACGCCGCGCAGCGGCTCGTAGGTCGGCGCAAACGCGAAGACGTCGGCGTGTCCCATCCAGCCGGCAATCACGGGCCACGCGCGCTCTTGATGCCGCGGGTGCACGTAGAGCCACGCCGGGGCGCCCGGGCCGCCGCAGAGATACTTGTAGCCGCACCCGACGGCGAAATCCGCGTTGGTGCCCGCCAGATCGACCGTCACTGCGCCGGCCGCGTGCGAGCAGTCCCACAGGGTCAGCACGCCACGGCTCCGCGCCAGATCGTTCACCTCGGCCATGTTCCAGCGCCGGCTCGTGCGGTAGTCGACGTAGCTCAGATAGAGTACGCCGACGTCACCGGAGAGCGCGGCGTCGAGCTCGGCCGGCTTGTCGATGCGGCGGACCGACGCGTTGCCGCCCGCGAAGCGCGTAAGCCCTTCCGCAACGTAGGTATCGGTCGGGAAGTTGAGCGCCTCGGTCACGATCACGGGCCGCGAGCGATCGAGCTGCCACGCGTAGCCGAGGATCTTGTAGAGGTTGATCGTGGTGTTGTCGCAGAACACCACGTCGCCCTGGCCGGCACCGAGGATGTGCGCCAGGCCTTCGCCCATGCGCCAGGGCTTCTCCAGCCAGTCGTAGCGGTTCCAGCCGCGGCGGCGCGCGTCCCGCCAGCCGTCCAGCATCACGCGTTCCACCCGCGACGCCGCGTCGGCCGGCATCGCGCCGATCGAGTTGCCGTCGAGATACACGGTGTCCTCGGCCGGCCGAGCGAAGCGGTCCCGCATGCCTCGCAGGGGATCACGAAGGTCGAGTGCGCGGCAGTGCGCCAGATCAATCATCGTCGTGAGCGCCTCCTTCCGGCGAGCAGCGCCTGCACCAGCCGGATCTCGACTTCGTGGCATGCGACCAGGCGGTCCCAGCGCGCCTGGCTCATCGACGCGTCGCGCCAGGCGATCAAGGTCACGAGGCACGAGCGCCGGCCGCGACCCGTCGCGTCACCCGGAACCACGCGCGCCATGACGCGCGGTGCGAGCGCCCGCGCATTCGTGCCCACGTGGTAGTCGACGATCAGCCGCGCGGCATCACCGACCGGCCGGTAGAGAACTTCCGCGCCGTCGAAGAGCGACCGCCCACGGAAGAGATTTGGGCCTACCTTGCGGGCCTCGAACGACCCGAGCGCCCAGCGGCCCACCTCGAGACCGTCCGAGAGAAAGTCGTACGCGCGGCGCGCCGGGACGGCGCACTCGGCGGTCACACAATGCGAGAGCGCCGGCACCATGGGTTGCGGGCTCAACTCTCGACGCGCTTGAACAGGGCCTGCATCTCCTCGATGGTGATGATGCGGTCGGTCACGATCTGGCCGTCCTTGACCTTCCACACGAGCGCCGGCCCGGTGACGTCGCCGTTGGCGTCGAACTCGATCGGCCCGGTCGCGCCGAAGTACTTGATCGGCTTGCCGGCCTTGATGAGCTCGAGCGCCTTCTTGTACTCGGCCGGGCCCGTGCCGACGGGCGTCCCGTTCGAGACGTGCACGCGGCGCACCGCGTCCTTGATCGACGGGCCCGTCAGATCTTTGGCGATGTTCATCGCCAGCGCCATCACCATCAGGGCGTCATACTGCGTGTGCACGCCCGGTCCTTTGGTGTCGGTCTTGAACTTCTCCTCGAACGCCGTGTTGAACGCATCCACGTGGGGGCCCGCTACCTGCGCGTTGTCCATGCCGAAGACGTCCTCGATGAACTTCGCGCCCACCCCGTTGACGAAGTCCATGGTACGCATCGAGTTATTGAGCGCGATCGTCTTCGTGCCCCCGAGCGACAGCCACTCGCGCACGATGGTGACGCCGTCCTTCGGGAATCCGATCAGCAGGAGCGATTCGGGCTTCGCCGCGAGCGCCTTCGTGACCTCGGCCCGGTAGCTCGGCTGGTTGTCGTTGTACGGCACCTCGGCGATCACCTCGCCCCCGAGCTTGGCGACCGCGGCCTTGTAGAAGCGCAGCATGTCGGTGCCGAAGTCCGTGTTGATGTAGATGACGACGGTCTTCTTCATCCCTCGCCGCGCGGTTTCTGACGCGGTCGCAAACGCCTGTGTCTTGCTGGTGGGAATGGTACGAAAGAAGTACCCGCCGCTCCGGCCGTCGAGCGTGAAGGGGCTCGCGGTCGAGCAGCAGGTGATCTGCACGACCTTCGACGGCGCCGTCACGGACGAGATGATCGGACCCGTGACGCCCGAGGAGATCGTCCCGGTGAACGCCGGCACCCGCTCGACCTCGACCAGGTACTTGGCGGCGTCCACGCCCACCGTCGGCTGTCCTTGATCATCCCGAAGAATGAACTGCACGGGGCAGCCCTTGATGCCGCCGCCCTGGTTGACGTGCTCGATCGCCAGCTCGGCCGACTGGGCGATCTTCTTGGTGATCGGGGCCATCGAGCCGGTCAGCGGCAGCACCCCGCCGATCTTTACCGGGCAGCTCTGCGCCGCCGCGCTCCCCGCGGACAGCAGGCCCGCCATCAAAGCCAGCGCAAACACGACCGTATTCCGTCGCCGTCGTTCCATGTCGTCCTTCCTCTATAGCACTTCCGCTATAGCACTTCCGCGGTTGACCGCTCGGCAGCAGGAGGGAGCTTAATCGTTCACGTGCCGCGAGACAACCGCCGCCTCGCCGATCAACCCACGCGGGCGGAAGAGCAGCACGAGCATCAAGAGCAGACCGATCAGGATGACCTGGATCGCGGCGCCCTGCGCGGCGTGGCTCGGCGGCACCAGCTTGGTGACGAGGACGCCCGAGCCCGCCCAGATCGCCCAGACGACCAGCGCGCCGAGCAAGGCGCCGCGGTTGTTGCCGCTGCCGCCCACGATGAGCATCGCCCAGGTCTGAAACGTCACGATCGGCAGGAAGTCGTACGGGCTCACGAAGCCGATGAAGCTGACGTGGAGCGCGCCGGCCAGCCCCATGAGTGTCGAGCCCAGGACGAACGCTTCGAGCCGGAAGCGCCGCGCGCTCTTGCCGAGCGCGACCGCGGCGGTCTCGTCCTCGCGAATCGCCTTCAGCACGCGGCCCCACGGCGACATCAACACGCGGTCGAGCGCCCAGTAGATCGCCGCCATGATCGCGAGCATCAACCCGAGAAACCAGAGGTTGAAGCCGAACGGCGTCTCGAACAGCGGCGCGAGCGGCCGGCTGATGCGCGTGAGCCCCTGCGGGCCGCCGGTGAGCGGCTCCCAGTTGAGGGCGACGAGCTGGATGGAGACGGCGACGCCGAACGTGGCGATGGCGAGGTAGTCGCCGCGCAGGCGAATCGTGACGAGTCCGATCAGCCAGCCCGCGAGGGCCGTCGCCGCCATCGCGGCCAGGACGCCCACGGGCCAGGGCAGGCCGAAATTGCCGACGTACTGGGGTTGCGGCGCCGCGGTGACGATCGCGTGCGTGTAGGCGCCGATCGCGTAGAATCCGACGACGCCGGCATTGAACAACCCGGTGAACCCCCACTGAAGATTCAAGGCAAGGGTCAGCACCCCGAGGATCAGCACGATGCACGCGAAGAACACGAGATAGGCGAGCATCTAGCTCCGCTCGCCGAAGATGCCCTGCGGCCGCACGATCAAGATGAGCAGGAGCAGCAGGAACGGCATCGCGCCCTTGTAGCCAGGGCTGATCACGAGCAGGGACAGGTTCTCGGCGAGGCCGACCAGAAACCCGCCGACGACGGCGCCGGGAAGACTGCCCGTGCCACCGAGGATCGCCGCCGCGAACAAGGACAGCAACACGTTGAACCCGATCTCCGGATGAATCTGCGGCGTGAGGCCGATGAACACGCCGGCGAACGCCGCCAGCGCCCCGGAGATGATCCACGTGAGGCGCACCACCCCCTCGACCTCGATGCCGCACACCTGCGCGAGCGCCGGACTCTCCGCCATCGCGCGCATCGCCATGCCGGTACGGCTCCGCGTCAGGAACACGTGCAGGCCGATCATGGCCGCCAGGGCCAGGGCGACGATGAAGATCTGATCCGGGAGCACGCGAACTCCCGGCAGCACCTCCGTCGCCATTTGCAATTCGCGCGTGTAGTAGCGCGACTCGTGTCCCCACACCAGGACGACCAGGTGGCGCATCACGAGCGCGGCCCCGAACGCCGCGAAGACCATCGTGAGCGGATGAGCGCCGCGGCGCCTCAACCGCCGGAACACGAGCGCGTCGACAGCCCACGCGGCGAGCCCGGTCAGTACGGCCGCGACGAGCGCGGCGGCGACCAGCTGCCAGCCGAACGAGAGTGGACCCGTGGGCGCGCCCGGTCCGGCGAACGCGACGACGACCAGCGCGAAGTAGGCGCCCCACGTGAGGAGCTCGGAATGCGCGAAGTTCGCGAAGCGCATGATGCCGAGCGTGAACGTCACGCCGATCGCGCCGAGCGCGATGACGGCGCCGGTCAGGATCCCGTCGGCGATTGCCTGCATCATCGGCGGCTGCCGAGAAACGCTTCGGCCACGCGTGGTTCCGCAAGCAGCGCCCCGGCGGGCCCGGTGAAGCGGTTACGGCCCTCGGTCAGCACGTAGCCGCGGTCGGACACGCGCAACGCGGCCTTCGCGTTCTGTTCCACCATCAGGACCGCGATTCCCGATTCGGCGAGCCCACGAAGCTGGCGGAAGACTTCGTCGACGACGCGCGGCGCGAGCCCCGCCGTCGGCTCGTCGAGCATGAGCAACGTCGGATCGGTCATCAGGGCGCGCGCGATCGCGAGCATCTGCCGCTCGCCGCCCGACAATGTGCGGGCGCGAAGCGCGCGCCGTGCCGCCAGCGGCGCAAACAAGGCATAGGCGCGCTCGAGGCGTTCGTTCAGCGCGCCGCGGATCACGTGCGCGCCTACCTTGAGATTCTCGTGCACGGTCAAGGTCGTGAAGACGTTGCCGGTTTGCGGCACGAACCCGATCCCCGACGACACGACTGCATGTGCGGGCAACACCGTCACGTCCCGGCCGTCGAGCCGTACCTGCCCCTCCTCGCGGAAGACCAACCCGGCGATGGCCTTGAGCACGGTGCTCTTCCCGGCGCCGTTGGGGCCGATGAGCGTGACGATCTCGCGCCGATCGACGGCGATCGACACGCCGTGCACCACCGGCAGGCCTCGGACATAGCCGGCGACGAGGTCGTTCACCTGGAGATGGCTCATCGGACGGTCATGCGGGCATGTCGCCCAGATACGCGTCGAGCACCCGCCGGTCCTGGCGCACGCCCGCGGCATCCCCGTGATAGATCAGCTTGCCCTGAGCCATGACGACGATCGGCCGGCACACGGTCAGCACGAGATCGATGTTGTGCTCGATGACGAGAAACGTGACGCCGCGCTGGTTCAGTCGCACGATGCGGTCGACGAGCGTCTCGAGCAGCACCGGGTTGACCCCGGCCGCCGGCTCGTCGAGCAGGATCAGCTTCGGCTCGGCGATCAGGACACGCGCCAGCTCGAGGAGCTTCTGCTGCCCGCCCGAGAGTCGTCCGGCGGTCTCACCGGCCTTGTCGGCAAGATCGCACAGCTCGAGCACCTCCACCGCGCGCGCGCGTGCCAGCTGCTCCTCGCGCCGCACACGCCCGGCGCGCAGCCAGTTGTTCCAGAGGCGCTCGCCCGACTGGCCAAGCGGTGCCAGCATGAGGTTCTCGAGCACGGTCATCTGGGGAAACGGCCGCGGGACCTGAAACGTGCGGGCGAGGCCCTTCGCGAAGATGCGATCCGGCGTGAGTCGGTCGATGCGGTCGCCCATGAAACGGATGGCGCCGGACTCGGGTGTGAGCGCGCCCGCGATCAGGTTGAAGAGCGTCGTCTTGCCGGCGCCGTTGGGGCCGATGAGGCCGGTGATCGTCCCGGCGCCGACGGCGAGATCGACGCCATCGACGGCGCGCAGGCTCCCGAACGCCTTGACGAGCCCCGACACCTCGAGCATGACGCGTGATTATGGCAGAGCGCGAGGCTCAGGGCGGTGGTGTGCTGTGCTGCCGAACGC
>WNFK01195694.1_pt1 | contig 20981 bp, 22 predicted proteins | sample 5400281 | NCBI WGS metagenome assembly WNFK01 (sample SAMN13153350, study PRJNA577476) | soil metagenome | isolation source: 20 cm soil on Douglas fir-dominated hillslope | place: USA:California | collected 2013-09-17
AAGTGCATGAGCTGCCGCAGCCGCCCGAGCTCTGCATCGTCGCCACCGGCCCGCTCACCGGCGAGGACCTGGCCCGGTCGCTGGCCGAGGCGGTGGGCGCCTCGCAGCTCGCGTTCTACGACGCCATCGCGCCGATCGTCGCGGGGGACTCGGTGGACCGTTCGTTCGCGTTCGCGCAGTCGCGCTATGGCAAGGGCGAGGGGGCGGACTATCTGAATCTCCCGCTCACGGGCGAGGAGTACGAGCGATTCGTGGCGGAGCTGCTGCGCGGCGAGAAGGTCCAGCCGCACGCGTTCGAGGAGCCGCGCTACTTCGAAGGGTGCCTGCCGATCGAGGTGATGGCCGAGCGCGGCCGGGACGTGCTCGCTTTCGGGCCGATGAAGCCGGTCGGGCTCACCGATCCCCGCACCGGGGCGCGCCCGCACGCCGTGGTCCAGCTCCGGCGGGAGGACAAGGCGGGCACGGCCTGGAACCTGGTGGGGTTCCAGACGCGGCTGACCTGGCCGGAGCAGAAGCGGATTTTCTCCGGCTGCATCCCGGGCCTGCGGAACGCCGAGTGGGTCCGCCTCGGCCAGGTGCATCGGAACACCTTCCTCCACGCGCCGCTGGTGATCGCGCCGGACGGGACGTTGAAGGCGCGGCCGCACGTTTACTGCGCGGGGCAGATCACCGGGGTGGAGGGCTACGTGGAGAGCTCCGCTTCCGGACACCTCGCCGCGCGGCGCATCCTGGCGCGCCTGCGGGGATTGGATTTCCCGGTGCCCCCGGGGACGACGGCCATTGGCGCTCTCCTCCGGCACGTCACGGGCGAGGCGCATCCGGAGGGCTACGAGTATCAGCCCACCAATGTGGTCCACGCGCTCTTTCCCCCACTGCGGGAGCGCCACCGCAAGCACGAGCGAAAGCAGCTTCTGCTGGCCCGCGCCCGGCGCGACCTGGCGGCGTGGGCGGCGGAGGTCGGCGTGGCGCTCGGACCCGAGCCCACGTCATGGCCATCCAGCGAGCTGCGGCCGTAGCGCTCCTCTGCATCGCCTGCACGCAGGCCCCGCCCGGGCGGAAGCTCGCCTCGGGAATCGCGCGCGGCTTGATCGTCCGGGACGGGGCCGTCGCCTTCCTGCTCGACGCCTCACACCCCGCGGACCACAACGTGCCCGACGATCTGCTCGCCGGCGATCTCTGGCTCGACGACCGCAAGGTGGGCAGCGGCGTCTCCACGGGGGACGGCGCCTACGCCTTCTCGCCCAAGGGCGGCGAGCTGGCCTTCCTCGGAGGGTGGCGCTTCCGCGAGGGAGAAGGCGAGCTCTGGGTGGCGCAGCGCGGGGCCGCGCCGCGGCTGGTCGCCAAGGCAGCGCGGTCCTTCGCCTGGTCGTCGCGCGGCGAGCTGGCGTTCGCCGGGGAGGGCAGGGTCGGTTTCGGCGACCGCAGCGTGGCGCTCTCCGGCGTCCAGGCCGTGGCGTGGTCGCCGGACGGCAGTCGCCTCGCCGCCCGCGCGTCCGCCGTGGCCGGCGGCACGCTGTGGGCGGTGGATCCGCGATCGGGAGCCGCGCGCGAGATCGCCGTCGCGACGTCCGACTTCGCGTTCGCCCCGGACGGAGCGATCGCCGCGCTCGGCCCACCGCCGGCCAGGGCCGGGGATCGCCCGATCTCGATCGACGGCGCGCGGGTGGCGACGGCCACGGTCTTCGCGTTCTCGCCGGACGGGCGGGAGCTGGCGTTGCTCTCGTCGGAGAAGCAGCCCGGAGAGGCGGCCGGGGAGCTGTACCGGATGCCGAGGGCCGGCGGCGAGCGGCGGCTGGTGGGCTCGCGGGTGACGGACTTTCGCTGGAGCAGCGGGGGCGACCTGCTCTGCCTCGCCCGGTACGACCTGCGCGCCCGGGCCGGAACGCTCACCGTCTCGCCGCCGGTGGGCGCGCCCAAGGAGATCGCGCAGCGCGTCCAGAGCTTCTCGCTGTTCGGGCGCCGCGTCCTCTACGTGGTGCAGGCGCCGCAGAAGGGCGACTTCAAGCTCGAGCTCTGGGCAGCGGACCTGGCCGACCCGCAGCGCGCTCCCCACCGCGTCGACGAAGGCGCATACGGCTGGCAGCCGTCGCCGGACGGCGCGTCGGTCTACTACAAGGCGCGCTGTGCCGGCGGAGCGCGGAGCTGCTCGCTCTTGCGCGTTCCATTCTCCGGCGGCAGCGCCGAGCTGCTCGCGTCCGAGGTGGCGGGATTCGACCTCTCGCGCGACGGCAGCCGCATCCTCTTGCAGCAGCCGCATCGAGGAGCCCCGCGCGCTGTGGACCTGGCGCTCGTTCCCGCCACCGGCCCGGCCGCCGAGCGGGTGAAGCCCTTCGTGGAGGAGGTCGATCCCAGCTCCCGTTTCGCCGACGACGCGGGGCGCCGCGTGGTCTACGCCATCGTGGCCGCCGGCCGGGGTGGCGTGTTTCTGGCGGACGTTCCTTGAGCCCGGCAGAATCCGCGGCCATGCACCCGGCGATGGAGTCGTTCGCGGCACACCTCGCGCAAGTCGAGCGCGCCTCGCCGCACACCCGCCGGGCCTACCTCTCCGATCTCGAGCAGCTGGCTGAGTTCCTCGATCAACGCGGGACGGAGCTCGACGCGGCCACCCGCGACGATCTGCGCGCTTTCCTCGCCTCCCGCTACTCGACCAACGCGCCCGCGACGCTCGCGCGCAAGCAGGCCAGCATTCGCGCCTTCTACGAGCACCGGGTGCGGATGGGACACATCGCCGACAGTCCGGCCCGACGGCTGGTGTTTCCCAAGCGGCGGGTCTCGCTGCCCAACGTGGTCGCGGTGGACGACTGCTTCGCCCTGGTCGAGGCTCCCCAGACGCTCACCCCGGCGGGAGTGCGGGATCGAGCCGCGCTGGAGCTGCTTTACGGCGCGGGGCTGCGCGTCTCCGAGCTGGTCGGCCTGGATCTCCCCGATCTCTCGGCCGACTCGATCCGCGTGCGCGGAAAGGGAAACAAGCAGCGGATGGTGCCGCTGGTGCGGAAGGCCCGCATCGCTCTGGACGCGTATCTTGCACGGCGCGGCGAGCTGAAGGCCGACGGCCCGGCTTTGTTCGTCAACCGCCGCGGCGGACGCCTCACCTCGCGCAGCGTGGCGCGGCAGCTCGACAAGTACGCGCTGCTCGCCGGGACCCGCCGGCACGTCCATCCCCACGCCCTGCGGCACAGCTTCGCTACGCACCTGCTCGACATGGGGGCCGACCTGCGGGGGATCCAGGAGCTGCTGGGCCACGCTTCGCTCTCGACCACGCAGCGCTACACCCATGTCTCGGCGGAGCGCCTGCTGCAAGCCTACGAAGACGCCCACCCCCGGCGAGCTGCCCCTCGAGGAACGAGAGCATCGGGGTTCCCTCGGCGGCGAGCTGTTGCGGGAGGAAGGAAGCGCGGGTGAGGCCCGGCAGGGTGTTCAGCTCGAGGAAGACGGGGCCGTTGGAGCTGGAGATGATGTCCGTGCGCGAGTACCCCTCGCAGCCGAGGGCGCGGTGGGCGGCCAGCGCCAGGTCCTGGGCGGCGCGGGTCACTTCCGGGGGAACTTCGGCAGGGGTGATCTCGCGCGTGCCCTTGCCCAGGTACTTTCCCTCGTAGTCGAAGGCGCGCCCCTGCTCGAGTCGCACCTCGCTCGGAGGCAGGGCCCGGGGGCCGGACGGACCGTCCACCACGCCGACGGTCAGCTCGGTTCCGGAGATGAACTCCTCGGCCAGGTAGGATTCGCCGGACTCCTCCATCCTCTGCGCGGCTGGCTCGATCTGATCCGCCGAGAGCAGATGATGGAGACCCACGCTGCTACCGCCGGCCACGGGCTTCGCCACCACGCGCCCGTAGATGGCGAGCATCTCCCGCAATTCGCTGCGCATCTTCTTCGGGTCCTTCGAGAGGTGCACCGAGCGCGCGATGCGGACGCCGGCCGCGTACGCCACCTGCTTGGCGACCTCCTTGTCGAACGCGCGCGCGGAGGCCTCGGCTCCGGGCCCGGTGAAGGCGATGCGCCGCGCCTCCAGCATGCGCTGGATGGTGCCGTCCTCGCCCTCGCCGCCGTGCAGGGCGAGGAAGAACACCCGGGTGCGATGCTGCTCGAACGCCGCCACCACCGACGGGAGCTCCGCGGCGGCCGCGGGCTGGAAGTCGCGCTCGAAAGGCCGCTGGAAACCCGCCAACTCCTCGCGGCCGACGCGGTGCATCGCGCCCGACGGAGCGAGGAACCAGGCCTCCGTCTCGTCGAGCACGCTGGAGACGTTCTGCGCGGATGCGACGGAGACGCGCCGCTCGTTGCTCGTGCCGCCGAAGAGGATGCTGACGTCGGAGCCGGACATCGTCCAGCAACGTAGCATCGCACGTGCCACCGCGCAGCGTTAGCATGCGAACGATGCGGATCCGCTCCACGACGGTGGTGTGCGTGCGCAAGGACGGCAGGGTCGCCCTCGGCGCCGACGGGCAGGTGACGCTCGACAAGACGGTGATGAAGCACGGGGCGAAGAAGCTCCGACGCCTCGGCGACGGCTCGATCCTCGCGGGTTTCGCCGGCGCGACGGCGGACGCGTTCACCCTCTTCGAGCGGTTCGAAGGAAAATTGAAGGATTTCAACAAGAACCTCGCGCGCGCCGCGGTCGAGCTGGCGAAGGACTGGCGCACCGACCGCTTCCTGCGGCGCCTGGAGGCGCTCCTGATCGTCGCGGACAAGGAGCGCACGCTCATCCTCTCCGGCACCGGCGACGTGGTGGAGCCCGACGAGGGCGTGGCCGCCATCGGCAGCGGCGGACCCTACGCGCAGGCGGCGGCGGTCGCGCTGCTCGGGCATTCGCAGCTCAGCGCCCGCCAGATCGCCGAGGAGGCGCTGCGCATCGCGGGCCGGATCTGCATCTACACCAACGACCAGATCTCCATCGAGGAGCTATGACCGCCGGCAGAGACCTGACACCCCGCGAGATCGTCGCGGAGCTGGACCGCTACATCGTCGGACAGGCAGCCGCGAAGCGGGCGGTGGCCATCGCGCTGCGCAACCGGTGGCGCCGCTTCCGGCTGGCTCCCGAGATGCGCGACGAGGTCATGCCCAAGAACATCGTCCTGGTCGGCCCGACCGGCGTGGGCAAGACCGAGATCGCGCGGCGCCTGGCGCGGCTCGCGGGCGCGCCGTTCGTCAAGGTGGAGGCCTCCAAGTTTACCGAGGTCGGCTACGTCGGCAAGGACGTGGACTCGATGATCCGCGACCTGGTCGAGGCCGGCGTGGCGCTGGTGCGCGAGGAGCGGCAGAAGGAGGTGCAGCCCCGCGCCGAGGAGCTCGCCGAGGAGCGCCTGCTGGACCTGCTCCTGCCCGGCTCCCGGGACAGCACGCGCGAGAAGCTGCGCGGCATGCTGCGCGCCGGCGGCCTCGACGACCGCACCATCGAGGTGGACGTGCAGGAGCGCGCCACGCCCACCATGCAGATCTTCGGCACCCAGGGGATGGAGGAGATGGGCCTGAACCTCCAGGAGATGCTCGGCAACCTCCCCTTCGGGAAGAAGAGCAAGAAGCGCAAGCTGTCGGTGCCCGAGGCCCGCCGTGTGCTCGCGCAGGACGAGGCGGAGAAGCTGGTCGACAAGGAGACGGTGGTCCGCGACGCGCTCGACCGCGTGCAATCGAACGGCATCGTCTTCATCGACGAGATCGACAAGGTCGCGCTTCCCGCGGGCCAGTCACACGGCCCGGACGTCTCGCGTGGCGGGGTCCAGCGCGACCTGCTCCCGATCGTGGAGGGGAGCACGATCAACACCAAGTACGGACCGGTGAAGACCGACCACGTGCTCTTCATCGCCGCGGGGGCTTTCCACCTCGCCAAGGTCAGCGATCTGCTCCCGGAGCTGCAGGGCCGCTTTCCCATCCGCGTGGAGCTGGAGGCCCTCTCGCAGGCCGACCTGGTGCGCATCCTGGCCGAGCCGCGCAACGCACTCACCCGCCAGTACACAGCCCTGCTCGGGGCAGAGGGCGTCGAGCTGCTCTTCGACGCCAGCGGCATCGAGGAGCTCGCCCGGGTGGCACAGGAGATGAACACCCGCACGCAGAACATCGGGGCGCGGCGACTGCACACGGTGCTCGAGAAGGTGCTCGAGGACGTCTCGTTCGCCGCTCCGGACTACGCGGGCAAGACCGTGCGCGTCGACGCCAGCTACGTCCGCGAAAAGCTCGAGCGCGTCCTCAAGGACGAAGACCTCTCTCGCTATATCCTCTAGCGGGTCAAGCAAACCCTACGTCCGGGGTACCGCCCGTTTCGCGACGGTCTGACCGCGCCCTTCGACCTTGACCACGCCCTGCTCCAGCAGCTCGCAGAGGATACGGGCGGTGTCCAGCTGCTTGAGGCCGCAGATCGCGTAGAGATCGTCGAAGGAGACCTCGCCGTCGATCTGCGCCAGCACGAATCCCGCGCGCGGGTCGAGGTTCAGCCAGATGATCTCGTCGGGCGGGATGGCGGTCTTGGGGCGCGCGTCCATCGAGCCGATCTTGCTCTCGAACATCAGGGTGAGGTTGTGCTCGCAGCTCTGGTGCAGCTTCTGCGCGTCGGCGTCGTTCGGCTTGCGGTCGAGCACCTTGTTCAGGAGCTCGAGGGCGCCGGAGAAGTCGTTGAGCGCTACCAGCTCGCGAGCGCCCCGCATCCACACCTGGGTCTCATCGTCGGAGACGGTCTCCGCGGCGACCTTGTCCTTGTGGATCGACCAGGCGCCGTTTCCGCCTTCTCCGGTCACCTCCGGCTGCGGGATCGCGAGCGAGGGGCCTTCGTCCCACGGGCTGCGGGGAGGAGGAGGCGGCCCGGTCTTCTTCTTCGGCGGGGGCGGCACCGCTGCCGGCTTGGGAGCCTGGGCGGCTTTCTTCTTTTCCGGCTCGGCCGGCGCGGGCTTCTTCGCCGGCTCGGCGGCCGCGGCGGGCGGCTTGCGCGAAGGAGGAGCGGTGGGCAGCCCTTGAGAGGGCAGCCAAGGGTGCGGCGCCCCGGCCGGAGCGCCGGCGCCCGCAGGCTTGCCCGCCGGCGACATCACCGCGTGGATCCGCTCCAGAGCGGACCTCAGGAACTCCCGCGCGCGCAGGTTGGTCGGCTCGAGCAGGTACGCCTCTTCCCAGGCGCGCACCGCGTCGAGCATCCGGCCCTTGCGGTAGTGGTCGAGCCCCTCGAGGAGCAAGGCCGAGAACCGGTTGCCGCCCTGTGCCGCCATCTAGGGCGCTCCCTTGCCGCGCTCCAGCGCGCCCTTCAGGGCTTCCAGCATCCGCTCCAGGCGGTCGATCGACCCCGCCAGCGCATCGCTCTCCTTCTGGGCGAGCTGCAGCCGCGCGACCGAGAGCGCCGCCTGCGCGCGCTGGAGCGGCTCGTTTCCGAGGCCGTTCCGGGCCGCGCGCGTGAGCCTCGGCCAGAGCGCCTCGAACTCGCGGAACAGCTCTTCCGCGCGCGTCTTCCGGTCCTGGAAGTCGGGGTCCTCCTTCTGGCCGAGCATCCAGTCCTCGTTGGTGCGCGCGGCCTTCTGGATCTCGTCCTCGGTGAGGCCGGAGGAGGCGGTGACGGTGATGCTCTGCCGGGTCCCGGTCTGGACGTCGAGCGCGGAGACCGAGACGATGCCGTCGGCGCTGATGTCGAAGATCACGTCGATGTCCACCTGGCCGCGCGGCGCCGCGCGCAGGCCGGTGAGCATGAACTCGCCGAGCAGCTCGTTGCCGACCGACATCTCGCTCTCACCCTGGAGCACGGTGATCTTGGCCGAGGTCTGGTCGTCCTTGACGGTGGTGAAGACGTGGTGAGCGCTGGTCGGCACCGTGGTGTTCTTCTCGATGATCTTCTGGAAGAAGCCGCCGGCGATGGCGATGCCCAGGCTGTGCGGGGTGACGTCCAGGAGCAGCATCTCCTGCTCGTCGTGCAGGAGCATTGCGCCCTGGATGGCCGCCCCCAACGCCACCGCCTCGTCGGGGTTGACGGTCTTCGCCGGCTCCTTGCCGAAGAGGCGCCGCACCTCCTCCTGGATCTTCGGCATGCGCGTCTGGCCGCCCACCAGCAGCACGTCGCCGAGCTGGGAGGGAAGGACCTTGGCCTCGGCCATCACGCTCTCACAGACCTTCACGCAGCGCTGCACCAGGTCTCCGGTCATCTGCTCGAGCTGCTCGCGCGTGAGCGTCGACTGTAGATGCAGCGGTCCGGTCTGCTGCGTGGAGGAGATGAAGGGGAGGTTGATTTCCACCTGCTTGAGCGAGCTGAGCTCGCACTTCGCTTTCTCGGCCGCGTCGCGCAGGCGCTGCAGCGCCATCTTGTCCTTGCGCAGATCCACGCCGTGCTTCTTCTGGAACGGCTCGGCCAAGGAGTCGATGATCCGGCTGTCGAAGTCCTCGCCGCCGAGCAACGAGTCCCCGCCGGTGGCCTCGACCTCGAAGACCCCCTTGAACATGTGCAGCACGGTGAAGTCGAAGGTGCCGCCGCCGAGGTCGAACACCGCCAGCTGCCGCTCCGCTTCCGCCTTGCCGAAGCCGTAGGCGAGGGCGGCCGAGGTGGGCTCGTTGATGATCCGGATCACCTCGAGGCCCGCGATGCGCCCGGCGTCCTTGGTGGCGTTGCGCTGCGCGTCGTTGAAGTAGGCCGGGCAGGTGATCACGGCCTTCGTCACCGGGCCGCCGAAGAAGGCCTCGGCGTCGAGCCGGAGCTCGGTCAGCACCATCGCGGAGATCTCCGGCGGCGAATACTGCTTCTCGCCGAGCGCGATGCGGACGTCGTCGTGCGGCCCCGCGATCACGGAATAGGGCATGCGCTGGAGCGTCTCCTGCGTGGTCTTCGTCGACCAGCGCCGTCCCATCAGGCGCTTCACCGCCACCACCGTGCGCTCGGCGTTGGTCACCGCCTGGCGGCGGGCGAGCGCGCCGACCAGGCGCTTCCCGTTGCGCGCCATCGCCACCACGGAGGGCGTGATCCGGTAACCGCTCCGGTTGGGGATGACGGTGGGCGTGCCGCCGCGCACCGTGGCGCAGACGGAGTTGGTGGTGCCCAGATCGATGCCGATGACCAGTTCGCCCAAGTTTGCCTACAGCGTCCGGAGGAGCTGTTTGGCCTCCTTGTGGTCTGGGTTCCGGTTCAGCAGTTGCGTCAGCTCCGATCGAGCCCGGGACTTCATCCCGGCGCCGGCGAGGAGCCGCGCCAGCATCATCCGCACCACCGCGTCCTCCGGGTTCAGGTCCACCGCCCGCATCGCCCAGGTGGTGGCGGCGCGCGCGTCGGAAGCTTCCAGCGAGCAGCGGGCGGCGCCGAACGCGGCGGGAAAGCAGGTGGGATCGTGGTGGAACGCCGCCGCGTAGGCGGCCGCGGCCGCGGGGAAGAGCTTCTTCTCCTCGCGCTCCTGGGCCGAGCCGAGCGCCGAGACTGCCCGCGCCTGGGCCTGCTCGCGCTCGAGCTCCGCCAGCTTGTTCACGATCTCCTTCCGGTTCGGATCCAGCTCGCGCGCCGCGCTGAGCGCGAAGATGGCCTGGGTGCGCTCGCCGTTCAGCGCGTGCTCCAGCGCCTCCTCGTACAGCTTGCGCGCCGCGCCGATGCGCGCGAACCCCTTGGTCTTGAGCATGCGCTCCCGGCGCGGTGGTCCCGGTCGTACTCGCTGCGGGACTCCTCGTCGGACAGCACCTGGTAGGCCGTGGCGAGCCGCTGGAACCACTTCGAGAGCAGAGGCCCGTAAGGACCCACCTCCCGCCGGTACCAGGCGTCGGGATGGAACCGTTTCGACTTCTCCAGATAGGCCCGGCGGACGGTCGCGCTGTCGGCGTCCGCGGTTACGGAAAGCAGCTCGTAATAGGTCAGCCGATGGCCCTTGTTCTCGAGCTCGTCCAGCTCGCGCCGCATGTCAGCCGGAAGATCGATGTTTTCTCCGGGCTTTGGTGCGGCGACCAAACGGGTCTCCCTGCCGGCAGGCACCCCGTCCACCGGTCAATCCAAGATAGCCCACGGTTCAAGATGGACAAAGAGACAGTCACGCCTTTGCGACAGCCTCTGCGAGCAGCTCCGAAGCCTGGTCGATCTCGTCGTCGGACACTGTGAGCGGAGGTGCGAGCCGTACCACACGCTCCCCGATCGCGTTGACCAGGAGCCCGAGGTCTCGCGCTTTTGCGACCACCTTGGGCGCCAGATCCTCCGAGAGGAGGAGAGCGCGGAGCAACCCCGCGCCGCGTTCGCCGGCACTCCGTCCGCCCACCGCCGCCAGCCGCTGCGACAGCCGCGCACCCGCGCGCTGCACCCGCTCCAGCAGGCCTTCCGAGAGCATGTCCATCACCGCCGAGGCCGCGGCCGTGGCCAGCGGGTTGCCTCCGAAGGTGCTCGCGTGCGTTCCGGGGGTGAACACCTTGGCGACGTCCTCTCGGGCAAGCAAGGCCCCGAGCGGGATTCCGCCCGCGATTCCCTTCGCCAGGGTCATCGCGTCCGGCTCGATGCGCTCGTGCTGGTGGGCGAAGAAGGCGCCGGTGCGCCCCATCCCGGTCTGCACCTCGTCGAGCAGCATCAGCGCCCCGTGCCTGGAGCACAGCTCGCGCACCTTGGCCAGATACCCGCGCGGCGGCGTCAGGATCCCGGCCTCCCCCTGGAGCGGCTCGAGCATCACCGCGCAGGTCTGGCTGGAGACGGCGGCCTCGAGCGCGCCCACGTCCCCGTAGTCGAGGAAGCGGAATCCGGGGGGCAGCGGTCCGAATCCCTGCTGGTACTTCGGCTGGCCGGTGGCGGCGAGCGAGCCCAGCGTGCGCCCGTGGAAGGAGTTGTGGAAGCAGAGGATCTCGATCCGCTCCGGATGGCCCTCGACCACCTGGTAGTGGCGCGCAAGCTTGATCATCGCTTCGTTCGCCTCGGTGCCGCTGTTGCAGAAGAAGGCGCGCTTGAGCGTCTTCGTCTGCGCGGCCAGTTTCTCGGCCAGGCGGATCTGCGGCTCGGTGACGTAGAGGTTCGAGGCGTGCCAGAGGAGGCCCGCCTGCTTCATCAGGGCGTCGCGCACGCGGGGGTTCGCGTGGCCGACGCTCACGGTCGCGATCCCCCCGATGAAGTCGAGGTATCGCTTGTCGTCCGCGTCGTAGACCCAGGTTCCTTCGCCGCGCACCAGCGCGATCGGTTGGGTCCTGTAGTTCTGGAAGAGCACGGACTGCGCGCGCTGGACGAGGTCCTGGTTCGTCATGGGGTCTTTGTAGCGCAGGATTCGCCGCTTGGGATCGGATCGTAGGGTCGCGGCGTACCAGCGCTGTTATATGCGCCCCAGGTCCAGGAGGCGCCAACGATGATCCGGGCGAATCGTGTCGAGATCCCTCAGAGCCTCGAGGAGGCTTGCGACCCTTCGCGCACGGCCCTGATCGTCTACGACATGCAGGTCGGGATCCTGCGGCAATTGAAGGATGGCGAGGCGGTGGTCGCCAAGGTCGTCCAGGTCCTCCGCGCGGCGCGCGAGGCCGGGATCCGCGTCTTCTTCACCCGCCACCTGTCGCTTCCCAAGGAGCTGATGGGCGCTTTCCAGATCCGCATGGCGATGGCCTGGCAACGCGTCGGCTCCGTCGACCAGATCCGGCCGTGGTTCCTCCGGGACTCTCCCGCCTTCCAGCTGGTCCCCGAGGTGGCGCCGCTCGCCTCCGAGGCGGTGTTCGACAAGATCGCCATGTCGGCGTTCGAGGGCACGCCGCTGGACGTCGCCCTGCGCGATTGCGGGGTCAGCACCTTCCTGGTCGCGGGTGTGGCGATGGAGATCGGGGTCGAGCCGACCGTCCGGCACGGAGCGGACCTCGCCTACATCCCGATCGTGGTCACCGACGCCTGCGGCGCCGGCCATCGGGAAGCCGCGGATCGCTCCTTGGAGACGTTGCGCTTCCTCGGGGACGCGCTGTTCACGACCACCGACGAGATCTGCCGGGTCTTGCGGCGGGCCTGAGCCAGGCGCAGGCCCTGAGGATTCAGGGAGTCTGAGCCGTGCCCGAGGCTTCCTTCGGCCGGGCCTTCTGCGCGTACTCGATCAGCTTGTCCAGGTAACTCTCGATCGGGGGGCAGGAGATCCCGGTGCCGTCCAGGAGCTCGAGCGTGTTGCGGTTCGAGTAGAAGCTCAGATGATTGACGGTGGAGAACGCCATCCGTTGCTCGCGGGTGAGCTTCTCGATCCCGGGAAGCTTGAGCAGCTTGTCGGTCAGCTTGTAGCCCAACGAGAGCCGGGGCAGCTTCTTGCCCTCGCGCTCGACCACGCGCTCGTACACGCGGCGCGAGCTGGACGGGTTGGGGTCCACCAGGTGGAAGGTCCGCCCCACGGCGCGGGCGTCGTCGTGGATGATCGTCGCCGCGTCCACCACGAAGTCGATCGGCACCACGTTGAACGGCGCCACCCCGTCGTCCGGCAGCGGCAGGGGGACCTGGAACCTCCGGGACAACAGCAGCGCGGCTACCGTGTAAGGTCCTTCGAAGCGGTCGATCTCTCCCGTCCTGGAGTCGCCCACCACGTAAGCGGGCCGGAGCACGGTGCAGGGGAGCTGTCCCATCGCGCGGCGGACCAGGATCTCCGCTTCGAACTTGGTCTGCTCGTAGAAGCTGCGGAAGGACTGTCCGGAGGAGAGCTCGTCCTCGGCGACGACGCCCACCCGGTCGCCGCTGACGAAGACGGTCGAGAAGTGGGTCAGGCGGCGGAGCTTGCGGCAGTCCTGGGCGAGCTCGATCACCGCCCGCGTGCCCTCCACGTTCACGCGCTCGAGGACGAGCTTGTCGGCCCCGACGTGTCCCCACTCCGCGACGTGCACGATGTCGGTGCACTCCTGCGACAGCTCCCGGTACTCGCCGGTGGAGAGCCCCAGGTGCATGGCCGCGATGTCGCCGGTGAGGACGCGGGCATCCCCACCGGCCCTCGCGGCCAGAGCGCTTCCGCCATCCGGCGCGCCAGCAGCTTGGGAAAGCCGGTCAACAGGACCATCAGCGCTCCTTGAGCAAGCGTTCGATCAGGCGCTCCACTTGCGCCCCGAGATCGGCCTCGGATCCCCCGTTGTCGATCACCACCGTCGCCGCGCGGGCCTTCTCGGCCGCCGGGAGCTGCGAGGCGATCCGCGCCCGCGCCTCCTCCTCGCTCATGTTGTCACGCAGCCGCAGCCGAGCGATCTGGGTCTCCGGGGGGGCGGTGACGACGATCAGCCCGTCGAGCCCCTGCTGCAGCCCGTTCTCGACGATCAGCGCCGCCTCGTACACGGCCACCTTCTCCCCCGCGCCGGCGAGGGAGGCCATCCGGCCTGCGACCTCCTCGGCGATGCGGGGATGGACGATCGCGTTCAACGCCTGCCGCTCGCCGGCGTCGGCGAACACGCGCGCGGCCAGCGCCTTGCGGTCCAGGGAACCGTCGGTCCGCACCGATCCGGGAAACCGCGACGCGATCTCGCGGAGCGCGGGCCGGCCGGGCTCCACCACCTCCCGGGCGACCTGGTCAGCGTCCACCACTGGAATCCCGCGGTCCATGAGCATCCGCCCGACCGTGCTCTTCCCGGACCCGATGTTGCCGGTTAATCCCCAGATCCGCACCGCGAGAGTGTACACTGCGCGCCCCGGATGAATCGCCTGATCGTGCTGCTGCTCGCCGCTCCGGCGGCCCTCGCCTCCGACCTGGTGGGGCCGGCTTCCTGCCGCACCTGCCACCCGGAGGCGTACCGGATCTGGGCCGCGAGCCCCCACGCCCGGGCGGCCCAGTCGCTGACGCCGGAGCAGCGCAAGCAGCCGCTCTGCCTGCAGTGCCACTCCCGCGACGAGCAGCGGGCCGGCCAGGCGGACGTGCAGGGCGTCTCGTGCGAGACCTGCCACGGCGGAGGTCGCTTCTATCAGCCCGCGGTGGTGATGCGCGACAAGGAGCTCTCGCGGCTCTTCGGCCTGGTCGATCCGACGCCGCAGAGCTGCATGGTGTGCCACGGCGGCCAGTCCCCGTCGCTCAAGCCCTTCGATCCGAAGGAAGCGATGCAGCGGATCGATCACTGGACGGCCGAGCGGGCCGCCCGCAAGCCGAAGCTCTCGGTCAGGCTGAGGCAGGAGCCTTGAGCTCGACGGCCGAGGAGCTGGTCCCGGCCGGTCCGCCCGCGAACGCCGTCAGCGAGATCGCCGAGCTCCCACCCCCGACCGAGGAGGAGCTCCACGCCGCGGTCGAGCGGATCTGGCGCTTCTTCTCCTCCTTGCGTCTGACGCTCGCGACCCTCCTCTTGCTGTTCTGCGCGATGATCGCGGGCACCTTCGTCAACCCGCAGAACGACTCGCTAGCCAACATCGAGCGCGCGCTTGCCGGGCACCCGTGGACGCTCCGCGCCTATCGCTGGTTCGAGCTGTACGACCTGTTCCGCTCCTGGTGGTTCACCGGCCTTTTGCTCGTCCTGGCCCTGAACCTGATCGCGTGCTCGCTGGAGCGCTTGCCGCGCATCTGGTTTCTGGTCCGCCACCCCCAGCGGCGCCTCGATCACGTGGCCGGGCTGCGGTTCAAGGTGCAGGCCGCGCAGGTGGCGGTGACCCTGGAGGACGTCGCCTTCGCGCTGCGGCGCCGGCGGTACCGCGTGGAAGTCCTGGACGGATTCCTCTTCGCCGAGCGCGGCCGCTACGCGCGGTTCGGCGTCTGGGTGGTGCACCTCTCCCTGCTCCTGATCCTGGGGGGAGGAGTCTACGGCCGCCTGACCGCGTTCGAGGGCACGGCGCTGGTCCCGCAGGACGGAGGGATCGCGTCCTCGTTCATCCAACGCAACCCGGACGGAACCCAGTTCCAGCACCCGCTCGTCGATGGATCCGGCCGGCCGTTCCTCGTGCAGTGCACCGACTTCCGCCTGAAAGAGTTCGAGCCGGGCCGGCCCAAGTCGTACGAGTCCGACCTGGTGGTCTACGAAGACCTCGGCGGTCGCGAGCCGGGGCGCGAGCTGGCGCGCGCCACCATCACCGTGAACCATCCGCTGCGCTACGGCGGCCTCACTTTCTACCAGGCCAGCCATACGCAGCTGGAAGAGGGGCAGCGCGCCAGGATCACCTTGCGCGACCGCGCCGCCGGCAAGGCGCGCCGGATGATGGTGGCGGCGGGAGGGTCGATCCCTGCCGCGGAAGGTCTCAGCTATCAGCTCGCCGAATACCGGGCCGACTACGCGGGGTTGGGGCCCGCGGTGCAGATGGTGCGCACCGAGGACGGCCGCCGCAGCAGCTTCTGGGTGTTCGCCAAGGACGCGGAGTTCGACGGGCGCAACCGGCCCGACCGGTTCGCGTTCTCGTTCGATCGGCTCGCGCCGCTCTACGCGACCGGCCTGCAGATCGCGCACGATCCCTCGACGCCGGTGATCTACCTGGGCTGCTTCCTCCTCTTCGCCGGGATCGGGATCGCCTTCTACACCTCGCACAAGCGCGTCTGGGCCAGGCTCTCGCGCGGCACGCTGTCGCTGGGCGGAGCCTCGCACCGCAACGCGGATGGATTCGGACGCGAGCTCGGCGAGCTGCGCGCAGAATTGGGGCTGTGATCGTTCTCTCCGCAGAGTTCGTGAAGTCCGCGACCGACGCGCGCGGCTGGCCGCCCGCGGGGCCGGACGAGATCGCTTTCTGCGGCCGCAGCAACGTCGGCAAGTCCTCGGCGTTGAACGCGCTGGCGGCCCGCAAGTCGCTCGCCCGGGTCTCGCGAACGCCGGGCCGGACGCGCCTGATCAACTTCTTCGACGTCCGCGCCGCGGAGAAGACGCGCTCCGGAGGGAAGGGCGAGGAGCATCACCTCGTCTTCGCCGACCTTCCCGGCTACGGCTTCGCCAGCGGGCCCAGGGACGAGCGCGACAAGTGGCGCGCGATGATCGAGGAGTACTTGACCGGGCGCGAGGCGCTGCGCGCGCTGGTGGTGCTGGTGGACGGCGAGCTCGGCGCGCAGCCCTCCGACGTGGAGATGGTCCGCTGGGGCGAGTCGCTGGGGCACCGGATCGTGGTGGCGGCCACCAAGCTCGACAAGCTCGCGCGCAACCGGCGCGGCCAGCAGATCGACCGCATCGCTGGCCAGCTCGCGGTGCCCAAGGTGGTGGGGATCTCGGCCAAGGAGCTGTTCGGCGTCGACGAGCTCTGGCGGGAAATGGTGACGAAGGACGCCCGCTGAAACACCGCGGGCTCCAGCGCGGCCGCAGCCGCTGCCTGGAGCCCGGGCTTGCGAGAGTGTCTAGGTGACCGGCATCTGCGACCGACCCATCACGTCCTGGTTCACGCCGAGCTGGTCCGCCTTGCGGCGCATGCGGTCGCCGAGCTCGCTTCGGAACTCCTCGCCGCTCTTGGGCGCGAAGGCGAGGCCGATGCCCGCGCCGACCAGGCAGCCGAGCGCGAAGATGCCGATGGTCCCGAGCGCGGTCGCCCAGGCGCTGCTGCGCTCCTCGAGGCCGAACGCCTCGAGCACGTCGTCCTTGTCGATGTCCTGCAGATACTTGAGGGCCTTCAGCCCCTGCTTGCGGATATCCTTCACCATGGTGGCCTCCAACGGCGGCCGCCCGCGGCCGCGCATCACCTGAACCGTATTCGCCAATCTGGGCACGGGGGCTCCGGAATGCTCGGGAGTCGGCCGCTGCTAGAACGAAGGTCCGGCCGCTTCCTCGCCGATCGGCTCGGTGCTCTGGCCCACGATGTTGGAGAGCTGGCTCTTCACCAGCGGGATCAGCGCCAGCCGGATGCCGATCTTCACCAGTCGGCCGGTCAGCGGCGAGAACAGACCCCCGCCGAGGACGTATCCGACTCCAGCGGCGGCGAGCACCATCCCGATCGGATTGCGGTGCACGCGGCCCCGCAGGTCGATGGCCCGCGTCAGGCTGTCCGCCTGGCTCGCCACGGCCTCCTTGAAGGCCCGGGCCTCTTCCGCCATCCGCTTCGCGTGGTCGATCGCGCCCTGCTCCCAGTCCGTGTTCGTCGGCACAAGCCTCTCCTTAGCGGGATGCGATCTTTCCGATCAGGTACCCAAGGGCGATCGCCCCGGCGAGGCACGTGATCGGACGCCCCCGGATGAAGTCCGCGGCGGCGCTCAACGCCTGGTCCATCGCCTTGCGTCCCTGCTCCAGCATCTGCTGCGCGTCTTCCGGGTTGAAACTGCTCAAGATCCGGGCGGCTGCGCCTTGGCCGTTCGAGCCCTGCTGTTCCGTTGCCATGGTGGGGGTTCCCTCCGGTTTGCCGAACCTAGGCACCTGCCTTGCCCACGGCTACCCCCGGCGCGATCCGTTCCAGCGCCGGCCCCTTGGTCGTCAGATCCACCCAGAGGGGCAGGTGGTCGCTGGCCGCCCGCGTCCGCGGGTCGTTCACCACGCCGCAGCCGATCACGTCCACCGCGGCATCCACGTAGGCCCGATCCAGCCGCAAGAGCGGCAAGACGGAGGGGTACGTCGCCCGGCGCGCCCCGGCCAGCACCGCAGCGTCCCGCAACCCGGTGCGCAGGAGGTGGAAGATCGGCCCGGGCAGGGGCGACCACATGTTGAAGTCGCCACAGAGAACGAGCGGGGCGGCGAGCGCGGTATCGCGCAGCAGGTCGGCCGAGAACAGCATCGCCGCTTGCCGCCGGCGTTCACCCCCGGACAGACCGAGGTGGAGATCGAACAGGTGGAGGCTCTTGCCATCGGGGAGGGAGAGGTCCGCGCGCAGGCAGCCCCGGGGTTCCCGGTTGGGAACGGACAAGTCGTAATTGTGCGCGTGCGCGATGGGGAAGCGGGAGAGGACCGCGTTCCCGTACGGCTGCCCCCGCAGGACCAGGTTGGGCCCGTACGCGACGAACCACCCGAGCCTGCACCCCAGGTCGCCGACCTCCTGGAGCGCGGCGACGTCGCAGCGCATGTCCTCGAGCAGGGCCGCCACGCGGCCCAGGTCGTGGCGTCCATCGCGGCCGAGGCCGCCGTGGATGTTCCAGGTCACCAGGCGCACGAGGCTTCGGCCCTCGCCGGCTGCGGCGGCTCGTGCGAGAGGCCGCCGCGCTCGAGGAAGAAGCGGTGCAGGTCCTGGGGGCGCACGACCGAGGCAAACGCGCCTTGGCCGAGCTCCTGGGGATGGATCATGAAGGTGTCGAGCTGCTCTGGCGCGAGGCCACCGTGCGATCCGAACTCGAAGGGATAGGCGACGGTCGTGCCACAAGGCGCCGCGGTCCCGAGGAGGATCACGTCGCCCGCGCTGCGCATGCGCAAGAGGTCTCGCGCGTATACCGCCGCGAGTGGATGGCCAATCCCGTGCCCCAGCGCCAGCGCGTCCTGGGGTCGATCGAGCTCGAGCCTGCGGTCGCCGCGCAGCGCCACGGGCCCGTTGTCTCCGCGAAGCAAAGCGAAACCGACCACGGGCGATCGCGCGCAGCGCTCCAGCAGCCCCGGGTGCCGCGCCCGGATCCCGGACTCGCGCAATGGGGCGGCCACCCGAGTGGAGTACACGTGCGCGATGTCGCCGGAGGGCACCACCAGGAGCGGACCTTCGGCGCGATCCGGCCGGGCAGCGTCGAGCGAGCGGGCCAGGTGGCGCGCCCAGGCGAGCGCGACCTTGCCGAGCGCGCCCGGCAGAGCGCCGGAGAGGAGCCGCAGCCATCGCGCCCGCGCCGCCACCGCGGCCGCTTCCCCTCCGCCCGCGCCGCCGAAGGCGATCGTCGGCGATCCCGCCGTGCGGCCGTCCGCGAGCAGGTGCTCGCCGAGCGATTCGCCCAGGACGAGCTCCGCCGGGCGGGTGGCGGTCTGGCCGTGGTCGCTGAAGAGATAGAGCTCGTAGTTGAGCTCCGGCAGCGCCGCGGCCGCCGCGATCACGCGCCCCAGCATCCGATCCAGCTCCCAGAGCTTGAGCAGCGCCATGCGCGAGAACGGGCCGCGGCGGTGGGCATACTCGTCGTAGCCGACGAAGCAGGCGTAGACGATGGGCGTGCCGCGCGCGATGTCGATCACGCACGAGTTCGCGGCGAACTCGGCGAACATGCATTCGGTGAGCACGCGGTGGAAGAGGAATTGCGGCTCGTGCTGCATCGAGCCCACGGGCCGGGCCCAGCGCGCCGTCTCCACCAGCCCGGAGGCGAAGTCCAAGCCAAGGGCGCCGGCGATGCGGCCGGCCGTCGCGCTGTGCACCATCGCCGCGGCGGCGATGTCGCGCGCCTGGGGCAGCAGCGGGGCCCGGGAGAGCTCCTCCATCCCGAAGTCCTCGGCGCGAAGGTCCTCCTTCCAGCCGGAGAGCGCCCAGCGCCGCGAGCGGGCGCCACCGGAGAAGATCGAGCAGTAGACAGATCCGCCGCGCAGCAGCGGGCGGCCGGCGCGCTCCAGCTCTTCCTCGAGCGCGCGGGCGTCGTCGCTGCGATCCATGCGGATCTCGCGGCCCCGGCGCTTGTCGAACCAGGTGTAGCCCGGGATCTCGTGCCGCACGCCGTAGAGCAGGCCGGCCTGGAACGCGGGCGTGCTGGTGGGAGCGCCGGCGCGGCACTTGGAGACCCGGTACGGGCCCTTCTCGACCAGCCCGCGCAGCGTGGGAGCGTATCCTCGCTCCATCGCGAGCTCGAGCTGGGCGCGCCCGACTCCGTCGAGGTGCAGGAGGAGGATCCGCCGGCCGGAAGGGAGCGGAGCGCGCGCTTGGCGGCCGCCCCCGGCCACCGGGCGGAGGAGGTGGCGCACCAGTCCTTGGACGATCCGGGACCGAGCGCTCCCGATCACCTCACGCCTCACGCTGCCGAAGGCCCCGGAGGATGTTGAAAGGAAGGCGCGCCACCTGGCGCGCGATCTCGAACCCGAACCAGATGGGCATGAACAGGACTGTCGCGGCCGCCTCCGCCACCTCCAACGCCTGCTTGGCGGGTTTGGGGAGCTTCCCCAGCCGCTGGCGCGCCTTGTCGCGGAGCGCGTCGGGCATGTCGCGGGCGATCTCCTTCGCTTCCTCCACCGACCGCGGGATGCGCAAAGGGAACTCGGGCCCGATTGCCCCGTCGCCCTTGATTCCGGCGGCCTGCTCGAGCTCGTCCGCCATCTCGCGGACGGCCTCGCGGTTCTCCTCGGCCTGCAAGCGCTCGTGCCTGCGGAACTCGGCTTCCGCGCGCTCCGCGTCGGCCGCGCCGACGAACTCGTGGTGCTGCGTCGCCTTCCGCTCCATCCGCGAAACGCGCCGATGGTGGCGGCTTCCCTTGCCTGTCTGCTTGGCCACCCGACTTCCTCCTGCCATTGGTAAAAAATTAGGAATCCTAGAGCCTTGGCGCAATGCGGCAACCGCTTCCAGAGCGCTGCGCTCCGGCGGCACAATGGGCTAGACTCCGCAACATGGGGTTCGAGTTCGCGGGCGCCACCGACGTGGGTCGCAAGCGCGACCACAACGAGGACGCGCTGCTCGTCCTCCCCGAGCACAACCTGGCGGTCGTCTGCGACGGCATGGGGGGGCATGAGGCCGGTGAGGTCGCCTCCGGGATCGGCGTGGAGACCGTGAAACGGTTCTTCGAGCTGGCCGGCGATCTGGAGGCCACCTGGCCCTTCCGCTACGACCGGAGCAAGGACGAGGGCACAAACCTCCTCTCGGTGGCCGCCCAGTGGGCCAACCAGCGCATCCGCGAGGCCGGCGATCCCAACACGAAGACGGCGGGAAAGCGGGGGATGGGCACGACCTTCGTCGGCTGCCTGGTGCGCGAGCACAAGGCCTGGTTCGGGTGGGTGGGCGACTCGCGCGGCTATGTCTGGCGCCGCGGCGAGCTGCACCCCACCACCAGCGACCACTCGCTGCTCAACGAGCTTCTCCGGACTGGCCGCCTCTCCGAAGAGGAAGCCGAGAACTTCCAGCACAAGAACGTGATCACCCGCGCTTTGGGAATGGCGGACCAGACCGAGGTCGACATCACGGCCTGGGAGCTCGAGCCCGGCGACATCTGCATGGTGTGCTGCGACGGCCTCACCGGAATGATCCCGGACCAGCGCATCGCCGAGATCATCTCCCAGGAACCCGAGCTGCAAAAAGCCTGTCAGAAGCTGGTCGACGAGGCGAACGAGAATGGCGGGGTGGACAACATCACGGTGGCCCTCGTGCGGTACAGCACGTAGCCCCCGACCTG
>WNFK01119917.1_pt1 | contig 20961 bp, 18 predicted proteins | sample 5400281 | NCBI WGS metagenome assembly WNFK01 (sample SAMN13153350, study PRJNA577476) | soil metagenome | isolation source: 20 cm soil on Douglas fir-dominated hillslope | place: USA:California | collected 2013-09-17
GTGCACGAGCACTTCGCGCGAAACATCGTGGTCGGCTTCGCGCGGCTGGCGGGCCGGAGCGTGGGCGTGGTGGCGAACCAGCCGGCGATCCTGGCCGGCGTGCTCGACATCGACGCCAGCCGCAAGGCGGCGCGGTTCGTGCGCACCTGCGACGCGTTCAACATCCCGCTGGTCACCTTCGTCGACGTCCCGGGCTTCCTCCCCGGAACGGCGCAGGAATGGGGCGGTATCATCACGCACGGCGCGAAGCTCCTCTACGCCTTCTCCGAGGCGACCGTGCCCAAGCTGACCGTGATCACGCGCAAGGCCTACGGGGGCGCCTACGACGTGATGGCTTCCAAGCACATCCGAGCCGACGTGAACCTCGCCTGGCCCACCGCCGAGATCGCGGTGATGGGCCCGGACGGGGCGGTGAACATCGTCTTCCGCAACGAGCTGGCCAAGGCCAAGGACGGCGATCAGGCCAAGAAGGAGCTGGTCCAGAAGTATCGCGACACCTTCGCCAATCCCTACAAGGCGGCGGAGCTCGGCTACGTGGACGAGGTGATCCTCCCCGAGGACACCCGCCCCCAGCTCTGCCGCGCGCTCGAGATGCTCCGGAACAAGCGGCAGGACGTGCCGCAGCGCAAGCACGGGAACATCCCGCTCTGAAGCGCGAGCTCACGCTGCTGGACCCGCCGCGGTCGCGCTCCTGGTGTCGGCTCGCCCGGGATCGCGGAGTGGGGCTTCGCGGCCCGGCTGCTCGCGCTGGGCTTCATCTGCTGGGCGGCGACGGCGCTGGCGCGGCGCGGACAGAAAGCTGACTTCAGGCCGTAAGATCGGTGCGTGCGCTGGAACGTTGCCGAACGAGTGGGGCGCGTCCGCTGGATCTTCCTGCCGCTAGGGCTCTGCGCGCTGGTGGCGGTGGGCGCGCACGCTGCCGCCGACCTGGTGGGAGATCGCGTCCTCTGGGCCGTCGACCGGGTGGACGCGTTCTTCGACTGGATCTGGTCCGCCTGGTCCTTCACCGCGCCGCTGGTGGACCTGGTCGGGCTGACCCAGCGGACCTGGTTCGCCCGCGCTGTGGCGCTGATCTGGGAGCTCGCGGCCGATGCGCTGATCGCCATTCCGGTGCTCGGGTACGCCGAGCGCGACCCGGCCGCCGAGTGGAAGACCGCGCGCGATCTCTTGCGGCGCGCCCGCTCGCCCCTTGCCCTCGTGCGTCCGGTGGCGACGCTGGTGGTCGCCGCCGCCGGCGCATTCGCGGTGGCGCGGATGGTCCAAGGTTCCCTGCAGCTCACCCTCCACGTGGGCTGGCTGGCCTCGCTGGTGCGCGCGGCCGTCCTGGCCGCCTCGCTCGTCCTGCTCGTTCCGCGAGCGGCGGTCCGTTCACTGGAGCACGCGCGGACGGCCCGGCACCACCTCGCCGCCGCGATCGTACTGGTGCCGCTCATCCTCGCGGCGGTGCTGTCCCTCCGATGAACCGGCGCGTCCCGCTGGTCGAGCTCTTGCTCTGCGCCCTCTGCCTCTGGGCGGCCTGGTACCGCACGCCGGCGGGCGCCCTGGTGCGCAGCGTGGGAGCGTGGCTCCTGGGCACGCGCAGCACGGCGGACCGGTGCCGCCGGCGCAGGCGCTGGCCTACGGAGCCGCCGCGGTGCTCGAGCAGACGCCCGCCGAGGTGGGCCCGAGGTTGCGCGCATCCGCGCAGGAGCTCGGCTCGGACGACGCCGCCTTGCTCGCGCTCTTCTGCGGCGAGGACGCGGCGGGCTACGCCGTGGACCACGCCCGCTCATCCGCGCTGGACGACCTCGCCCGCGCCCTCCCGCCGCGATCCGAGCAGTGCATCTCGCGCGCTGCCCAGGCCGCCATGCTGGGAGGGGCCTACGCGCTGGGCTGGCCCTTGCCAGAGTCGGTCCGCATCACCTCGCCGTTCGGCGTCCGCGAGCATCCCCTGCTGGGAGGAATGCGGCTGCACACCGGCGTGGACCTGGGAACCCCGGTGGGAACCCCGGTGCGCGCGGTCGCTGCCGGCGTGGTGCGCCGCGCGAGCAGCGACGGGCTCAACGGGCGCATCCTGATCCTCGATCACGGCCGCGGGGTGGTGACCACGTACTGCCACAACGACACCCTCCTGGTCCGCGACGGGCAGCGCGTCGAGAAGGGGCAGATCGTCGCCCGCTCGGGCAACAGCGGCCGGACCACCGGGCCGCACCTCCACTACCAGATCGACCTTGCGGGCGAGCCGGTCGATCCACTCCGGTTCCGTGCCCAGCATCCGAAGACCGCCACGGGCCCGACCGACTAGCACGGCGCGGGGTCGCGCCGGCTGTCCCGCAGCGCCGCGGTGGTCCGCGCGCTGCCTTGGGACTAGGCGTTTCTGCTAGGGTGCGCCGCCGTGGCCATCCGGAAGGTCCTGATCGCGAACCGCGGCGAGATCGCCGTCCGCGTGGCGCGCACCTGCAAGGAGATGGGGATCGGCACGGTCGCGATCTACAGCGACGCCGATCGGGCGGCGCTGCACGTGCGCACCTGCGACGAGGCGGTACGGGTCGGCCCGCCTCCGTCCCGCGAGAGCTACCTGGTGATCGACAGCGTGATCGCCGCCTGCAAGGCCACCGGGGCGGACGCCGTCCACCCGGGCTACGGCTTCCTCTCCGAGAACGCGCAGTTCGCGCGCGCTTGCGCCAAGGCCGGCATCACCTTCATCGGCCCGCCGCCGGAAGCGATGGAGGAGATGGGCGAGAAGACGCGCGCGCGCCGCAAGGTCATCGAGGCGGGCGTCCCGGTGGTGCCCGGGCTCAAGGAGCCCATTCCGGAAGGCGGCGAGGCGGCGGCCAAGGACTACGCCCGGTCGATCGGCTACCCGATCATGCTCAAGGCCGCGGCCGGTGGCGGCGGCAAGGGCATGCGGCTGGTGGCCGATCCGAAGGACTTCGACTCCGGCCTGGCCACCGCGAAGCGCGAGGCGCTGGGCGCGTTCGGCGACGGCCGCGTCTACATCGAGAAAGCGATCGCCCGCCCGCGGCACATCGAGATCCAGGTCTTCGCGGACGCGCAGGGAAACTGCGTCTGGCTGGGCGAGCGCGAGTGCAGCGTGCAGCGGCGCCACCAGAAGGTGATCGAGGAGACGCCCAGCGCGATCGTGACGCCGGAGCTGCGCGCGGAGATGGGGCGGGTGGCGGTCAACGCGGCCAAGGCGGTCCGCTACCTCGGCGCGGGCACCTGCGAGTTCCTGGTGGACGGGAACACCCGCAGCTTCTACTTCCTGGAGATGAACACCCGCTTGCAGGTCGAGCATCCGGTGACGGAGCTGTGCACCGGGCTGGACCTGGTGCGCTGGCAGATCGAGGTGGCCTCCGGCGGAAAGCTTCCCTGGACGCAGGAGGACCTGTCGCGGAACCTCCGTGGCCACGCCATCGAGGCCCGCCTGTACGCGGAGGACCCGTCGAAGAACTTCCTCCCCAGCCCCGGGACCATCCTCGACTTGCGGCTCGCCGACGGCCCCGGGGTGCGCAACGACTGCGGGGTGGAGAGCGGGAGCGAGGTGCCGCGCTACTACGATCCGATGATCGGCAAGCTCGCGGTCTGGGCGCGTACGCGCGACGAGGCGATCGCGCGGCTCGGGCGCGCCCTGGGCGAGACGGTGGTGAAAGGCATCACCACCAACACCGCCTATCTGCGGCGCGTCCTCGAGCTGGAGGAATTCCGCAAGGGCGACTACGACACCGGCCTGCTCGGACAGGCCAAGGATCGGCTGCTCCGGAAGGAGAGGACGGGCGACGAGGAGATCGCCCTGGCGGCGGCGGCCATCTGGCAGCTCGAGCAGGACCAGCGGGTGGCGCTCCGGCAGCCCGCGATCTCCGAAGCGGAGTCGGGGTGGGCGCGCGCCGGACGGCTCCAGGCGCTGCGGAGATCGCGATGAGGTACACAGCGGTCGTCGGCGGCGAGGAACGCATCGTGGAGATCACGGCAGCCGGCAGCGGCTACCGGGTGGCGAGCGGGGACCAGGTCCTGGAGATCGATGCGGTCCACCTGCAGGGATATGCGCTGAGCCTGATGGTCGGAACGCGCAGTTACCGCTGCGACATCGAGCCGGGCAAGGACGGCCGGATCACGGTCCTGGTCGGCGACCACGTCCACCCGCTGGAGATCCTCGACGAGCGCAAGCTCCGGATGCGCCGGGCCTCGGGCAAGTTCACCCAGGAGGGACCGCAGCGCGTCGACGCGCCCATGCCCGGCAAGGTGGTCCGCGTCCTGGTCAAGCCTGGCGACGAGGTGCAGGAGGGGCAGGGTCTGGGGGTGGTGGAAGCGATGAAGATGGAGAACGAGCTCAAGAGCCCCAAGGCCGGGAAGGTCACCGAGCTGCACGCGGTGGAAGGAGCGGCCGTCGAATCGGGGGCGAAGCTGGTGGTCGTGGCCTGAGCCGCGGTTTTCTGGCGCGGCGGGGAATCCTGCCGTTATCCTCTCCGCGTCGGCGAAAGGAGGTGATGCGATGGTCAGCGAAACAAAGGTGGCTGCCCTTCGCGTCGCCTCGGCGGAGCAGCTCCGCTAGCTCTGCCGAAGCGCGCGAGGCTCTACCGGGCGCCCGGGAGACATTGAAGCTCCCGGGCGTCTTTTTTTGGGTTGTTGCTCTCGATCGGATGGTCGTCCGTGCGAAAGGGAGCCGTCGTCCGCTCTTCGCTTCTCTAGACAAACTTGATTCGTGGAACAAAGTGGATCTGCCGCCCCTGTTCACGAATCGGGCAGGCCTGGTCCAGGCCGCTGGACAGGGGGATGCGGAAGGCATCTGATGGCTTCCAACGCACCACGCCAATGCCGGCCGCAGAGAGAAGGTCGCGGCGGGAACAACCAATCCGGGGCGGCGGAATCCAATGGTGCCGAAGCATCTGGAAGGATGGCCGTCATGTTGATCGAAGAGGAGGCCGCATCCCGTACCGCCGCCTGTGCCGTGACGGCTTTCCTGTTCGTCGCCCTGCCGATGGCCTGCCGCAATGGAAAGGCAGCGGCCCCGTCGCCTCCCCCACTGACCGTCGAAGTCGTCAACGTGGTCGCGGAGGACGTGCCGCTGCGCCTGGAGTGGGTGACCACGCTGGACGGCTACGTGAACGCCAAGATCCAGCCGCAGGTGAGCGGATACCTCGTGAAGCAGGACTACGTCGAGGGCACGTACGTGAAGAAGGGGGACGTGCTGTTCGAGATCGATCCCCGTCCGTTCCAGGCGGCGCTCGAGAACGCCCGGGGCCAGAGGGCCCAGGCCGAGGCGCAGCTCGGACGCGTGACTCGCGACGTCGAGCGCGACATTCCGCTGGCGGAAGAACGTGCGATCCCCCGCAGCCAGCTCGAGAACGACGTGCAGATCAAGGCCGCGGCCAAGGCGGCGGTCGATTCCGCCAAGGCCGCGGTGCGGACTGCCGAGCTCAATCTGGAGTTCACCAAGGTCCGCTCGCTCACCGATGGCATCGCGGGGATCGCCCGCGGGCAGCTCGGAGACCTGGTCGGACCCACGACGCTCTTGACCTCCGTGTCGCGGCTCGACCCCATCAAAGCGTACGTGGCCATCAGCGAGCGCGAATACCTGTCCTTCGTCGGCGGGCTCGACGGGTCGGCAGAGGCGCGGCCGTTCCCCAACAGCGAGACGCCGCTCGAGCTGCTGCTCGACAACCGCGTCCACTACCCCCATCCCGGCAGATTCGTGCTCAGCGATCGCGAGGTCGATCCGACGACCGGGACCATCCGGATCGCGGCCGCATTTCCGAATCCGGGGAACGTCCTCAGGCCGGGCCAGTTCGGCCGGGTGCGGGCGACGGTTGCCGTGAAGTACGGCGCGCTGGTGGTGCCCCAGCGCGCGGTCACCGAATTGCAGGGCAGCTACCAGCTCGCGGTGGTGGGCAGCGATAACAAGGTGGCGATCCGCTCCGTCAAGGTCGGAGAGCGGGTCGGGACGGTGTGGGTGATCGAGAACGGCGTGGCCGCGGGCGAGAGAGTGGTTGCCGAAGGCGTGCAGAAGGTCCGCGACGGGGCGCCCGTCAACCCGGTGCCCTTCCAAACTGTCGCCAAGGGTTGAGCCATGTCCCGCTTTTTCGTGAACCGCCCGATCGTGGCGATCGTCGTCTCGATCATCACCGTGGTCGCGGGACTGCTCGCGATGAGGGTCCTGCCGGTGGCGCAGTACCCGTCGATCATTCCTCCCCAGATCATCGTCAATGCTACCTTCACTGGCGCCGACGCGATCACGGTCGAAGATTCGGTGGCCACCCCGCTCGAGCAGCAGATGAACGGGGTGGACGACATGCTCTATATGCAGTCGACCAACGCCAACGACGGGACCATGGCGTTGACCGTGACGTTCGACATCGACACCGACCCCAACATCGACCAGGTCAACGTCACGAACCGGGTCTCGCAGGCGCAGCCCAACCTGCCGCCGGACGTCAACGCGTTCGGGCTCTCGTACCGGAAGTCGACCGGGCTGCCGCTGATCATCTTCGGCCTCTACTCGCCCGAGAAGCGCTACGATTCGCTCTTCCTCGCCAACTACGCCAACATCAACATCAACGATGCGCTCTACCGCGTGCGCGGCGTCGGCGAGGTGCGGCTTTTCGGCGCCAGCGACTACGCCATGCGCGTCTGGGTCAAGCCGGGCGTGCTCGCCAAGCTCGGCCTCACGGTGCCCGACCTGGTCCGCGCGGTGTCGCAGCAGAGCACGGTGAACCCGGCCGGCCGGATCGGGGCGGATCCGGCGCCAGCCGGCAAGGAGCTGACCTACACGGTGCGGGCGCAGGGGCGGCTGCAGACGGCCGAGGAGTTCGCGAGGATCGTCGTCCGCTCCAATCCGGACGGCTCGGTGGTGCGCATGTCCGACGTGGCCCGCATCGAGCTGGGCGCGCTCAACTACCAGCAGATCTCGCGGGTCAAGGGGCAGCCGGGCAGCATCGTCGCCGTCTTCCAGGCTCCTGGGTCCAACGCGCTCAACGTGGCCAACGGCGTGAAGGCGCTGATGAAGGAGCTCAAGGAGAGGTTCCCGCCCGGGCTCGACTACACCATCACGCTCGACACCACGCTGCCGGTCACCGAGGGCATCAACGAGATCGTCAAGACCATCCTCGAGGCCATGGCGCTGGTCACGCTGGTGGTCTTCCTCTTCCTGCAGAACTGGCGCGCCACGCTGATCCCGCTGATCGCCGTGCCCGTGTCGCTGATCGGCACGTTCGCGGTCTTCCCCCTGCTGGGCTTCTCCATCAACACCCTCTCGCTGTTCGGCCTGGTGCTCGCCATCGGCCTGGTCGTCGACGACGCCATCGTGGTGGTGGAAGCCGTGGAGCACCACATCGAGCAAGGGTTGTCTCCGCGCGACGCCACCCTGCAGGCGATGAAGGAGGTGTCGGGACCGGTGGTGGGCATCGCGCTGGTGCTGTCGTCGGTGTTCGTGCCCATCGCGTTCGTCGGCGGCATCCAGGGCAGGCTCAACACGCAGTTCGCGGTGACCATCGCCATTTCGGTCCTCATCTCCGCCTTCAACGCGCTCACGCTGTCGCCTGCGCTGTCCGCGTTGCTGCTCCGCCCCCGGCCGCCGGCTCGCGGCCCGCTGGGGCGCTTCTTCGGCCTCTTCAACCGCGGGTTCGAGCGGACGGCGCACGGCTACGTCAAATGGAGCCACGCCCTGATCCGCAAGCCCCTCATCGGCGTCGGCATCCTCGCGGCCTTCCTCGCCGTCGACGGCCTGATCGGCCGCCGGATCCCCGCCAGCTTCATCCCCGAGGAGGACCAGGGCTACCTCTTCACCAACGTGCAGCTCCCCGCGGCGGCCTCGCTCGAGCGCACCGACGCGGTGACCAGGAAGGTGGAAGCGATCCTCGCCAAAACCGAGGGCGTGCAGGCCACCGGATCCATCATCGGCTTCAGCCTTTTGACGCGCGTCTCCTCGACGTACAGCGCGTTCCTCTTCGTGCAGCTCAAGCCCTGGAGCCAGCGCGAAGGGGCGGCACTGGAAGCGAGCTCGATCCTGCGCAACATCAACCGGGCGCTGGCCACCCAGGTTCCGGAAGCGAGGGCGTTCGCCTTCAGCCCGCCGGCGATCCCCGGCTTCGGCAACGCCGGCGGCTTCTCCATGTGGCTGCAGGATCGCAGCGGCGGCTCGGTGGACTTCCTCGACCTGAACGTCCGCGCGTTCCTGGACGCGGCCCGCAAGCGGCCCGAGCTGACCGGCGTCAATACCATCTTCACCGCCGGAGTCCCGCAGGTCTATGCAGACGTGGATCGCGACAAGGTGCTGCGCCAAGGCATCGCGATTTCCGACGTGTACCAGACGCTCCAAGCGTACCTGGGCGGCCTGTACGTGAACCAGTTCAACCGGTTCGGGCGGCAGTGGCGGGTGTTCCTGCAGGCCGAGGGCGAGGACCGGCTGAGCGAGCAGGACATCGGCCAGTACTACGTGCGCAACAGCAGAGGCGCGATGGTGCCGCTCTCCACCCTGGTGAGCACCCGGCGGATCGAGGGCCCCGAGTACACCAACCGCTTCAACCTGTACCGCGGCGCGCAGATCCTCGGCTCGGCTGCCCCGGGCTACAGCTCCGGCCAGGCGCTGGCGGCGCTCGAGGACGTGGCGAGGCAAGTCCTCCCGCGCGAGATGGGATACGCGTTCGCCGACCTCTCCTATCAGGAGAGGAAGGCATCGGGCGCCGCGGGGGCCATCTTCGCCCTGTCGCTGGGCTTCGTGTTCCTGATCCTCGCTGCCCTGTACGAGAGCTGGTCGCTGCCATTCTCGGTGCTCCTCTCGGTGCCGGTGGCGGTGCTGGGGGCCTTCCTCGGCATCTGGCTGCGGGGCTTCGACCTGGACGTCTTCGCGCAGATCGGCCTGGCGATGCTGATCGGCCTGGCGGCGAAGAACGCGATCCTGATCGTGGAGTTCGCGCGCGACGAGATGAAGAAAGGGAGGGCGCTGGTCGATGCGGCCCTCGAGGGCGCCCGGCTGCGCCTGCGCCCCATCCTCATGACCTCGTTCGCCTTCATCTTCGGCATGGTTCCGCTCTGGATCGCGACCGGCGCCGGCGCCGTCGCGCGCAAGATCCTCGGGACGGTGGTCATCACCGGCATGCTGGCGGCCACGGCGATCGCCATCTTCATCATCCCGGTGCTCTTCGTGGTGGTGGAACGGCTGTCGAACCGCCGCGGACACAAGCCGGAGGCGATTCCGGTCCCGGCCGATGTCCCCCAGGCCCCCGCGGAGGCACAGCCGGCGAAATGAGAGTGGCTCGGCTGACTGCGGTGACCCTCGAAGCGTCTGCTGAGCGTCGAGCAGGGAATTGCGCTACAAGCGGCGCATGAGCGCCGAGCCCGCCTACCTGCACGGGACCTCCCCTGCGGAGCAGGGCCGCTTGGCGCTGTTGAACCGCCTCCTCAACGAAGCGGCGATGCGCGAGCTGGCGATCCGCCCCGGGGAGCGCATCGTCGATTTCGGATCCGGCCTCGGGCAGCTCTCCCTGGACATGGCGCTGGCGTCCGGAGCGCAGCTGGTGGGGATCGAGCGCAGCGAGGAACAGCTCGCGCGGGCCGTACGCCATCGGCTGCTCGACCTCCGCCAGGGCGACGTCACCGATCCGCCCCTGCGCGAGCGCGAGTGGGGCACTTTCGATCTGGCGCATGCGCGATTCGTGCTGGAGCACGTCCGCGATCCGCTGGCCGTCGTCCGCCAGATGGTGCGAGCCGTCCGCCCCGGGGGCCGGCTGGTGTTGCAGGACGACGACCACGACGTCTTCCGCTGCTGGCCCGAGCCCGCCGGATTCAACGTGCTCTGGCGCGCCTTCCAGCGCAGCTACGACCGGATCGGCTGCGACCCGTTCATCGGCCGCCGGCTGGTCTCGCTGCTGCACGAGGCGGGCGCCGCGCCCGTGAAATCGACCTGGATCTACTTCGGCGCCTGCGCGGCGGAGCCCAAGTGGCAAGGGTTCGTGGAGAACCTCCACAGCCAGCTCGCCGGCGCGAAGGAGGCGATGGTGAACGGCGGCCTGCTCGGGGCGGTCGAGGTCGACGCCGCGCTCGCCGCCTTCTGCTCCTGGGCGGAACGGCCGGAGGCGGCCATCTGGTACACGGTCTGCTATGCGGAAGGAGTGCGCAGATGACGGCGCTCGAGAAGTGGGCGCGCGAGGTGTACGGGAAGGCGGCCGCGAAGCCGGGGGCGCTGCGGAAGGCGCTCTTCCAGACTTCCTCCGGCATCGAGATCCCGCCGCTCCACTCGCCGGCCGACCCGCCCCCGTCGATCGGGTTCCCCGGGCAGTTCCCGTTCACCCGTGGCATCCAGCCCACCATGTACCGCGGGCGGTTCTGGACCATGCGCCAGTACGCCGGGTTCGGGACCGCCGAGCAGACCAACGAGCGCTTCCACTATCTATTGAAGTCGGGACAGACGGGACTTTCCACCGCCTTCGATCTCCCGACGCAGATGGGCCACGACTCCGACAGCCCGCGCGCCCGGGGCGAGGTCGGCCGGGTCGGGGTCGCCATCGACACCGTCGACGACATGGAGCGCCTCTTCCAGGGCATCGACCTGGGCCAGGTGTCCACCTCGATGACCATCAACGCCACCGCGGCGACGCTGCTCGCGCTCTACCAGGCGGTGGGCGAGGCGCACGGGACTCCCGCCTCCGCGCTCTCGGGCACCATCCAGAACGACGTGCTCAAGGAGTACATGGCGCGGGGCACGTACATCTATCCGCCCGGCCCTTCGATGCGGCTGATCACCGACACGTTCGAGTACTGCTCCCGCGTGGTCCCGAAGTGGAACCCGATCTCGATCTCCGGCTACCACATCCGGGAGGCGGGCTCGACCGCGGCGCAGGAGATCGCGTTCACGCTGGGCGACGGGATCGCCTACGTGGACGCGGCGGTGAAGCGCGGGCTGGACGTGGACTCGTTCGCGGGCCGGCTCAGCTTCTTCTTCAACGTGCACAACAACTTCGTCGAGGAGGTCGCGAAGTTCCGCGCCGCGCGGCGGCTCTGGGCGCGGACGATGAAGGAGCGGTTCAAGGCGAAGGACCCGCGCTCCTGGACGCTGCGGTTCCACGCGCAGACGGCCGGTTCGACGCTCACGGCGCAGCAGCCGGACAACAACGTGGTGCGGGTCTCGCTGCAGGCGCTGGCGGCGGTCCTGGGCGGCTGCCAGTCGCTGCACACCAACGGGCGCGACGAGGCGCTCTCGCTCCCCACCGAGGCGAGCGCGCGGATCGCGCTGCGGACGCAACAGATCGTCGCGCACGAGAGCGGAGTGTGCGACTTCATCGATCCGCTCGGGGGCTCGTGGGCCGTGGAGTCGCTCACCGACGAGCTGGAGGCGAAGGCGGAGGATTACCTAGGGAAGATCGACCAGATGGGCGGGATGGTGGAGGCGATCTCGCGGCAGTTCCCGCAGAGGGAGATCGAGGATGCGGCGTACGCGGCGCAGAAGGCGGTGGAGGACAAGAAGCAGATCGTGGTGGGGGTGAACGAGTTCACGATCTCGGGGGAGCCCCCGTTCGAGACGCTGCGGATCGATCCGAGGCTGGAGGAGCAGCAGGTGGCGCGGGTGAAGGCGTTCCGGCGGCAGAGGGATGGGTCGGCGGCGACGAAGGCCCTCTCTGGGTTGAAGGCGGCGGCGGAGGGCAAGGAGAACCTGGTGCCGCGGATCGTGGAGGCCGTGAAGGCGCGGGCGACGCTGGGGGAGATAGCGAACGCGCTGCGGGAAGTCTTCGGGGAGCACTGATCAGCGGAGGGCGTTGCCGGCGCGTTCGACGAGGTGCTGATCGCGCCACCGATCGAGTTGGGCGGAGGCGATCTCTCCCAGCCGCTTCCGGAGCTCGCGCTGATCCCGCAGGAGGGTGGGCTTGCGCTTGAGGAGCTCGATCCGGACGTCGAGATCGTGCAGCTCGCCGAGGGTGGTCTGCAGGGTCTTGAGGTCGGATTCGAGCGAGAGGGTCTTCTTCGGCAGCGATTTCTTGGCCGCGTCCAGCAAGTACCGGACCTGCTTCACCGAGATGCGGGCGCGGTGGAGCGCCTGGGGGCTCAGGCTCCGGCGCGCCCGCTCCAGCCGCTCCTCGAGCATCGCCAGGCGCTTGCGCAGGATCTTCCAGACCTTGTGCGTGGACGCGGCGGAATCGCCGGCCGCCTGGAGCAGCGCAGGCAGCGCCTCCGAGCGCCATCTGCTCAGCTCGCGCCCGAGCCCCTGCTCCGCCCCGCGCAGGCTCGCCGCCCGGGCGTTGCAGAGGGCGGCGTCGCGGCCGCGCAGCCAATCGACTTGAAGCTGCAGATCGCGCACCTTGCCCAGCGCGTCCTGAAGCCTCTTGACTTGAGGATCCAGCTCCTTGAGCCCGAGGACGCGGAGCGCGGCGCGAAGCCGCCGGATCGCGACGCGCATTTCATGGACGGCGGCCTTGTCCGGCACCGCGCTCTCGTGCTGCTCGACCGCGCTCAGCTGGGCGGAAAGCAACCGGGATCCGGGCATCGCTGGTCGAGTCTATAACGGGACGTGCGGATCAGTGTCCTCCTGCCCGCCAGGGACATGTCGTCCACCCTCTCCGAAGCGCTGGCGGGCCTGCTCGCGCAGCGGAGAGCGCCGCCGTTCGAGATCGTCTGCGTCGACGATGCCTCGGTCGACGCGACGCCGGCGCTGCTCGCCGAGGCGGCGCGCCGCGACCCTCGCATCCGCGTGCTCCGGGGAGAGGGCCGCGGCCTCGTCGCGGCCCTGAACCTCGGGCTTTCGCATTGCCGCGGGGAGCTCATCGCTCGAATGGACGCGGACGACGTGGTCCACCCCGACCGGCTGCTTCTGCAGGCGGAGATGCTCCTCTCCAACCCCGCTCTCGGCGCGGTGGGCAGCCTGGTGCGCTGCTTTCCCCGGCCGATCTCGCCCGGGCTGCGCCGCTTCGAGAACTGGCTCAACCAGACCGTCACGCCGGAGCAATGCCGCAACGGCCGCTTCATCGAAGCGCCGCTGGTCCACCCGAGCGCGACGTTCCGCCGGGAAGCGCTGGTCCAGGGCTGGGAGGACCATGGCTGGGCCGAGGACTGGGACCTGCAGCTCCGCATGATCGAGCAGGGCTGGGAGCTGGCCAAGGTCCCCCGGGTCCTGCTCGACTGGCGCGACTGGCCGGGCCGCTTGACGCGCACGGGCCCGGCCTACCGCGAGGACGCCATGTTCCGGCTGCGCGCGCACCACCTGGCGCGAGGCCCCCTTCGCGGCAGGCCTTTCGACATCTGGGGCGCCGGCCCCACCGGCAAGCGGCTGGCGCGGGAGCTGGAGAAGCACGGGCTGCGCCCGGGCAGCTTCCACGACGTGAGCCCCCGCAAGCGCATCGCCCGGGGCAGGCCGGTGCGGACCGGGCCGGATCTGCCCCGCCCCGGGGAATCGTTGATGATCTGCGCGGTGGGCGCGGAAGGGGCGCGCGAGGAAATCCGCGCCCTGCTCCAATCGCGCTCCTGGCGCGAGGGCAGCGACTTCCTCTTCGCGGCGTGAATCGTTTACGGACCGCGGGCTCTCCTGCGATAATCGTCAGCCGTGGCGTCGCTCGAGCCTATCGCTCTTCTGATCGCGGAGCGTCGCGTGCTGCCCGAGCCGCTGCTCCGCCGGGCCGAGAGCGAGTCTCCCACCCGGACGGCCTTCCTGAACGCGGTGCTCGACCTGGGCGTCTCCGAGGCCGACCTGGTGGGCATCATGGCCGAGCACCTGGGGATCCCCGGCGTCGACCTGGCGCACACGGCGATCGATCTCGCCGTGCTCGACACCATCCCCCGGCCGGTCGCCGAATCGGACATCGTGCTTCCGCTTTCGCAGGAGGGCGGCCGTTTGCACGTGGCGGTGAGCGCCGGAGCGGACAACTACGACGTGCTCGAGGAGCTGCGCTTCATCACCGGCCAGGAAGTCTCGCACTATGCCGCGCTGCCGGGCTCGCTCGAGCAGGTGATCGCCATCGCCTACGACGCGAAGGACCGCGGCCAGACGACCTGGGCTGGGGCCGCTCTCCATCCCGACGCCGCGCCGGTGTTCAAGGTCATCCTCCCGCAAGGCTCGGTGGACGCCGCCGGCGCCGCGGCCACCGACGACGCGCTGGACTCCACGGAGGAGCTGGAGGAGCTGCGCGACGCGGATCTGGAAGTCGCCGAGGACGAGGAAGTGGAGGTGGAGATGGAGGGCGGGCCGGTCGAGGTCCGCTCCGGGCCCGCGCGGATCCTGGCGGTGGACGACGACTTCGACATCCTCCGCATGCTCGACCGCACCCTCAAGTCCGCCGGATACGTGGTCGATCAAGCCCGCGACGGGCGCGAGGCCGAGCAGAAGCTCAAGTCGGAGAAGTACGACCTGGTGGTGCTCGACGCCATGCTGCCGCACGTGCATGGGTTCGAGCTCTGCGCCCGGCTCAAGGCGAACGCTCGCACGCGATCGGTCCCCGTGATCCTGGTCAGCGCCGTCTACCGCGGGTGGCGCTACGCGCACGACGCCCGAGAGACGTTCGGAGCGGACGACTATCTGGAGAAGCCGTTCCACCTCCCCGAGCTGCTCCGCCGGGTGAAGGAGCGCCTGTCCGGAGGAGCGGCGGTGGCGGTGTCCACCGAGAAGGCGGACAAGCTGTACCAAGAGGCCATCTCGCTCCTCGAGGAGAAGAAGCCGGCTGAGGCCCGCGCCGCGCTGGAGAGTGCGGTCAAGGAGGACCCGTTCTCGGCCCGGATCCATTTCGCGCTCGGCCGCGCGATGCAGGAGCAGGGCGAGCTCTTCCACGCGATCACCGCGTACGAACGGGCCGTCGAGCTTCGCCCCAACCTGTTCCAGGCGCTCCGGGCGCTGGCCGGCCTCTACGAGCAGAAGGGCTTCCGCCGGAAGGCGGCGGAGGCGCTGGAGCGGGCCGTGCATTCCGCTCCCGATCCCTCGACCCGCGATGCGATGCGCCAGCGGCTGCTGAAGCTGCTCTGAGCCATGGACCCTCGCGCGGGCGTCACGCCCTCCATCCGCAACTTCGCGCAAGCGATCGATCGGCAGCGGCAGGCGCTCGAGCGGATTCCCCTCCTCGACGCAGGAAGGCCGGACCTGATCGAGGCCGCCCGCGCGCTGGACGAGGCCGAGGCGGCAGCCCTCGCGCTCTTCGCCGGCGACGACCTGGCCGCCTTCGCGGCCGCCGCCCGCGCCGTCTCGATCCCGGTGCTGCGCGCCGACGTGCTGGCCGAGGAGTTCCGCATCTACGAATCGCGCAGCGCGGGGGCGGACGCAGTCCTATTGTCCGCTTCCGACGTGCCTCCGCAGCTCTTGGGACGGCTGGTGCAGGCCGCCGCCTCGACGCACATGGCGGCCTGCGTCGCCTGCAAGACCCCGGAGGAGATCGGCCGGGCGGCCGCGGCGCGCGCGCCCATCGTCGCGCTCGAGGCGAATTTCTTGCATCTGGACCCGCCTCCGCGCACCTTGGTGCTCGCGCTGTCGTTCGCGCCCGCGGTCCGGGGGCGGGCCGACGCGGCGCTCGACAAGAGCCTGGACGACGCGGCCGCCTTCCGCCGCGCGCTCAGCGAAGACGACGAAGGGGACGACTGATGCCACCGCCGTTCCGCAAGCACGTGTTCATCTGTCTCAACGAGCGACCGCCGGACGCGCCCAAGGGCGACTGCACGCGCAAGGGCTCCCCGGAGTTGCTGAAGAAGTTCAAGGCCTCGCTGCGGTCGCACGGGCTGGACGAGGAGATCCGCGCGAACAAGGCGGGGTGCCTGGACAACTGCGAGTTCGGCTGCTCGGTGGTCGTCTATCCAGACGCCGTCTGGTACGGACACGTGACCGAAGCGGACGTGGACGAGATCGTCGAGCAGCACCTGGTCCGCGGTCGGCCCGTCGAGCGGCTGCGGCTGTACAAGGGTTAATTCAGGAACCGCGACCCGTCGCGCAGCCGGCGCACCCGCGCGCGCAGCGCGGGAGCGTCCGACGCTCCGGGCTCGAGCTTCAGCACCTTCTCCAGATCCGCGGCGGCCGCCGCCGACCCGCCCAGCTGCTCGTAGAGCTGCGCCCGCTCGCGCAGCCCCCGGATGTTGTCGGGCGCGAGCATCAGCAGCCGATCCACCGCGGACAACGCTCGCGGGCCGTCGTTCCGCTCCTGGTAGAGCGAGCGCAGGTTCTGCAACATGCGCACGAGGATCTCGCGCGGGCGCGCGGGCCGGAGCAGCCGCGGATCGAACTTCACCTGATCGCCGACGGCCGCGGTGAGGCGGCGTTTGATCTCTTCCAGCCCGAGGAGCTTTCCGCGGCGGAACGGATCCACCACCAGCTCGCTGCCGTCGAGCAGCACCTTGCAGAGGAAGTGGCCGGGGAAGCCCACGCCTTCGACGCGCAGCCCGCAGCGGCGTCCGACCTCCATGTAGACGATGCTGAGCGTGAGCGGAATGCCCAGCCGCCGGTCGAGGACCTCGTTGAGGAAATTATTGCGCGGGTCGTAGTAGTTGTTCTGGTTTCCGGCGAAGCCGATCTCGTGGAAGAGATAGGCGTTCATCCGACCCAAGCGGCGTTCCTGGCTGGCCCCGGAGGGAAGGCCCGCCTGGATGCCTTCGGCGAAACCGTCGAGCATCCGAAGATAGCGGCCTTCGTCGAGCTCCGGATACTCCTCGCGCGCGATCGCGAGCGAGGCTCGCGCCAGGTCGATGGGCTCCTGCGCGAGGTAGCGCCGGAGGAGCCTGCGCGATGCGTCCGCCCCGTCCACGAGAGGCAGCCTACCACGCAGTGCGGTCGCGGCCGAACGGGCCCGGAGGCAGCGTTCAGAAGGCCTCGTTGATCAGCCGCTCGAAGTCCACCTGCGTGACCGGGCGCGGGTTGGACTGGTGACAGGCGTCCGCGAGCGCTTTCTCCACGAGTTGCGGGATCATTTCCCTGCGGACGCCGGCCTGGGAGAGGCGCCGCGGGAGGCCGCAAGCCCCCCTCAGGTCATCGACCAGCGCGGCGCAAAGGTGCGCCCGCTCCTGAACGCTCATCTTCGGATCGGCGCCGAGCGCGACCGCGGCATCGGCGAGCCTCTGTTCCGCGGCGACCCGGTTGAAGGCCACCACCGCCGGCAGCATCAGCGAGTTGGCCAGCCCGTGGTGCGTGCCGGCGACGGGCGTCAGCGCGTGCGCGACGGAGTGGCAGGCCCCCAGGCCCTTCTGGAACGCGATCGCCCCGAACGCGCTGCCGAGCAGCATCTGCTCGCGCGCCTCCAGGTCCTTGCCGTTCTGGACCGCGCGCTTGAGGTGCGCGGCGATGCGGCGCAGCCCGTCGATGGCGATGGCATCGGCCAGCGGATGGTCCCCCTTGGCGACGTACGCCTCGAGGTTGTGCGTGAGCGCGTCCATCCCGGTCGCGGCGGTGATGAACGGGGGAAGCCCCACCGTCAGCTCCGGATCGAGGATGGCGGCCTTCGCCATCAGCGCGGGGGAGAAGATCACCGTCTTGGTGCCGTCGATCACCAGCACGGTGCTCCGGCCCACCTCGCTGCCGGTGCCTGCCGTGGTCGGGACCTGCAGGATGGGCGGCACGCCCTGGGTGATGCGCGCGTCGCCGCCCTTCGCGTCGTCGTACTGTGCGAGCGGCGCCGGATGATTGACCAGAAGCGCGATCGCCTTCGCCATATCGAGCGAGGCGCCCCCGCCCACGCCCAGCACGCTGTCGGCCTGGGCGGCCCGGTAGGCTTCGATGCCACGCAGGGCGTCGCGGTCGGTGGGATTCGCCTCGAACTCGCTGAATACCTGCGCCTTGATGCCCGCCTGCTCGAGCAGCGGCGTCACGAAGCGCAGGAGCCCCGCCTGCAGGATCCCCTTGTCGGTCACGAGCAGCGGGCGGGCGGCGCCCGAGCGCTTCAGCTCGTTGGAAAGCTCCTTGATCGCGCCCCTCCCGTAGACGATCCTGGTCGGGAAGCTCATCACGCTGGCCATGTGCGCCCCTTCAGATGATCTCGAAGTACCGCTCCAGCTCCCACCGGGTCACCGCGCTCTCGAACTGCCGGCACTCCCAGTCGCGGGTCCGGACGTAATGGTCGATGAACGCCGGTCCCAGCCATTCGCGCGCCTCTTTCGATTCCGAAAGCCAAGCCGTCGCCTCGCGCAGCGTCGCCGGCAGCGGGGGCGCCTTGGCGTCATATCCGTTGCCCTGCGTCTCCGCCGGGAGCGGCAGCTCGTGCTCGACCCCGTAGAGCCCGCTGGCCACCGACGCCGCCATCGCGATGTACGGGTTCATGTCGGCGGCCGCGAATCGGTACTCGACGCGCGTCGCGGCAGGCGATCCGGGGATCACCCGCAGCGCGGTGGTGCGGTTCTCCACGCCCCAGGTCGCCATCGTCGGCGACCAGGCGCCGCGCACCATCCGCTTGTAGGAGTTGATGGTGGGCGCGATCAACGCGGTGAACGCGGGCATCAGGGTCACCTGGCCGGCGACGAAGTGCTGCATGATCTTGCTCATCCCGCGCGGCCCCCGCGGGTCGTGGAAGACCGGCTCGCCGGAGAGCGTCCAGAGCGACTGGTGCAAATGGCCGCTGCAACCCGGAAGCTCCTTGTTCCACTTCGCCATGAAGCATGGCATCACGCCGTGGCGCGCGCAGATCTCCTTTGCGGCCGTCTTGAACAAGGCGGCCTTGTCGGCGGCGCGGATCAGGCCGTCGTACCGGATCGCGGCCTCGTAGACGCCAGGGCCGGTCTCGGTGTGGAAGGCCTCGATCTCGACGTCGAAGGCGAGCAGCTGGTCCTGGAGGTCGTGCAACAGCGGCGCGTTCGCCGAAGACCGCAGCCACGAGTAGCCGAACATCCCGGGTGAGAGCGGCGTCAGGTTCGAGTAGCCCTTCGCCCGCAACGACTCGGGCGTCTCCTTGAAGAGGAAGAACTCGTACTCGGACGCGCACTTCAGCGTGAAGCCCATGCCGCGCGCCTTCTGCTCCACGGCCTTCAGCACCCCGCGGGGGGACACCGGGACCTCGAAGTCGAGCAGGAAGGCGGCGGTACCCTCTTCCCAGGGAATGCGGCGGTAGGTGGAGAGGTCCACGGTGGCGTGCACGTCGGGGTACCCGCTGTGCCAGCCGGTCACGGTGGCGTTGTCGTACAGCACGTCCCCGCTGTCCCACCCGAAGATCACGTCGCAGAAGCCGAGCCCGCCCTCGGCGACGCTCCAGAACTTGTCCAAAGACACGTACTTGCCGCGGAGCACGCCGTCCACGTCGAAGCCGCCCAGCTTCACCTTGCGGATCCCGTGCGCGCGGAACTCCTCGCGCAAGTGCTCGAGCTGCGGCGCCCGCGATTTTGGCGTGTCCATGGGAGGGAGCGTGGGGGCAGCAGCGCTGCGCGTCAAGGCCGCGCAGGTTAGATTGTGGCGAGCATGGGGAACGGCCTGTCCAATGCGCGACTGCTGATCGTCCAGACCGGCTCCACGCACTTGCACGGCGACTACCCGCGCTGGTTCGAGCGCGCGCTGGGCCAGGCGATGCCCGTGGTGCGAGCGCACGAAGGGGAGAAGCTCGGTCCGGCGCTGGAACGCGCGCGTCCTGACGGAATCATCGTGAGCGGCTCGCCCCTCAGCGTCACCGAGAAGGCTCCCTGGATGCTGGAGCTCGGCCAGGATCTGCTGAAGGCTGGCGCGGCAGGCACGCCGGTGCTCGGCGTATGCTTCGGCCACCAGCTCCTCGCGCGCGCCGCCGGCGGGGAAGTGGGCAAGGATCCGCTCTTCGCGTCCTGGGCTCGGTCCTCGGAGATCGAAGTGCAGGCGACGCACCTCGACGCGGTCGATCCGCTCCCGCCTGGAGTGACGGTGCTGGCCACCAACGAGAACACCGCCGCCCAGGCGTTCCGGCTTTCGGAGACGGTGGCCGGCGTGCAGTTCCATCCCGAGCTCTGGGCGGAAGCGATGCGGGACCTGATCGCCTCGCGCAGCGACAAGCTCGCCAAGGAAGGCAAAGACCCCGCCGCGCTTGCGAGCCAGGTGCGCGAGGTGGAGGCGGGCGCGGTGCTCCGGGCCTTTGCTGCCCAGGCCGAGCGATCGTAGGACTGGCCTGAGCCCGGCGGTCGGCTCGATCTGCCGCAAACCAACCGGTATCGGGCTATTCCGTCAGGTCCTCGATGCAGGCGTCCAGCCGCTGGCGGAACTCGTCGGAGGCGCCGATGAACTGCAGGCCCACGCCCGAGATGCCTCCGCCAAACCGCGTCTCCTGCGGAGTCACGCAGTGCGCGATCTCGGCTTGGGTCCGCACCGGCGGGTGGCCGTCGGGCAGCTCGACCGAGAGCTCCACCACCTCGCGCAGCGGCGGCGGCTCGTTCATGGCGATGAAGATCCCGCCGCGGCTGATGTTCTCCGAATAGGCGACGAGGAAGTTCCGGGACGAGGTCCATCCGACGCGGAGGCGCACGGGTCTGCGGGTATAGGCGCGCCGGTTCGCCGGGCTGGCGTGCGCCGGAGGCAGAGGACCTTGGGCGCGCCGCTGCTGCAGCAAGTCAGCGAGGACCGCCCGCGTCGGTGGCGGGAGCGCGTCGAACTTGACCCAGAACCCGTGCTCGTTCGCGGACGGCTCGAGCTGCGGGGAGACGATGCCCCTCGCGTCGAGCATCCCCCGCGATCCGGGAAGGGCCAGCTGCAGCGAGACGCTCGAGCCTTCCTTCGGTGAATCCAGCGAGCGGACGAAGACGCTTTCTTCGCTGATGCGGCCGGTCGTGGTCTGCACCGAGAAAAGGCGGCCGGAGAACCGTACGGGGATGACGAGGGGGATGGTGGAGGGCATGAGGCGGGGATCACAGTAGCACGGGGATCTCTCCGCTCACCTCCATTCCTTCCGGGAGCGCTGCGCACCGGATCGCACCGATGCGCACACCAGCCGCCGCCGCACGGCGCAGGGCGCGGGCAAAGGCAGGATCGATCTGAGCGTCTGCCGTCACCGCCCGCACGTCGCCCCGTTGGGCGCAGAGGACGACGGCGCAGCGGCGCCCGCGCCGGGCCAGCCGCGAGAGCAGCGCAAGGTGCCGCAGGCCCCGCAGGGTGGGAGC
>WNFK01114700.1_pt1 | contig 20952 bp, 19 predicted proteins | sample 5400281 | NCBI WGS metagenome assembly WNFK01 (sample SAMN13153350, study PRJNA577476) | soil metagenome | isolation source: 20 cm soil on Douglas fir-dominated hillslope | place: USA:California | collected 2013-09-17
CCTGAAGCTTTTTGTTGGCTCCCATGGTGATCTTTGCGCCACTCGTCGGAACTTTTACCACTTTGTAATCTGCCATGTTCTCCTCACCTGCAAAAATAGCCTAAGGGCCTTCTGCAAATCTAAACGCACCTTAGGCTATTTGCTTAAAAATGAATTTTTAACTGCTCGAAACTAGCTGATAAACTAGGGCGAGTCAAGGCGCATAACTACTCGTTTTTCTTCTGCTCTAGCCACTTTTCCAGGTAGCGCCCGGCGACGTCTCTGCCACCCAAACCAAAGGCCAGAGCCAACGCCAAGCAGACCGCGCCAAAGACCAAAATGAATGCCCAAATGACGATCTCCGAAGCGATATCGAGGATCTCAAAGATACCGGCGACGACGAAGATCGTCGTGCCGATATATGCGGCGCGACCGATCGATGCCGCGGCGTCCAAACCGGCGTTGGCGCAGGAGGTCCGCGTCACGGTTTCCAAAAAATTCGCGAAATAAAGTCCCAGAATCAACGTCACTAAAGCCGCGACGATTTTGGGGATGTAGAGATAAATGGTGTGCAAAGTATCGGTGGCGCCGCTCAGATTGAGCGTCTCCAGCGTGGTTACGATCGCGATCAGAAAAAGAAACCAGAAAACTAAAAGTCCGATGATGTCCGAGGGAGCCTGCTTGATGCCGCCCTTTTCGAGAATCTGCTTGATGCCGGCGCGCTCCGCCAGCGAATCGAATTGGCAGAGTTTGAGCAGGCGCACGACGATTCTTTTGATCACGTTGCAGATCACCCAGCCGAGCAGAAGGATCGCAATGGAAAAGAACAGGTTCGGTAGAAATACCGCGATCTTGGTGACAAAGGCATCCCAAAACCCGGTGACTGTCACGATCGGATTCATCAATTCCTCCTTTAAACGCGATCTACGATCGCAATACTAAATAGGGGAGTTACAGCAACAATGTCAAACCAAGGCGTCAAAAAGCAAAATTTCCACCGTACTTGAAACCGCACCCTCCCCTCACTATAGTCGAGCGACTCGGCAGCGATACTCGAAGCCTGCGTCGCCATTGGAACCAGACCTTGCACCTGTCCATCGACAAATTATCCAAAGCCTACGGTTTTTTGTGGGCGCTTAGAGATGTCCGTCTCGACTTTCAAGCGGGACAACTGATCGCACTACTCGGACCCAACGGCGCCGGTAAAACAACCTTATTGCGACTGCTCGCTGGATTGATCGTCCCCACCCTGGGATCGATCCACTTGGACGGCACGGAATTCGTGCCCGGGAACGCCGGCTTGCGCCGAAAGATCGGTTTTCTATCTCCCCTGGATCATTTATACGAGAATCTTACGGTGGCGGAAAATCTGCGCTTCTTCGCTTCGCTTTATCTCCGCTCGCGCGACGCCGCCATCGAAGAAAATCTCGCAGCCGTTCAGCTCGCCGCGCGCCAGAGCGAATACGTGGCCAATCTCTCCAGCGGCCTGAAATGCCGTCTCTCCATTGCCAAGTGGCGGCTGTTGCAACCCGAGCTTTTATTGCTCGACGAGCCTTACGGCGTGCTCGACGGCAGCGGCGTCGATCTGCTCGAAGATTTTTTGCTGGCGCAATGCGCCCGGGGCGGCATTGTCGTCATCGCCTCGCATCACGTCGCGCGCGTGCTGCGGCTGTGCAATCGCGCCGTGATCTTGGATCAAGGCCGGGTAACTTTCGACGAAACCAAACGCCAGCCCTGGCCGACCTTCGATCAAGCCTTCGGTGAATTTCTGCCGCACGGCGAGTCATGACGCTGCTCAAAGAAACTTACCTATTGCTCTGGAAAGATCTGCTGCTGGAGCTGCGCCGGCGCGAGAGCCTGTTGACGATGTTTTTCTTCGGCACGCTGCTCTTGTTCGTATTTCATTTTTCCTTCGATCTAGCGCCGGACAAGATCGCCGAAATGGCGCCGGCGCTGCTTTGGCTGGCGTTCCTTTTCACCGGTACCTTGGGGCTCGCGCAACTTTTCAACGCCGAGCGCGAAAATCATTGCCTCGACGCGCTGCTGCTGTCGCCGCTCGATCGCGGCGCGCTGTTTCTCGCCAAGACCGGCTTCAACCTGATCTTGATGTTGCTCGTCGAAGTCGTGGTCATCCCGCTCTTTTGGATCCTTTTCAATCTCTCATCATGGAATTTGCTACCGCAAATATTTCTAGTTAGTTTATTAGGTACGGTCGGCTTTTGTAGCCTCGGAACGATGATGGCTGCGGTCACGCTGCGCGCTCGGGCACGCGAGCTCTTGCTGCCGCTGGTGCTGTTTCCGTTGATGATTCCGGTTATACTGGGGACGATCCGCTGCATGGAAAATATTCTGCGAATGGGCGAGTTCGGCGAGGCACTTCCCTGGCTCCGGCTGCTTTTAGGCTTTGATGTGATATTTCTGACCCTCGGCGTCCTGCTTTTCGATCACGTCATTGAGGGTTAACATGATAGAAGGCGCTCGACCGATCAAAAAACGCCGTGGCATTCTCGGCGCCTTGGCGCTCGTCGCCATCGCGGTCGGTCTGTATTGGGGTCTTGTGATCGCGCCGCCGGACGCTTATCAAGGCCAAGTCCAGCGCATCATGTATCTGCATCTGCCGAGCATTCTCACGGCGTATCTTTCTTATTTTTTAGTGTTTATCGGCAGCGGCATGTATTTGTGGAAGCGTGAGAAGCGCGACGACATTCTGGCACACTCGGCGGCGGAGCTTGGCGTGCTGTTCACTGCGCTCACGATCTGGTGGACCTGGGACGCGCGCCTGACGCTCACCGCGGTCCTCTTATTGATCTACACCGGCTATTTGATGTTGCGTTCGCTCATCGAAGATGAAAGCCGCGCCGCCTCGGCCGCGGCTGTTCTGGGGATCATCGGCTTTCTCGACATTCCGTTGATCCATATGTCGGTTTATTGGTGGCGCACCTTGCACCAACCGCCGTCGATCTTACAACCGAACAAAGCTCCCTGGGAAAACGTCCATCCGTCGATGCTGACCGCTTTGACGATCAGTTTCGTCGGATTCTTGTTGCTTTATTTTTATTTGCTATCGTTGCGCTATCGGTTCGGTGAAATGCGCTGCGAGATCAAAGCGCGGCGCTTGGCGCGAGGTGGCTGATGGGAGCTTGGGGTTTTGTCGGACTGGCGTATGGAATTGTCTGGGGGATAATCCTGCTGTACCTCATTTCGTTGAAGCGGCGCTACAATAGTGCGCAAGCCGAGCTGGACGCGCTCAGCTCGATGGAGGCGACGGATCGCCATGTCAAAAAGTAAACGTTTCTTGATCGGCGGGGTCATTATTCTCGCGGCAATCTCTTACTTGGTCATTGGCGGCATGAAGGAAGCCATCGTCTATTTCGTCACCCCATCCGAGCTTAGAGCCAAAGAAAGTACGTCCGCCGACAAGTTTTTGCGCATGGGCGGCATGGTCGTAAACGGATCGATGCAAAAAGACCTGCAAAATCTCACCTACCGCTTCGAGCTCACCGACGGCACCACAACCTTTCCCGTGTTCTTCAAAGGCGTGCCGCCGGACTTGTTCACCGAGGGCAAAGGCGCCGTCGTCGAAGGCCGCATCGGCAAAGACGGCGTGTTCCAGGCCACGACGATCATGGCAAAACACGCCGAAGAATACAGCCCCCACGCCGACGGCAAAGACGCCGCGAAAAGTTTCATTCCCGCCAAGGAGGCCTACGTCAAGTGACCGCCAATCTGGGTCATATCTCGATCCTCTTGGCCTTTATCATAGCTCTCGCGGGGATCGTCAGCCCTATTATTGCGGCGCGCTCAGGCGACCGACGATATTTGTCAATCGCGCGTTACGCGATTCTCGCACAGTTCGTTTTGGTCACTCTGGCCGCCACTGCTTTGATCTACGGCCTGGTCACCACGGACTTTTCCATTAAATACGTCGCCTTCAACACGACTCGCGCCACGCCGATCTATTATCGCGTGACCGGCTTGTGGGGCGCGCTCGAAGGCTCGCTTCTGCTCTGGGAATGGATTCTGATCATCTTCTCGGGCGTCGTCGCGTGGCTCTATCGCGACCGGCACAAGGACATGATGCCCTGGGTGATCATGATCTTTTGTATCGTATCGGCTTTTTTTCTCGGCGTCGTCGGCTTTCTGTCGAATCCCTTTGAAATCATTTCGCCGGTGCCGCTGGACGGCCGCGGTTTAAACCCGCTGCTCGAAGACGCCAACATGATGACGCACCCACCGCTGCTCTACACCGGCTTCGTCGGTCTCACCGTGCCATATGCGTTTGCTATGGCTGCGCTGATCGTCGGCAAGCTCGACGAAGCGTGGATTGTCAGCACGCGGCGCTGGACGATTATCGCCTGGTTTTTCCTGACTGCGGGAAATCTGGTCGGCGCCTGGTGGTCCTATCATGTCCTCGGTTGGGGCGGTTATTGGGCGTGGGATCCGGTGGAAAACGCCGCGTTCATGCCTTGGCTGCCGGCAACCGCTTTTTTGCACTCGATCCAAGTTCAAGAGCGCCGGCGCATGCTGAAGGTTTGGAACCTATCGCTGATCATCGTCGCTTTCAGTCTCACCATCTTCGGCACCTTTCTCACCCGCTCGGGCATCCTGTCGTCGATCCACGCGTTCTCATCGGGACCGGTGGGCGGTTTTTTTCTTGGCTTTCTCACCGTGATCCTACTCGCGTCCTTCGGCCTGGTGGCCTATCGCGCCGATCTGCTCAAGGAGCAACCGGAGCTCGACTCGATGGTCAGCCGCGAATCGGCTTTTTTGCTCAATAACATCGTGCTCGTTTCGGCGCTCTTTACGATTTTTCTCGGAACGATTTTTCCTTTGCTCTCCGAAGCCGTCGCCGGCGTGCAAGTGAGCGTCGGCGCGCCTTATTTTAACTCCGTCACCGTGCCGCTGTTTCTTTTTCTAGTTTTTCTCATGGCCGTCGGACCGATGATCGCCTGGCGCCGCGCCTCTTGGGACAACCTGAAGCGCAATTTTTTCTGGCCCGCTACCGCTTCGCTTGCTTTCGGCTTGGGATTGTTTACCTGGAAAGTACGCGACTTTTTGCCCTTGTTAGGATTTACGCTTTTGGCTTTCGTCGTATTTTCGATTCTTTACGACACCGCGTTGGCGTTGCGCGCGCGCAAGCGCATCGCCGGGGAAGGCATCCTCCGCGGTCTGGTGACTCTGGCGCGGCGCAATCAGCGGCGCTACGGCGGATTCGTCGTTCATCTGGGCATCGTGTTGATCATGATGGGCATTGCCGGCTCAATGACTTATAGCCTGGAGAAAGAAGCAACGATGGCCGTGAAGCAGGAACTGCAACTTGGTAACTACCGTGTCCAGTTCGAAGGTTTAAAAGGCTCGCAGCAACCGACCCATTTTCGCGTCGAAGGCGCCTTTCGAGTTTTTCACAACGGCAACGATCAAGGCATTTTGACCCCGGCGCTTAAGTTTTTTCCGACCCAGCAATCGCCCGTGGGCCGCGCCGTGCATCAGAGCAGCCTGGACGAAGATATATATTTGATTCTTTCCGGCTTCAGCGAAGTCGATCGCAATCAAGCCACGTTGAAAGTCCTCGTCCGCCCGCTAGTCATCTGGATGTGGATTGGCGGCTTTGTGATCGCGCTCGGCACTTTGATTTGCATCTCGCCGATCGGCAAACCCGCGACCTTGGAAGACTAGATGATGCCCTGGCGACGTTTAACAATCACGCTGGCGATTATCGCCCCGATTCTGGCATTACTCGCGTACGGTTTCACGCGCGACGCGCATTACATTGTCTCGCCGCTGATCGCCAAGCCGGCGACGCCGTTTACGGTACGCCGTTTACGGTTACGCTCTTCGATGGGCGCAAGCTGACGCTGGACGATCTGCGCGGCAAAGCCGTATTTATAAATTTCTGGGCCTCTTGGTGTTTACCTTGTCGCGAAGAAGCCCGCGATCTTGAAGCCGCCTGGCAGAAAATCAAAGACAAAAACATGGTCTTTCTCGGCGTCGCGCTGCAGGACACCGACAAGAATTCGTCGGAATTCTTAAAGGAGTTCAACGTCAGCTATCCCAACGGCAAAGATGAGTCCGGCAAGATCGCAGTCGACTACGGCACTTGGGGTATCCCGGAGAGTTTTTTCATCGATCCCCAAGGACGGATCACCTACAAACACGTCGGCGGCATCCGCGCAGCCCTCGTCATCGCCAAGCTCGAAGAAGCCGCCCAAGGCATCGTCAGCGCCCAAGAAGGAAAAGGCGACTACTCGGCGGTTCGATGAAGACGATGAAGCCGCGCACACTATTTGCCATATTCGTCCTATGGGTCCTATTCGTTCATCCACTCCACGCCGCAACCGCGCCCGACCTCGACGACCAAACCCGCGCCGTCGCCACCGAGCTGCGCTGCGTCGTCTGTCAAAATCTTTCGATCGCCGACTCGCCTTCGGAAATGGCCCAGCAGATGCGCGCCATCGTACGCGAGCAGCTTCAGGCCGGCAAATCGCCCGACGAGATTAAAGCCTTCTTCGTGTCGAAATACGGCGAATGGGTGCTGCTCAAACCGAAGACCACCGGCTTCAGCGCGCTTTTGTGGATCTTGCCGTACGCCGTGCTCGTGCTCGGCGTCAGCGCCGCGCTTTGGTTCGTGCGCCGTTGGATGATCAAGAAAAAAACCGCGGCTCCAACCGCGACTCCACAACCAATCCGCGCCGAGCTTTTGCGTGAAAAAATAGACGAGCCTGATATCGAAGACACGAGCGCCAAGGCCCAACTGCTACGCGAGCGCGCCCGGCTGCGCAATGAATTGATCGATCTCGACTTCGACTTTGAGTCCGGAAAACTTTCTGAGTCGGACTACACGGGGCTCAAGCAACAGATCGAAACCAAAGCCGGGGCCGTCATTCAGCAACTCGGTTCGCTGCCGCCCAAGCCCGCAGCCAAGCCTGCCCCTGCGGGCAAGTCCCGCGCTCGTGACGCCAAGGTCAACGCCAATCCATCTCAATTCCGCCGCTGGCAGATCATTGCCGGTGGGACTTTTCTCATGCTCTTCGGGCTGGCACTCGGCGTGATGCTGACCAAATCGGTACGACCGCGCGAATCCGAAAACGATACCATTACCGGCGATTTCCTGACTGGCACAACTCCCGCTTCCGGCGCCGCCCGCGCTGCGCTGAACGAAGGCAAACAGGCTTTCGGCAATCAGGATTTTCCTAAAGCGATCGAAGCCTTCAAAAAGGTCCTCGCCACCGATCCGAACAATCCGGAAGCACACAGCTACATGGGATTTATTTTAGTGCAAGCCGGTCACGGCGACGGCGCGTTGATGGCCTTCGACAAAGCCCTGTCGCAAGCGCCGAACTTTCCCATGGCGCTGTGGGGCAAAGGTATGACCTTGTACCAAGAGAAAAAAGATTATGCTGGCGCGCGTCAAATCCTGGAGCGGCTTTTGAACATGCTTCCCGCAGGTGAACAACGAAATGAGATCGTCAAGGTGCTCGCCGAAATCCCGGCAACCGGCGGCGACTCAACCCGATCAGGCGCAACTGAGAAGACTCCGACAGCCGCTGCGTCATCGTCCGCGCAAATCAGCGGCAAAATCACGATCGACCCGAAGCTCAAAGCCAACGTCGATCCCAACGCCGCGCTGTTCATCATCGCCCGCCCCGGCGGCGGCGCCGGCGGCCCGCCCCTCGCCGTGAAAAAAATCGACAAACCGGTCTTTCCGCTTACCTACTCGTTGAGTCAGGAAAACGTGATGATGCAAGGCACGCCCTTCACCGGCAAGATCAATCTCACCGTCCGTCTCGACAAAGACGGCAACCCAGTCACCCGCACACCCGGCGACATGACCGGAGATTACAAGAAGAATCCGGTGGATGTTGGGACGAAGAACGTGGATGTCGTAATTGATCAGGTGATACAATAACGGGCGAACGAAACGCCCCTTCCTTCAGTTGGCCCATTAGACAGCGAATCAGCGATCAGATAAGCTTGATTTGGTCATCCTGGATATTGGAGGTCGGGAATGAGGAACGAGTTTACCGCAATTATCGAACGTGACGGTGAATGGTTCATCGCTTACTGTCCTGAAGTCCCCGGGGCAAATGCTCAAGGACGAACCAAGGACGAGGCCCGTGAAAGTTTAGCCGAGGCTATTGAGCTCATCCTCGAAGATCGACGCGAGGATGCCCTGCGCGCTGTTCCAGCCGACGCGATTCGGGAGACGGTAGTCGTCAAGTGAAACGGAGCACCTTGCTCCAGCATCTGCGGAGATACGGTTGCTATCTTAAACGCGAAGGAAGCGGGCATTCTCTTTGGTGCAATCCAACCACTGGCGCGGTCGAAGCCGTTCCCCGTCACACAGAAATATCAAACCTACTTGCCAAAAAGATTTGTCGTAACTTATCAGTTCCGGAAATCGGACAGGAATAACCTTTGACCTCTGCACGCGGATTCGACAGCGCAAGACAATAATAATTCCAGCGTTTGTAATTCGGCAGTTCTTCTAATCAACCCTAAACCATAAACCTGGATCGTCCTTACGTCTGCGTGTATTTCTTATAGATCGCGTCGGTCTTGGCCGCCATAATGAAGTCGTTCTTGTGCAGGTTTTTAATTTTGTGCGTCCACCACGTGACGGCAACCTTGCCCCACTCCGTCGTAATGCGTGGATGATGACCTTCTTCTTCTGCGGCTGCGCCGACCTCGTCCGTAAATGAAATAGCGTCTTTGAAGTTTTTGAACTTGAATAGGCGCTCCAATTTCGGAATCCCGTCTTCAGTCACGATCTGCCACTCCGGCACCTGAGGCTGGAGTTCTTTCGTCTCCTCCGGTGTCACGGATGGCGCGCCAACCCGGCAAGCTACGCATTTTTGTTCGGTCAACTCTTCCATGTTAATCCTCCGATTACAGTTTCATGGTGCATCGATGCGGGCATGGCTTGCCGTGCCCTACACACCGATCTTACAGCTTCGGCATCACGTCTTTAATAAACCGCTCCATCGACTCCTTTACAAGCGGATGCGGCACGGTGCCGATGTTGAACCATGTGAGCAGATTCGTCGCGCCGGTTTTTTGCGTCAGTTCTTTGAGTTGACCGCATGTTTTTCACAGACCGTGTCGAACCCGACCATCGTTCCCGCCGCCGTGCGCAAGCGTGCCGGCAATTCTTCGCCGCGGCGCGTCAGCCAATCGGTGTAATCCAAGCGCAGATCGAGGATCGTTTTGAAATAGCTCATCACGCCGGCTTCCGCGCGGCTTTTCGCTTCGGCGGTCGTCGCCGCCAAGTGCATCGGGATCAGCAGCCCAAGCTCTTTGCTCTTCGGGTCATGGCCGTGCTGTTTCAAGCCTTCCCAATAAGCGTTGGAGTATTCGACTAATTGCTCCGGTGTGCGCGTGTGAATCGGCAAGAACATGTTGATCCCCAAGCGCGCGCCGACTTCGACGCCGTCGAGCGAGCTTGTTGCCATATAGAATGGCGGCAGCGGGTTTTGCACCGGTTTCGGATTGACGACGACTTCCGGAATCTGAAAAAATTTACCACTGTAGGTAAGCGTGGGTTCGGACCACGCTTTCCGAATCACCTCGAGAGACTCGGCCATCACCTCGTGGGTGGATTTGTGGTCCGCGCCGAAACATTCATAGGCGCGGCTGTGCGGATGACCGCCGCCGGCGGCGAAATCCATCCGGCCGTTGCTGACGAGATCGAGCATCGCCGCTTCTTCTGCGAGCTGGACTGGATGGTGCACCGGCAAAGTGTTGACCGCGACGCCGAGGCGAAGCCGCTTGGTTCTTTGCGCTACGGCTCCGAGCACGACGTAGGGCGCGGAGAGTAGAGAGAATTTCGGCTGGCAATGAATCTCGGCGATCCAATACGTGTGAAATCCCAAACGATCGGCCAGTTCGGCCTGCTCCATGAATTCTTCGAGCCGCGCTGCCGGCGAAGATCCTTGCGGACACTGAATTTCCGTAAAGAGGCTGAATTTCACGATTGAGTCTTCCTCATTGATTTACCCATGGCGCTGGCGCCGATCATGCTAAATTTTTCCAACGTTCCTCCGTGACTAGCTTATCGTCGAAGGAATTTATCTGAGACGCTCAACGAATCTGTTGGGAATCGATTCCGAGAAGAGCGAACGACCTTCGGGATTTGCCTTCTCGATGACCTGTAATTCTCTAGTAGCCCAGAGCGTAGCCCACTCGCCGCGGATCGGCGCCGCCGAGCCAGCAGCCATTTTCTCTGTCGCGCACGATCAGCTTGGCGCTGCCAAAGGACCAGCGATCGACGAGCGAAACTTTGTGGCCTTTTTTACGCAGGCTATCGAGTGTGGCCTGATCGAAACCCTCTTCCATGCGCAGCGCCTCGGGAAGTTGATCCCGTGGCGGCGTGCCGGGTTGGTGGCTCCAGCGCGGCGCTTCCACCGCGCTCTGCGGGTCCATCTGCAAATCGACCAGATCGTGGATGATTTGAAAGTTGGTCTGCGGCTGCTCGTCCGCGCCCGGGCTGCCGCCGACGGCGAACACTTCACTATCGCGGAACACCATATAGGTGTTCAATGTATGCGCCGGTCGTTTGCCGGGCTTTAGAGAATTCGCCTTGCTCGGATCGAGACCGAAGCTGCAAAGACGGTTGTTCAGAATCACGCCGGTGTCGCCCGCGATTACGCGCGAGCCGAAGGGCGCGAAGACGCTTTGAATGAACGAGATCGCATTGCCGTCGCGATCCGTGGCGCAGAGATAGGTGGTGTCGCTACTTTGGTTCGCGACCTTTGCTGAAGGCCGATCCATGATCTCGCCGACCAATTCGCGCCGCTTGGCCGCGTGCTCCTTGGAGATCAGCACGGCAATTTTAGGATCGCCGAATTTCGGATCCTCCAGGTAACGGATGCGATCTTCGAAGGCGAGTTTTTTGGCCGCCACTTGGTAATGAATCATATCGGCGCGGCTCATGCTGCCGTCATGAAAGGGCCACGCCTCTGCAATATTGAGCATCTCCAAAACCATGAAGCCCTGCGATACAGGCGGTTGTTCGTAAACCAAAGTGTCGCGATACGTCGAGCTCACCGGCTCCAGCCAATGACAAACGATCGGCTGCAAATCTTCCGGCGCGAGGATGCCGCCTTCGGCTTGGATCGTGGCGCAGATCTTGTCGGCGACTTCGCCCGCGTAAAAACCGTCGCGCCCTTTCTGCGCGATCTTTTCAAAAACGTCGCCCAAGCCTTTCTGGACAAGGATCTTCCCGGGCTTCGCTGCACCGAGCGGCTGGCGATAACAGCGATCCACCCAAGGAAACTCGGCGCTGACCTCGTCGATACTTTCGGCGAAGTCCTGGGAAATGGGAAAACCTTCACGCGCGATCCGGATCGCGTCGGCGGTGAGACGCGCCAAATCTTTGCTGCCGTATTTTTCGTGCAACGCCAACCAGCCGTCCACCGCGCCCGGCACAGCGATGCTGAGCGGACCGGATTGCGGCACGGATTTAAGCCCGCGATCGCGAAAATATTCGATGCTGGCCTTCGCCGGGGCCGGACCGCTGGCATTGAGCGCTTCGACCTTGCCGGTCTTTTTCATGTAGACTAGGGCGAAAAGATCGCCCCCGGGGCCGCTGGTTTCCGGCTTGACTACGGATAGAACGAACGCCGCGGCGAGCGCCGCATCCACCGCGTTGCCGCCTTCTTGGAGAATTTGCACCCCCGCGAGCGACGCTAACTGATGCCCCGATGACACCACGCTGTTCTGACCCATGATCACGGGTCGCGCTGCTTTAGTGAAGTTCATGCCGCTCCTATTCCGAGGATCCTCGCCGCGTTGGCACCGAGAATCTTTTCTCTGTCGATCGCATCGAGATCGAGCCCGTCGATTGCTTTCAGGCTGTTTTTGACCAGCAAGCAGCCCTCTTCCGGTCCGTAGGGATAGTTCGTCCCCAAAACCATGCGGTCCGCGCTGAAGAAATCTTTCACACAGCGCAGCGTCGAAGCCGGATGATCGGCGGAGTCCACGTAAAAGCGCCGGAATGAATCGAGCGGATTTTCTTTAAGCCCATATTTGTGGCGGATCTCGTCGGTGCGGCCGGAATAAATATTGATCGCGCGCTGGGCGAAAAACGCCAACACACCGCCGACATCGGCGACCACCCAATTGATTTCCGGAAAGCGCTCCAAAACCCGACCATAGACCAATCGCGTCATCGCCACGGTGCTGTCGAAGGCCCAGCCAAAGATCAATGTCGGCATGATGTCGATGCCGGTTGCTTCCGTCGCCAGCGGCGCGGTCGGATGGAGGTAGACGGGCAGCTTGTATTTCACCAGGCGCTCGTAAATCGGAAAGAGCTCTTCCCGATCCAGAGCCTGGCCATTGAGATTCACGAAGCAGCCGAAACCGCGTAGCCCGAGATCGTTAACTGAGCGCTCTAGCTCGTCGAGCGACGCTTTGATATCGCAGGTCGGCAGGGTAAAGAACCCGATAAAGCGTGTGGGATGCTGGCGCGCGATCGCCGCGATCGCGTCATTAGCGACGCGCGCAATCTTAATCGCGTCATCACCCTCGAAGCGGTCCGCGCCGGGCGCGGGAATCGTTAGCACGTGGATATCGATGCCCAATTGATCCATGTGCTTTAAACGTTTTTCGATGTCTTGTCCTTGGAACGTCGCGGTATTGATGCGGCACCCGAGTTTCTTATCGTAGAAGTACCTCATGCCGCTATGCGGATCAGGCTCCTCGAGAACGACGACGCCGTCGAGACGATTCATTTCAGCGATGTAAGCTTCGGGAAAGACGTGTGCTTGAAAATCAATAATCATGGCTCGTCACAATAATAGGTCTTATAGGCTATATAAAGCGCGCGCATTATCATCGAGGATTTTGTTGACGACGGGAGTCGGCACCGCGCCGTCTTCCTTCAATTTGCGCAGCGCGAGAATTTCGGACGAAGTATCGTTGTGGCCGTAATCCGTGCCGATCACCAGCCTGTCGTCGCCGGAATATTTGAGCACGTAAGGCAGGTCGTCATCGGTCTGGCACGTGACCCAGATCTTGTTTTTGCGTAGCACTTCACTCTTGTCGACGCGAACCCCGATGCGCTCGAACCGCCGCGCGTAGTCGTGAATCGCGTAGGGCACCCATTGGGAGCTCACTTCGATGAAGGCCCATTTGGTGTTTGGAAATTTGTCCGGAATTTTATTGAAGATCAACGAGTGAAAGGAGCCGACTACGGCGAGCTTGAATTTGTTAAAGCCGCACTCGTTGAGAAAGTAATCATGCACCGCGAAGCTGCCGGTGGCGGAATGCACACAGATCGGCAGATCCAGCCTGCCGGCTTCCTCATAGATGGGAAAAAAATGTGCGTCGCTGATGTGCTTGTCGCCTTCCAAGCCGCGCATGAAGATGCCGCAGGCGCCGTTCTCTTTGGCAAAGCGCGCTTCTTCGATCGCTTTGTCCATGGACAAGAGCGGCAGCACCGCCACCCAGCGCAAACGCTCCGGCGCCTTTTTCCATATATCGATCAACCAACGGTTATAGCTCCGCGCCACGGCCAGCTCGACTTCCGGACGGCGCGTGAATGGACGCAGGAAAATCGTCGGATACAGCACTTGGACGTCGATATCGAGCTCGTCCATATGTCTGAGACGGGCTTTGATGTCTTCCATCTCACGCGCTTCTCTAGAGGTATCGTGGCCGACGTTGCGCGCCTTGCCGATGTAAGTACCGTCGACCAACCAAGATTCCCCGCCCGATAACGAGTCGTTCGGCGTCGGCACGATGCGCGGCCGCATGTCGCGCTCCGACTCCAGCATGTAATCCCAAGTATGATTCGTCTCTAAGACGTGCGCGTCAGAATCGATCACCACCATCGCTAAAGTCCTCCCAATCTCGATCGCGGATTTCTCCCTGCTGGATCCGGGCCAGCTTTCTCTGTCTTGGAACCCACGGAGCTGTTGCACCCTTGGCAAGTATAGTCATAAAGTTCGCCGTCCGGTAGCACGAGCAACAATCTCTCGCGCACCGGCATCGCCCGGCCGCATTTGCTGCAATAAAGCAAGGACGCGTTGAACTGGTCGAAGGACTGCGCCATATAACTACCCTACGCTTTGTGTTCCCCGTTATGCTCCCCCGCCTTGCTTGCCTTGGCTTCTTTGATCACCTTTTCCGCCAAGTGTGCGGGCAACTCTTCGTAATGGGAAAACTCCATGTGAAACTCGCCACGCCCGCTGGTAATGGAACGCAGGTCAGGCGCATATTTTAAAACCTCGGCCATCGGCACTCTCGATTTGATCACTTGAGTGTGGCCTTTAGTGTCCATGCCGAGCACCTTGCCGCGCCGGCTGTTCAGATCGCCGATCACGTCGCCCATGCACTCGTCGGGCACCGAGATTTCCATATTCATGATCGGCTCGAGCACCACCGGTTTGGCTTTTTCGACGGCATTTTTAAATCCCATCGATGCGGCGATCTTGAACGCCATGTCGGAAGAATCGACGTCATGGTACGACCCGTCGTACAAGGTCACGCGCACGTCGACCATCTGATAACCAGCCAGATAGCCGGCCACCATCGCCTCTCTCACGCCTTTCTCGACGGCGGGAATATAATTGCGTGGGATGGCGCCGCCGACGATTTGATCGACAAATTCGAATCCCTTGCCGGCCGGCAACGGCTCGACCTTAAGCCAAGTGTCGCCGAACTGGCCGCGTCCGCCGGTCTGTTTCTTCAACCGCCCCTGCGCGCTGGCGCTGCCGCGAATGGTTTCTTTGTACGGCACTTTGGGCGCTTTGAGAATGACTTCCGCGCCGTATTTGCGTTTCAATTTTTCGACGATGATCTCGATGTGCTGCTGTCCCATGCCGGAAAGAATAAAGTCGCGTGTTTCTTCGTCGCGATGCATCTCAATAGTCTGATCTTCTTCCATCATGCGATGCAAGCCTTGAGGCAGCTTATCCTCGTCGGCTTTGCTTTTCGGCTCCAGAGCGAAAGAAATATTCGGCGAGAAATGCGCCGCGCCACCATAACGGACCGGCGCCTTTTCATCACACAACGTATCGCCGGTGGCGATGTCTTTAAATTTCGCCGCTGCGACGATTTCACCGGCGACGGCTTCCTTCACGGCTTCTTGCTTCTTGCCCTCGAGACGAAACAGGTGGCCCATTTTTTCCTTGACCTGGCGGTTCGGCACATAGCAGGTCACGTCGGAAGCGATTTTTCCGGACATGACGCGCATAATCGAAAGCTTGCCGGCGAATGGATCGATCACGGTTTTGAACACATAGGCCGAAAAGGGCGCATTGGGATCGGCGGCGCGCTTGATGGATTCGCCATTGGCGGGATTGGCGCCCTCGACCTCGCCTTCATCGAGCGGGGATGGCAGGTAATCGATGATCGCGTCAAGCAGCTGCGCGATGCCGATTTGGCGTAACGGCGCGCCAAAAAGAATCGGAAAAATTTTTCGCTCCCTTGTGCCCTCGCGGATCGCCTTTTTTAATTCTTCCGTGCTCAGCTCGTTGCCGTCGAGAAACTTTTCCAGCAATTGATCATCGGTCTCGCAAACGTCTTCGATCATTTTTTGCCGCCATTCGTCGGCGGCGCTCTTCAGATCCGCCGGAATCTCCGCCTCGGCAAACTTCCCCGTGTCTCCTTCGTACAGATGAGCCTTCATCGTTGTTAGATCGACGACGCCTTTGAAATTCACCTCTGCGCCGATCGGCATTTGCAAATAGACGCCTTTGGCTTCCAAGGTTTCTAAAATCGGCGTGATCCGTTGTTCGACGTCGCCTTGCTCATGATCCATCTTGGTCACGAAAAGCAGGCGGCTCACCCGGTCTTCATTGGCTCTCGCCCATAGTCGCTCGGACTCAACGCGCAGCCCGACGGCGGGATTGAGCGCAAACACCGCCCCACCGAACGCGCGCATGGAGTTGATCGAATCGGCGAGAAATGCCGCGTAGCCCGGCGTATCGATCAAAGTGATGGCGTATTTTTTCCAAGGTAAGGAGTGAAACGCCGTCGAGATCGACACATGGTGCTTGATCTCTTCCGGCTCATAGTCCAACACCGACGTGCCGTCTTGAACTTTTCCCAGCCGCTGAGTCGCCCCCGCCGCAAACAGCATTGCCTCTCCCAAAGAGGTTTTCCCGGAACCTCCTTGGCCGAGAATGCCGACATTACGAAGTTTGTCTAGCTCCGTTGCAGCCATGACAATGGGTTCCTCCCTTCGGGTTCTCCTAGGTTTGCGCTCTCACCTTCACTTCTTGAAGCGAATTCCTCTCGTGGATAATGCGCAGACCGTCCAACGTCAGAAATTCATCCACTTCATCGATGCTCGAACATTCCGACGCCACCAGGGGCGCCAGGCCGCCGGTGGCGACGACTTTGGAACGATCGTCGTGCTGATCTTGAATTCGCTGCACGATGCCGTCCACCAAGCCGACGTAGCCGTAAAAAATCCCGGCTTGGATCGAATGGATGGTGTTTCGGCCAACGACCTCTTTAGGCTTGATGACCTCGATGCGCGGCAACTTCGAAGCGCGCTGAACCAACGCTTCCAGCGATATCGACAGTCCGGGCGCGATGGCGCCGCCGATGTATTCGCCTTTCTTGGAAATTAAATCGATGGTCGTCGCCGTGCCGAAATCAACGATGATGCAGGCAGCGCGATATTTTTCGTAGGCGGCGATGCCGTTGACGATGCGGTCGGCGCCGACATCTTTAGGATTCTCATACAGAATGGGCATGCCGGTCTTGATACCCGGCCCGACGATCAAGGGATCGATGCGGAAGAATTTTTGCCCAAGCTCCAGCGTGGTCGTCAGCATCGGCGGCACGACGCACGAGACCGCGATCGCGGAAATCTGCTGACAGCGATGGCCGGAGTAATCGATCAGTTGCGAGATACGCCAGTGGGTGATTAGTTTTCTGCCTTGATAGAGGCCGAGAACGATGTTCGTGTTACCGATATCGATGGCAAGAAGCATGGATTGGACTTCAAGTCTCCAACGGAATCACGTCTCCGGCATAAATACTGTGCAGCACTCCATGATCATCTTCAAGAACCAGCGCCCCGTCTTGTTCGATGCCGCGCGCCCGGCCGGTGAAAACTTGATCCAGATGCTGAACTTTTACACGCTGTCCGCGCCAACCGAAATGCGCTTCCCAAAGCCGCCGCAGAGCGTCGAAGCCGGATTCTTCAAGCTCTCCATAGCACCGGTCGAGGGCCTGAATCAATCGCACCAAAACGGTTTCGCGATTGACATTGCCCCGCGTCAGATCGGCGATGGAAGTCGCCCGGGAACGAATCTCCGGCGGCATCGAATCGACGCGATAATTGACATTGATGCCGATGCCGAGGATCACATGTTCGATCACGTCCGCCGAGCAAGCAGCTTCGGTCAAAACCCCCGCCAGCTTCTTGCCGTTCACTAAAATATCGTTGGGCCACTTGATCATCGGCGCCTGCGCAATCAACGGAGCGAGGGTCTCCACCAAGGCGACCGCCGCCATCAAAGTAATCTGCGGCGCGTGCTTCGGCGCCCACTTGGGACGGAGTATGATCGATAAGTAAAGATTGACGAGCGCAGGCGATTCCCAGTGCCGCCCCAAGCGGCCGCGCCCTTGGGTCTGCGTTTCGGCGATCACGACCTCGCCTTCGGCAGCTCCACGCTCAGCAAGCTCGCGCGCGTGTGTATTGGTAGAGCCGACCTCGGCGAAGTAATGAAACTTGGCGCCAAGGCGCCGCGCTGTCGATTGTTCTTGAACCTTTACGACATCCAGGGGCGCGCCAATGGCCGTGGCTGGCATGAAACCGGGATCACTTTTCGGCATTCATAGTAATTTTCATATTGAAATCGACGACCGGCGCGGAATGGGTGAGCGCGCCGGAGGAAATAAAGTCGACGCCCGTGGCGGCGACTTGGCGAATGGTCTCGAGCGTGATGCCGCCGGAAGCTTCGACCCAGGCCCGCTTATTGACCAGTTTCACCGCTTCGGCCATTTGTGCCAGCGTCATATTATCGAGCATGATCACGTCCGCGCCGGCGTCGATCGCTTCCTGAACCTGCTTCAAGCTGCTTGCCTCGACTTCCACTTTGGCCATGAACGGCGCGTGCCGGCGCACCGCTTTGACCGCTTCGCCAATCGAGCCCGTCGCCTCGATGTGATTATCTTTCACCAACGCCGCGTCGTATAAACCGATCCGGTGATTCATGCCGCCGCCCATGCGCACGGCGTATTTCTCCAAAGTGCGCAGGCCGGGCGTGGTTTTGCGAGTGTCGAGAACTTTGCACGGAAAATCTTTCACCGCCTCGACGTACTTGTGCGTGAGCGTCGCGTTGCCGGACAAACGCTGGAGAAAGTTGAGCGCCGTGCGTTCGGCGAGCAGCAGCGCCCGCACCGGCCCAATCGCTTCGGCCACTACCATGCCCGGAGTGACCTCCGCGCCATCCTTGGCGCGCAAGCGCACCTCGACTCTGTGATCGATAAAATAAAAAATACGGTCGAGCAAAACCAAGCCTGCCACCACGCCATCTTTTTTGGCGCGGAATAATCCTGTGCCGCGCGACTCCGCTGAGATCGTCGCCATTGTCGCCAAGTCTCCGGCGCCAATATCCTCGTCCAGAGAATCGCGAATCAATCTTTCTATCTGAGGGCTAACGTGTATATCCATCGGTTCAATTCCTTCCCGCTTGGATTTCCTGAATCTTTTCCAGGCTGCTTCTCAGCGTGCGAATTTTCTCCTCGAACTGATTCGCCTTTTCCCGTTCTTTATGGACCACCTCGTTCTTGGCTTTGGCGAGGAAATCGGCGTTGGCAAGTTTCTTCTGCACCCGCGCCAGCTCGTCTTCGACCTTGCCGACTTCTTTCGCCAACCTTGCCCGCTCCTCGTCGAGGTTGACGAGATCGTCCAGCGGTAAATAGATTTCCATGGCGCCGATCACGGCGGTGGCCGCGCCTTTGGGCCGGTCGCCGGCTTGGCGAAACTCCGACCCGCCGACCCGCGCGAGCGAACGCAGATACACTTCCTGCTCGCGCAGGAAAGCGAGATCCGCATCTGTTCCGCAAAAAATCACCCGCACTTCTTTCGCCGGCGGACAGTTCATCTCGGTGCGGAGATTTCGGATGGCGCGAATCACCTCCATCAAGAAGGCCATGTTTTTTTCCGTCTCTTCGTCAACCCAAGCAGCTTCAGCGACAGGATACGGCTGCACCATGATGCTTTTGCGATCGTCGCCGAGCACCTGCCAAATCTCCTCGGTGACGAACGGCATCACCGGATGCAGCAGCAAGAGAATCCGATCCAACAATTCGCGCAAAAGTTTTCGGCTTCGCGCCGCCACGTCGGCGTCGGCGCTATTGAGCGCGAGCTTGCTCATCTCGATGTACCAATCACAGAACTCGTGCCAGGTAAACTGATAAAGAACGTTCGCGTAGTCGTTGAAACGATAGCTGTCGATCGCCCTGCGCGCTTCGGCTATGGCGAAGGCGAGCCGCGAGCGAATCCAGCGCTCGGCGAAACCGAGATCGCGATCGTCGATAACGCTGCTGGAATTGCCGTCGGTGCCATTCGCACCGGTCAAATTCATTTGCACGAAGCGCGCCGCGTTCCAAAGCTTGTTGACGAAATTCTGATAGCCGGCGATGCGGTCCTCGGCGAGCTTGATATCGCGCCCCATGGCAGCCATCGCGGCCAGAGTGAAGCGGAACGCGTCGGTGCCGTATTGACTCATGACCTCAAGCGGATCGATCACGTTGCCTTTGGACTTGGACATTTTCTGGCCCTGCTCGTCGCGCACCAAAGCATGGATGTAGACGTCGCGAAATGGCACGTCGCCCATGAACTTGAGCCCCATCATGATCATCCGCGCGACCCAGAAAAAAAGGATATCGAAGCCGGTGACAAGCGTCGATGTCGGATAAAAACTCTTCAAATCCTCGGTCTGATCGGGCCACCCTAAAGTCGAAAACGGCCACAAGCCGGAAGAAAACCAAGTGTCGAGCACGTCGGGGTCTTGAATCAGCTCCTTGCCACCGCATAGAGGACACGCTGCTGGAGCTTCGCGCGCAACGATCGGTTTAGCGTCTTTGCCGAGCCGGTATTCGCCGTCCGCGCCTTTGATCAAGTTCGGCCCATCGCAGCGCGTGCAATACCAGGCGGGAATTTGATGGCCCCACCAAATCTGCCGCGAGATGCACCAATCTTTGATGTTTTCCATCCAGGCGAAATAGGAATTGCTCCAGCCTTCGGGAATGATCTTGATCTTGCCCTCGCGCACCACCGCCATCGCCGGCTCCGCCAGCGGCTTGATGTCGACGAACCACTGCGGCGTTAAGTATGGCTCGATGACCGTCTGGCAGCGATAGCAACGACCGACCGCGAGCTTATGCGGCTCGGTTTTTTCGGGAAAGCCCTTTTCCTTTAGATAACGTTCGATCCATTCGCCGCTCTCGCCTCGATCCAAGAACGACATCGCGTCGATGCGCGCGTCGGCGTCGAAGATGCTGATCTTATCCAAGCCAAAACGCTCGCCGATTTCAAAATCGTTGAAGTCGTGTCCGGGCGTGATTTTCAGCGCGCCGGTGCCGAACTCGCGGTCGACAAATGGGTCGGCGATGAGCGGCACGATGCGTCCGGTAATCGGCAAGCGAATTTTTTTCCCGACCCATCCTTGATAGCGCTCGTCGTCCGGATGCACGGCGACGGCGGTATCGCCAAGCATGGTTTCCGGTCGGGTGGTCGCCACGATAAGGGCGTGTGCTGGATCATCGGCTAGGGGATAACGGATGTGCCAAAGACTGCCGTCGGCCTCTTCGTGCACCACTTCGATGTCGGCGAGCGCGGTTTTGCAGCGCGGACACCAGTTGATCAGCCGCTGCGCCCGATAGAGAAGCTTGTCCTCCCAGAGTTTGACGAATGCTTCGCGCACGGCGCGCGAAAGTCCTTCGTCCATCGTGAAGCGTTCGTGACTCCAGTCGCAGGAAACGCCGAGCGCCTTGAGCTGATGCAGGATC